>Ga0206125_10000109_pt1 | contig 105287 bp, 84 predicted proteins | sample Helgoland_Spring_4_FD_148598 | JGI IMG/M metagenome (GOLD analysis project Ga0206125, IMG submission 148598) | Pelagic subsurface seawater microbial communities from Kabeltonne, Helgoland, North Sea - Helgoland_Spring_Bloom_20160331_1 | ecosystem: Environmental > Aquatic > Marine > Epipelagic ...
GAACAGCCCCAACCCACGAAAAGATTGGACCTGTAACCTACACCATCACCTCAGACCGAACATTTGTTTCTCGTGATTCAACTGCAGGTACCATCACCTACCACGAGAACACATCCTATGCCTGTTCCGTGGACACCGCCGTTCCTTGTGATGTTGAAATCACGCAACTCAACATTGGTTTCACACCTCAAGTGATTGGAGCAACTGGAATGGCAATTAATGGAATCATGGACTTGACCAAGGTTGGATTCGCTGCACAAATGATCAACCAAGACATGAACACCACACAAGCAGGAACTGCCACAACTGGTGACCTCTGCACAATGGAAGTCGAAGTCTTAAACGTAACTATGCAACAAGGAATACCTTGCCACCTTTGGGCCAATGGCGCTGAAAGCGAATGGAAAGCCTCCGAAACCGGAATGGGTATTAAGGCTGCGAATCAACAAGCAGGTCACAATTTATCGAACACAAATGGAAACTGGTCATCCGGAGATTTGGACAACGCAATGGAAAACACTTCCTCGCCTGCTGACTCGGAATTCAACATGTCTCTCATGGATCCAATAGGTGTTGTGGCATTCATGGGAATGGGAGAACCTGAAGTAATGCTGGCTGATGTGTTAGCAGATCCAGCGAACTCAACGGTCATGCAACGAGCAGGATTGTATCGGTACGCAACCGCAGATCCTTACGAAACATTCGTTCGAGACTGGACTATGTATGCAGCAGTTGGAACAAGTTTCGCCGGCTACGGCGGCGGTGCAGACTTCAACGCTACAAACAACGACGACATCACCAGCCGACTTCACAACCTTCTCGGTGCCGACTTTACTGGTGCAAACGGCATTTCCCTCATGGTTGCTGGACACCTCACCGACACACCGACTGGATTGATTGCAACCAACGCTGACGGAACAGGATTCGGCCTTGCTGCTTTCCTTACCATGGAAGTCCCTGACGCTATGGCTGCCTTCAACCTCACCGTTGAGCAATACACCGCAGTGGCTACTTGGGCCGGCGGATGGGCAACCTCAGCCACTTCGGTTCAACTGGGTCTTCTTGGTGGCGTAGGCACAATGAACGCTGAGCAATTTGTCAACCAAACCTTTGGTGGCATGAGTCCTGTTGGCGACCCTTACCTCACCAACTCCCTCAACATGGGTGGCGCATGGGGTGCTGGAATGATTCCAGGACACGCTGATGCAACTCCAGTTTCCATCACCCAGGCACAAGCCGGAAACATGCTCTATGGCCCACTCGGATTGACAACTTCGACTGGAGCAACCTTGTTCTTGTACGGTGAACTAAGCGGTATGACCCCGCCTGTGAACTTGATGACCATGGAGCCTGCTGCTCCAATGACGTGGAATGCAAGCACAATCGGCCTCTTGTATGGAGTCGACGAAAACACCGCTGAAGCAATGAGTCTCTTTGTTTCTTCACCAATCTTTGCCGATTTCGTACCAGGCTTCTTGATGAGTTCTTTTGGAACCACTCCATACCTGACTCAAGAGTTCAACAATTGGTTGCTCGGATGGCACGATCCAGTATCTGCTTTCCTTGCAAGTGGAAATCCAATGGATATGACCGTTGGATGGACCAGCCTTGAATCCAACGCAACGTTCTACGGCTCTGGCGGAATTGTCAGTGACACTGGAACAGATTACATGATCTGTACCGGTGAAGTCTCGACCTGTGATAAGGGCGAAATGATGGCCGTTGACGGCAGCTCCTACTTCGCATGGAAAGACCCTGCAAAGACGGTGAACACCCTCGGCCTCATTACCGCAGAATCCCGAACAGGAACAACCGGCGGATTCTTGACGGGCTCTGGTGACATGGTCGACCTTTCAGGATACGCAACAGCAGCCATTACTTGCGATGGCACTTCGACTTTGAAAGACATCGCTGTCGATGATTGTTCAGCATCACTTGACCCATTGGAACGCCCAATTCAAGCCAAGCTCCTCGATACAGATACCTTGCTTGATGCATTGCCAGGTGCTCTACCGGTCTACTTCGGTAGCGAAGTTTCTCTCCAAGCAGAGCAACTGAGTGGAGCCATCATCGCCGGTTCTTCGGAATCGACTTTCTGGTTGGACATGCGCCCAATCACCGACCAACACACCGCTCCTAACGCAAGTCACTTGCAAGCTGTGTTCATGATTACATCCAGTTCAGAGATTGGGGATGCAGATGCTGAGGACCTTGCATCAAGCGTCACTACGAACCAGAAGGCACTGACCTACTGGACAAACTTCGACGTCCCTACTGACTTCCTTGCGCCACTTCTCTTGATTGGTGCAATCGCCTGTCTTGGCCTCGGTGTCAAGATGATGGGTGAAGAAGATGCAGAAAAGGCATTCGAGGCTGCTCCTCCTCAAGAAGAATCGGCTGATGAACCAGCGGCAGACGCTGAAGAATCAACCGAGTGAACTGAGTTTTGACTCAGTAATGAGAGAACTCGACGCCTTCAAGGGCGTGGGTGACCTTGTGGCCTTGGTCGTTGACTTGTCCGATGATACGTGTGCCGAGCATACGCTCTTCGAGCCAAGCGGCAATAGTTTCAGCGTGTTCACTTGACACGGCTAAAATCATGCCAGTGCCCATGTTGAATGTACGGTACATTTCACGAGTTTCGATTCCACCGACTTCTTGCAACCAGTTAAACTCTGGATGTGGAGGGAGTGGTTCACTGATGTGCCAACCGAGTGAATCATGAAGCCGTAAGAGGTTGGACAGGCCTCCACCAGTGACGTGACAGATGGCGCGTATATCGGACAGAGCAAAACCCGCATCGTTTGTTTCAGCATACTTGAGCAGATCGACGATAGGGTCGCAATAGATGCGCGTTGGATTGAGAAACACTTCTCCAAGTGTGAATTGAGCATCATCATGACCATCAAAGTGCATTACACTACGGCCGATGCTCGCAACGTTGAATGGAGCATCATCGGTGTACTCATGGCCCGTGTGTTCCATGACGCGGCGAACCAAGGAGTAACCGTTTGAGTGGATTCCCGATGATGGAAGGCCAATCAAAACATCACCAGTTTGCAGATGCTCTCCAGTGATTGCATTTCCTTTCTTGACATATCCAAGAGCGGTTCCCGAAAGGTCGAGTTCAGTGACGATGCCAGGTAGGGAAGCCGTCTCTCCACCGGCGAGCGTTACACGTGCAAGTCGGCAGGCTTCGGCAAGGGATGCCCCCAACGCTGCGTGAGTTTCCGGGTCGGGTTTTGGTACAGCAACATAATCAACGAAGGCGATTGGTTCCGCCCCAACACACAACAAATCATTGACGTTCATGGCCATGCAATCGATTCCAACGCCACCCCATTGCTTGAGGGCAGAGGCGATTTGCAATTTACTTCCCACCCCATCAGTGGCAAGTGCAAGCAACGAATCGCCGAACTCGATTAATCCACCAAATCCACCGGGTAAATCCACCGGGGCTCCAGGTGTTCCTGCAGGTCGACTGGATGCACTCAGTGAGGCGATAAGAGAGGCGACAGCTGAACCTTCAAGGTCAATATCTACGCCTGCACTCGCATAGTCCATTGGTTCGGCCATGCCACCTTCAATGGAAGGCGTTTGATGAACTCACCGCCTCCAAATACTGCCTCATTACGCCAGTTTTTGGCTGAGGAAGGCAAAACTGAGATCGAGCCGATGGTCAATGCCAGAATGCGTTCCAACGAACTCTTCCCAAGTGTGTTCAATTTCGAAAGAGCGAAGAAGTTCGACAAATTTCCGACTACCGTATTGGATATGGTATTGGTCTTGACCTCCACAATCGATGAACAAAGCATCAAGCCCTGTAAGATGCTGATGATGAGTATTTACCATTTGGATTGGGTCAAATTTGAGCCACCGATTCCAAGCCTCAGGAAGGATGTCTGCGGTTTCAGTGTTGACGGGGAGTACAATGCCGATTGGGTTTTCGTTGGTGCTTGGCCGAGGATCATAGGATGCTGCCATAGCACAAATCATCAGCGAATGGAAATCAGGCCCAGAAAGCCGTTCAGCATTTTGAACATGTGCGACATATTCGGCAGCGCTACCGTATCTTGAAACATGCGTGAGGGTTTCAGCAAATGTTGGCATGAACATGGTTTCAAACCCCATATCTCCAGAATGGCACGCTATGCCGTCCCAAACGTTCGGTTGCAGCATTGCGTTGACGATTGCACCGTATCCCCCAGAGGATTTACCCACCAGTCCGAATTTCCCATTGGTTGCATACCGTTGTTCAAGTGCGGGCTTCAATGCTTCAGCAAGCCAAGTTGACCAGTTTCCAAGAACAGGTGAGTCGACGAATTGATTACCACCAAGCGTGGTAAACGTGTCCGGCATAACGAGGATAGCAGGTTTCATGTTTCCTGACTTTACCAACCGTTCATGCCGTTGAGGTAGCGTTTCAGCGAATGCTTTCCATCCAGCACGTGCAGGTCCTGAAGAAGTGAAAGGCGCAAGATAAATCAGGACAGGCAGCGACTGACCTTGGGCCAAGAGGGCCATACCTTCGGGGCTGATGTGGGTGAGAACTTCCCTCTCTGTCGGGTCACCCAGTCGATTTTCAAGAAGTGTCGAGTCAAGAGTCCATCGTCGAAATTGACCTAAGACGGGAGCGAAAGCATGCTTCGGCATGAGGTAAGCGAAAGCCTCCTTCCTCATCTTTCCTGCGGTGACGGCCGTTTGGCAGTGGACACTGATTATTTGCTAAACCGTAGGCTGTCAAGGCTCCGTTTCTCCAGTGGAAGCGGGGGGGTGGGTTTTTTGTTCGGACACGCCTAAATACCGTTGCCAATATTGTTCCGAAGTCGGGAGACTCTCCCGCGCTCCAAAGGTGACCTACATGCTCCAAGAATTCGACCTACCTGCACGTTGGACATCCTTGATTCAAGACCACTTTGCAGAATCCGTCCACAACCTCGCACAGATGTGGCCCGATGAACAATCTTTGGAAGTTTCTTACCGCGTTATCGAAGGATTTGACCACGAGTTCGCACACGACATTGTTCAGCACCCCGAACTTCATTTCCACGCATCCAATCAAGCGCTTCGCCAGTTCCTCATGGACGCTGGGCATACGACGATGTATCCTTTCGTCCGAATCGCTCACCTGCCCGTGGACCAAGTCCGAACCGTTTCTCAATTGCGTGCAGATGACATTGGAATGATGTTGGCTATCGATGCTGTTACAACCAAAATCTCTGGTGTCCGCCCACGTATTTATGCAGCCACCTTCGAGTGCGTCGCTTGCGGTCACTCGATGGTTGTCAACCAACCCAATGAGCAAGAATTGATCGAACCAATTGAATGCCAACAACTGGACGGAGGTTGCGGCCGAGCCAAGCGCCAAACCCGATTTGAGCTCAATCAGAAAGACTCAATTCTCATTAATTCACAATTCATCGAATTACAAGAACTGCCTGAACAGATGAAGGGCGGAATTCAACCGGAACGTATTATCTGTATTGCTGAACATGATTTGGCTGGTAAACTCAATCCGGGAGACCGAGTGAAAGGCAACGGCGTTTTATTCATCCGTTCCCAGAGAAAAGGCGGAAAAGATACTCCCGTGTTCGATATTTTCTTGCGCATACATTCTCTTGAAAGACAGAACATACCTCTTGAAGAAATTGTAATCACTGAAGATGAAGAATTGGAAATTAAAGAACTTGCAAGACGCCCAGATATTTACGAATTGTTTACCAAGAGCATCGCTCCTTCGATTTTCGGAATGAATCCCGTTAAACAATCACTGATGTTACAATTATTTGGAGGTGTAGCCAGACTCAATTCCGATGGTACGCGCAATCGAGGCGACATTCACATTTTACTGATGGGTGACCCGGGGGTTGCGAAATCTCAACTCTTGAGTTATATGTCAACTATTTCACCTCGTGGTCGCTTTACTTCCGGACAATCAGCATCAGCGGCAGGTTTGACTGCAGCAGCAGTTCAAGATGCAGCAGCAGATGGACGATGGACCCTTGAAGCAGGAGCATTGGTTTTGGCTGACCTTGGATTAGCCGCAATTGACGAATTCGACAAAATGAATGAAGGCGACCGTTCCAGTATGCACGAAGCGATGGAGCAGCAGAAAATCTCGATTTCGAAGGCAGGAATTAACGCGAGTTTGAGGACACGGTGTGCGGTTTTGGCTGCAGCAAATCCGAAAAACGGCCGTTTCGAGCCGGTCTCAGAAGTTCCCTTCACCGCTCAAATCAATCTTGCTCCCCCGCTTGTATCTCGGTTTGATATCATTTGGCTCTTGACCGATGACCCTGAAGTCGAAAAGGATGCGAAAATCGCCCAACATATCATCGGCAATCGTTTGCAAGGCGTCAGCGAATTACTCGTTAGCGAAGGCAGCGCACCGGATCCTACCAAATCGACCTCGCTCTCTGGAGTTGAAAAATCAGAGCATGGCGAAGTGCTTTCACGAGACCTCATCCGCAAATACATTGCATACTCGAAACGTACAATCCATCCACATTTGGAACAAGCTGCACGCGATACAATCGTCAATTTTTACGTCGAAACCCGTAAACAAACGGGCGACTCAAATGACAGCGTGGCCATCACTGCGCGTTCTCTCGAGGCTCTTGCACGATTAGCAGAAGCCAGCGCCCGTATCCGTTTGTCACAGGTTGCCACTCTTGAAGACGCAGAACGGGCAGTTCGAATGACCCGTCTCTGGCGCGAAGATCTCATGGGTGGCAATTTTGATGAAACCACAATGGTCACTGGAAAGAAGGGCAAAACACGAAATCGCGAGAAGGCAATTATGGAAATCGTTGCTTCGCTTTCAGCCAACAACGGTGGCGTTGCACAATTGCTTGATGTGTTTAACGAAGCAGAACGATACGATATTGACCGCTCTACTGCTGAAGATGTTATTGAGAAGTTGTGCCAACATGGGCGCATGCTTCGACCCTCTGGCTACGACACACTCCAAATTGCATAATCGTTCCCGATAAATTACAAACAGATACTCACCGGTGAGTTGCGAAAATTGGAAGTGTTTGATAATTCATCTTCCGATAGCCACGTGATGGCGTAATATCGCCGATTTTGCACCAAATGGGCGTATGTGGTGAATAACGATATATACCGGTCTAATGAGTAGAATCCATGCGGAATGCGATATGTTTGATGGTTGTGGCTTTACTTACTTTACAAGTCTCTCTTTCAGGAATTGATATATTTGAAGATAAGAACAACGGTTTTGAAGAAAATACCGATGAAAATGTAAACTTTGCAGGACGGCAAAGCAATGGAATGAATGGAAATAATTCCACTGTGTCAAATTGTAATTTCATAGGTATCAGCGACGGGATGGGCGGTCCTTTATGGGACAACGCGAGTACCTATGCGGCCGATGACATTGTCGAATGGCCAGCAAACTCAGGCCAATTTTGGCAAAGCACCACCAGCAGCATAACAGGAGAACCAACTCCAAATAGCAAATGGAGAGGACCTTGCTCATGTTTAGAAATTGCTGAAGAAAGCGGGATACAATGGAATTATAATTTCTCTTACAGTGCATGGCAAATCGTTGAACACAACGGTAGTGTTTGGATTGCACAGGATGCCGGAACCGTTGCAGGTGAACCACAAGCAGAACCATTTGTAGGCAATGACCTTTGGGTTCAGTGCACTCATGAAGATTCTTCATCATGTGATGAATTGATTGGAATGGCTCCGAGTGTATGGGGGAATACAACATTAGTGTCGTCAGGAGACATCTATGAATTCCCAGCAAATTCAGGTAATTTCTATATGGTATCTTCCTCCACTGTCAATAATCAAACAGTAGGAGAACCGGGTGTCGATTTAGATGCATGGGAAGAAGACTATTGTGATTGTAAAGACATCTGGCATGACAGCGGACAACCTGTGTGGGATTCGACAATGAATTATCTTCAACAGGCAGTCGTCGAATGGCCTGCAGGATCCAATAACCTCTACATCTCATACGATCATGGTGCCGGAGTTGAACCAGGTGGCTCTGATGACTATCTATGGAGAAGTTGTGATGGACTACAGCCAAGCGGTAATCTCTGTGAAGATTTGAATGGCTACGGAGGTATGCCTTGGATGAACTCTACCCTTGTTACAACAGGGGAGATTTACGAATTCCCAGCAGGTTCCGGAGTCTTCCATGCAGTAGCCCCTGGATTTTCCAACCAAACAGTCGGAGCACCAGGTTCTGATTTCCAATCATGGTCGAAAGATAGTTGCAGTTGTAAAGACATTTGGGAAGCAGCCTTGAATCCAGTATGGGATTCGAACACAGTTTACACTGTTGGTGCTCTTGTCGAGTATCCAGCAGGAACAGGCGATATTTGGATGGCGATTGTTAGCCAAACCACCACAGGTGTGACTCCAGACCAAGCGTTTGCTGACGGCAATCAATGGGAGGTTTGTGGTGGAGAACAACCCACAGGCGGCCCTTGTGGTGGCACAACCTCAGCAGGCGTATGGGACGATATAAGTAGAGTTTCAACCGGTGAAGTATACGAGTATCCAGCAGGTTCACAGAATTATTACGAAGTTGTAATCCAGGGATATGTAGACCAAGACGTTTCTTCTCCTCTCATCGATTTGGATGTTTGGGCTCCAGTTGATTGCCCATGTGAAGAAACATGGATGGACAACGGAGAGCCGGTATGGACAGCAAATACATCCTACTTAGGAAGCGACGTGGTTGAATGGCCTGCAGGCTCCGGGCATCTTTATGTCACAACAGACGCAACAGGAATCTCCGCTAATGGCGGCGAACCGGGAATTGATATCCATTGGATTCTCTGCAGCGAGTCAGATGAACCGGCAAATGGAACTCCGTGTGCCGGTCTCACCATAGTTGGCGTTTGGGATTCTTCAATGAACGTTACATCCGGTGAAATTTACGAATACCCTGTTAATTCGGGAACCTATTACCAAGTCAATGCCGGAAGTCCTTTCTGGAATGTAAGTGCCCCAGATATCGATATGGATGTCTGGTCACCAATTGACTGCCCATGCAAAGAAACTTGGGTAGCAAACGGACAACCTGCATGGATGGCGAATACTGCTTACCCAGGAAACTATGTTGTCGAACATCCTGCAGGTTCTGGTAATTTGTACATGCCTTTGGAATCATTAGGTGTGAGCATTGGCGCAGGAGAACCAGGTGTTGATACACACTGGGTTCTCTGTGATGGCCAAGAACCTTCAGGAAATCCGTGTGCCGGTCTCAATGTTGTAGGCGTTTGGGATTCTTCTATGAACGTCACTTCCGGTGAAATTTACGAATACCCTGTCGATTCGGGAATCTATTACCAAGTCAATGCTGGGAGTCCATTCTGGAATGTAAGTGCCCCAGATATCGATATGGATGTTTGGTCACCAATTGACTGTCCATGTAAGGAAACTTGGGTAGCAAACGGACAACCTGCATGGGTTGCCAATACTGCTTATGCAGGAAACTATGTTGTCGAACATCCTGCAGGTTCTGGTAATTTGTACATACCTTTGGAATCATTAGGTGTGAGCATTGGCGCAGGAGAACCAGGTGTTGATACACACTGGGTTCTCTGTGATGGAACCGGTCCAAGTCCAGGGCCTTGTGAAGGAATTACTACCTCAGGTGTTTGGAACAGTACAACTATGGTTTCTGTTGGTGATATTTACCAATATCCAGCCAACTCAGGCATGTATTATCAGGTGACTCAAGTTGATCCAAATGGTATGGTCTCAACTGCACCTGGCGAAGACCAAGCCTACGAATTTTGGACGCCATATGCTTGCCCTTGTAAGACCACATGGGTGGCAAATGGACAGCCCGTATGGGATGATACGATCTCCTTCTATTCTGGCAACTATGTCGTCGAATGGCCAGCAAATTCTGGATTGCTTTACATCTCTGAAGCCGGTGGAATTACCGGAGCTGGAGAGCCAGGAATTGACGGTCACTGGATTCCATGCGAGGAAAACCTCGTCGTGGAACCTGAACCCATTGAACCCGATGCGGATTCTCTCCCGAGCCTTAGTGTCGCTCTTACCATGTTGGGCATACTCTCTGCATCGGCATTTGTAGGTCGAACCCGAGTTGACTGAGATTTCAAACTGATGCTTCGTGTCAAGTGAAGGGTTGTAGTCTTGAAGGATGAACGCCTCCGCTGAAGCATGGCCGGCCCAATTCGCACAGAACCAGTCGGTGATGTCGAGGATGCCAATGCGCTCAATCCATCAGAATTAGGCTTCATGTGTGGTATTGAGGTTCACCAACAACTTGCGACCGGCAAACTTCATTCCCGCCAACCTGGCGTACTTTACGACGTCACCATTGACACCGTACCAGAGCAGTGGACTCGCTTCCAGCGACGCTTGCGAGCGGCTCGTGGCGAGGGTGGCGCAATCGATATTGCTGCTCGTTTTGAATCTCGCCGAAACCGTTCATTTGTTTACGTTCAATCGCCAAATTCTGGATTAATCGAGTTGGATGAGCAACCACCCCTACCGCACGACAGAGATGCTGTTGAAATCGCCCTCACGGTTTCGGCATTGCTTAAAGCGAAACCTGTTTCACTGCTACAAACGATGCGTAAGACCGTCGTCGATGGCTCAAACACCAGTGGATTTCAAAGAACCTCGCTCATTTCAGTCGACGGGGTTCTTGAAACCGAAACAGGTCCAGTTGGGGTCGATGTCTTGTGCTTAGAAGAAGACAGTGCTCGTAAACTCGATACGTTGTCGACTTCAAATGGAGAACAAGTCATCTACAACCTCGACCGACTTGGTTTGCCTTTGATTGAAATTGCAACATCTCCAGATGTCGTATCTCCAGAGCATGCAAAGGAAACATCGATGGCGCTTGGACGCTGTCTACGACAGACGCGCAGAGTTCGTCGCGGACTCGGTAGTATTCGTCAAGACCTGAACGTCTCTTTAGCATGCGGCGACCGTGTTGAAATCAAAGGTTGTCAAGATCTTTCATGGATTCCGCGAATTATCCGTCTGGAAATGTCCCGGCAACTCCACTTCTACAGACTGGCCAACCAATTGCGCAGCGATTTGTCCTTGCCAGCGCTTCCTCCCGACCGCCGAAGCGATGATTCAGTGGTCGAAACGGAGGTCGCCAAGGCCGTTGCAGCACATCTCCCTCTTGTTTTGGAAGATACCAGCGAGTGCTTTACCTCATGCGAATCAAAAATGGTCAAGACCGGCTTAGCCAATGGATTCACCATGCTCGCTTTACCTCTTGCTGGCCTTGCCGGAAAAATCGGCTCTAAAACATTGGATAAGGAAGGCGCACAGATGCCAAGGCTTGGCCGAGAATTAGCGGGTGCTGCGAAACTTGCTGGCGTCAAAGGTGTTTTTCACTCGGACGAACTACCAGCGTATGGCATTGAAACAGAACACGTCGATTTGGTTCGTCAACACCTCTCACTTTCTCCCGCAGACGGTTTCATTCTCTGTCTTGCCCCACAGTGGCAAGCAGAACTTGCACTTGAGAGCGTCTTGACCAGAGCTCGAAAAGCATGGCATAGAACTGCACAGGAAGTCCGAAATGTGGTTGTCAAAAAGGGTGCGCCTGAGGACGGCACTACCTCCCCGATGCGTCCATTGCCGGGAGGGGCTCGAATGTATCCAGAGACCGACGTCCCAGTCTTCTCCCTAACAGATCAACGTTGGCAAGAAATTCTTGAATCCTTACCGATGACAGACGATGAACGCCGTGAACGATTATCGAAGTTTGAAGTTTCAGGCGACCAAGCAAGTCAGTTGCTTGCACGTGAATTGGACGACATCTTTGTCGACCATGCCAACGGTTTACCCCACAAGGGTTGGGCAAGCGTAGTTTTAGAGAACGATACTGCTGACCCAGAATTATGTGCTAAAGTACTGGCAGTCAAAGAAGAAGGGCTCCTCACACGGGAATCAATGAACGACATCATTGAACACTTTGCTGGTGCTTCACCAAGCAATCAAGAGATCGCTGACTTCGGTGAAGCAAACGGCTTCAAACCAGCGGATGCCGGGGACTTAGGCGCCATTATCGAAGGAATTGTGGCTGAACGAGCAGACTTTGTCAAAGAGCGTGGAATGGGTGCTATGGGTCCTCTTATGGGCGTGGTGATGCAAGCAGTTGGGGCAGCAGATGGTAAAGTCGTCAGCGCCCTTCTTCGCCAAGCGATTCAAAACCTCTCGGAGTGATTGTCATGATTCAGCGCTTGATAGCGTTCCTTTTCCTCAGCATCATGCTGTTGCCACTCGTCACCGCCGATACGGTTGAATCGTCTTGGAACCAAGAAAATTCACGGGCTTGGGAATATGATTTTGGAGCAGGATATATTTCCACATCACCGATTTTCGTCGATGAGAAAATTATCGTTCGCACTTCTGGACATTCAGAACCGTCGGTTACTGCTTTGGAACTTGACGGGACTTTAGCGTGGAAATACTCCAATGTTCATTCCAAAAACAACGACATGTCACCGTTGTTGCCGGTGAAATCTGGCGAGGGAGCATGTGGAGCCTGGCCGGATCTTCTCCTTGTCGGTTGGACCGATGGCGTCATCAATGCTTTACATCCGAGCAACGGAAGTGTGTACTGGACTGCTCAAACTGAAGTTGCAGGCTGGGGCATCACCGGCGCTGCAAGCGTTTCGCAAGACCACGTTATCTATCCGACGCGGCGAGGCATTGGACAATTCTGCCTTGCAGATGGTTCGCAAGATTGGTGGGTCGAAACAGGCCTTGGTTGGAGGAACGGCGTGAGTATTTACGGCGACTCCATGTATTCTGGAGATGAACTTGGTACGTTATGGCAGGTTCACGCTAACGGAAATGCGACGGCTCTGGCAAGCTTCCAGGGAAAAATACGTCACGCTCCCCTCCTTACTTCTGCGGGACTGCTTGTTCATGTCCAATCTCCTATGGACAGTACAATCTTTATTCTCGACCCTGAAAGCGGTCAACAACGGCAACAATTTCTCGCAGGACCCTCTCCAGCTCTCCCCTCTTTGCAAGGGCAATATGTGGTGGTAGCAGATTCAGAAAATCTAAGAATGCTAAGTTGTAACGATACGTGTTCGGTTGAAAGCCAAATACCGTTCCACACGAACGGTGAAATTGGTTGGCATCACGACGGTCAAATCATCGCTCCATCCAATACTCCCGATTCCAACTGGGGCTCGTTTATTTTTGAAGATGGCCAAAATTTGACGTTTGAATTCATCGATGTAGGCATCTACGGTTACGGGACCGCCGCTCCACTGTGGTTCGTATCGGGCGGAGTAAATTATACCGCATTTGGTAACGACCAATCTGTTCTTCACCTGTATCAATTGGCTCAGGCCGAGGAAACTGAACTTTCAAAGGATTTTGATTGGTCAACTCAGGGCCTCATTTTTGCAGCCTATGTGTTTCTCGGTTCTTCAGCCATCTTTGTTCTCAATGGAAACAGGGACCTCTTTTTGAGAACATCGAGTCTCTTCACTGTTTTGATTTTGCTTCTCATCGTTCCCGACGTATCGCAATTGTGGTCCCAGGCGGTTGACCAGAACCTTCCTGCTTCAACAACAGAAGTCTGGAATGATGAATGGCCCGAATCTTGGCTTGGCACTCAAATCGTTATTTTTGAATTCGATGGAGAAGAAGCAGCGGTTGGAGGATTGGTCGGCCACGAAAATGTGTACACCTTGACCAGAGCTGCTGCAGAAGAAAGAAACAGTTCTCTTACGGTGGAAGAAACGAGTATTGGCATCTATATCTCTTCGATCAACGGCGTACAAGGCGATGGATGGGAGTACTTTGTCGACGGTTCCAAAGGACGGGTTTCTGTCGATAATGTGGAGGTTGAATCAACCTCAATAGTCCGATGGACTCCCGTATAACTTAGGTAAGCCTCAAATCATCCACCCTCTTGGGTTGAATTATGTTCCAAGCAATGGGTGTTCACGGCCCCACACTTTCTCCATTCGCGAGTTTGGTATTGGATGCCGCGTTACTGGGAGTTGCCTTTTGGCTTTTGGCAAAGCCAACGAAGCGTCCGGTCATGGACACGCTCTTCTTAGCAGCGCTTGTTTTGTCGGTTTCTTTGATTCGAGTCGTCATGCAACCGTTGCCAAATATCCAACCGGTTACGGTAGCTGCTTTGCTTGTTGGTGCTCAATTGGGGGCACGACGTGGGGCAGCATTTGCTGTGCTTGTCGCTATGATTTCGAATTTCTTCATGGGCGATGGGTGGTGGACCGTATTCCAAGCAGCCGGTTGGGCAAGCGTCGCCTTCGCTGGCTCACAACTCTCACTGGTAACACCCTCGGGCCTCAATCTACGCAGAGCAATTTTCGCATCGCTTGCAGCGGCGGTATGGTTTGACATCATCGTCTCTTTCTCCATACTTGACGGTACAATTGGCTTTGTCGAATTTGCCACCTACCTTCTTCATGGCATACCGTTTGATCTTCTCCATATGGCAGGTAATTTTGCCTTTGTTGTCTGGATGGGCAGTTGGTTCTCCAATCTTCTTGAAGAGCAACCATCGCTCGAAGAAATCGAGTTTGCGGTGGTGAATGGCCATGGTATCGACGGCTGAAGACCCATCAATGGTACTCATTGCTCGCAAAGACCTCAAGATGTCAGCAGGCAAACTTGCCGTCCAGTGTTCGCACGCTGCTGTAACCTGCACGTTGAATGCTCGCAAGTCTCATGCCCGACTTGTTGAGCGTTGGAAGAACGGGGGGGCGAGGAAAATTTGCCTACGTGCAGACGACCTCGAAACGCTTCAACGGCTTGCTGGACAGGCACAAGCGGCCGGTCTAGTGACGACGCTTGTCAAAGATGCAGGTCACACTGAAGTTCCGCCGGGGACGATTACAGTCCTCGGTATTGGTCCAGCACCCCGTCGCGCCATTGATGCTCTTGTATCGGACTTGAAACCGTATTAGGTGATGTGATGGGATTACGTTCTTTTTTACATCGACTCACAGCTCCTTCTCCAAGCGGGCAAAACCCGAAAGGGCCGTGTAAAATGGTGTGTGTCGTCAATCAAGGATTGAAGATGGGTAAAGGGAAAATGGCCGCTCAAGTCGGACACGGAGCGGTGATGGCTACAATGAAAGCCGGCTCCATCAAACCACTTTACCTCGAACAATGGCTCGCTACTGGGCAAAAAAAAGTCTGCTTAAAAGGAACGGATGCCGAGCACTTATTGGTGCTTGAAAAATCAGCCAAAGAAGCAGGCATTATGACGACACTTGTCCACGACGCAGGCCACACACAAATCCCAAGCGGTTCACTCACTGTACTTGCACTGGGGCCAGATACGGAAGAGCAATTTCAAGCCATTACGGGTGAATTGAAACTCCTCTAAACAACTCCATTGCCTTCATGAGGAGTGACGCATTGCGATGGTTATGCGTGATTACAATTCCGACCGAATCGACCTTCGTTCAGATACCGTTACTCAACCAACGCCACTCATGCGTGAAGCAATGAACGCGGCTGTTGTTGGCGACGATGTGCTTGGTGATGACCCTACAGTGTCTTTACTGGAACAGAAAATGGCTCAAATGTGCGGTAAAGAAGCTGGTTTATTTGTTCCATCAGGGACCATGTCAAACGCCATTGCTTTAAGGGCCCATACCAGTCCAGGCGACGAAATTATTACTGCGAAGAACAGCCATATTTACATCTATGAAGGTGGGGGGTACGCCGCCCTATGCGGTGCATCGATTGCGCTGGTCGACGTTCACGGCGGTTTGATGCGAGCTGAAGATGTTCAACTCGCCATTCGAAAACAAGCCGGCTCGCTTTCTCATTTCCCAGACGGCACATTGGTGTGCGTCGAAAACACTTCCAACAGAGGAGGCGGTGCTTGCTATCAACAGGACACCTTAGACGATATTGCTGCAGTTGCTAAGTCGAACAACTGCGCAATACACATGGACGGTGCGCGAATTTTCAATGCGGTTGTTGCAACGGCAACCCCTCTTCATCGCATGTTACGCGATTACGATTCGGTTTCCATTTGCTTCTCAAAAGGTCTTGGTGCACCGGTTGGCTCTGTTTTGGTCGGCACTCATTCCTTTATCGCACAAGCTCATCGCTGGCGAAAGATGTTCGGCGGGGGTATGCGCCAGTCTGGTATTCTTGCGGCTGCATGTTTACATGCGCTCGAACATCACGTGGACCGTTTGTCTGAAGACCATCGACGTACTCAGGTTCTCGCTAAAGCCATCAATAAACTCGATGGATTTGAGGTAAAAATGGATACAGTAGAGACCAACATGGTTTACTTTGAATCCCGGATGCCAGCGCTTGAGGTCATGGAAGGCCTCCGTCAACTGAATATTGATGTCTTGGACGTTAAACCGAATGTTTGTCGCATCGTTGTTCATCTCCATGTTACGGATGAGGATGTCGAGCGTATCATCGAGGCTTTTTCATCGTTGGAGAATTAAATACTCTCGATAATCTAACCTACTATGGTTGGGCAATTGCACACCTCGTTTTGCTCTGTTTGCGAGCACCCTTCACCAACAACACCGTGCCTGCTGTGTGAATCGCTTATCGTTTCTAAAACAGGTAAAAGGTGGTCGTATGAGATTCCTGAGCATAAACATACTGAAGCACTGCAATTGATTGGTGGTGGAAGTTGCACAGCGAGGCAACGTTGGCGCAATCTGGTGCAGAATGTGTCTCAAACTGAAGATGTTTGCTGGGCGAGGTTACCGGATTCCACGATGGACCCAGTGCTGTCAGCCCCGTGCGACGATGCTGAGATGAAAACCATCATCCAGCGGATTTCTGACGGCGTACGGTTGGATAAAAAACAGCGAAATCAATTGCATTGTGGCTTCCATCTCTTCGATGGCGCACACATATCGTTTCGAGAGGATCAGATGTACATCAACGGCAGAGTAACATTTGCAGTGATTCCGATGGTTTCAGTACTGACTCTCCTTTCTTCGAAGAAAAACCGGCGCGGATGGAACATGTCGAAATTACTCACAGCCATCGCCTGCATGAGAACAGATGCCATAGAAACCCTCGAAATTCGCAGGCTACCCCGCCGTCTCATTGGCCTTCATCGAATCCGTGAATCTTTGGATAAGCCGATCGCCTCGTCTATGCTTTCATGGGTTGAATGGATGGCTGAAGAGGAACTTGAACCACCAAAACATTTGCTAATGAATCCACTGGGCGTCTGGTCTCGCGATGTTCGTCAAAGGCTTTCAACACCGATTGGGACGAAGTTTGAGAACCGTTTGAAAGAAGCATTTAGCCACCATCCGACCGGATTAGAGGAACTCGCCACCTATCCCTGGACCAGACGATGGCTCGTCTATTCTCAACCCAATCAGTTCCAAAACGCTCGAACCCTGCCGTTTGAAATTGTTGGTGGAAAACTCAAGTTCGTTGTGCGGTCGAAAAACAACGCATCGAGAAAAACAACCGTTCCAGACGAGCCAGCAGTTTGGGCCTATCTCCTTTCTCTTGCCTACTCACCTCTCAAGTCCTCAGCCTCTAATCTGCTCTATGCTTTACAGCATAATTGGACCGATTCAAAACATGAATCTCACCAGATACCTGCCCCTCTTCGTCGCTCAATTCAGTTTCTCCGTGAAGTCATTGACAGCAATTCGGACAGGGTTTTTGTTCATGATGAGTGCATGTTGGTTATCGGTCGGATGGGTCATTTCTATGAAGTCAAAGTCGGCAAAGGAGCCCATCGAGCGCCGTTTGTTATTCGGGCGATAGATTCCTTAGAACCGAGAAGGACTACACCGCTTTGTATTCATGAAGGCTCATTTCATACCACGGTTCCTCTCGGGGATACAATCGTGTCAGTAATTTTGTCTCTGGTAGACGATGTCAAAACCTCCGGAAAAATCGATAGTTTAAGGGAACACATTGCCTCAAGGTCTCCGCTTGGTTTCCCTACACCATTGACCGAAAAGCACCTTCCATTTCTCCACGATTCAACAGTCAAACAATTCGAACAAATCATGAATCAACACGCGAGCAGTATTCGATGGTTACCGCGAGACCAGTCTGTGGGAGAACTGGGGGAGCAACACAACATGATGCATTTGTTCCGTAGAAACATAGCTTTCAACCGCCGACGATGGCAACGTGACGGTGTCGGTCCGAATCATAAATCTCGATGTGATGTTCTTGTCGAGCACGCCGTAGCGGCAAATTCCACTATGCCGCATCCGCAGTTCATTGAAATGTGGCACAAATCGTTGAAAGACGGTCCTCTTGAGGAAGAGTCAGAAATGCATCATTTCTTCCACCATTTCGGGCGTGAACGGAACAATTGGGTGCAACTCCAACATCAAAGACAGCGACAAATAGCAATTGTCGAAAACCTACCAGTCGGTGATATTCGAAACGGAGAGCGACGGTTCTGCGAAATATTCCCGAGAATTTGGGAAGCCTTGTTCTTGCATCCAATTGGCTCGACCTTCCGGCTTGGGGTTTTGGATGGCGATGATGTTACCTTTGAGCACTGCCATCTTTCGATGACCGTGCGCAGTCCTCAGGAACGACGCATTATTCGAAGGTTTGCCGTTCTCCTTGGATTTGTTGAGAACGGTACTCAGGACCAAAAAACCGTATTTGTGCGAAGAGATCATGCTAAGCAGACGGCGCGCCGAAACCTCTCGCTTCATCTTGATAGTGCTCAATCCTCTCTCGGCGTTCCAGATGCGCCGCCGTGGCATTGGCACTTCAGTGAGGTAATGCAGACGCCTCAAAAACCCGGTAATTTTCGTTCGGAATTACAACAAGACCTTCGCGATGTAAACCGCAGGCTTCCCCAACACAAATAATCCCGTGAACTCAATCGTTACGTAACAAAGCCACGCCAATAAGAACGCTCATGCTCATCAGTATCGATGCTGCAGGAATAAATTGTTCTTCGTCTTCGCAATCCGTTCCTTCACATTCGTTGTTTTGGCTAACATCTTCCACACTTTCAACCGGATAATTCAACTGGTACAGAAGGTGAACAGACAGGTCGGACCCATCGTATGCAGGTGGGAGTGAAACGGTCGTATTACCGGTCATGGAAACGGATTCGCTCGTGAGGTTTAGGTGACCTAATTCAACGATTCCCCTTACAACGTGCGGGTAATTTTCGAGACCGTTTGACCCGTCTTCAAATCGGGCCGAGTCTTCGACAATCCATGCCTGAGCAACGATGGTACTGCCTTCAGGAGCAATCATGTTTTCAACATCAAGGGACCATGCGACGAACCCAGCATCTTGTGAAACAGGCGTCCAAGCAAAACTCGAGTCGCCGATAAGCGAGAGGTGGATCTCGGAAAGCGAAGTAAACTCTTCTTCCAACGATGCAGCTTCAGCGATACTACCTATCTTGATGGTAGTGCCATTAAAGATCACTGCTGGAGGCGCTTGAGTGCCATAGCGGTCAATGAAGTGTTGATCGATTTCGATGCTGCCTAATGGGTCTTGAATTTCATTAATGGCCCTGTGAATGTGGTACTGTTGGATGCCACTTTCGTTCTCGATGTTGTCCAAAGCGTGCTCGACATCGACACAGTTTGAACACCATGTGGCTGTGTACACTTCGACGATGGGTGGTAATTCGCTCAGGTTGGTTGATACAACTCCACTCTCGTTCGCTAGCGACCACTGCCCACCGAACAACATTCCAACATCGGTCTGAGTTGCTGGTGCTGCCACGGTCGATGAAGGCACAAAGGCCATCAAGAAGACAATTAAGACGAGGAGGTACGCTTTCCGCATACTTTGCCCAAGCGAACTTTGGCTATCAATGCATTCTGTGCGTGTTTGTCGGATTCAGGGTCGTAGCATGCTATCGATACGTCAAAAGCGCCAGCATCATGAAATGTCCCGGCTTCGGATTTCTTCACCAGTGCATCGTAGCGGGAACGAATCCCACTGCTTGTGAGGCCAAAAACGGCAGCAAGTAAATCAGCAGCTCCGGATTGCAATCCGAAGAAGTTCAAACTGGCGTAGGCGGTAACGCAAACGACCATTCGTGCTTCAATATTGATGGTCAGTGCTCCACCAGTCCCTTCTTTGAGCAGAGCCAAGCGAGTTTCTGTTTCATACAACACCTTCTCGTAGTCCTCAGTACTGAGGTGTTCTCCGAGCATTTCGAACACGTGTTCCATGGCCTGAGTGATTGAATCCTCTCGGCGGTCGTTTGCGTTCTTTCGTGGAGGCATGGCTGCCCATTTCATGGTAAGGCGGGCCTTCCAGTGTTGCAAAATACGAATACGAGCGCTGCTGATTTGTTTTGGAGTGATATCGGCCTTGTCCATGGTGGAACGTCGGTCGAACTTTGGCATGATGCCCAAATCTCCTGCCAGTTCAACGATTGCTGCAGCAATGATTACGGCGTTTTGTTCCTCTGAAGAACCCTTGATACCCTTGTCCTTGCGGCAAATGGATTGTTTTGGCATGCCCAATCGCTTAGCGAGTGACTTGCTTTGCTTCTTTCGAATCAGCTCTTGTTGACCGGTAAGTGGCTTGCATGACATCTCAACGATGTATTCGAGGATGTGGAGAGCGTGACGGCCGTACAACTGTTCGATGTTACGTTTGACACGGTTGGCAAATGGGTGTGGGTTGCGAACGGTGCTTCGGTCGATTTTCTCGAGCAATCGGTATTTGCCTGGGTTAATTACGCCCTTGGAACCGTACCGCATTTTTGGACCGGTCCCACCCATGTTTCGGTTTTGGTCAGCATCTTGCCGAACGGAGTGGTAGTGAGCCCCTTCGCCGAACAGTGCGTTTCCGTTGTCGTTCGCCAGAATCTTCTGGTCTTTGTGGACAAGGCCACAGTCGTCGCACCATGTTTCTCCCTTTTCGGGCATAGCGGTGAGGTTTTTGCTTGCGCACTCATCGCAGTTTGTCAATTCAATCTTCTTTTGGTTCATGTCTTCAGTCATCCTTATTATCTCCTTTCATGTTTGGTCGTTTGTGGGCCGTTCAACCACTTGCCGCTCTTCCGGGGGGTGCCCCCGTTTGAGTGACGAAATGATATTTTACGGCCCAACAGGTAGAGTATGAAAGTCATTTTATTTAAACCTGCCGGCCATCATGAGCAGATTTTGCAAAACAAGACCTGTTCATGTTTCCACAAACAAAGACTATTCTCTTCCACAGTATATAAAGAAAGAAAGAACCAAACCGATTCCGGTGAACATATGCCACCTACAGTATATCAATGATATACACACCACTTCGTTTTGGCAACGAGCCTTCAAGAACAGTCGGCGTCTGTAATGGTGATGGGGCGGCCGAGATGAAACACGATTCGACTGTATCAATCACTCTCGAGGCAATTGATTCGGGAGATAACTTGCCTCCTTGGCTGATTGAGGCGTTGTGCAGTGGTGATGCGGCGAATCTCCTTGTCGTCCACCCGAATGAGGCCAGCCGCAACCAGACGTTAATTCGATTATCACAGATCGATGCGCCCGTTGATACAACTCACCACCTCACGCTTCAACGGCTTGCACAGTTGCTCATTTTGGATTTAGGCCTCCCACCGTTGCTCGACGATGAAGCAGGTACATTCGCAGTTGTGCATGCGCACACCAAACTTGCCGCTGAAAACGGCGATTTACCCTTACTATTTTCCGCCATCGAAGGCAGAAAGTGGTCTCCATTTCAAACTGAACGTGTGCTTATGTTGCACCGAACCCTCACCCAACTCAACCAGCCCTGGGCATGGGAGGAGGACCCAGGGGCTCGTGATTTCGACAAAATACTCAACCGTGTTGAGTTGACTCTATCGGGGACTCATCCTCATCATGCACTCCATGTACTGACTCAAGCTCTCCTTCAATCGGAATATTCCCCGTTCACTCTGAACGATGTGGATGGAATTGTCTTGCTCAACACTGCACCTGATTTCACCGAAATAGAACGCTCCTTCTATCAACAGTTGTCGAGACATCGTCCGATTCATCAATTGTGTTGTGCAGGTTCATTCCGTTTAGGCCATCACGGAGCATATCTCTTTGAAGCAGAATGGGAGTATGTGACTCAAAAAAACCTTCCAGAATGGCTTCCAAAACACGAAGTTTGGAAACCCACGGCAAACGTGCCATGGTGCTCTCGACGTGGAATTGAACGCCAAACAAGCCTGCATCGCGTGACACTTGAACGTTGCAAACACAGCATGGATGCGGCCATTGAGTTATTACGCTCTTTCTCACTCCGTTCCTCGGGAACGGTGCTGATAATTGATGGTGCTGCGGAGTCAAATCTACCTCAGTGGCATTCGCGTATCAAACCGTTGGGTTTTACTTGCGGTGCTGAGAAGGTGGACTTGGAACACGTACCGGCCGTCTCAGGTCTTTTACGAGCAATGAAACTTGGAATTGGAATGGAAGCATGGTCTTTGCAGCACCTCCGAGTTTTGTATGAACACAACAGCCTGCCGTTAATCAACGGAGCGGTTGAATCTCTAAACCATCCAAGTGAGCGGACTTGGGCGCCTCGTCCTCATCCAGAAATCTTAGAGAACATCGCGCGTTCATTCCATGTCCGTGGCGGCCTTGGAAGTCTGTCACGCTGGTTGGCAATATTGGCGCAGGCCACACCACAGCTTGGAGAAAACCCTGAGCGGCAACGCCAAGCCCTTGAGGAGACGCAATGGTGGATGCATTGTGTGGCCCGTATTTGGGCACCACTGATTGATGATGAATCGCGCCGCTCCCTCGAAGGCGAAGCGATTGGATGCTCTTCTGGGCAAAGACTCCCGCTCCCTCCTCGATTGAAGACCGGTGCCGAATGGTTGGATGCGGTCTATCAACGGCTAAATTGGGGAGATTTAACCAAGAGGACCGCTCTTTTTGATCGTTCCCTTGCGGGCCTTCAAATGGTCAAAGAAGCGTATCAAACCACTCAAGGATTGTTAGAAAAAGCGAATTTGCATTCGCCGAAGAACGGAGAACAATTCATTCAACATTTTGAACAAACCTTGTCGAGAACGTCTCTCCCTCGCTCTCGCTCTCGAGGAAAAAATGTTCTTGTTCTTACCCCCGAGAAGGCTCTTGGGGTTGAAGCAGACCTCATTCTCTTGGTAGGGCTGGATGTGAACTCATGGACAATGAAGGCGTCAAAGGTTCCGTGGCTCGATGCGCCAGCCCAATTACGACTGGGACTCTTTTCATCGGATTTAACCATCCGTCAAGGAAGGCATCATCTTCGCCATCTGCTCAATGCAGGTTCTGAGGTTGTTGTGTTTGATACAAGTGCAGAAGAAGGCGGTGGCCCCAGTGCTCCATTAGCAGAATGGTTGGCAGAAACTCGTGCCGATGGAACGCTTTCATCGTTCAACCAAGCCCCTTCGTTCCTAGACGAGCAATCGCATCAGGAAGGAAATCCCCACCGAAGTTGGCATTGGACGAATGATGAACACGGTGGAGGGAACGTTTGGCTTACTCCAAGACCGTTCACCATGTCGATGCGCGACGGTAGAGCAGTTGGTGAGCGAGGTGGGCGCCGCGGACGCGATGTTCGTCAACGTTCAGGTCTTGAACTTGGAGACGGTGGGACGCCCGAGGCAGCAGTTCTTTCGAACACCAGCCTTGCCCTGGCCCATGAGTTGGAACTTCAAAACGACCGACATCTTCGTCAACCGGTCATGAAAAACCTCGATAATGGTGATTACTTTACATGGGAGAATCGACATCATCTCTTGAGCGTCGACGGGATAATTCTCCAACCAACGAAGTCTCAAGTAGGGGTTGGCTCAAGCCAGCAGAAACATTGGCCGCATCTTGGTTTGAAGGTCAACAGCAGGTCAAGGGGTCCCGCAATTGACCCGAGGCCGTTACCAGGATACACATTCCCAAGCGAAGTTCTCAACTCGACATTGGGGCTAAAGTCATCTTCCATCAAGCGAGAAAAGTGGTCTCAAAGCCGCTTGCAGTCATGGCTGCAATGTCCTCGGAAAGCGTGGATGGATACGCAACTCAAAGCCAGAGCCGAGGAAACCTTGAGCGAGGATCTTGAATCGCGTACTCGCGGGACGCTCATACACGACACTGAAGCGGCTTTGTTACGAAGTCATGGAATCCCGACAGCTGAAGATGCAGTATCTTCCCCTTTACCACTTCACCTTGGTCCAAACAACTCCGTTGATGCATTGTGGGGCGCTGTCTTGACATACCTCTCCGATGAAGTCCCATGGTTGACTCGATATGACGCTGTAGCAGTTCACCGTTGTCGAGAGATGATTGGCGTGACACCCGCTGAATGGAGGCTGTACCTTGAGGGGGAGCATGAACTCGAACCCAGCGGACGTATTGGACGTATGATTGAATCGGATTTCGCACTTACCGGAGTTGGCCCACTTGCCTGTGAATGGGCGTTCTCTTCAAAGAAGGGCAATTATGTGAACGTCGATGGAGTGGATGACTTATCTCAACCGGTCACGTTCAACTTGTCAGGAAGAGTCGATCGCGTCGACGCGATTGTATTGGACCCTGAAATGAGAACTCAAGCCATCAAAGACGGCGTACTTTCCGCATCTCCGCCGGATGAACCCCTTTCCTTAGAGCATCCATCCGCTGCAAGCCGTTTTGTCATCATTCGTGATTTGAAGACGGTGAATGGCCCAAAGTTTGGCGATAAGGGGGACCGACATCGCAAAGCTTTGTTTGACGAAGTTCAGCTTGGATTGTATGCTCGAGCATGGGAGCAGAGTCATCCAGGGGACCGAGTAGTCGGCGTGGGTGTCTCTGAGATTGGTGAGTCGACGACCCATTACGTGGAAATCGACTCGTCGATTTTGAAATACATTGGCACCGGTGAGATTGGCGAACGCACAATGTACACTCAAAACCACCATCGAATGCTGGGTACGGATTTCACGGAATCCAATGGATTCCGTGCATGGATTCAGGAACGAATACGCACAGCGAACAGAGCCATAGAAACAGCAGCGAATGGCTCAGTGAATCCAACGCCTGGAAAGCATTGCTCGTATTGTTCAGTTCGCCAAATTTGTCCTTCAGCAACCCTTGGAGGTGAAGTCAATTGATTATTGAATTTAATCGAAGCCAACAACTTGGCCTTGACCTCGATAAACACATTGCGTTGGATGCGGGCGCAGGCACTGGGAAAACGACGGTGATGGCTGAACGCTATGTGCAACACCTTCTCTCATCAGAGCAGCGTGCTACGCATTTACTTCCGCCCGGCCCTCGAGAATCCATTCAAGCGAGCGGATTCTTGCGAGCACCCCCTCGTCAACGAACGCCTCCTAAGGAATGGAAGGGGTTACTGCCAAGTGAAGTTGTAGCCATTACATTCACCAAGAAAGCCGCTGCAGAATTGAAAGCAAGAATCCGACACCGGGTCGGCCAAAGCCGTGCCACCTCCACGGAAAAAGCGGATGACGAGGGTATTTTCGACCCTCGAATTCGCGAGGGAGACATCGAGACCTTGATGTCTGCTCTCGATGAAGCACCGATTTCAACCATCGATGCTTTTCTTTCTCAACTTGTCTCACCGCATCTCGACTTGGTTGCAGTTCATCCAAGCCGGGAGCAGATTTCTGAAGAAAGAGCGCCGCTCCTTATCAGGGAAGCACTGCATTCAGCATGGCGGATTCGAACCATCGATGATGCGCATGAAGCCGGAGTTCGAGGTCACATCGGGGCGTTCTTAGCATCAAGAAACCGCCTCGCAGTCCTGCTTGGCGGTCAAGAACGTTCAGCCGTCGTACTGAGTGGAATGCTCGGCAAGTCACTGTTCGTTGAAGAGGCGTATCAAGCCATGCTTGCTCGGGCGCAAACACTTGGGCATAATTGGAGCGGTGATGGGCCAATGCCTTACGAGATACTCATGGATATGTTCCTTGAACCCGTTCGGCATACCGTTGTTGGTTTTGCTCAATCCTTACAACATTCCCTTTCGGAATGGGTTAACGTTTACATGAACCACGCTGCAAGTTACGTCCACGCATGTGAGGCGAAAATTGGAACCACTCTCACCCGATTCAACCATCTCACTGAATTGGCTCGTCAAACAGTTTCCGATGACCCCGGCGAATGCCTGCAATGGGTTTGGCAGGTGGCGATTGCTGCGGCAACAACCAACCAATTGGCGGACGAAGTACCGAATTTCTTCCCGAAAGGAGGTCTGCCGCAAGCCAACCATTCCGAAGGATGGCACCCTGGACTGTTATCGAAATCCGCCGCCAAAGGCGTTTCAAAGGCAGAAAAAGAAGCCGTTGTAGTGGATGCGATGAATGCCGGAGATGAACTGAAAGACCTCTTGACAGGCCGACTCGGCAAGCTTGTTTGCCTTCTCGGCCGCAGTGCCTTCTTGCTCCACCCCACCTCGGAATTACCGTTTTTGCCTGAAGATTCGAAGATACGTTGTCAGGAAGTCACCTTGTCGTTCAGTGACCTTGCACCCGAAGGACGCCTTCGAATTTCGGATGAACTCCAAACCAATGTACTCAATGATTTGCTTGTCGTACACAGAGGTTGTCAGGATATTTTGTCGCTACGTAAAGCCCACGAAGGCGTTCACGACTATGATGACATACAACGCCTTGTTGCGGATCTTTTGCTCGCACGATGCCCGGACATGGTTCGCCATGTCTACCCTCCAGTCGTTGTTCAAGCACTTGACCGGTTGGGGGACGAACCTTGGTCCGACCAACATATTTCTCGTGCCATGCGCTTGGCTGGCGAAGACCAGTCATGCTACGAAGACCTTCAGCGCCGTTTCTACACCTTGCAAACGATTCGCCGTCAATATCGTGCCTTCATCATTGATGAATACCAAGACACCAACCCAGCACACTTCCGTCTCCTTGCGCGTCTCTGGGGCCATCGTAGGCTCGAAGCAGATGAACCGCTTCGACCTTTAGGGCCCTGGGACCCAACCGTTTGCATCGTCGGTGATATGAAACAAAGTATCTACCGGTTCCGACAAGCAGAAGTTACGGTCATGCGCCGTACGGTGGCAGCCATCCAATCGGCGAATTCGATTGAAGAATCAGAACCAAGGCTGCAACATTTACGCGTGGAGGGGTGTGGGAGAGACCCGCGCCCAGTTGGTGCTGGAAAGTCGTTTATCCAAAGCTCTCAAATCGAAGGTAAGGCAGTGGAATCCCAGTTGTGGCAACACGTCGAAGTTGGATTTGAGGACGGAAGTGGTTACGTAGAATTGGTTTCTGACGAGCGCCGAGCTCGGCGACTTTTGGGTCATATCGACTTGACCTCTAACCACCGAACTCTCCACAACTTAATGCGGACGATGAACGGTTTATTTGACGATGTATTCGATGAACGGCATTACGTTCTACCTGGAGATTGGCATGCTGAATCACAATCACTCCGTCCCGCCAGGGACCTTGAAGAACCTGCAGAGGTCAAAGAAGAAGTCGAAGGTGTACTTGAGTGGCTTTTACCGTTGCAAATTGGAGTTGAGCCCCCAAGCCTTGACCTCGAAAAACAAATTGATACATTTGCAGACCCTGATGCCAAACGTGCTCATCTCGAAAACGAATTGATTGCTGCCCGATTGCAAGCTCTTGTCACTCAAAGCCCAACACAAGTGTGGGATGCATCGGTAAACGGGTACCACAAAGTGGCGTCGAATTCCACAGCCGTTCGGCCTGAGGACGTACTCATTTTGGTTCATTCGAGAAAATACATTCCCGACTTGATTCAGCGCCTTCAATCTCGCGGCATACCGGTTATGGCTGACCGGCAAGGTGCGCTTTTGGAGCGGCCAGTCGTTGCTCCTCTGCTCGCTTGCCTTGAATTGATCGCTTTCCCTCATTCTCGTCATGCTGCATTGGCTCTTGCTCGCTCTCCGGTGTTCGGATTTAACGACGCACAATCCCATGCTCTGATGTCGTCAACCGACGAGTTAACCTGGTGGCAGAAAATGCACAAATTTGCACCCAGTGATTCGGTCAAAAGACTGGTGGAGCACATGGAGTCGATGGTGCAACAAGGTGCAGTACACGATGTCTTTGATGCCGTTCTTGACCATTCGGACTTGCTCTTCGCATACTCGGATGATACTTCTCGGCAGAACGCTGAGGCTTGGTGTGCACTTTCAGCTTCAATTGGTAAGGAATTGGGTCATGAAGCCTCGGCAATATTCAACCGCATGAAATCACTTCAGTCGCTCGGTGGCAAGGGTCCCTCTGCTATTATCACGCCTTCTGGAGGGGCAGTGCAAGTGATGACAATCCACGGAGCAAAAGGTCTCCAAGCTCCGGTTGTTGTTGTGGCAGGAATGTTCCATGCGGGTAAGTCCGATGCTTCGTTAGCAGTACGCAACAATGTCCTGGTTACTCCGCAAGTGGTTGCTGGTCGAATCAATCCGTGGTCTTCACGCGACCGCCCAGATGACGGTCTTTGGGAATTTGCTAAACGAATGGACCACGCGCAGCGACAGGCTGAACGCAGGCGTGAGTTCTACGTTGCTTTAACCCGTGTGAAGGACCGATTGATTGTTGTAGGCTCCCCTAGCGACACAGCAACAATCCATGAAGAAACTCGCTTTTTGGAACTCAAGAGTAAGCCTTCGATGAAGACGATGGGCGCCATGTGGCTTGATGGATTACGAAGTTTGTCTCATCAAAACAGTGTTCAAGATTCGCCATGGCTTCAGCCAAATGACTCCTTTGCAACCTCGCTTTCGCAATACAAGGAAACGACCCTTTCTTTCAACCCCCGTTCGCTGATTGAAGATGCATGCTTGGGTCCTCAATCAGTCAAATCCCTGTATGTGTACCATTCTCCAGATTGTTTCCCTGGCTTGAGTACAGCAACTCCGCTTCAACGATGGATGAACCTTGAGACTCAACTGACTCAGATGAGTCCAGTTCCAGCACCTCAAACCGCCCTTCCTCTTGTCAGTGAAATGATGCGAATGACGGCCCATGGACTGGATACCAGTTATGCCTGTCCTCGCCGTCACTGGCTCTCGGAAGTGAAAGGCTGGAACCCAGAACCACTGAATTTCTTTTTGAATCGGCCTTTGCCAGAGTCCTCAGTATCGATATACCCGCCAGCGACTGTTTTTGGAACACTCATGCATCGGTTGGTGGAACTTGGTTTGGAAAACCCTTTCATGAAGAATGCACCGCCTTCTACTCCACTTATGGCTGCATGGACTTTTGACGGGAAGGACTTACTTGACGATGAAGAAACCATTGTACGCGTTTTGACAGAAGAAGGCATTACTGCCACAGATTCAGAAGCCTTCAAGCCAACCTTCGATCGGTTAGTTGAACTCGGTTCACTGGTCCGGAATGGACTGCTTGGACGGTATGCTGCCGGTGAGCAACATTTCGGGTTTAAAGTCGAAGGATTACGCACCGAACTTCCGTTTTTTTTCCGGCATAAAGTCGGATTTGACGGCCTGCTTAGAACCGGCTTTTCGGTCGAAGGGACCCAGAATCTTGCACAAATTGACCACGTTGATGTTCTTTTTGATGGACGAGCGGATTTAGTTCTCGCCATGCGCGACGAGCAAGGCAACGGCTGTCTCCAAGTGGTCGACTTGAAGACCAAGGGGTGCCGTGACGAGTTCAACTCAGAAAACCCAGAGTCTGGAAGCCGTCTTCAAAGATACAAGGGCGATGTGTTGGTTCCTTACCCATCAACTTTGGAAGAGCGTTCGATACTCGACGAACACCGACTTCAGTTAACCCTGTATTCGATGGCTCTCGAGGTGCTTGAGCAACAGAAGCCAGCGAGTGAGCGCCGCAGAGTCCTTCCTCCAGCCTTGCTCATCGGAGCATCGGGCCGTATGGTCCAGTTGACTCAAAACGAATATGAATCTGCGTCCCAAACACTTGCACAACACCTTGAATGGATGGCGCAACTCTCCGCTACGCCCGAAGCGGTGAGTGAACCTCCACGCTTGCCTGAAGATTCATCGCACATCTGTTCTCAATGCCCATTTGGGCGCGGACAAATCCGGCTATGCGGGCCTGAAGGCTCAGTTCTCGGCCCTGTGGGGGATGACGACGATTAGGCCTTTTTACCGCACATGACCAGTGTCCCAATGAACGAGTCTTTTGCGGCAACTTGGTGAAGTTCCACGTCCCTAAAACCTGCTTCAATCATAGCTGTTTTCCAATCTTCCATGCTGAGTGTTGTCATGTGGACGTTCAATGCTTCAGGCCAACTTAGGCTGTCTTCATTTTCGAGGTAATGGTCAACACCTGCAACCAGCATTCCACCGCTGTTCATCCAGTTGTCGTGAAGTTGTTTGAGCATGGATTGAGGGTCGTGAAGGTAATACAGGAACTCCATACTGTGGACAAAATCAAATTTCTCTGAAGGTTCCCAATCTGGTAACACAGTGACGCGGTAATCACCTTCTGAATCAATCGTTTTTGCTTTAGCAATCATGGCCTCAGAACCGTCAACGCCTACAACACGAGTGGAAGTTCCATCTTGTGCTAAAAGTCTGCATACCCAACCGTTTCCGCATCCTACGTCAACGGCAGAATAGGTTTCTGAACGAGGGATGCCGGCGAGCTTTAGCATGGCATGAACCGATGCAGCATGGCCATTTTCCATACCCTTGTCTTTGCCTTTCTCGGCCCATTCGCTAAAAACTTCGGTCGCTTCTCTCCGGCTCATAAAAACGGTCGAACCGACCCATTCCAAGAAGATGTCCATTCCGATAAGAACAATATTCGCCGGCCTTACGAAGGTTCATGCTCGATGTTACGACCACGATTGACGATGTATTGTATCCGCTGATAGAGCCCTATGAAACGGGCATGTTACGCGTATCGGATTTGCACACAATTGCTTGGGAAAAGAGTGGAAATCCTGACGGCATGCCAGTGATTGTGATTCACGGGGGACCAGGCGGTGGTGGACAGCCAGCATACCGCCGGTACTTCGACCCAACTGCGTACAACATTATCCAGTTTGATCAGCGCGGATGCGGGAAATCAACACCATACGCTGAACTCGAAGACAACACGACCCAAGCATCCGTTCATGATATTGAATTACTTCGAGAGACCTTCGGTATCGAGGAGTGGCATGTCTTTGGTGGTTCGTGGGGCTCAACCCTCTCTCTGGTTTACGCTCAACAGCATCCCAATCGTGCAATTAGCTTGATGTTGCGTGGCATATTTATGTGCCGAAAGAGCGAACTTCGGTGGTTTTACCAAGACGGAGCCAGTCATATTTTCCCCGATGCATTTGAGGCATACCGCGAACATATCCCCTTGAATGAGCAGAACGACCTCATCACAGCATACTATTCCCGCCTTACCAGCGAAGATGTCTCCGTTCGGCGTGCAGCCGCCAAGGAATGGACGCGCTGGGAGATGGCCACAAGCCGTCTTTTCCCAGACGACTCATACCTCGAAAAGGCTGAAGATTTAGATTTCGCAGTTGCGTTCGCTCGAATTGAATGCCATTACTTCATCAACGCTATTTTCCTTGAAGAAGCACATATCCTCAATCATGTGGATTCCATTCAACACATCCCAATGCACATTATCCAAGGACGATACGATGTAGTTTGCCCAGCCCGCAGTGCGTGGGAATTGCACAAAGCCGTACCTTCAAGCCATCTGGTATTGGTTCCGGATGCGGGCCATTCGATGGGGGAAGTAAGCATCGCTAGAGAACTTGTTTCTGTAACGGACTCTTACCGTTAATCTTGGTCCGTTTGCTGGTTAGAATCAGTCCTATCAAGCGTCGGCTTGATAGGGTGGAGGTGTGTGGGTGTTCACGGAGGCTTGCCTCCGGGTGAAGCAATGACCGAAGACGGAACCATTATCCCAGCGGACTTTGAACCGGCTGTAAAGAAATTGACTGCTGAAGAATACGAAGACCAAATCAAGGTCCTGTACGAAGCATTTACCTCCGCACAATCCGACCTTGAGGATGCAGTAGCAACCATCGAAGTTTTGGAAAAAGAAATCATTGAACGTGAAATCGAAAAGGAAACACAAGAAGCACTCCTGTCGGAAAAAGAAGTTCGAGTCCGTGAACTTGAACTCCGTGCTGTCAAAGCCTCAAAGAAAGTCGAACATCTTGAACCTGAATTGGAGAAGATGGAAGAAAAGTATACCCGGGAAAAGAACCGTGTTAGCACCGTTTTCAGCATCGCTGAAGAACTGGACAACGATTTGAAGCACGCTGTCGTTGAGATGAAAGCTCGGGACGACTGGTACGTCGATCACATGCAAATTTTCGAAGACCTCAACAAGGCAATCAAGGTACGCTACGAAATGATCGAGCGTGCTATCGAAGCAGAGCGAAAATCACAGCATATGGCTCGTGCGTTCACCGAACGGATGGAAGACATGGTTGAGGCACGCGCTTCGGATTTGGCTGATGCTGAAGCAGAGGGCAAAGCTGCTGAGGATTCGACAGCATCCGTCGAAGTCGTTGATGCTGCTTCTGAAGAAGTCGAAGAAGTCGAAGAAGCAGCAACTGAGGAAGCAACCGAAGAAGTTGCAGAACCGGCAGCTCCTGAAACCACCGCTGCAGCCACTTGGGCTGATGGCGACGACCCTTGGGCTGAGTGAGGCGATTCTATGGGTGGACTGGCCCATGGTGGCCACGCTCCAGTTCTCATCCCTTTGATGATGGGAGGCAGTGCTCTCATCATCGGTGCAACCATTGATTCGTTGTATGGATTCATTCCATTGTTCGGTATCTTTTGCTTGATGCTCTCAGCTTTTTGCGCTAATTTTTGGCGAGACCCAGACCGTCCTATCCCACGCGATGAGAATGTATTGGTAAGCCCAGCAGACGGTCACGTCATGTTTGTTCGCCGCGAACGAGCAACGGGCCGACGCCCCAACAAAGAACAGTTGGCGTCTGGTGAGTGTGAGTCCGATACACTCACCGGAGATTGGTATCCTGAACCATTGGAACATCCCCTGCAGTTTGAAACCGAACAACGTTTTGAACCAGTGAAGGAGGGCGAGGAATCCAACGACGATGTGTTCCGAATCGCGATTTTCATGTCTCCACTTGATGTCCATGTCAATCGAGCTCCGCTTGCGGGAACACTTCACAGAATGGAGCACAGGGCTGGCAAAGGTCTTCGACGCGGTCCTTTTCTGGCAGCCTACAAAAAGGAAAGTCAGTACAATGAAAGGGTTCGCAGCGTGTTCAAAGGAGAGGAGGAACTCATGATTGAAGTCACACAAATCTCAGGGGCTTTCGCTCGGACCATCGTTCCGTGGCTGGGTGTCGATTCTGAAGTTCGTCGCGGACAACGTTACGGCATGATACGTCTCGGCTCACGTGTAGACATTCGGGCACCTGCACGCTTATTCACTCCAAATGTTGTCTCTGCCGAGGAACAAAACTCTTCTCATCCGAAGGGGGAATTTGTGCGTGCCGGCTCGACCATTCTCTTCATTCCATCCGATTCCTAGCCGAATTCTAAGCGGTGCATTGAAACGGCAAAGCCATGCGACTTGTCATTGAGGGATACCATGGTCGGGCCGAAGTCATTGACACTTGTCGGAGATGGCGCAAAGGGTTCACGAATCCATGACCTTGTCAAAGCTCCAGCAAATACGCCTTGGGCTGTCGCTCGTCAACAATCATGGGATGCGGGTGAACCTGCAACCGTCTACTACACGCCTGAAACACTGGCCGATGGAACACCTTGCAGTGCAGTGACTGTGATTCTACGAACGAAGGGATGCCATTGGTGGTGGTCCAGTGGTTGTACTTTCTGTGGATATTTCAACGATACCAGGGATGATGTGACCAACGAAGATCTCCACTCCCAATGGGCTTATGCCAAACGAAAATTCGAGGATTTCAAAGACCACGCCATGGTTAAAGTCTACACCAGTGGCTCTTTGCTTGAGGACAGGGAAATCCCTGTGGAATTCCAAGAAACGGTGCTGAGAGATTGCCAAGAACTCGGCAAAGAACTGATTGTGGAAAGCCGATGCGAACAACTCACCGAAGAAAAACTCGCCTGGGCATCTCAATTGAACCAGAGTTTTGCTGTGGCTGTCGGGCTTGAGGCGTATGATGACGAAGTTCTTCGCTTCCATGTAAACAAAGGCTTCACGACCAAATCATGGGACAGAGCAGTTGAAAACTTGAAAAAATTTAACATTCGAGTCAAGACCTATTTGATGTTCAAACCACCGTTTATGAGTGAAGCTGATGCATTGAATCACGGTGTGAAGTGGATTGAGCAAGTGGCGGAACGCAGCGATGAAATCTCAGTAAATCCGATGAATATCCAGCGCGGGACCATCATTGATCGCCTCCATCGCAACAATGAATACCGCCCACCATGGCTCTGGTCTTTGGTTGAAATGATACGTAGAGCTCACCCAACCATCCATCCTAAAGGCGGAAAAAACGGCGACGACGACCAAGTTTGTCGCCTCATTATCCATCCTACTGCTGGGGGAAAAATTCGCGGCGCTCACAATTGTGGCTCATGCGATTCCGTGGTCGTTGCTGCTATTGAGCGCTACGCAGTTTCCGGTGAGTTGGAAGAATTCGAAGGGCTGTCCTGTGAATGTGAAAAGGCATGGAAGGAAGAAGTTCTGCTAGAACAAGCTCTACCCGTCCCCCTCGGGATTTCGAAGCATCGTCGTGGCAATGTGTTGGACCGTCTTCGTTCACCTTAGGCCCCTTTTTCAATCGGGAAAAACCTCTTCGCAAGGAGTGAATGTTTATCACCGCAATGCGAGTGGACGGATTGACCCCTACGGGGTCATGTAAGGGTGAAGAAAAATGTCAAACGCTACAACTCTACCAGATGTTACCGTTGGAACCGGAGAACCATCGAGCAGTCGTGTCTTTTTGACACTATTCAGCGTTGCTCTCCTCGGACTACTTGCTTTATTCTCCAACGTGTTTGGTTGGGATAACATCCCGCTTCTCGGTGAACTGGTACCGCTTATCGGAAACCTTGGCGGCAGTGGAATTTGGTACTACTTGATTGGTATTCTCATCGGCGTGGGCGCAATTGTCGCATCGCTTCTTAGCGAGGTCATTGTCGATTAGGAGGTGTGATGTATGGAAACAGTATTCATTACAGCAGGTCTCTTACTGGTTACGCTTACTCTTGTAGCCAACTACATGGTCCAAGGAATTGGTGGAATGGCAAGTCCACTTCGCCAAGTTGGCTTATTTTTGCTTAACAAGGCTCCAGCAGGTCTTATTGATTTGTTCAACGATAAAGCAGGAAGCGGAACCAAGACATGGATGCGCTTCGGTATGGCTTGGTTTTTCATGGCTGCACTGGGCATGTTTTTGGGAATTTGGCACCGATACGACCCTACCGCTCTCAATTCACTTGCCAGTGTCGGTTGGAGTTACGACGACGGTTCAATGCTAACCGATTACACCGCCATCTTCTTTTCTACTGCACTGAATTATTTGTTGATCGGTGCTGCGCTTGTCGCCGTATCCCGTTCTTCAAAGGGTCGTTTGGCAAGTGAAGCCAGTGCATCTATGGTTGCCGTTCTTCTCACGGTATCAACCATCGTCGTTCTTTTGCTTCCAGCTGTTTTCTCATTCATCAACATAGATAACGGAACAGAAGTATTGGAAACAATCCGGAACATCTCTATGCTTTTGGTAGGGGCAATGCTTCACCTCGCACTTTTGATTAACGTTTTCATCACTTTTGGTGAGCGAGAACACGATGATATTTCTCCGACAACCTGGTTCCTTGTTTTGGCATTGGTGGCTAAGATCGTTAGCATGCTCTTTGCCTTCTTTGGCGATCTTGCCGACTCCACCCAAACAGTGTGGTTGGCCGAGAGAGTCTTGAACGGTTGGGTCCCGCTAGCGCTTATCTTTGCGGCAGCATACCACATCATTCCATTCACGGCAGGCAAGCCAGTTTGGTCTGCTTCTTTACAGAAAACCAACATGATTTTCCTCTTTATCACCATCCCACCGTTCTACCTCTCCGCTGCTGACGGCGGTGAATTGCTGCAAAACATCGGTGCATTGCTCATGGCCATTGGACTTCTACCGTTGTTTGCTGGTTCAGTGAACATGGTAGCTACAGCGGCTTCAAGCCCAGAACGAATCGTCAAGAGCCCCGGAGCATTTGCTGCTACCGCTGCAATGATGCTGCTACCAATTTTCGCAGTGGGCGGTTTCTTTACCGGCATGGACACTTTCGTCGGAATGGATAAACTCGGTTCGATGGCGCACACAGTTGATACCGGCTTTATTTCGACCATTGGCGGATTGATGATGCTTGCAGCCATCTTCTCCTCTTATCCTTTGGCCGCACAAAAGCAACTTGCTAAAGCAAGCAACGCTCAACTTGCCGTTTGGTTCACCATCATCGGCGGGGTTACCGCAACAATCTCAGCCCTGATTGGAGACTTTACCGCATATGCAGTCGTCAACTCCGGTGTCGAAGATGCCGTGGCATCAACTGGAGGCTTTTTCCTCGTCTCTGCAGCCATGTTTTACTTCGTGACTCTGGCAACGATTTTGGCCGCACTTTCAATGATTCACACCGGCCGCCCGAACAACGCAGCGTTCGCAGACTTGGCTGTGCAAAGTGACATTCACTCGTACACACTTGTGGAAGGTACGACAACCATTCGTACACTGCTCGGCCGTGGCGTTGGTATCGATACGAACTTGACCATTGGTGAAGTCGAAGAAGACGAAGGCGGCTCATCTCTGATTCGAGTCTCTGCCCAACTGCATAACGACGAAGTCACCGAGTACCCAGTGCCTGAAGAACTTGTTATGCTCGCACAATTCCTCAAGCAAACAAAGCAATCCATCTTCGAGTTCTTCCGTTCCATTGACTTGGACGGCTCTGGAGAAGTTGACGGATATGAATTCCAACAAGCGCTTTCAAAGGCCAATATTGCAGACCTGCCTCCATGGGAAATGGGCCGACTTGTCAATGCTGTTGACCTCGACGGCGACGGACGCTTGAATCTCCCAGAACTTGATATCATGATTTCCAAAATCCGTAACGATATTCTCGAATCGGAAGAAGAGTGATCACCTCCCTAAGGCGGAATCACTGTGAAAATTGGATTGGTTGGCAAACCGAACGTTGGCAAGTCGACTTTCTTCAGTGCAGCAACGCTCGCTAAAGTGGACATTGCGAATTACCCATTCTGTACCATTGAGCCAAACGTCGGTGTTGCTTTTGTTGCGGCCCGTTTACCGTGCCCTTGCAAGGACATTCGAATGCGATTGGAAGGAGAAGGCCGTCTTGAGCCAACCCGTGATGACGATCCTCGACAAGGCAGTTTATGCGAGCCGCGGACGGGCTCTTGCGTCGGCCATCGCCGTCTTGTACCCTGTTTTTTGGTCGACATTGCTGGCCTTGTTCCCGGTGCGAGTGAAGGAAAAGGACGGGGCAATGCTTTCTTGGCAGATTTAGCCAATTGTGATGCGCTGATTCAGGTTGTTGATGCGGCAGGAACAACGGATTTAGAGGGCAATCCACAAGGTGCAAACCAAACCAAAGAGGTTGCCCAACAACGGATACGTGATGAAATTCAATTCCTTGGTGTCGAACTCGATGCTTGGATTTCGGGCCTTCTCAACGACGGTTGGACCAGAGGCGTACGCCGTGTTCAAGCAGAGGGAGAAAAAGGCTTGATATCCTACATCCATGAACAACTCACTGGGTTAGGAGCGACGCCTTTGTCGATTTCTATCGCCTTTGAATCCTTCAAAAAACAACACGAGTCACTTGGTAGCCCTTGGGATTGGGATGCTACGGTAATCACCGCTCTGGCCGTTGAAGTGAGGCGTATGTTGTTCCCAATCCACATTGCTGCAAATAAGTTCGACATCGCACCCGAAGGCGTATTACAAGGAATCGAGGTCAACGGATGCTTAGTTGCGTGCATGGCTGATGTAGAACTTGCATTACGACGTGCTGGTTCTGCGGATTTGATTGAATATATTCCCGGTGAACCGTCCTTTGAATATTCAAACCCTGAATCACTCTCGCCGGCTCAAACCAGAGCGCTTGACCATATGCTTGAACGCCTTTCAACCAACAAGGGTACGGGTGTTGCACCGTTGATTGACACCGTTTTGTTCGATGAACTTGACCACATTGTCGTGTATCCGGTTCAAGATGAATCTCACTGGACAGATGGAGATGGCAAGGTCTTGCCGGATGCCTTTGTCGTTCCTTCTGCTATTCAAGCAAAGCAACTGGCGTACAAAGTTCACAGCGATCTCGGTGATGGTTTCATCCGAGGGGTTGATGGAAGAACGCGAAGGGTTGTTGGCTCAGAACATGAGATGAACGATGGTGACGTTCTCAAAATCCACGCAAAGTCGTGATCAGTGACCTTCAGGTCGTTCGTATGCAGGAGTAAGCCGGGCCATGTCGCCAGAATATTGTCCACCGCGGTAGATGAACCAAACCGGTGCTAACAACGTCAAGACAATCAACAGTCCGAGAAAATACCAACCCCATGGGCTGACGTCACTGAGAACCATAACCCACAGTGTCCACAGCAATGGGATGTACATGAAAACGCTGTACCTACGGGCCATAATTTGGAGCCGGGAACTTCGAAGAGAGTCGTCGTACATGTTGTTGGCTTGTTCTTTGGTAACAAGGCCCTTCTCAAGTCCACACCGCACACAAACTTGTGCGTTTGGTCCATTTCCATGAATGAACTGCTCTCGAGAATAGGTGCTTGAACAATGTCGGCAAGTCGGCATGGTACTCCCTCAAAACGCTCCAATCGCTCCCGATTCTTCAAGCATCCGCTTCAATCGAGAGAAAATTTTGCAGCAATGTCAATCCGTGACGAGAACCTACAGATTCTGGATGGAACTGTACACTGTGTATCGGCAATGCTTCGTGTTGCAGGCCCATAACCATTCGACTATCGGTTTCGATTGCTGTTTCTACCAGACAGGTCGGTTCAGATGCCATCACGCACAAGGAATTGTAGCGAGTAAAAAGGGTTGGAGATTCGATGCCCGAAAATAACCCAGTTTCTTGATGTTCACATTGGCGAGGCGAACCGTGGACAGGTCCGCCGGCAGAGCGAACAACTTCCATACCAGCTGCCATTCCAATCGCTTGATGGCCCAGGCAAATGCCGAGTACAGGTACGGAAATCTCTTCGGAAAGTGCAGCATTTGCAACGGCCATGGTTAGCGGTGAATCCGTTGGTTTTCCGGGACCCGGGCCGAGGATGATGTGTGTGGGTTTGATGCGTTGGATAAGCTGTTTTACCGATTCTGTGTTCCACTCACGCGTTGTATTCCCGTTTCGGGCTTTGAGAACATTGACATTTCGACCCAAGCCGGCTACTGCATGGGCAATGTTCAATGTGAACGAGTCGAGATTATCAATCAAAAGAACCCCGTTGGCATCCCCCTTAGTTCCACTGATAAATTCGACTTTTCCTGCATGCACTGTTTGGGGTGGAGCCTCGATGAGCAGTGGGTGCGTGGCTAGTTTTCCAATGGGTAAATCAGATTGTTCTCGTTTAATCCATCCGCACGCTTCACGCAGCGCAGCAGCCTTCCATTTGGCTTCTTCAACTTCGGTCTGAGGGTCGGAGCCAATGGTAATTCCTCCGCCGGCGGCAACGCTACCGAACCATTGCTTTCGCCGTTGTTTAGCGATCAAGGTCCGTATCGCAATATTCAGTGAACACGCTCCTGAGTGTACATCAATCCAACCGATGGAACCCGTCCAAAACGAGCGCGGCCGTTGCTCAATTTCATCGATTGCAGCACATACGACGGTACGAGGGCAGCCGGTGATACTCCCGCCTGGAAACACATTGTGAATGGCATCAACCCCGTTCTTCCCGTCTTCTAAATCAGCAGAAAGGTGAGTCACGAGGTGTTGTACATGCGCGTATGCTTCGACATCAAAACGTTCGACCTGTATACTGCCAACTCGAGCGACGGTAGCAATATCGTTTCTCATCAAATCAACCAGCATTCGATGCTCGGCTCGTTCCTTTTCATCTCGAACCATTTCGTCACGAAGTTGAAGTTCTTTTTCGTCGTTTTCGCCACGCGGTCGAGTGCCCTTGATTGGAGATGTAAATACCTTTGAACCGTCGCTTTGGATGAGAGATTCTGGTGAGCAACACACCAGCGAAAGACCGAGATCGGGTGCGAAAAGGAATGCCGAAAATGGAGCGGGGTTTGTTTGGCTTAACCTTTGAAAGATACGCCTTGGGTGTTCAGTGAGTCTTCCATCCCACCACCGGCCAACATTGACTTGGTACATTTGACCGTCTCGAATACTCTCTCGAATGTCGTCAATGATGGCTTCATGCTTCTGGTCAGATAACGAACTTGTTTCTTGGGATTTGAGGGGGGCTTCAAGGTCATCCAGGGCCGGAAATAGGTCGAGGTTGAGGCTAACTTTTTGAGCCCAATCGTCGTTTTGAAGAGCATGGACAGTCATTGATTCTGTAGAACGGTCTTGGACGACCATTCGCTCAACCAGCCACAGAATCGTAAGCAGTTCATCCTGCTTCGGTTGGTTTTGTAACCGAAGTGGTTGCGTCCATTGAACCATGTCGTAAGCAAATGCGCCAGTCCAAAACGGTCGTTGAGGCATTTTTGAAGCAGGCCGTTGCTCAAAGCACGCTGTTGAGGTCAAATCACGTAACTTTTCCATCAACTCGTCCAGCCCTTTTGCAAATATGGACGTAGAATGGTACCAGCATCCATGCTTCCATTCTTCAACTTGGGCGGTGAACGTTTTCTTTTCTTGATGCAGAGAAATCTCGCCCCGAAGAGGACTATGCGCTTGTACAGATTCCATATTTTTCGGTTGACGAACCAAAACTCGTCGTCGGGATGGGCCGCATAAAATCGAATATTCAGCGAGATGAGAGTGAGGTCCTGAAGAGCACAACAGGACTTCATCAGGCCCTCCATAGTGAACTGCTTTTGGCCCTGATAACCCAACTTCGCGCATGTGGTTCTGTAGAGCCAAGATGTCGAGATTCATTTTAACAACCTCACATCGGACCACGTTTCGTTTTTCTGATAGTGGTTTTCGAGAAGAGTTTGGCAGAGCGATGAAAGCATATTGCCGTCACCAATCGATTCGTCATCAAGCGATAAAACTCGGCACGCCCCAGTACCACTTCCAAGGGTTATTATTTCGGAAGCACGTGCTACAAGCCTTTCATTGAGTCTTCCATGTTGGACCGGTATGCCGGCATTTTGCAGTTGTTGGGACAGGATTTCAAACGTTATGCTTTCCACTCCACCTTCATTGTGCGCAGCAACCCATGCTACACCGTCTTCATCGAGGACAACGGGCAAAGCCCGGTCTGCATCGACGATGGCGTAGTCGTGTACCAGCAAGGCGACATCGACTCCTTTCTTTTCCGCATCGTGTCGAGCATCGATATACGCTTGCCAATCTCCATGCTTGGTGCCGTTTACTTTACTTGACCATCTTGGAGCCTCTACAGTGATGGCATCAACTTCCTCATTTCGGAAATCAATACTTCGAGAATCGACGCTCAGCTCTCCATCTTGTGTGCACTTGATTTTTACCAACAACTTCGGTTCATGGGATTGAGTCGTTTTTTTCAAGGAACGCTCCTGTTGAAGCAGCGTTTCAAGTTGTTGAGGCATGTTTTCAGGTAATTCGATACGCAGTAGTTTGGCATGTTCTGTCAGCCTTGCTAAATGGAGGTGCCAATCAGCAAGAGCGAATTCTCCGTCCCATAAAGCGGTGGTAAATACCTCGCTGCGCGGGCCAGCCGACCTATCCAGACTCATTGACACGCCTCAAAGTAGGTCATCCAAGAATGAGGTATCAATGCTTGCTTGAGGCAGTTGCGGGGCGTTTGGCTCTGCAAGGTCATTGAGCAATGCATTGTTTTGTGCAGGTTGCATGACGGGTTGTGAGGTTTGGTATGCAGGTCTTCCATAGAGGTCTTGGTTTTCGATTCTTTGAGCGGCCGCATAGATATCGTTCGCTTGTCCTTGGCGAACACTCGCAGCAGGTGCTGTTGGCATTGGCGGTGGAGCAACTGGAGCGCCAAATGAATCCCAATCGTCGTTCTGTATACCCCATGTTGCTTCTTGCAGCTCAAGTGTGCGGTTACGGCTCTTTTGTCCGCCTCGTGAGCGAACAATGGCTACAAGCAAGAGAAGAGCAACAGCCAGCAGACCAGCCGCCAGTAGGTTTGGAGTGGTCAAAAGCGAGGAGAAGTCATTTTCATTGGCTGAATCTTGACCATCGCCGTTTTGTGTGTCTTTGCCGAAAACGTCGAGCATGACCGTGTTCACTTCCTCTCTTTCGAACAGGTCGTCAAACGGAGTTACTGCGACATACCATGCTGAAGTATTCTTGAGGAGTTGGTAATTGCTGGGCGTGATCAAGAACGAGTTCGATGCTTTCACTTCAACTACGAAGTCCGCATCTTCAATCGTATCGAAATCAATGTCTGAAATGTAGATGCGATATCCACGAACTGTTGATTCTGCAGAATGCGTCCATTCAACCAAGATATTCTTTTCATCGTTCCATGTGAGCGATACGTCCTCAATCTCGTCAAGGTACCCGCCAAGGTCATCCACGCCATCATCGACCGATTGGGCAGAAACACTCACGAGATTTATTTCTTGTGCGTTTCCAGCGGTATCTCTGACAACAACAGCGGCCCAAATTTCCTGTCCAGCAATCACCGGAGTATCGCCGGCGACCACTTCGATGGTGAGTGGCAATTCTGGTAATCGTGAGAGAACAGCAACTGGTGTGGCAGGGCCCGTACTTCCCATGCCAACCGCATCAAACGACCATGTGGCGGCATAGACTTCGTAGTTTGCGACATCGCTCTCATTACTGAGTTCAAAGTCGAGCAGAAGGGCGCCACCGCCATCGTTTGGACGGTCATACAGTTCGAGTGCATCAAGCGGCGCAGGCGCAACAACATCTTGCAAATTGTCGATTGGTACCACTGTAGCTTGTGGAAGTTCGGTGAGGTAAACATTTCCAGCAAGGTCATGAACGGTGACAACAACATAGAGTTCTACGCCAGGTTTGATAATTTGAGGTGTAGCATCAACGATTGAATCTCCGCCGTACAAAGCAGTGGATATCGAGAGTTCGATTGGGTTGTACTCTTCATCAATCCATTGTTTATTGATTTTCAAACAGGCACACTTTGTGGCATCATCGCCAAAGGCAGCCCATGCCACTGAAAGGTCAGCAAGGGGTTTGTCAGCAGCCCAAACAATGTAGTGAGAGAAGTCATCAGCATCAGAAATCGACCAAATGACGTCAATGGCTGTACCGTCATCGTCGGGATGGTCAAAGGCATTCACCGTTCCAACTCTGTCTGGCACCGAACCGGTTCCAGCGGTGTTACGCAGTGGGGTGACTTGAACAAGTTCGACATCGACGAGGTTTGCGTTTAGCCAGTCATCGTAGGCAACGATGCCGACGTAGTACGCTTGACCATCCTGGAGTGCAACACCATCGACACTGGTTACCGTAGTCGATGTTTCCGCACAATCATCAATGATTTTCGCTTGGCTGAATTCATCACCTTCAACCGAGGCTGATGGTATCGATTCACCATCAAAATTACCAGTTGACATACGGATGTAGATGGCGTAGAATGTACAATCTTCTGCCGTGTTTGCGTCCCATGAAACTGTGATTCGACCGCCGTCATCGTCAGGTGTGTCAATTGCCTCGACGTTGACCATTTTTGGAGGAGCAGTATTGTCGTTCAAGCCACCGGTTGGGACGACTGGCCCGATGATGAGAGGATTCATCAGATCTTCTTGTCCTGATTCATCAACGCAGGTCAATCCAAGCCAGTACGGTTGTCCAGCGTCCAGTGAGAGGACAGTCATGTTGCCTTCTTCTTTCATTATCTCTTCTTCTACGGGCAGTCCAAGGAGGTCGGTCATTGGGTTTGTTGATGTGTAAATTATGGTGCTGGCAAGGTCGAGGGATGTACAACGTGCCCATTCAATCTCTAAGTCCCCGTCTGCTCCACCATCGTGCGGTCCTGCAATAGCCCATGCAGGTGAGAGTGGGATTTCGTTGCTTGGAGAGGCTGGGCCCAAAACTGGAGATGGTGTGCCGAGGTGCCCATCATCGTATTCGACCACGATTACAGCATAGTATTCTTCACCATCAACGAGAGGTTGGCCGTTGGCCGTAGTTACTTCGTTCGAGAGTCTACTGTGGAGTGAGATGGCTTTGTCTATGGTTCGACCTGCTAAGTCGTCAGCCGTAAGTGCGAGTCCAGTTTCGCTCTCGAAGGGCCCTTCATTGACATAGACGAGATAGCGGGCAAAATTGTCGTCATGGACGAGCGACCAGTTTGCAAGTAATGCGCCACCTCCATCGTCCGGACGGTCGATCAAACCTGTCAGTGTAATCGGAGTTTCGGTGCGGACATAGTCGTAGATGAGGCGAACCTGCATTGAACCGTTTGATGGAGAATACAACGACAGTTGTAAGAACTGTGTTCCATTCACAATGACTCCATTTTGAACAGCGAGCTGGAGGCTTGTTTCAAAGTCGGGATTGTTGTTGAGTTCTATGGTTGCGTTGTATTTGAGACTCTTTGACTGGGCCCATGTTGCAGCGTTGTTCACTGGCGAGGTAAACGCAAGCGGGACGGTTTGGAACAGGATTCCATTCGTCCCAACAACGCCTTGAGTTGAATCTAAGGAGACCGTAGAATCGAGGTCGGCCAGCGTGATGCTCATGCCGGGGTTGGTCAGGTCTGAAATGTCTTGAGACGCAAGATTGAATCCGACGTTCAGAGGGTTAGCGTATCGAACTGAAATCCGGTCAACCTCTGTGTATTGGGCATTGTTTTGGTATCCAAACATTCCATTGGCATCGGTTGTTAGCCAGATGTAATCGGATGAAAGGGTGCCTCCAGTGAGTTCGGGCATGGAAATCATCTTGATGTTCGGGTGAGTGTTTGTTCGGGCTTCGATTATGGACACACCGCTTCCACCAAAGACCAAAACATGCTCGCCGTCGCTTACCATCTTTTCAACTGGCCAGCCAAAGATTTGGAAGGAGGAAATTCCGCTTTCGAAGAAGTTTGAACTGCTGTTCCAGTGAACCATAGGTCCAATGTCAGTCGCTACATGTATGCCCCAATAATCGCTCGCTAGAGCATCGACATTGTTTGAAGGCAGTTGGTCAAATTCGTGCCCTATGATGTCACCTGAGGTCAATCCGATGGTCGTTACAGCAGGTCGTTCGTTACCAGCTCCATCGTGACCGATGAACAATGTGGTCTCGCTGAACACAGTTCCGTCGCTGTTGGTGACGGTATTCACGGCAGAGGTCAACGACATTGTCGAAGTCCCCATCAGCCCAGAAACTGAAGTGTAAACAATCGTGTTGTTCGTTGTAAGATCCATTCTAGCAAGTCCGGCTCGCGTAGCCATCCACAGATAGTTCCCCTCGACCAGCACATCTTCGACGAGGTTTGTTGGAAGGCCGTCTGCAGCGGTGAGTGGGTTTAACCAATCAGCAGCAGCATAATCCCATCGCCCTACACCGCCGTTGGTGGCAATGTAAAGCACATCTGTAGTTGCAGCGAAGTTATTCACTGCGTTTGAAGGAAGGCCGCCGATGAGTTTTCCGTTACCGTAGCCCGTTTGGATGTCATAGAGTTGAACACCAGGAGCGGAACCGCCGCTCCCCATCAATCCAAGAACAAGGGTTGTTCCATCACGAACCATTCCATCGAGATTGTTGTGCAAACCTCCGCTGAGTCGTGTAACTGCTCCGGTCAAAGTATCGAGTTTGTACAGGCCGGTTGGAGATGTAGAAATGTACAAATCCGTACCTATCAGTTCAGCGTCTTGGGCTTTGCTGTTTGCAGCCATTATCCATCCATCTTGCCAGAGGATCGAACCGTCTGACTGACGTTCACCTTGGAGGAGTCCGGCGCCGCTGGGTTGCCCAAAGCCGGTTGAGGTTGCGATTGTTCCTGCAGTGGTTACCCACAGGTGAGTACTGTTGCCGGTCATTGTGGTGACTTGACCACTGGCCAGTCCCGGAAGTGACGCAATGGTATTCTGGCCAAGTGGACTAATGGTAAGCACCTTACTGAATCCAGAAGAGCTGCCTGCTTGACCGATGAGCCACTGGTTGTTGACTCGTTGGAAGGAGGTGACTGATGAACCTGCTCCGTTGACGCTGGCTTGGGCATTTGAGTTACCTGATGTAGCAATGGTTGTGTAACCGCCACCGATGATGTTGTCGCCGTTTGTCCCTAGCCCATGGCCAAGAACAAGTTGTCCATTGGCGTAGTCCATTGCATCCCACCAAACTCGATCGCTTGGAAGGTTATTTGTTGCCGTCGTAATAGGGGTCAGCCAAGTTCCAGAAGAATACCCATACTTCATGATGTCAGCATCATCTTCGTAGAAGGCAACGTAAAGCGTGTCTGTAGCGTCACAAGCAACTCCAGAAACTTCACCTTCCCCTAAGTCTGTTCGTGTGAACGAACCTACAAAGGTGTCATTCGCCATATCCAGACGGGCAACGCCGCCGTTGTTGGCATAAATTCCAATGTGGAGCAGTCCGCCGCATTCCGCCATAGATATAGGATATCCACCGGGCGTTCCACCGCTTCCCATGGAGTACTGAGACCATGTATTTCCGTTCCAGTGGGAAACAGAACCGCCTTGGAATTGTCCAAATCCACTGACATCACCGCCACCGACAACAAGATTTGTGCCGTCGGTCCACAGTTCATAGATTCGGGAGCCCGCATTGTTCGGGAGTCCGTTTCCTTCCTCCCACAATGAGAGCCACTGGTCACTTGTCTGGTTGTATCGGGCAACCCCGTCTTCAGTTGCGAAAAGAACTTCTCCGTTGTATTCGAGGATTTCCCGGATTGGGAAGTTGAAGTCATCATCGTCCCATTCGCCGAGTACTGTTCCGTTTGCTGCCATGTACTGGAGCGAGTTTTCGCCCCACGCAACCCACATGTTTCCGTTCGAGGATTGGTAGGCAGTAACCCGGTCAACTTGCCCGATTGGGAGTATGTTGTCGCCCCATGTGTTGTTGATCGTGTCCCATTGAGCAATACCGCCAGAGCCATCAACTTGCCACCAGTTCTGTGAGGCGATGCTGATCATAATCATGTCACCAACCAGGCTCATTCCATTGACATCGCCGTTGTTCTGGCCAATTTGTGCACCAGCATCCAAAGCAGAAAGTGCAGTGAAATTCTGAGCATTAAACCGGTACAGGTTATCACTGCTGGTTCCATCATGGTAATACATGATATCTCCTTTCAGAATCATGTCGAGAGGGTCGCCATTTCCAGCAAACAAACTGCTTGATTTCTCGATATCATACACTTCGTTTCCGGTTGTTGCATTGAGTAGCTGGAAGCCATCAGCGCCCCCGACCCATATCAAATTCGGATTAATATCGGGGGAGAGTGCAGTTGCATCCTCGTTCCCGTTATCCAATACATTGTCATCGGTCCACAAAGTGAGCCAAGCGTTGTTAGGAATGTCATAACGGGCGATTCCGATACCGTCTAGAGCGATGAAAGCCACATCTCCAACCACTGCAACTGGGGCGTTCTGGGTTTGTTCTCCAGCCTCCCAAGTTCCGATAACATCGTATGGAGAGGCCGAAATGATGCCAACACCCGAATTCGTACCGCCGTAGATATAGCCGTAGGAATCAGCTTCTACCGAGTAGGTGGCCCAATTAGGCATTCCGTCGTATACGTTGAGGCACTCGTTGATTCCCAATGTAGCAATGCTGTACTTACATACGCCGATATTGGTCGCTGCATAGAGGCTACCGCCTGAGATGCTGGAAACGGCTACGAAGTCGAAAAACTGTTGAGGGCGTGTGTCCCAAGAAGAACCTTGACCGAACGTCGTCATTTGGTTTCCGTCCCATTTTCTCGCACCTTGTTGCGTTCCAATGTAGAGGTTGAAACCGTCGGATTCAAGAGCGTAAATGTTGTCACTAGGGAGTGAACTTGTTGCGGAACCTTGGCCAGGGTTATTGCTAGCCGCAGTGAGCGGAATCATCAATTCGCCCGTAGACATATCTTTACGAGCCACGCCGTATCCGGGGATTCCGAAGTAAAGTATGTCGCCAATAACGGATATAGGGACATTATCTGCCCCGTTTACTCCGGTTGAAATCCACGGAGTTAGCCACGACTCATTGGTGAGTTCGTATCTAAGGACGCCGCTGTCATCTGTCGCAAGGTGAACCGTATTGCTGAAAAGAGCGAGGTCTACGGCCGCATAATCGTATTGTTCGACTGCCGGAAGGCTGGCGCCGTCCAACTCCACCACCAGCATTTCACCTTCGCCCGAGATTGCAACGGCGTGTGTTCCGTCTGAATCGACACGAATCACTTCATCTTGATTCAAATCGGTATTTGCTGAGTTCCATGTTTGGAGTAAGCTACCGTTGCTGTGCATCTTGTGAAGCCCACTTTCCGAAGCGATGAAGACATGAGAGCCATCGTTCATCAACTGGTTGACCGTTGTTCCAAGGTAAATTGGTTGGAGCCAGCGAGAGGCTTGGCTATCAAATCGATTCATGTAATCATCGGCAGCAACGAAGACCACGCCGTTGAGTTCTGTAGCGTCTTGCATGCTTGATGAAGTGGGCCCGCTACCAATCAGGAGTGTTCCAGTTTGAGTAAGGGCAGGATTTGGAGTCAGTTCGGCAAATGAACCGAAGCCGTTTCCAAGCAACAGCAGTTCGGATGTCGGCGCCCTATCCCCGATCGCTGGCCAAACAATCAAGTCACTTCCATCACCGGTTAGGCCGAAATTTGAAATCACTTGTGAACTGGTGAACACGCCGCTTGTTGTGTCGTAAATGTGCAGTGTGTCACCGCTAAGAATGAACAAGTCCACCCCAGAGCGAGCCATGCCGTTGATTGAATTACTGGCAAGCCAATTTCCATCGGTCCACGTCGAGAGCCAAAATCCAGAATTCCAATCGTAACGAGCTAATCCGCTGTCAGGAGAGGCGAATAGGATTTGGTTTCCGGATACCATCATCTCAACAATTTCGTCAGAGTGAAGAGAGTTCGCTGTCGACCATGTCGAAAGGGCGGAACCGGAATTGAGGTCCCACCGAACAACTCCTTCATCATCAAATGAAACATAGAGTACGCCGTTTACTTCAGCGATGTCCAGCGCTTTCCCTGAGGTAAGTTTCGTCATTGGGAAAGTCCAATTTAGTCCGTCCCATTGTGCAATTCCGTTTCCATAAGCAGCGTAAACGAATCCATTTGAAGCAAGGTAAAACACATCATAACTCGGTTGAGATGAAGACTCGGGCCAGAAGGTCGGAGCTGTTAGACCGCTCTGCTCACTTGTATCGTCGAGCGAATATGCGGAGAACCCGTCTTCTCCAGAGAGAATGTGAAGTAGATTATTGGATGTATCAATGACGAGATCTCGAATATCTGAATCCATTTCCATAATATCAATTACAATCGGGTCATTCGAATAATCCAAAGTCATGAGCGAATTGTCGATTGCGAGGTACATTCGACCGTCTTGTGGATGGATTGCAGTCGCCGTTATGCGCAGTTCAAGCGGGGCCAGAGCCACGACCGGGTCGACCGGTGCGAGTGCTTCGATGACCAGTTCGGTAATTTCAGCATCCGAAGGCAATGTCCAAGTTGCACCTGAGTCACTGTTCGGACTTAGGCGGCCTGAGTAAGGGTTCGGGCCCGTAAAACTGTCTTGAGAACCAAGCATTCCAAGGCCTCTCCAGTCCAACAGGTTGACGCCTATGTCACTGGCAATAAGCATCGGTTCTTCGATCATGAGGCCGTCGCTCCCATCGACTCGCACTTGGAACGATACATTCGACAACTCGGCACCTGGAGCGAACTCAAGCGTCCAATCCGCAGTGGCTTGGTTAGGGCTGCCGGGTGATGCGCCTGTCGCATCCAATTGCACCCATCCGGTGTCGTTACTGCCTTCTTGAGGCCATATTGTGTCAACCGCTGACTCATGGGCTGAAACACCAGAAAAAGTAAGGATTGGAGCTGCAGAAGAGAGCAGCATGAGAATGACCAGCAGCAGCGCTCTGCGAGTGTCGCGCTGGGGGGGCTTTACGTTCGAGTCGCTCCTCATGAGAAACCTTCGTTGTTTTGGGGTATTTGAACGCGCCCCTTCGTCGTGTGAAAAATAACCAATACATACGCCAAAAAATCGGTAATTTCAGCCTTTTTTAGACCTTTTTTAGCCAATACCAGGCGAGTCGAAATTTCGTTTTTCGAAAACAAACAATACGGTTCGAAACAGGGTTGTAGAGCCCCATTCCACGCAACACTCAAACCTAAGACCTCCTTCGTTGTACAAGGTATTACCATGAATCGCGAAAAAAAGGAGCGCCTGCTCAAGAAAGAAGCGCTGGAATACCACGAATCTGAGCCGCGTGGAAAAATCAAGGTTGTTCCTACCAAACCTCATTCGACGGCACACGAATTAAGCCTCGCCTATTCACCGGGTGTTGCTTATCCATGCCTTGAAATTGCAGAGCGCCCGGAAGATGCTTACAGGTACACTTCGAAGGGGAACTTAGTTGCCGTTATTTCGAACGGAACAGCTGTTCTCGGACTGGGCAACATTGGTGCCTTGGCAAGCAAGCCGGTCATGGAGGGAAAAGGGCTGCTGTTGAAAACGTTCGCCGACATCGATGTATTTGATATCGAAGTTGACACTGAAGACCCTGAATCCTTTATCGAAACTGTCGTCAACATTTCGAAGACATTTGGAGGAATAAACCTTGAAGATATCAAGGCCCCCGAGTGCTTTGAAATCGAACGCAGAATCGCAGAAGCAACTGATATTCCCGTCATGCACGACGACCAACATGGAACCGCGATAATTTCGGCTGCAGCTCTTCTGAACGCCGTCGAACTTCAAGAAAAAGAACTTGGCACAGTCAAAGTTGTCGTCATTGGTGCTGGAGCAAGCGCTATTGCATGTGCGAATCATTATGTTGCCATTGGCGTAACACGTGAGAATATCTCAATGGTCGACAGCAAAGGAATCGTTACCAAGGCCCGACTTGAGGCTGGTGAGTTGAACGAATACAAAGCACCGTTCGCTCAGGAGCGAGAGGCCGGACAACTGGCTGATGCTCTGAAAGGTGCTGATGTGATGCTCGGGCTGTCTCGTGGAGGCCTTGTCAGTAAGGACATGGTTGCTTCGATGGCAGACAAACCAATCATCTTTGCACTTGCGAACCCTACGCCAGAAATAACTCCAGAGGAAATACTTGAAGTTCGCACCGATGCAATAATTGCCACAGGGCGTTCGGATTATTCAAACCAAGTCAACAATGTACTTGGTTTCCCTTACATTTTCCGCGGAGCATTGGATGTGCGAGCCCGAGACATTACCCAAGGTATGAAAATGGCTGCAACCAAAGCACTTGCGGCTTTAGCCAAAGAACCAGTCCCAGATTATATTTCCGCAGCATACGATGGAGCAACAATGCAGTACGGTCCTGATTACATCATTCCAAAACCGTTTGATCGACGAGTTCTCATTTGGGAGGCCTCGGCAGTTGCTGAAGCGGCCGTTCAGGAAGGCGTAGCTGCAGTTCAGTCCGAAGAGTTCTCACTCGTAGCCTACCGTGAACAACTCGAAGCACGATTGGGATTATCGTATTCGATAATGAGGCACGTCATTAACCAAGTGCGAGGTAAAGGAAAACGCATCGTATTCCCAGAAGGAGACCACGAAAAAGTTCTCAGAGCAGCGGCACAACTCGCTGAACAGAAAATCTGCCACCCAATTCTACTTGGTCCAGAACAGCGCATCCACCGAATGGTCGATGAACTAGGATTACATTTTGAGTATGAAGTATTTGACCCGCGAAAAGATCCTCGCAGAAAAGGCGTATATTGCGAAGCAATGATGTCGAAGAGAAGCAGGAAAGGAATGACGCATGTCGATGCCCGACGTCTTCTCAAATCAAGGCCGTATTTTGCCAGTCAAATGGTCATCAATGGAGACGCTGATGGTTTCGTAGGAGGAGTGAGTCGGAATTATGGAGATGTACTGCGGCCAACTCTCGAACTAATCGGCCCAGATGAAAATTCGCATTGCGTTGTTGGGTGCTATATGGTCAACGTCAAAGGGAGGACAATATTCCTTGCTGATGCAACAGTTAATGTCTATCCCGACAGCCGAACATTAGCGGAAATCGCCGTGCAAACAGCGAAAGTAGCTCGTCGATTTGGAGTCGCTCCCAAGGTCGCAATGCTTTCGTTCTCGAACTTCGGTTCAAGCCGCGCTCAACGTTCTGAACGAATTGAAGATGCGATTGATTTTGCCCGTGAACTTGACCCCTCGTTGGTTATTGACGGGCCAATGCAAGCGGACACTGCCTTGAACGGTGAAGTGCAAGAAGAGTATCCATTCATGGATTTCGATGGACCAGCGAATGTTTTGGTTTTGCCGAATCTGGCCGCAGCCAACATTGCCTACAAGTTGCTCGAAGAACTCGGTGATGCTGAGATGACTGGGCCCATTTTGGAAGGCATGGACAAACCAGTTCAACTCGTAGCTAGGAGAGACGGAGTTCGCCATATTGTCAACATGGCAGCAATTTGCGCTGCAGATGCGATTCGTCAAGATTCGTATTGGGAATCTCTGGTTTCATCTCCGGATGAGGTTTGATTCTTCGACATCATTGTACTGCAGAGTAGGGCGGCGAGGCCTCCAAAGTGCACCGGTTACAAACCCCGCACATAAACCTCCAAACAGCAGGTTTGCCCATCCATTCACAGCATAACTCCCCATTCCTCGTGCGATAGGGATGACGAAAGAAGGGACGACTCCTAGCAGGAATGTCCAAAAAACCTCCCCGCGAATATTGGAAAAAAAATCAGCGTTTAACGGCACGATTTTACCATTTTCCGAGCGGATAGGGGAGATGACGAGTCGAGTCACGACCCCATCCAGTGGCCGGTCCATCGGGGCACTTGAAAGAGCAGTCACTCCCTCTCGAGTAGGGTGGGTTTCGATGGCAGTACGGTGTTTAGCCATCGGTCCAAGACCGTGAAAAGGCCGTGGCCGACCATCCATCATTGCTCCACGATAGTTGTCTGCAACCCCGTCCGCTAGAATTTCGATTTTCTTTGGATTCAATTCGAGCCCTATGGTTTCATGAGCGTGTCGCCATTCACCTTCGCTCGGACTTCGAACTTCCCATCCATGGGCGGAAGAAGCAAGGAATTCTTCATCAGCAACGCCATCCGTGAGCCGTTGGCATATATCGTGAATTTTTGCACCGTCCAGTTTAATGTCCGCATCCTTGGATTGGAGAATGTCGAGAATTTGCTGTTGAGACAGCACCGACTTCATGATGTAAAAATCAGGACACTTCACTTCATGGCGCGGCCGTTGACTGGCATAGATCCAGCCACCTTTTTCTGTACCAAGATAGACGCTACCGGTTGAGATTTTTTGAAATTCAATACCTCGATATTGAACATTCATCATACCACTTCACTGTACACTTGCTTCCATTCGCTTGTACCACGCCATCCCTTTGGCGTGATCTTCAAGCAAACTGAATTGCGGGAACGGGGAAATGGAACGCATGTAGCCGTATGTGGCAAAATCCACAAGGTCCGGCTCATCTCCGCCAAAGTAGGACTTTGACCCGTGTTCATCGGTGAATTCTGTAAGCAAGTCATGCCACAATTGCTTTGGCGTTCGACCGTCCTTTTTCACTCGCTTTCGAGCGATAATCCCCCACATAATTGGGAAGCCAGCCCACGCATAGAGGCGCTTGGAGAAGAATCCGAATTTTTCAATTTTGGAAATACGAACGGTTGTCTTGAGCGCTGAGCGTAGACTACCATAGAGAATTGGTATAGTGGCTTTAGACATTTTTGCATCTGCCCATTCAAGCCACTTCTGTTGGCGGGAGGCATCGCCCAAAGCAGCTAACTTCCCGCCGTTGTAGGTGGAGTCGATGTGCTTTAGCAACGGAGTGGAGTCGGTGTGATATTGCCCGTTTTCATCGGTAAAAACAGGTACTTTACCCCAATCGCCAGCAAAATCGACTTCCTTTTTGATTTTCATTCCGTTTACGCTGATGTATTCCACGTCAAGATCGATGTATTCGATGAGGCCTCGAACCTTCCAACAAAATGGACATGTGTAGAGCATATGGAGTGTAGGGGTTTGACCCATGACATAAGGCGGTCGTCGCCCCTTCTTCAACCCTCGTCATCGTCCTCAGGCCTCCACCCCGGCTTCCAAAATTCAAGGTCGTCAAGCCACATTACCCATTTTTTATCGCTGCATGTGAGTAATCGAAAGGCTCGAGCCTCAAGGCCACTGCGGTTGATGTCGGAAATCATTCCTTCACGGGACGCATCGGTCCATTCTACCTGCATTCTACGAATTTGTCGACGGGCTTCCTCAGGATTGTCGAAGTTCATTTCACATGCGTCACGCAGTTCGGAAATCATGGTGCGGTTATCCTTGAGCAGCGGGTCGTTGACCGAGCTGCGAACCGTTTTCTTTTTGCTTCCAAACGGCCACCAACCCATGAAATGCCTTCGCACCCCTTCCCTATGACATTTTGCTTCGTACAGGGTCTTCATGAATGAGAACCGTTTCGCTGAAGCATGGCAAGAATCACCGTCCACTTCCATGGCACCCCGCGTGAAAAGGCTCACCGCGTGCTTATTGAAATGTATGCTAAACGGCTAAAAAACAGAGGCGTTAAGCTGGAGTTTCATTCAGACAAACTCTCGGTAAGTGCTTATGTCGGGCGATTGGATAAACTCAAAGGCAATGTTCTATTCCTCGATGAAGGTGGTGAAATGATGGATTCTATCGAGTTTTCAAAGCGAGTAGGACTTTGGAAAATGGAGGCGATGGAGACTCATCTGGCCGTTGGCCCGGCAGAAGGTTGGCCGAAGGATGATGGTTTGAGGGGTAGCCCACGCCTTTCTCTCTCGCCGCTCACTTTCCCGCATGAGATGGCCAGTTCGATGTTGGTTGAGCAACTTTACCGTGCGACGGAGATTTTGAGAGGCAGCGAGTACCACAAGGCCTGACCAAAGGGTCAAAAAGAGCCCTTTCTTCGGTGCTGTTGAGGAGTCGTATGCTAACGTTCGAGACCAATACGCTTCAATGGCTTCTTATCGGATTTGAAGCCACTGTTGGGTTCCTTCTCGTGGTCGGCTCCAAGAGCCAGCCTTTTCCACAACCATCTCGCCGTTTTGGAATGCTAATTTTATCGCTGACTTTTCTTGTTGCAGTGGGTCAATTGGCCCCTAAACCAGTCACGGTAATCGGACATCTCATCTTCTTGACAGGCATTGGCTCATTTGGGTTACTTGCAGGGATCCATCATTTGGTTCGAACCCGGCGTGAAGTGCTTATTGCGCCGTTTTCCGGCTTTTTCTTTTGTGTTGGGGTCGGGGGTCTAATGATACAAACATGGGATTCGTTGAACCAATTTGAGCAATGGTCGGGTTTCCTTGCCTTGGTGGTTCTGGGATGCGGTCAAACATGGCTGGTTTTTCGTGGCCTCCTTATCGGACGTCTTCCACTTGCATGGAGTCAAGCAGGGATGGTCGCCTTGCAAAGAGGAAACATATCGGGGGACGACGGTGCAATCTCATGCTTTGAAAAGGGCTGGGATGCTGATGAGGAGCACCTCAATCCCATGGCCTACCTGGCTTTACACCGTATTCATTTGTTCATCGGCGACAACGCTACGGCCGAAGAATGGTACGACGCCTTACTCGATGCTGGTGGAGAAGAAGCGGTTGCAGTTGAATGGATTGAAGCAATCCATTCGACCCTCGAGCAAATTGACAAAGAGTCTTCGCATAGACTTCCATCTTTAGAACACAATGAGCAAGAATAAGTCGGAAAAAGGACATATCCTTCCGCTTTCATTACTTTTCCGCACAACGTGAGCATTATTTTACGCACGAATACAAAGAACTTAAGAGGTAGAAAGGCGATATAATACCATGGAGAACCTCTTTGCAAGGCAAGATGATTGGGATTTGGGTACTATTTTTTGGTACGCTGTCGTTGTTTGGTTTTCTTCAAGTCTCCTTTCTCAAGCCTTGTACATGGCACTGTATGGCGTTCCATACGATGCTGTGGTTCTTCTCAAGCAATTCGGCCCAGCCTATTACGTCGTCTTTGCCATCGAACTTTTCATTTGGATAGGTATTGGTTCAGTGGTTGTCATGAAATTTGTGAGAAAGCTATCAGCTGCGTCTCCACAACCGATGAGTTCCGCATGACACTCCGCGCCGTCGTTTTTGTCAACCTCCAAAACAGCCGAAAATCATGGATTGTGGCCGATGACTTGAAGGTCCGTCAAGTAAAGGAACACATGTGAAAGAACATTCTGATGTACCATTCTTTTCTGGACGACCTATGGACGTATGTTCCTTGGTCGATGAGGAGGATGCGTTACGCACACTGCCGAAAGGTGCTCGAATTGTTTCAATCGATGAAGCAAGGAGAAACTTGCCGAAGGTCACTCGCTGGCTTGCAGAGTTACAGGCCATGAGCGATGAGGCTCATGATCTCACTGAAGAATTAGAAGTTCTTCTTGAAACACTGGATGCGGAAAGCGAACACGTCGTTGAAGTCGCCGAACAATTGGCTCAACTGGTATCGTATTGGCAATCAATCACAGCGAACGTCGAAGCCACCGGTACTCGCATTGCTTGTTTAGAGCCTGGTAGATTAGAGTGGTATGGGGTTGTTGACCAACACCTTGCCCTCTATTCGTGGCGATTTGGAGAAGAAGACATTGAATGGTATCACCCAATCGATACCAGTTTTCTTGCCCGAAAACCACTCATAGAAGCATAACTTCGGACGGCTTGAGGCAGACTCATGGTTCGTATAACACGCGTTTACACTGGCACCGGAGACGAAGGCAACACTTCGCTTGTAGATGGTTCACGCCGCTCCAAGACAGACCCACGGCTCGAGGCAGTTGGTACATGCGATGAACTGAATGCTTTGTTTGGTATGTGTCTGATGGAAATACATCGCCTACCGTCTCACGATGACGGAGGGAGCCGTTCTACCGTTCAAAGGGTCCAAAGCATCGTATCCCAAGTTCTTCCACGAATTCAGAACGAGTTGTTTGACCTCGGAGCAGAGTTAGCCTGTCCGCCAGAGCAATTGCCTGAAGGAATGGTTGTCTTGAATGAAAAGCAGGCCGATGTCTTGGTCGAAGAAATGGATGCTTGGCTCGAACAGCTTGACCCACTCACAAGTTTCATTCTACCATCCGGAAACGGCCCTGAAGCAGTGATGCACCTGACTCGCACCGTCACCCGACGTCTTGAGAGAACGGTTTTGAGACTAAGTGAATCAGAGGGTGAAGGTTCAGTCAGGCCACTTGTCTTGGTTTACATCAATCGACTTTCAGATTGGTTGTTTGTTCTGGGGCGATGGGTGTGCTTAGGGCTAGGTAACGATGAAACTCTTTGGATGCCACTCGGCCGTCGAGGCCCTGAGAACGGGGTTGCAGACTTGATTCGCAAACTGAGTAAAAGCGACGATGACTTTGACCATCTGTGAATCATTCTTTTCCAATTGATACCATGTGCTGGTGAGCATTTTCGAGTACGCGCATTGTTTCTTTGTGCGATAATTGGTCGATTGCTTGTTCCCAATCCAACCACATGTGGCCGCGATGTTCATGCGATAGAGATACGCTGATGCGTTCTGTTTCAGCCAAATACCAATACACTTGTTTTGTTCGCTTTTTCCCCTTATGACGGTATGAATACTCGGTTCGTTCAACGAAATCTGGAATAAAATCAATTTCAGAAATTCCAGTTTCCTCCTCGAGTTCCCGGCGTGCAGTAGCATGATGATCCTCGTCGGCATCTTCGACGTGGCCCTTTGGAAAATCCCAGTGACCTTGGGGGTATTGGAGCAGAAGGACGGTCCCATAGTTGACCAATACAACGCCACACGAGGTCTCCATGTACCGAGCAGAGCGACGATAGGTCAAGTCAATTTTGGCGAAATGGTTTCCAAAAACCTTCTTGGGCAGCGTGCACACGCATAGCGTTATGCCTCATCCTACATCGCCGTTAGAAGAAGCAGGTCTTCCAGAGTTTCATCGGATAATTGCAGATTCAGATCTTGATGGATTATGCGCAGCAGCGGTCCTTAAGGCAGCGAATCCAAGCGCTGAAGTTCATTTCGCACACGCCGCACTTGTTCGTTCAGGCGCTTTAGATGAACGCATTGACCGCACGACGGCTATGGTCGATTTACCGTTTCACCCACAATGCGGCTGGTATCTCGACCACCACCAAACAAATCGGCCAAATGAAGAAGAAGAGAAACTCTTCGTTGAAGAAGGTGGGACATGCCATTGGGAATTAACGCCTTCAGCAGCTCGTTTGGCGTTTGATGTGCTCAGCCCCTACATCGATTTGACACACTTGGAAGAAATAATGCCCATCGTTGACGCTTTGGATTCGGGTCAAATCCGGCGAGAAGAATTTATCGAAGACGGGCCCGTTTTGCAACTTGCTCGTTCGCTGTCTTTACGAGAGCCCGAACACATGCATCATGTTCTGAATTTATTTTCCCAAGGCGCATCAATCGCTGAAGTTCTGGGCGATGAAAAAATCAAACCGCACATCACAAGGGCTCGTGATGAGCGAATTGCAGCGCAAGCCGTAGTGGAGCAGCACACCGAAATCATCGACCGTTTGGCAATCTGCCGTATGGATGAGAAGGGTGTGCGTTCAAACGGTTATCTTGTTACGGCTTGGGCGGGTGACAAAGCCGATGCATGTTGCATTGTCCACGGTTATGCGGATGGTTCGATTGATACGCCTGAACGCCCAGCACTTTCAGCCAGTTTTTATGCGAATTCATTCCTTAAGGACGGGCAAAACCGGTATGACCTGTCTCGCCTCGCAACGATGTTTGACCCAACTGGAGGTGGACATGCGAATGCCTGTGGTTGCCGAATCCAACCGCCTGGGGTTGAAGCTAATTTAGAGAAGTGGATTGCGGCCTGGAAGAACCGCAGTACTGAACTTGCAATGAAGTGAATCATAGGACAGCGAAGATATACAGGAACCCCAAGAAAGCATGCAGGAATACGAGAACGACAACCAAATCCGCTGCTCTTCCGTGACGCAGGGCGATATGTTTGAACTTCTTGCCTTCATGACGAGCGTCACGAGCCTGCCGACCCATTCGAGCAAGCATGAAAAGCAGCGCAAATCCAACAGGCCCCATAAATCCATGAAGGCTCCCAGGAATCAGTGAATTCAACACGTCCTCACCTTCTCGCCAACCGGTTACGGCGCGGCTAATGAAGGCGATGCAAATGACAACAAACGTTGCCCACACCAACCGGTTTCCGTTGGTTTCGTGACGAACAAGGGCTGTTTTGCGGTCCTCTCCCTTGAGTTCATGGCTTTTTTTACGCCAAGAATACTGCCACCATATCCAGACCAGTAACCCAGAAGCAAGAAGCGGATGAAGGAGTAAGATTGCAACTCGCACCGGATCCATTGCACTCCCCTATGTGGCCCAAGTGTTCTTTGTTCATTGATGTTCGCAGATATGTCCTCTCCAATGAGCCATTTGATTCCATGTCGGCTGTGCCGGTGGGTTGAAGGAGGGTAGGTTGAGCCAATGGGGTAGGGGGGGGCCGTTTGCAAGAGACATACATCGCAAATTGCCTTGAAGCGGCGTTCAAAACGAACATCACCAAGACCCGCCGACAAGCTGTTGTTGTGAAGATACCTGACTGGCAGTTGCTCGACAAGCCATGGCGCCCGCTCCTCCTTCTCGCTTTGGCTGAAACAGAACTTCCTGCTGCAGATGAGGATTCAGATTCGACGCCCCGCCGCCGGTCAATGGGTGGCCGCGGTCGTAGCCGGCGCGGCGGAAGAGGGGCTACAGGACCGATGGACTTGCTGCCAACCGCCGAAGAAATGCTTGTTCCTTCGGACGACTCACCTGCATACCGCCTCGCGGTGTTGATGGTTCACAAACTCCTCAACAAGGAAGAGTGGGATGAACAATGGGAGGTAACTGAAACATCCCTCCGCGAAACGTGTTTGGAAAAAGGAGTTCATCCCGTTTGGCACGATTTGGCTCAACGCACGGCTCTCCTTGGGCAATTTGCTGCCTTTCCAAAAGCCAAAGTTTCCAAGGCCAAGGCTGGAAAGAAGGTTAAATTGGAGTCTGCTTTCATCAATCCGTCCAATTCTGAGGACTTGATTAAGGCCATCGAAGCCATATCTCCTTCGATCACAGATGCCGAATCCCAGGTGGCTCTCCGAACAGTCGTTTCACAATTATCTGCAGGGCGCGCTGTGCAACCAGCAAAAGTACTGTTGAACATGAAAAACCAAGCCTCTGCATTGAGCGTTTTGCTTTCTCTTGCCTCAGGCCAAGACCCATCAGAGTCCTTGAAGACACTCAAGTCTGTGGATGAGGAATTAGCATCACAATTGAGTGATTTCTATGCCCTTGGTCAAGGAAATGTCACCGATTGGAAAAAGTCGAAAGCAGCGAAAGGCAATCATTCGCTTGCAGCTGCCCGTCAACTGATGGCGTGGCAGAACGCTCCTGACGAAGCTTCCAAACTGTCTTCAAAACAATTGACTGAAGGTCTAGAACTCCTCCGTGAGAAGACAACGAACTCTGCTCAGATCGAGAAGGTCATGTGGTGGAGGCTTAATGCGCTGCACAAAGAGGGTAAGGCTGAGGAAACCGTTCAATTGCTCACCAGTTTGAAACTCGACCAACATACTGAGTTGTCTCGAATCACGCCACTGTTAGCTGATTTGTCAAGTGACATCCTTGATGATTGGTTGATGGAACAGATTCCGGTGCTGGATGACAGTGCCTTGGTTGCTCTCATCCAAATGGATTCACTGTCGCTGGATATTCGTTCTGCTGCAGCCAAAAATCTCAAGTCAGAATCGAGTGAAGCACACGAAACAGTTCTGCCTTTACTGATCGACATTTTCACTCAAAGCATGGAATTATCACTCCTTGCTAAAATCATTACTTCCGATGACCTCATTCCCATGTCTCACCCTTACGAAACACTCCTCGTCTCTCACCTTCTTGACGCAGGAAGTAACGGTGAATTGTGGTCGCAAGTTCGTACTGCACGCCGTTCTGCGTTGTCTGAAATCCACAGCATCGATGCACCAGATTCCTTTTCATCTACTTCTGAAGCATTATTGATGCTGTTTGAAGGAGAAAACATCGAAGATGAACGCCTTACGACGGTACTTGACCGCCAAGGCCTGCGTGCGTTTGGGCCAATCCGGCAAGCATTGCGTGATGGTGGCAGTGGAATTGCTTCATCCACTCACCTTTCGAATCTTGAGCAGAGCGTTGCCTCAGCGGACCTAACGGTGATGGAGCGAGTTTTGTTCAATGCCGTCATCTCAACACTACGCCTCAATTACGTGGGGTTGATGCTCCAACATGGAAACTCAGATTCAGAAAATATTGACACGCTCAACACTCTATTGAGCGACCCTTCGATTCCAACCGGTATGATTCACAGTGTACGTCACTTGGTTTTGGAGCACGATATCGGTCTTCCTTCCTTGGTGCGTTGGTACCAGCATAACGACGCCCTTTCACCTTGGCATACGCTTGCTCGTGCGGCAGTTTACGCATCAGGTAACGAGGAGTTGAATGCTGCACGAGATTACAGAAAAGCAGGAGATCATGAGGACTTTGACTACGAACACTCACTCACGCTTTACCGCAAGGCACTGATTCACTTGGCGTTTGCAGAACAATGGCGTGAAGCGGTTGAACTACTCGATGCGCAACCCGCTTTGAAGAGCGCGATTACACAACGTTTCCAACTGTATTTGCGCGTTTCGTACACTGCCAAGTCCAAAGATACCAATTCAGCCACTAAACTGCTCAAGGATTTCGTCAAGCGCACTCGAATGGTGTCCGAAGAAAACGAAGAAGGTGAAATGGTCGAAGTGATGCGAGTTTATCACGCAGAAGACGATTTGGATATGTTGAAAACGTACCCGTTGGAACACCCACGACCACTCCCCACCGACCCGTTCTGCGGCCGTGTAACTGCTGCAACCAATTCACTCCACAAGAACCGTCGCCGTCAAAAGAACACGTTTGACATCCGTTTCAATCAATTGATGCAAGGCGGCTCCCCGTCCACAGACGAAGTTTACTCTCTTGCAAGTGAGGCTGCCAAGGTCCGACCTGTTGACGGTTTGATGTTCCTTGAGCGCGCTCAAAACAGTCCACATTTCAACGACAATGAAATCCGCAGTCTAAAACAAGCTGAGAAATCGCTGTTCTCCCTGAACAAGTCACAGATTCCAAATGCATCACGCCGCTACCTCCGAAATCTTTCTCTCTCCCCATTGGTTCTGGTCGACACGAACATATTGGTTGACGCCTTGGTTGACCGAATTGCTGAGAAATTGCATTTGGTGAGTGAAGTCAGTCTTGATGTTCGTGGCCAAGGTAGTTTCCACAAGATTTTATTGAGTAAATCAAAGGATAAGAAACTCCATCTCTGGTTGCCAAGCGTCGTCCAACAGGAATTACGCGGTATTGCCACCGGCGTCCAGGGCCTGAAAAGCCGCTTCGATGATTCTCTTGTATCACCGGAACTTCTCGACACTATTTTCAACGCCAAGACAATCAATTCTTTGGTTGAAGAAGTTCTCAATGATTACAACACTTGGCGACCTCTCAACCTTGATTTGGAGAAAGAGGCTGAATCATCCGAAAATAAGCAGGCTATCGAACAGTTCCTTCGAGAATCAACTGAGATTTACGAAGAGATTACCGCAATGAAGCGAACACGAGGAGAACCTGTTCGTACGGTTCTCGACGGACTTGATGTCTACCCTGAAGCACCCGACCGCACGATCATGCAGATTGCTTCACAACTTGCAACTCAATCACTGCAAGACCTTGGTACGGTTTTGGTGGCAACCCGTGACGGAGACTTTACGTTGGTTGCCAGAGCCTTTGAAGAGCAATTTGGCTTTGGAATTGCGAAGAACAGTCGTTCGCTCAATGCTTGGCTCAAGTGAGCCTCACATGTGTGAAATCATAGCATCGCCAAAGGCGCTGCATGAGAGAAGTGTTGCATCATCCATCAAACGTTCAAAGTCGTAGGTAACAGTTTTCGCAGATATTGCTCCTTCCATTCCCTTGACGATGAGGTCAGCGGCTTGGCCCCATCCCATGTGTCGCAGCATCATTTCTGCAGAGAGAATGAGTGAGCCAGGATTCACTTTGTCTTGACCTGTGTACTTTGGAGCGGTTCCGTGGGTTGCTTCGAAGATTGAAATTCCCGTATCGTAGTTGATGTTAGCACCTGGAGCGATTCCAATTCCACCGACTTGTGCAGCCAGTGCATCAGAGATGTAATCTCCATTCAAGTTCATGGTTGTTAGAACCGAGTACTCGGCAGGACGAGTAATAATTTGCTGGAGCATGGCATCGGCGATGACGTCCTTTACGAGGATTGTTTTTCCGGTATTTGGATTCTCAAAAGTACACCATGGGCCACCGTCGAGTTCAACCGCACCGAATTCTTCCTTTGCTAGAGAATAGCCCCAATCTCGGAATCCACCTTCAGTGAATTTCATGATGTTGCCTTTGTGAACCAGTGTAACGCTTTCTTTATCGTTGTCAATGGCGTACTGGAATGCAGCCCGAACAATTCGAGCAGTTCCTTCCTGTGAAATGGGCTTGATTCCAATTCCAGAGGTGTTCGGGAATCGGATTTTGTCAACACCCATCTCGTTTTGTAAAAAGTCGATGAGTTTCTTGACGCCATCACTGCCGGCTTCCCATTCGATTCCGGCGTATACGTCTTCGCTGTTTTCTCGGAAAATGATCATGTCAACATCTCCGGGTGATTTGACAGGGGAGGGGGTGCCATCGTACCATCGTACTGGGCGTACGCATGCGTAAAGGTCGAGCTTTTGGCGAAGGGCGACATTCAGAGAACGAATGCCTCCACCGACAGGGGTCGTGAGGGGGCCTTTGATGGAAACTAAGCCGTCCCGCATTGCATCGAGTGTTGCTTGTGGCAACCATTCGCCCGTTGCATTGAATGCTTTCTCGCCAGCAAGAACCTCAGACCAAACGATGTTTTTTTCACCGTTGTACGATTTTGAAACCGCAGCATCCACGACCTTCATCATGACGGGTGTAATATCAATACCAATTCCATCTCCTTCGATGTAGTGGATAATTGGGTCGTTCGGGATGTTGAGTTTCCCATCCATCATTGTTACCGGGGTTCCTGTCATGTCAATCAATCCGTCCCACATGCATCCCCTTCAAGAATGAACCGCCCCACGGACCTCCATGCAGGGACGAGTCGAGTGGACCGGAGAGTTTGGATTAAAATGCATCAATTCAAATGAACAAAGTCTTGACATTGATTGGGAAAATGGACCTTCACCAATGCAAATAACATTGCAGATGGTGGCAGCGTGCTCCGTAGTCGATGTTATTGGCGGCCTCAAGGACAGAACATTCAGTGAAGTGTGGGTCGAAATCGACAGTACCAGGGCAGAGTCTGCTCCTCGAGTGTTCACATCAATTCAACTTGCATACCATGTGAAAGGAGATGTTCCTCGAAAATTAGTGGAGCGACTCGTTGAAAAGAGTCATGAAAAATATTGCAGCGTTTCAAACATGCTCACGGACGTTGACATCACGTCAACCGTGGTCCTTCATGAAGGTTAAACAGCAGCTTTTCCAGATACGACGTTCAGTTTCGACAGTGAGTCCATTGCTTGCAACAGCAGTTCTCGTAGAGCGTTGTAAAGTGGATACCACGATTGGGCAAGGTGTGACGGTGGATTGACTGGAAGCGCTCCATCCCCGGTAGAAAGAACGGTAGCAAACGGTCGAACTTGACCAGTACCGACCATATCGATGATGAGTGAGAGATGGTATGCTTCTTGCTCCTTAATCACCTTGGCAGATTCAATTTCTGCTCTGGCTTGAGCAGGCAGTGCCGACAACCAATCATCTCCTCGCTCAGCACGAGCATGAAGTTCTTTTTTCACCAGAACTTCAAGGAGTTCAGTAATGACTTCATTGGACAGTGAATGCTGAGTTACAGGCTCATTCAGGACAGGTTCGTGCACGGGTGCATCTTCAGACATGAGTTCGAACATTCCTGCAGGTTCTTCATGAAGGTCAAACATGGAATCAGCAACGAGGGTTTCTTCCTCGTCATCATCCATGAAAGCAGCGAGTGGATCATGAGCGATGGTTGAAGCCATGGCTTGGTTGGTGGTTGCAACAACGGTTTGAGCAGGTGGAACTGCACCGAGTATTGCAAACATGTCAATTTCTTCTTCTTCTTGTTGTACAGGTGCAGTATCCCAAGGTCCCATCTTCTCACTTCCATAGTAACATTCGACCTTCTACTACATGAAAGAATGTTTTTTCATCATGATTACGAATCGCACAGTTGTGCGATAGATTATCAAGTAAGAAGGGTATGAAATTTGGAAAGAGTCATATGAGTCGCACAACCAGTTCATACTGAGATTTAATGAGGTTCAGTGGTCTTTCCGTTTTTCTTTGCTTGATTGTCGTTGTGACGCTTGGCTCTCAATCCATCCAGAGTTTCCCGACTGGAATCGGTAGCCTTGCCGATAACGGTTGCACGTGCCATGGAGGATATTCAAACTCAACTCAAACCAGTATTCACGGCATGCCAGTCTCTTTTGAAAGCAATGTGTCGTACAATTTGACCCTCTCTGTAGAGGCGGAGACTGCACCAACTGCAGACTCGGCCAAAGGCGGATTTCGTTTTCGAGTAAGCGATGGCGCCGTTGATTTTCATAACCTATCACGGGTGCAGTTCTTGGATGAAGGTTGGACGCATACAGAAGCAGGAAACCAGTATCGCAGTTGGAATCTGAGTTGGACTGCACCAAGTGATAATTCAACAAGCGTGGATTTTGTCTTACATGCCAACGCAGTAAACGGTAACGGCAACTCAGGTGGCGATATGTGGAACTCGATTGGGTATACACTGCCAGGTTCTCAATACGACGGCTCGGTTGTACCGCTTGACGTCTCAGAGGAATTGGACAGCAGACAGTACGGTATTCTCTACGGAGGACTCCTCGCCCTGCTCGTTTTCTTGTATTTTGCAATCAAATAATCAGTTGACAAATTCAATTTGTTGATTACGGAGGGCTCGCAACTGTCTGTTTTCACTCGCTCCGTGTATTTGTTCACTCTTGACCCCAGTGAGTACGAGCATGACGCGTAGTTCATCTTCAAGTTCGTCCTTGACTGCGGCACCCCAGATTATTTGTGCGTGAGGGGAGATTTTGTCTTTGATGATTTTCGCACATTGTTCGGCTTCACCAAGGGTAAGACTTGCACCTCCAACGACGTTGATAAGAGCCCCTCTTGCATCGCTTGCGTCAATGTCGAGCAACGGTGAATGAAGCGCTTCCATAGTTGCCGCTTCAGCACGCCCAGGACCAGAGGCAGAACCAAGTCCAATCATGGCTACACCACTGCCGAAATTGATGACGGACCGAAGATCCTCGAAATCGAGATTTACCATTCCATCAATGGTAAGTAATTCTGCAACACCGGTAATTGAACGGACAAGAAGTTCATCTCCGACTCGGAAGGCGCTGGTGATTGGTAGATCTTTGACGCCTTCGATTTCAAGAAGCCTTTCGTTTGGAATGACCAGAATCGTATCGCAATGCTCGCGCAGACGTTCAAGTCCCCACTCTGCATTTTGTTTACGCAGAGCGCCTTCAGATTGGAACGGGTAGGTGACAACGGCAATGGTCATTGCTCCTTGTTGCTTAGCAAGTCGAGCAATCTGTCCTGCTGCACCTGTTCCAGATCCGCCACCCATGCCTGCAGTGATGATGGCCAATTGAGTGTCGTTGGTGATTCGGCGTAAAGCCAACTCAGATTCTAGAGCTGCAGCCTCGCCTTTCGTCGGGTCTCCGCCAGCGCCTCTTCCACGTGCCGTTCGTCCAATCAATACTTTTTCATCGATTGGTGACATCAGAAGTGCTTGAGCATCGGTGTTGATTGCGTAACCTGTAACGTACGAGTTTTCAAACAACCCTTCGCCATGCAATCGTCCAATAGCATTGCACCCTGCTCCACCAACCCCGTATACACGGATGCGTGGTTGGAGTGATTCAAGCAGCGCTTTCAGTTCGATTTCACTTCCTTCACCCATTGGTGGGGTAACGGTTGCTGGCGTTGCCATTTCTGATTCGGTGAGTTCCAATACTCTGTCAATCAAGTGTCGCATAGGCGTCATGCTTACCCAAGCACCCTTGAATGTGCCGCCACTAAGAACCACAAAAACAGCGGTTTTTGGGGGTAATTTCAATCACCAATCAGTCACGAAGACCTTCTTGAGTTACTTGATAGACGCATTCGCCATCTGGCAAGTTTGGTGAGTCGACCAGGCGAGCAATTCGACGTCCACCCTTTGCTTTGCGCAGGTAAAGTCTGAACGTTGAGGCGTGGGCAAGAACGTGTCCACCAACTGGCTTTGTTGGGTCGCCCCACATTGCATCAGGCTTGGAATGGACTTGGTTGGTCACCAGAACCAATGCATTGTTTACATCAGCAAGTTGCTTCAAGTCCTTCAGGTGGCGATTGAGTTTCTGTTGGCGGTTTGCTAGCATTCCTCTTCCAATGAACTCAGCTCGGAAATGGCTTGTCAGAGAGTCAACAATAATCATCTTGACATTGAGACCCTTACTCATCCTCTTGATTTCATCAACCAGGAGCATTTGGTGAGCAGAGTTGTAAGCACGAGCGACGTGGATTCGACTCAATACCTGTTCCGGATCAAGTCCGTGTCCACGAGCCATTTGCGTGATACGCTCTGGGCGGAAGGTGTCTTCAGTGTCGATGTAGAACACATCGCCATCAAATCCGCCTTCTTCCAAAGGCAAGGTGCAGTTGACGGCCAATTGATGTCCGATTTGGGTTTTTCCACTGCCGAATGCGCCGTAGACTTCGACCAAAGCTTGCGTTTCAAATCCACCGCCTAAAAGATCGTCAATGGATTCGACTTTTGAGGTGAGTTTGAGGACTTCACGACGTCTTTCGAGAAGTGCGCCACCCGAAACGAATCCGCCTATGTTGGCCATCTTTTTTGCGCCACCGATAATTTTTGTCGCTACTGCTTCACCAAGTTCTGCTTGGTCTGCAAGGTCGCCAGGAGACATGACTGCGAGTGCGAGCAAGTCATCAAAACCTGCTTCTCGGAGTTTTTCTGCAGTTGCTGGTCCTACACCAGGAAGGTCTTCGATGAGTGGCTCAGGCACTTCCTCTTCGGTTGGCATCATTACCGATGCTTCATCCGCAGGGCTTTCATTGTTTTCAAGTTCAGTTTTCGCTTTTTTCTTCGATTTGGTTGCCATTCTTGTTCACTTCCAACCCCTACTGGCATGCCAACGGTATATGAAGGACAGAAACAGGGCGCGCGAATCAATGCCAGCTTTCGAAGCAGTTTACAAACTTGTATTCGATAGATTGCGACCTTTATTTTCACTTAAACTTCACTTTTTTTAAAACGAAAAGTGAACTCATTGAGGCGAATTGTCTGCTTCGGGTGCACTCATTGGGTTAGGGACGCTTTCTTGAGCGTCGTAGAGTATCTTGACCGTATGGTCGACATTGACCCGTTCCTCTCCGTTACCTTCTGCAGTCACATCGACTTCGAGTTTCCACGTTCCTGGTTCGACGAAGTACTGGTTGTGCATCCATGAAGCATCTTGTCCGTCTCCTACTTGTTCCGGTGCAGATTCGACCGTCGTTGCATCCGTCGAATTCAACATTCTCCATGTTACCGTGACGGTTTGCCCTTGATTGATTGGGGTTGCGGGTTGATTTTCGATATTCACAACGGTTGAATCGACTACAATTTTCTCTGGCGCTGGGCAGATACAGTCCGGTGTCGTTTCGATGTTCATAGTCTGGGGGTCTGCAGTGTTGCTGTCTCCCCAAGTGATTTGTTTGTCAATTCGGATGGTGATGTTTTCGAAATAATCGTTACCTTGGTCATCGATACCACCCATGGCAGCATCAAACAGGCCGTGCGTGAGGTAGGTGTAGGTCACTTCACCGTTTTCAGCCGCATTGTTTTCAACAGCGCTCGAACCGTCCCCTGGCAGGAAATAGTAGGTGACCATCGCACCAGCAGATGATTTGGTGTACGAGAAGTCAAAGGTAAGTTCTACACCAGTTTCGGAAACTTGTTGGTTGTTTTGCACGTTTTCTTCAATGACACCTGAAGTTGCGTCGTAGTAGACAATCAATTCAATGGCACTGCTTTTTTGGGGTTCTTCATCCGAGGTGAGGCAACCCGAAATCGAAGCCACCAGGAGCAATGAGCACAAGAGGAATGGTACTGCTCTCCCTGCTCGCATGTGCAGAGACACGCGCTTCATCTTCATCAATGCAATGCCGGATTATCACGTTTTTCTCGTTCAAAGTGGTTTTTTCTGTACTGCAGTTCAATCGTAGTTAATCGGTGCATTGAAGAACGGGAGGGTTTCAGCCTTGGGTATAACGAGGTGGGGTAGTCTGGATATCCCGTCGGGCTCATAACCCGGAGATCGATGGTTCAAATCCATCTCTCGTTACCACTCTCAGTACTCGTAGTAGTCATGTTGAGGCTTGAGCAGATCCATTGCTGCTTGTAAGCGAGCGTTTGCCGCAGCATCTCCTCGCTCAATGGCTAAACGTTCCGCACTGATGCGTTCAATCTGCTTCTGACAAGCGTCGGCCGGACCGATTTGCTTCTCAATCGCAGCATGGAGCATTTCCATTATATCTTCAGTTTTCGCCATCGGTGAATCGTTCGGTTGCAAGTAAAATACGCCTTCATACATGATGACAGGGCCTGAACTGGCGACGATGTTGACGAATCGCTGAATGAGTTTCTTTTGGTCAGGAATCAATTGGCATGCTTCCAGTGCTGCGGCAACATGCCCTGGTGATTTCTTTTCACATTGAGTAAAGGCTTTCATCGCAGCACTTTTTTTACCAGCATGAGCGAATACCTTACCTGCACGACGATAATCTTCAGCAGCGGGTGTCATTTTCTCCAACAGTTGAGGGGCGCCTTTACTGAGCATTCGAACCAATTTTTTCCGTTCGCGATGGAGGATTTTAACGGTGGAAACTCCACGCTTAGCTTTGTTTCGGGCAAGAAAAACATCGCACAGAATTCGAAGACCCTTGACCAGCATGATTTGTGAATCAGCGTCTCTGTTCTTTTGCGAGAGAAACAGGTCTGTGAACTGAATGGCCATGACTTCGGACATTTCCATTCGACCATCAGCCACATACCGCTCCAGTTGGAGCAAGGTTTGTGCAGGGTCATTCATTCCAAACATGGCAACAATCCCTGCTGGAGGTGATGACCTATCATGCCTTTCCCTGTTCGCTCGTCATGAATGCCATCGAGAACGCCTTCTTCTCAGTTTTTTCTCCTTTTTCCTTTATGTGTTAGCGGATACGGGCACTGCTGTGGAAGACAACCTATGCATCGCAGTGACCGGGACACCCGGAACCGGAAAGACGACGATTTGCGAGTCATTGAGCGAACTCTATACAGTGGTTTCACTTCAAGAACTGGCTGAACAAAACGGTTGCTTGGAACCAGTTGACCAGGTCGACGGTTCTGCTCCGCTGGACATTCACAAACTTTCAGAAACATGGGTCCGTGAAGAAACCGAGACATGTTTTGTCGACGGCCATCTTTCCCATTTGCTTGACGTTGATGCCATCGTGCTTTTGCGATGCAATCCCGAAAAAATCCGTGAACGGCTTGCACATCGTTCGTATTCACCGGAAAAAACCAACGCCAATGTGGAGTGGGAATTGCTTTCTGGCACATGGTCTGAACTGCTTGAATTTGAGATAGAAGTGCCCATTTTAGAACTTGATACGACCGTTTCATCAAGCGAAGAACTGGTTGAAAGCATTGTTCAGTGGATGGATGAAGGCACTCCCTCGGCTTCTCTCAAAGATGCTGCTTCGAATGCGATGAACTGGTTGTAAGACGCTGTTTTTGTGTTTTGATTACCGCAACAACAAACACCCCCCCGCTTCGGCAGCAAGAATGAGCACTATGGCGTTAGAGAAATTAAGAGACACTTGGGAAGGTATTTTGAATCCACTTTTAGACGCTCTCGAGAACGTCAAACCATCCACCGTAACTTGGGTCGCTTTACCGGTAGGCATACTCGGCGGTTTGGCAGTGCTCACTGCTGATGAGACGACCTATGGCGCAAACATGTTGTTCGGCGGTGGTTTGCTGATGATACTGGCCATGGCCATGGATGGTTTGGACGGACCTCTTGCTCGTAAGTTCGGTAAGGTAAGCCGATGGGGCGATTATCTTGACCATACTTTTGACCGCCTTCTCGACGCCGTCTGGTTGCTGTGCATTGCAGGTTCTGTTTTCGTTGGCGACATCACCATCGGATTTGTAGCCGCTTGGCTGACGCTTCTTGGCTCGTACATGGGCACGCAAGCACAAGCAGTTGCTGGCTCTCGTAATTACCGTGGTTTTTCCAGAGCAGATCGCACCGTTGTCACCATTGTGGGAATTTTCCTTACCGCTGTTTTTATTTATGCAGATGTTGGTGATTTCGGGATGTTGCCCGGCGTACTTGACCACATCCCCATTACTCCTCTGAGCATTGTTGTGTTGATTTCTGCTTTCGGAGGATTATGGACGTTCCTCGTGCGTTTTCAACAAGCTCATTCTGAAATTACTCGTATTGATTCGGAAGACCCTCTGCCACAACCGAACCAATCTTCTGAACAGGAATGAATGGCAACTTCGTCACCCCGTAGGGGTGTGGTGAATGCCAATTTTTTCTGTTAAATATGCGACATGCTCTTAACCGTCGCATGCGACAAGTGAATTGATGACGGTCGAACTGCTCGGTAAAGAAGGCAAGAGAAAAGCGATTTTCCTTGTGATGTGCATGCTTCTTGCTTTACTGCCGATGAGCAACGTCTCTGCGGAAGATATCGGCAATCCAAACAACTTGCAAGCTCAAGATATCAACGCAGTCTTCGACCCCGTAACCGAAACAACCACGGTGACTTGGCGCAATATCGATATTGACGGCTCGGTCTTGCAAGGGCTTTTCGATGCAACATACAGTGTCTACCGTTCAAGTGAAGTCATTGACCAATCCTCCATCGGTGGACTCACTCCGTTTGAAACTGGAATCGTTGCCTGCTCGTCAGCAGAAGTTCAAAACGACGCTTTCAAATGCCGTGGAATCAATGGAACGGTTTCCCAACACTCGGTTTCCTTTTTGGTTTCTCCCGGTGTCAATGAATCGTTTTACTACGCCGTTACGACAACGCTCGGCGACGGAACTGTACTCACGGACCTCGACGAAAATGCCTCCCTTATCGCAGAGCCAATCCTCGAACAGACCACTCCAATTCGAACACCGTACAACATTTTCGGTTCATTCGATCCAGACACAAGTAAATCGACCGTTCAATGGATTAATTACAACGAGATTTTCCCAATTCTCCCGGAGACGGGTGACGATGCTTACCAAATTCTCCTCTACCGTACATCGTACCCCGTCACACGCTCAAACGGTGCCAACATGCTGTTATCAGAGGCCCCAGTTGCAACTTTGCCTGCCGGGACTTCCTCAATTGTCATCGATGTGCCACAAAGCACAGACAGAGATGCTTACTATTCAGTGACCTATAATCTACCAAATTGGACAGGACCCGGAGCGGACTACCAAGATGCACGCTTCCTTTCGAACAACGCCATGACTTCACCGATTATGGAGGATAATATGCCGCCTGAACAAGTCAGTTCGATGTATGCTCAGTTCATCGCTGAGCCTACCGACGGTGGTGGAACAACGACCGTAGCCTGGTCGGATGTCGCAGGCGAAGTTGGGGAATCTTACCGAATTTACATGTCTGGTGCTGCGTTCTCAAGTATTCTTCGTTCTGATGTTCAACTGCTCGGTACCATTTCCGAAGGTGTTGAATCGTTCGCTTATGAAGTTCCAACGGGGCGACTTGGGAACGCTTACTATTGCGTAGCAACCGTGGATATGTACGGTGTTATGGACACCAACGTCACCTTTAATGCCTGCTCTGATGCAGTCTTAGAAGACGCTTTCAGCCCTTGGATAGCTGAACCAACCAATGTTCATGCTGAGTTTATCGGCAACAAGACCACACGGGTTTCTTGGACCGACCAACTCGGGGTGGAAGGCGAACAGTACCACATTTACAAAGCCGGTTGGAAAGTAACTGGTGGTGAATGGGCTACATTCAACGGATCATTGCAATGGCTTGGCTCCGTGAGCGACGGCATTGGTTACTTCGATGTCGAACTCTCCGATGGTCTTCTTGTCTCTCGTCCGTACTACTTCGTGACGACCGAGGCTCTTTACGGGCACCTCACAGGAACATACATGGACAAAAGACTCAATCAAAATTATTTCCAAATTGCGGAAGGAAATGAAGAAGACACAACTTCGCCTCTTCGAGCCAGCATGAAAGAAGTCCAATCCATCGGTTATCTGAACAAGGTCACTCTGGAGTGGTTTAACAGCGATGAATCCGATGAAGTCTACCAAGTTTGGCGCCATTACGGCGAACCGTTTGGAGAAGATGAGAGCGAAATCAGTTCCGTCACAGAAGACGGCTGGGAACTCGTCATTGACAACATCGAAGCCGGTACTTCAGAAGCGAACACCTTTTTCCGGCAAATCGACATTCCAAACGATGTCGACCGTGAAGTTTGGTACGCCGTTATGGTCGCTGATAAATGGGGCAATACGGACCCTGAGACTTATTCAGGCCTCAATTCAAACGCCATCAAAGTCACCGAAGATACCAAGGCACCTCAAGCATCTCTTGTTTTGATCAACGAAGACAATGAAGCGTTTACCAGCCCGTCATTGATTGCTGGCGATTACAAAGTTCAAATCGAGTTTGATGAGTATCTCGATGTCAATCCAATGATCAACATCACCACACTTGGCGGTGGAGACCTTTCTGGCGGAGAACGTGAGATGGCTCTGATCCAAGAGAACGCTGGCAACCCCGACCGCGGACCTGTCTACGAACTTGATTTCTTCATTACATCCACCACCATTGCAGGCGACATGGTTTTCGAAGTTCACATGGAAGACCTAGCGAACAATCAAGCATCGCAGCAATGGACCGACCGTGCCGTAGATGCAGTCGCGCCAACAGTGGTTATTTACTCGCCATCCTCGTTCTCAGACAGTGAATCAAAGTATCTGTACGGGAACAATGTGCAGGTTCTTGCAGGTGCGGAAGACGATGTTCGAATCGACTCGTTCCAGTACAAGTTTACCTACAATTACGGAACTGGCCAATCCATTTCTACCCCGTGGACTGAAGCTTCAGAAGTCACCAACCTTGACGGCGATAACAGTTCATTGGTTTTGGACTTGGATTTCTCGGCAGGCAATTTCCTACCCGGGCAACACGCTGTGTTTGTTCGGGCGGTTGACTCTGCTGGAAATGAAAGGTCAACGAGCGTCATCTTTGTTGTTGATGAATGCCGTAACAGACTTGATGGAACGACCTCCTGTAATTATGTGGAGTCACTCCAACCTGAACCTGAGCCGGTTATTATCGAACCGTCCATGACCGACCCACCGTACATCTTGGTATGGGTACTTTCTGGAATCTTTGTGCTCTCGTTGATTGTCATGACGATGGTCATCAGCACCAGTCTGAGTGGTCCTAAGAAGAAGAAAAAGGGAGATGAAGAAGAAGAAGACGAAGACTGGATGTCGGAATTCATTGGAACCTCACAAGATTTGGATATGGGTGCAGTCACCGATACCAGTGCAAAAGCAGAAGAAAAATCTGTTGAACCAGCACCTGAACCAGAGGCGGAACCAGAAGAAGATGAAGACCCATTCGCAGTGAATGTCATTACCCGAAAGACACGACGAAAGAAGGATGTTCCAGAAATTGTTGACGAAGACGACGACGACGATGACGGCATCGACTGGGGTGCGTATGATGATGACGATGAAGAAGACGAAGTCGTCGAAGAGAAGCCCGTTACCAAGAAACGTGCTGTCGGCCGACGAGCAGCACCTCGTAAGGCGCCTAAGCGCAGAGCTGTTGGACGCAAAAAGAGCGAAGACTGAGCCAAACCAAGCGGTGAAGTCAAGGGCTGATGCTCCTTCGAAGTGGATATGACGGAATCAAAAACCGCCGATATTGGAGACCATTTGGCTGAAGAGACCGAAGAAGCGATGCATAGTCTCCTGAGTTCGTTCGACCCTCGAAAGAACAAATTGAACATTCTCTTGTTGGCTGTTCCTGTTGCCTTGTATGCGAATTTCACGCATCAAGGTGGTCTTGCGTTTATGTTCTCTATGGTCGCTATCATGCCTCTTGCTTTCCTCATGGGTAAAGCGACCGAGGAAATCGCACTGCGAACCGGTGAAGCCGTCGGAGGATTGCTGAATGCGACCTTTGGTAATGCTGTTGAGATGATTATTGCAGGTCTCGCTCTCTATGCTGCTTCGAAGAATGAAGAAATCGCTGAAACGATGATTACCGTTACTCAAGCCTCGTTGATTGGCTCGATTCTTGGAAACCTTCTGCTTGTAATGGGACTGGCCTTGGTTTGGGGTGGAGTGAATCATAAAATTCAGTTGTTCAACCAAGATGCAGGCCAAATGAATGGATCGCTCCTGTTGCTCGCCATTGTTGCTCTCATCATTCCCAGTGCAGTACATCACTCCGGAGGCACACTTGGTGATGTTGCTCAACTTTCACATTATGCTGCGGTGGTATTGCTCATCATCTACGCGTTAGCACTTCTGTTCCAATTGAAGACGCATGCGGATGTTTTTGCGACAGAATCTGGGCATGGTGTGCATGAAGATCCTCAAATGAGCATTAAGGATGCTTGGGTTTTATTGATCCTCTCTACGATTCTTGTCGGTTGGATGGCCCACATCTTGGTTCACAGCCTCGAAGTCGCTGTAGAGAAGTGGCATTTGCCAGAACTTTTCATAGGCGTCATTTTGTTGCCGTTCTTCGGTAATGCCGCTGAGCACTTTACCGCCGTCTTGGTTGCTGGCAAAGACAAGATGGATCTTTCGATTGCCATTGCTATTGGCAGCAGTGTTCAAATCGCACTTTTCGTAGCTCCGATAATGGTGCTTTTTGCATGGGTATTGGGGGTCAACCTCACCCTCGAATTCGGGTTGCTTGAAACAGCTGCGACGTTTATCTCTGTGCTTATTGCCAATTCAATCTTGAGTGATGGAAAGTCCAATTGGCTTGAAGGAGCTATGCTTTTGGCGTGTTATGTGATTCTCGCACTGGCGTTCTTCCAAATGTGAGTTGATTCTATGGGTCTGAAGAAACTGATTGGTTACGCATTATCCGGCCTTGCTGTCCTCCTCATTGCAGGCGGTACAATCGGTTACACCGTTGAAGGCCAAATCGACGATGTACCAACTCCAAACATCGAAGGATACGTGTTTTTTTCCGATGAGGCCTTACCTGGAAACCCAGCATCCCTCTTCATTTCTGCCGACACCACTGTAAAATGGGACCGGGATGATATTTTCATGGTTATTGCTGATGAGGATAAGAAATCCCAATGCGACGGCATACGGGCAAGCGGTGGGGCCTTCCTTCAATCAACATCCGACAGCCAAACCTGCCAATACGGCGATTCTGGGTACGAAGCAACGGCGATTGACGGAGGCGACGGGTTGGAGTGGCGCGTATCGGACGGCGAATTCTATGCAGGAATTGGCACCAAATCAGGCATTCTTCCTGCCGGAACCGATCTTTCGATCAACTACGAGGTGAAATTGTCTGCAGGCGCTGCAACATACCTGTTTAGTTTCTTAACTGGGATAGGAGGCCTCGGCCTCTCTCGAATGAAGTAGTCACTCTACGCCTTCATAGTATGATTGAACAGCATTGTCCAATTCGTTCCAAGCCAAGTGTTCATCCAGAGTTTTTGTCTTACCATCGAGTCGCACGCCTTGGCCATCAACCCAAAGGTCGAGGCATTCTGCGCCGTTGAACACGAGGTTGGCCAGGTGACGGTTTCCACTGCGTCCTGCGGGTCGCATCCGAACATCATCAAGGTTCCATACAGCCCAATCGGAACTTCCTTTTGTTGCCATAGAAAAGACTTCATTTGCAGGTAAGAGTGTCGCATCCCAGTGGTCGTGTCGCTGTACCAGTGCCGCTAGACGTGCTTCTGCCAGCATGTCAAGACCACTTCCTGAAGATGCCGCTCCGTCAGTTCCGATGCGAACATCCACACCAGCCTCTTTGTAGGCTGGATACGACATCGTTCCTCCGCATGCAATTTTCATGTTCGATGACGGGCAATGTACCGCTGTGACTTCATGCTCAGCGAGCATCCGAATTTCGTTTTTCTTTACCCATGAAGCGTGGGCACACACAGTTCCCGGTTTGAAAAAGTCCAGACTGTTGAGGTATTCAACGGGGTAGTAACCCGTTTTATCGTGACAGTCGGCTATTTCTTTTCGTGTTTCGCTGACGTGAATGTGCAGCCTTGCATTTCGCTTCTCAGCCAACTCTGATGCTCTACGCAAGGTTTCTTCGCTGCACAGATACACCGAATGGGTCGCAATGGCATACTGGATTTTATCCTCGGGTTTTTGCGTTTTGAGAATGCTGTCCATTTCATCAAGGGCAGATGCAGCATCTGGATGTGAAGGAAGTGCAGCATCACTGACAGGCCCTCCAACCAATCCACGTAGCCCAGCATCGGTGAGTACCTTCCCTGTTACTGCGGGATAAAAATACATGTCAGCAGCGAAGGATGAACCCGTTCGAATCATTTCCGCTGCCGCCGCCTGTGCTCCAACACGAACGTATTCGGGGTTAAGTTTGGCTTCGGTTGGGAAGATGGCTTCATTCAGCCAGCGGTGAAGAGGAAAACCATCGCTGAAGTCTCGGGCATTCAGTTGCATTGCCAAATGGGTGTGCCAATTCTGAAGGCTGCGAGTAATGAGGCGATTGGTGCCGTCGAGGTCTGCCTGAACATCCTCGTCTCCCTTCGAAGGAGCGTAGTTTCCGTCTTTGTTGAGCAGCACATCTCCGACGTGCTTACGGCCGCTTTCATCGTACAATATCGCGTTGCGATACCTCACGCTCATGTCCTCGGCCATGCAGATGGGTTTGCCTCAACCCTCATGAACGCTTTCAACCGTTTGCCTTATCTCTCATCGACGCTGCCGACGGTCTGCGCCACTGTGGCTTAGCTGGTATAGCACCTGATTCGTAATCAGGAGGTCGGGAGTTCGAACCTCCCCAGTGGCTCCTCTATTGGTCTACAGCGCTTCGAATGTTGAGCGTGAAAGCCTTAGCGCTTGCTTCAAGGCTGGCTACAGCGGGGAGGTTCTTTCCTGCAATATAATCCAAACACGCGCCTCCTCCAGTAGATAGGTGCCCCATTTTGTCTCGCAAACCGTGCTTGACTATGAGCGTCGAAGTGTGTCCTCCACCAACAACAACATAGCCCTTGGATTCGGCACAAGCGTTCAACATCTCCACGGTTCCAAGTGCGAAATCATCCAACTCGAAAACCCCTGCAGGCCCGTTAAGATGAATCGTTCCGGCTGACTTGATGGCTGCTGAGAGTTTGCGAATGGATTGAAGGCCAAGGTCGAAAATGGGCGCTTCAATCGGTAGTTCGTCGACTGAAAGGTCGACACGGTTGTCTTCGATGTTTGCAGCCACGTCAATTGGAAGGTGGATTTTATCTTTAAAATCAGTCAATAACGATTTGGCAGTTTCAACGGTTTGATGCCAATTTTGACCCAGTTCATTCACCAAAAAGTCGTGGTTGACCGAACCGATGTTGTATCCAGAGAGTTCGAGGAAGAGATTCGCAACACCTCCCGTCGGCCATAATTCATCGCAGATGTTGTTCCGTAGCATATTGTCAGCGACCAAGATTGAATCATCGACTTTGATTCCGCCAAGGACGGCCAAACAAGGTCGAGCAGGATTTTCCAGCGCTCGGTCCAATTTGTTGATTTCATTCTTCATCAGCTCTCCAGCCACGCACGGTATCAAGTGAGTGAATCCAACCCCAGATGGTGTGCTGCGGTGTGCACAGGCAAACGCATCGTAAACAAAGAGGTCCGCCACACTGGCTAGATTTTGGACCATTGTCGTATCTGCATGGGCTTCAAATCCTCCTTTGGTATTGACCTCTTCACTGTACATTCGCACATTGTTGAGCATAAGTATGTCTCCAACGTCCATCGCTTCGATGGCGAGCATTGCTTTTTCACCGGCAAGATCGTCAATCCATTTGATTGGTCGGCCGAGGATACGACCCAATTCGCGAGAATGGCCGAGGGTCGAAGTGAAATCGTCTTTACCTGGGCGAGATTGATGGGCGAGGAGAACCACCTTTGCATACTTGAGGCGATTCAAAGTCGGAACAATGGCTTTGATACGCGTGGTATCGAGGAAAGCTTTGGTGTCAGGTCGAAGCGGACAATTGATGTCGACACGAACAAGAACCGTCTTGTTGTTGACGTTGACATTGTCGAGAGTTAGAACACTCGCCATTGAACCGTCCAAGTGCTCACGGTTTTTCATTGCAGTGGGTCAACTTAGTGTTCGGCCGTTGCGATTTCCTTGGTAACTGCGCGTCCAGCACAGCCGGATGGCGCGAAAGGTGATATAGCCGCTAAGACCGCTGACAAAAGATGGCGCGAGAAGCACCCGAAGAGGATGAAACTCTCAAAGGGCCTCGCCGTCGAGCCAAGACGAGTACATCGGCTTTCGGCGTATCCAAGCGAGAAGGGCACGATGCTTCAGTGTATTACGGCAGTCGAATGTATGACGGCATCGTTTCAAGCCGTGAAGTCGGGGAGGCGCAAGAACTTCCTCCAACGCTTGCCAATACGGTGATTGAAGGTGATTCTCGTAACCTGTCTCTGCCGGATAATTGCGTTCATCTGGTCGTAACATCTCCACCATACAACGCCAGCAAAGCATACGATGAAGACCTCTCTCTAAGTGAATACTTGGAGATGCTGTACGATGTTTTTGCAGAATGCTATCGCGTTCTAACTCCCGGTGGACGAATGGTTGTCAATGTTGCCAATCTCGGACGAAAACCGTACATTCCTCTCTCAAGTCACATCAACATCATGATGAATCAACTGGGCTTCTTGATGCGTGGTGAAATCATTTGGGACAAATCAGCGAGTGCAGGCTCCTCATGCGCTTGGGGGTCTTTCCAGTCTGCAAGCAATCCATGCTTGCGAGATGTCCATGAATACCTGCTCGTTTTTTCAAAGGGCAATTACAAACTTCCGAGAGACAAAACGGAACGGTCAGATGGTCGAATTGATACCATACCGCGTGATGATTTCATCCAACACACCAAATCGATTTGGTCGTTTGCGACGGAGCGGGCATCGAGAGTCAACCATCCCGCACCGTTCCCAGTGGAACTGCCTAAACGTTGCATTGAGATGTATTCGTTTGCAGGAGATGTCGTACTCGATCCCTTCAACGGTTCAGGTTCGACTTGCGTTGCAGCAAAGATGACCGGACGGACTTTTGTCGGCATTGATTTGTCTGAAGAATACTGTGCTATTGCGCAAAAAAGAGTTGACGAAACAGATGCTTGGACTGCTCCTGAAATCGAAGTTTGAGCGATGCCGTTTTGAACGGTCGCCTTCACCATTGATTCATGACTGGATGGAAAGAGGCGGACTTGGTCGGCCCCGACGGTGATGATTGGAGGGTTCCCGTTTCGGAATTGGCCGCTCGTCAGCATCGCCTTGGAGAATTACTTGCTGAGGCAGGAATCCCAGGTGCGTTCATTCAACATCCAGTTGACCTCTACTATTACGCAGGTGGACGACAAAACGCATCAATGTATATTCCATCTCTTGCTGCTGAAGAAAAGCGTTCGATTCTTTTCGTTCGCCGTTCACTCCAACGAGCACTGTTTGAAGGCGGCGGCACGGATGCGCCGCACGAGGTTGTCTCGTTCCCCCGTTCGGCTGAACTGGTCGATACGCTGCGTCAACGTGGCGTCGTCTCAGCACCTGGATTACAATACGGAGAAGTTCCAGCTACCTTTGCACAACGCTTTGCTCACATATTCGTCGAACTTGGAACTTGTCCTGATGTGACGCGTATCATTCACAGCCAGAGGGAGGTCAAATCCCAATGGGAAATTGAACAAATGGAGGCAGCAGCAGATGTTCAACTTCGAATGTTTGAAGCGGTTGAAGCAGTCGGCGGAGAAGGCATCACAGAACTGGAATTGGTGGCGGCTGCCGAAGCAGTGAGCCGTTCAGAAGGGTTTGGCGGCAGTGTTCAGATGCGCCGTTTCCCCCTTCAATGCGACCGCGGCGTTATTGTCACCGGGCGTGCTGGAGGCATTCCATCGTTTTTTGATTCAGCGGTCGGAGGAACAGGGGCCCATCCCTTGGCGGGAATGGGTTCAGGCTTCCACCGAATTAAACCGAACGAGCCGGTCTTAGTCGACTTGGTTCATGCTCATCGCGGATACATTGTCGACATGACTCGCATGTTTGTTGCAGGTTCACTTTCTGACCTATGGCTTCAACGCCTTGAAGACATGGTCGCTGTCAAGGATTCAGTTGTTGATGTTCTTGACCGAGGCGATACGTGTGAGGCTGCTTGGGATGAAGCCTATGCCTTGGCAGTCGAGCTTGGTTACCAAGACAACCTCATGGGTATGAACCCCGACCAAAGCCGATTCCTCGGTCATTCAGTTGGTCTGCAATTGGACGAATCTCCGGTTGTTGCTTCAGGCTTCGACCGCCCATTGCCGGTTGGTGGTGCGATGGCTATTGAGCCGAAGGCAGTCTACGAAGAAGGCAGTATCGGCAGTGAAGACACATGGATTCGAGACGAAGAGGGAATGCGGCCGGTAACTGCTGGAGGCGCATGGCCTTGGTTGACGGAGTGGTAACGATGGAACAAGAACAGAAAGACGATGACATCTGCGAAAAGATGGAAGGCTGGACCCATGAAGACGTTGGTAAGCGCATTCCAATGAGAAAAACCCCGAACGGTACTTACTACAACGAACCAATTGTGAGCGTGTTTTGCCAATTTTGCGCATCCGAGTTTATCGGACCAAGTCGAGAAGCAGGAGGCTTTCTAGGGGGTCACGAATGCTTGCATGCGTGGGAAATTTCCCAAGCGATGGGACGAGACGATGGCATGGTTGAGTAAGCAAAAAAATCAACCATAGTGTTCAAGTTATGTCTGCGCTGTGAAGGGAGTATGGCAAAGCCTTACTCGACCGGTCACATAGGAGCAGTTGCTTCAAATTTTACTGAAATGCGACTTGCGGGTGCGGTGAAGGAACGCCTCGTTGAATTGGCATGTGCAGAAATACGCCGCTTTGTTCCTGAGATGGAGTCTGCTACCCTTTCTCAAGACCCTGAGCGGAAGACACTCGATGATCCGTTTCGAACTCGCTTGAATTACAACCGTACGCGTGAATTGATGATTGATGAAATCAAAGCGGTTGAATCCGTAGGCTCAGCAGCAGTCCAAGCCGGGATTTCCCAGGTTGAAACATACCTTTCGAAATTAGTATACCACGCTGAAGTTGCTGCAGAAAAAGACCGCGTTGCAACCATCAAGCCCCGGCATCTCGAAATCGCAGTTGCGGGCATGGATATGAGCAGTGATTCTGACGACGATGAATCCTTTTCCGAAGTTGCTCAAACTGAAGAATTTGTCATCAGTCAAGGCGGCGGTATTTTGACCGAATCTTCACTTCTTTCACTTGCCAAAACGCATGCAAAGATGCCCGTGACCAAGGATGCTGTAGAGGAACTGATTGAAACCTACTACATGGTCGTTGAACAACTTGAGTCGGATATTCGTAGCAACACCCAATTTGGGGGAAATCCAGTTCATTTTATCGAATCCATCACCAAATTACAGACGCTGATGTCGCTGGGATGGATGAGAGCAATGCTTTCCAAAGCAGCAGAAAATGCTCGTGAGCGCGGGTATAAGCGGATTGATGTCGATCAAATCGTACATCTTGACCCGTTTGCTTGAATCACTCCTGGGGCGCAGTTATGCTGTCAACATCCGTGCTTGTTTCCGCTTTCCTAGCAGGTTGCATCGCGGTACTGGTTACGCTCGCTATCGAACGATGGGGAGGCCTTACTGGCGGAATTCTCGGCACGATGCCTTCAACTATACTTCCCGCTGCAGCCGGCATTTATCTTGCAGGCGATGAGGTTCTGTTCGCACAAAGCCTTGCCATCATGCCGTTAGGGATGCTTATCAACGGTATTTTCTTGAGCGTGTGGATTTACCTCCCCCCTCGATTAGAACGTTCAAAATCACCACTCTTCGCCACTGCGCTCGGTGCACTAGCAACTTGGTTTATCTGTGGGATGTTGATGTTGTTTGGTGTTGAATACGCTTTGGAATTGGGCGTATCTTCATGGAGTATGGCAACTCTGGGGCTTCTTCTGATCATTGGTTTAGCCGTACGAATGAATTGGAATGTTCGCGAAGCACCGAAAGGCAGCGAACCTGTGGCGTTTTCGGTTTTGATTCTTCGTGGAAGTGCGGCTGCAGCAGCCATTGGCGCAGCAGTGTGGCTCTCTTCACAAGGGCATCCTTTCATCGCTGGATTAGCTGCAGTGTTCCCAGCCATTTTCCTAACCAGTATGGTGGCTCTCTGGCTTGCTCAAGGCCCGACCGTTCCACGCGGCGCAGCCGGACCTATGGCATTAGGTGGGGTCAGCGTGGCAATTTACGCCATGGTCGCCATGTACTCTTTGCCAGAATGGGGCGTTTATTTCGGTTCCCTCGTCGCTTGGATTGCGGCAGTTCTTGGCTGGTCACTACCCGCATATTTTGTGCTCAAAGCACGGGTCATTCCGGATTGAGGACACGCGTCCAGCGCTCAGCAGCCGGCACTCCAGTAACGACCAATTCGACCGATGTGACCCCTTTGATCTTCCCGATTTTTTGCCTCAGGTCGCGTAAATCAAACAAACAACACGGGCAATGTGGCCGTTCCGGTGTTACGGCGATGTTCACGCCACCGTTCTCCGTGACTTCAAGACCCTGAATCTGATTTGTCTCGGAAAGATTTTGTTCGGTGTGTGGGTCTTTCCACGCCGCAATTAGGCGCGTTAAGCGACGTTTGATGGCCATGATTTTCTTTGGCTTCATCGCGCTCCCCCACTTGGCTATAGGCTCCATCCATTACTGCTTTTCCGATTGAAGTTCGGATTCAATTTCATCCAATTGCAGTTCATTGAGTTTACCTTCTGCCTCTGCTAACTCTGATTTACAAAGTTTGAGTAATTCAGCCCCTTCTTCGTACAGTTTTAACGTTTCATCTAAGCCCATTCCTCCTCGTTCGAGCGTTGAGACAATGGCTTCTAATCGTAGTACTGCTTCAGTGTATGTTGGTTTTTCGTCACTCATGTTGTTCCCTCATTTTTCTGTGTCTTGATAATTTGCGCATCGGCCGAGCCGTCCGCAAAATGAAGAATAATGTCTTGTCCAGTTTGTAAGCCATCAACGCTGCTGAGGACAGAACCTTCAGCAGTTTGTGTCATTGAGTAACCTCTTTCGAGTACGCGTTGTGGATGAACTGCGGCAAGAGACGCTTCGCAACGTGCTAAGATGTTGGATTGGATATTCAGTGATTGGCGGGTTGCTCTTTCGATTCGAGAAGCGATTCTCATCATTTCGCCCTTGGCACGGTTAAGTCCAGCAAGTGGGGCTACCCGCAGCCGTGAATGCAAAACAGTGATTTTTTGCCTGCAATCGATAAGTTGCCGTTGAGAGGCGACCTTGAGCCGCTCATCCATCTCGTCGAGGAGAAACTCAATTTCATTACGTGAAGGAACAACCCGTTCAATGGCGTCTGACGGAGTTGATGCACGTAGGTCTGCCACTAAATCCGATACCAGAACATCTGACTCATGCCCAACAGCGGAAACCACCGGTACTGGACTTGCTAAAATTGCACGAGCAACAGGCTCTAAGTTGAACGCCCACAAGTCTTCCGGAGAACCTCCTCCTCTGCCGAGGATGACCAAATCCACAGGTGGCTGATTACGATGTTTGGCAACCTCTGCATTGGCTAATGCCCGAGTTACGGCCAGGCCACGAACAATTTCTTGAGGGGCTCTTGGACCTTGAACCAACACTCCAATTACGGTTCGACGCAGTCCAGGCCACCGGTTATCGATGAGCCGGTGCATGTCGGAAAGTGCTGCGGAGCCAGCCCCGGTCACGATAGCAATATGTTTTGGAACAGCTGGAATACGCTGACGGGTCCGTTCCAATTCCCCTTCTTGGTTGAGCTTTTCAAGAAGTAGGCGTTTCGCTTTTTCCAATTCTCCAAGTACATTGACCGGCTCAATTCGCTGAACAACCAACTGAATATTTCCGCGCTTGACATAGAGGTCAAGTGTGGCAATAACCACGACTTCACTCCCTTCTTTGATGCTTGGATCGATGGAGCATTTCCCCTTCCATATCACGGCACTCATTTGACCATCTTCATCTCGAAGTGAAAAATAGGTATGACCGCTTGCGTATTGTTTCCATTGGGTCACTTCACCTTTCAACGCTTGATTCCGAAACAATGGGTCGTGAGCGACGGTTCTTTTGACCAACTGTGCGAATTGCCCGATGGGTAATGGACCGGTTGTGACTTGTCCACTCCCGGTCATAGTTTCATAGAAGTGTCCACGGTTCTTGAACACTCGCGCTCAGTCTTCGTAGGTTTTCAACCAACCGCGACGCCAAAAGAAGGTCAGCATGATGCAGGCAAAGGCCAGCATGATGACGATGATTCCCCAGAAACCTCCAACCTGATTGAGCGGTAAATCCTCATTGTTCATGCCGAATATTCCGGCAATCAACGTCAACGGCAGCATGATGGCACCAATGATGGTCAACGTCGTCATTACTTCAGTGAGTTGCGCATTCGATTCAGCCAATTGCATGCTGATGTTACTGAGATAGGAATCGCGTGCAGAGGTTGCGCCCGACGAGTAATTGCTCGCTCGCTTCACCAACGCCACTGATAACTGGTGGAGGTCAGAGAAATAGCGCTCAGCACCCGATCCAATGAGCCGTTCATTTGGTTTTAGTAACCGCATTGTGACGGTATTCAGCGATTCAATCGATTTACTCGCTTCACGCAAATAACGCTTCAAATCGTGCAGACTTTCGAGAATGTTATCGTATTTTTGGGAAGGGTCGAAAACTTGGAATTCGAGTTGATCCAACTGACGAGAGTAGGAATTCAAAATGGGTGTCCAGTCGTCTGCAATAGAATCCAGCAACTCATAGAGCAGGAAGTCAATGCCTAATGCGAGGTCTTCTTCATCCGCCTTCTTGAAGCGATGCCTGAACTTCTTTAATGCCGGGATACTGTAGTGCCGAACAGTGATGATGAGGTTTTCTTTGATGAAAATAGCGACAGGTTCAGTATCCAGTTGATTGTCTGCATCACGCGCATTGATGACGATGAAGCGATGATTCGTGAACTTCTGAGCGGTCGTATCAGCGTGCCCAAAAACATCTTCGACAGCGAGTTCGTCAAAGTCCATCTTTTCAAGAAGAAATTGTCGGACTTCATCGTCAGGACGTAGGATGTCAAGCCAAGCTAACCCTTGCTCTTGAATGGCACCTTGGACGGTATCCAAGTCGTATTTTTCACGTGCTATATGGCCAGATGCAGCAGTTTGTAAACGCAGTTCCGCCATGAGAGGCCCTCACATTCATCGTTGTTGATGTTTTCATTCATTTTCGGGGTCTAAACTGCTGTTTTGCCGGTTGATTTTCTTTTGCCGGTTGGCGTATATTTGCCGTTGTTCAACTTCTTCCAACTTGTGTCGAATCTTCCATGAAAGAAAGCGAACGACGATGTAAAGACCAACCAAATCAATAACGAGAATGAGCGCATTCGAGCGAATCCATTCAACAATCATTCGTTCAACCCCTACAACGGTGGCCGAATGTCCACGTCTACGTCGCCGTTTGGAACACCAATGCAGCCTAATCGGGCACATTCCTCGACAAGATAGTCGTCAAGGCCTGGTGGAAGAACTTCCGGCAGTGGGATGTCACCATAGAGAAGGGTGACCATGCATGTCCCGCAGGTACCTGACGTGCAATTCGTTGGAATTCGAACTCCAGCATCTTCGGCATGTTCAACCAATGTATTTCCAGCAATGAAGGGCGTTTGTCCCAAAAGATTAGCACCTTGTAAGAAGCGAACTACGGGTCGAACCTCTTGTGTAACAGGCGTTTCTTCAGCGGTAACCGCATTGGCGGACATAGACCCACCTCAGCGCATATCCTTGTGACGTGTCCAACGGCCAGTTTGCTTATTGAAATACAATCCAGCCTTCTTCATCCACTTGTTGAACTTGGTTGCTCCAGCACCTGTACGCAGAATGAAGTCTTCACGGTCTTCTTGAGCTTGGATGTAGTTTTTGGCAGCCAACTTTTGGTCAATCCAATCGTTGATGTCCATAAGGCCGCCAGTGAGCCCACCTTCTTCTACAGCCTTGGTCATCTCGTCAGCGGTTGCTCCAGTGACTTCCAAATCCTTGCGTATGAGTTCGTTCATGCTTGACAAGTCCATCGAAGCAGGCTTTGGTGGGACAGGATTGCGTGGTCGCTTATCAGGGTCAATGTTGATGCGTGAGCCGTTGGTAAGGCGTGTTTCAACCAGATCGGCAAGTCCAGGTGAGAAACTTGTTTCACATTCCCAGCACATGAACGCCCATTCCTCAGGACGGTCTTGATCGCGTGCTTGACGCGGGTCCATTTCATCACCGCAGTGAGGGCAAGCGTGGAAGATGAGTGCAGGTACGTGCTTTCGACGGAAGTCAACGATGTCTTGCGGCGTTCCTTCAAGTTCGAGCATTTCATGGTCACGAGCAGCTTCTAAACCCCGAGTTTCTAACTGGTCGCGAATTTTCACTTTCTGGTCGTCCTTCCCTTCATCGTGGAGGTTATTTTCCAGTTTTACAATGAGTTCGACCGTCTTTCCAAGTCGATTCATAATCAGTTTCTTGGCTCGGAACGATTCAACTTTCGCAATTTTTAGACGTTCCTTCTGTTCTGCAAGTTCGGTCAGTACGTCCTTTTGCTTGCGTTGGAACTTGATTTCCTCAATCTTTGACTCCTGTTTCTTTTCAGGCGCCAAAACTTTCGACAGATAGCGTTCTTTTCCGTGGCTTTGAGGCCCGGCAGTGATAATTGAAATCACACCGTCGGCGATGTCCGATTTGAGACCGTAATTTTCGATGAGCATGTCCTTGTCAATTTTCTTCAAATCGCCAATTTTGAGTCCCGAATCGGCCAACTGCTGAGCAGTAGTTTCATCGATACCTCGGCGTAGTAAAGCAAGATAGGTGTCTTTCTTGGCCATAGCATCCCCTCCGTCGAGTCAATGCGAGGAGACCCTCCTAAGAAAAGGCTCTCCTCTCACAGTGTAGGAATAGATACAGTCTTTGACCCCTTATGAACTACGAATTATCCGCACATTTTGTGAACGATTCACACAGTTCGATCCAATCGTCTAATTCCAGTTCTTCAGGGCGCAGTTCCATTCGCTCGTCCTTTTGATGGGCTGCATAGGCTTGCTTCCATCGTCCTGCATGCCAACCTTTGACTCGACCAATTCGCCGTGGGACGGCTTTGAGGGTCGATCGGAGCTTTTTCCTGCGTTGGTCAAAAGCAAGATGAATCATTTGACGAACCAAGCGAACATCACACGGCCAAACTTCCCCGTGCGGTTCCATGCTGATGTAACAAGAATTGACCTTTGGCATCGGACTGAAATTATGCGGAGACACCTTATCCTCGATTTCACATTCCCAGTCAAGACAAACCGTCATTCCAAGTGAACCAACATCGCTTTCGTATTCCATCACCAATCTCTCAGCAAATTCTTCTTGGACAAGCAACACGATTTTCTGAAGTTCGGTGGTACGTGGGTTTCGATGGTACCTTGTGAGTTCGTCAACCAAAGGCGAAGAGATTTGGTAAGGGATATTGGCAATAATTTTGGTAACTGTTTCCGGCCATCGTGCTTGCAGAGCATCACCTTCGATGAGTTGGAGTTGCTCAGATTCCATTTCTGGTGCGAAAGCATCGCGCAGATGTTTGACTGCCCCAGTATCGATTTCGATGGCTGTAAGTTTGCACCCAGTGGACAGCAGTGCTTCAGTTAAGACGCCTGGTCCGGGGCCAATTTCGAGAACGTGGTCTTCCTTAGAGACGTTTCCAAGTTCGACAGCCCGAGCAATAAGTTCGTCATTGACGAGAAAATGTTGGCCCAGTGATTTATCGAAAGGCTGCTTATCTCGCAGACTGTCAATGAGCCATCGAGCGCCTCTCATGCCTTCACCGGCAGGAGCAGGTCGAGCAGTCGAGGTTGCATATTTCGGTCATCGAGTTCGGCAAGGAACCGCTTTGCAAGCAGCTCTCCAGCATCAATGTTGCAAGCCTCGTTGAGTGCGCTTAGGGATTCAAACCCAGAGGAGCCTCGTGCTTCGACCATCTGCATGGCTTTCTTGTTACCAACGCCTGAAAGGAGTTCAAAGGCGTGTTGTTTGAGCGACATGTTGCCGGCAACATTGAAGAAGGCCGCAATGAAATGTTTTTCGTTTTCCTCAATGAAAATTTGGATCACGAGAGGTAGGTCGGCTTTGACATGGTTAGCAACTCTCCCAATGTTGGTCATACCAAGCACTTGATCGATGTGTTCTCGCAGGTTGGAATCCGTACCTATGTACACTCGTGAGGTTGTGAGCAGTGGAGCCATTCCGGCTTTTGGTTTGAGCCGACACAACAACATTTTCGATTCACTGACAGCAATGACTTCGTTTCTTGTTTGGTCGTGGTCAATGACGCGGGCCCAATCCTCTTCCATGAGAGGTGATTTTTGTTGAGGGCGTGAGGGACGGTTTCCCTGACGGTTTTGATTCCCTCGTCGGTTGTTATCGTTGCGACGGTTGCTGTCTCGCCTTGGGGTAGAGTTCTGGCGAGGTTGAGGTTTTTGAGCAGGAGTGACTTCCTTTCTCCCTTCTGCTGGGCGTGACCATGAAGTCGAACTTGAATTGGAAGTCGATTTCTTCTTGCCTGCTCCAACCTTGATGTTACGATCTTTTCGCGCCCCGGTCATATCCAATCACCTCAAAGGGGTCGGTTTTCATTCGAATCCGATGTGTTGACGAACAATCTCCAATACTGCAGTGATTTCATCGTCAGGAATTGTCTTTCGCTCGGATGCCATAACGGCCTTCACGTCGTTTGAGTACAGTGGCATGAGTTCGGCTAATTTTGCAGCCAAGTGTGGCAGCGTGGATAGAGTCTCAACTTCGCCCAGAGCATCTTTGAGTTGTTGAAAGACCTCAGGGTCAGTTTTGAACCCGTTTCGAGCATCGCTCGCAGCCCACTCAGCGTGCTGAAGAGCAGCCTTTTGTTCGTAGGTGAGGTTCTTACGTCGCTTCTCAGCTTCCAACAGCATGGTACGAACAGTTGCAAAGTCTACGAATCGCTCTTCTTCAGTCATGGTAATTCCTCATTCGAGTGGTCGCAAGTGCTCAGGTCGAGCAATGACCGTTTTTGGCATGTTACCGTCTTTGACAGCGACAACCCAAGCAACGCCTTGTCGCTTTTGGATGAATCCTGTTCGTCCGTTGAATCGACGGTGAGGCATACCCATTTGTTGGCCTCCGTCAAGGACAATAGCGACTCTGTCGCCTTCTTGATAATCGTGCATGACGCGGCTGATGTTGATTCGGCTTCGCTCGTTCTTACGTCGACGTAGAATGCTTCGTGTTCCGACTCGCAGCCCTTTGGATCGCTTCATGTTTGTCGCCTCCTTTTTGCCCGAGTTAGCAGTTACGCATCTTCCGAGCAATTTGGCGACCTACCTTTCCCATATAAGCACCGCGACGGATGCGGAACCACTCATTTGCCGGAAATACCTGTTTCAAGTGGGTATAAATCAACTCAATCAGCGTGGATATCGCCCACATCAAGCCACAGAACTTCGCACTTGGCTTTAATCAATGAAGAAAGGCTCGGTTGGGTTCTGCCACCGTCGCCGTGGACAGTTTCTTTGACATAGGTCCCCGATTCACAGCGGAGAGTGAACTCCACTTCGCGAACCCCATCTTCCATCGTTTCAATGGTTGGATTCGAGGTTTCGTAAACTGTTCTTCGACGAATTAAGTCCGCCCTTCTATGAGCAACACGTTCCGGGGTGCGCTGAGCGAGCTTTACTCCGGATAACTTGGTAATGGTTTCCAGAATGTCCTCATTTTCAGGAAGGTCAAGATAAGTTGGTGCCGGAGGGCCAGCAGCCAAAATCCGCTCGGTGAGTTCGGGTTTAGTGCCCGACTTTTTCAATTTCATTTCTTCCGCCAGTGCGACCAGTTCAGGTTTTTTCATTGCTTTGAGGGTTGCCTCATCCGGCCCTACAGGAACGTCAATGACAGAGGGAAGAGGTTTCGTGTGGTCGTTTTTCTTTTCACCACGCCGTTTTCGTTTCGACGATTTCTTTTTCCCCTTGCCTCCACGTTCTTGAACATCCACATGCGTCAAATCGACTGGGGCGGTCAAGACCGCCATTTCTGCTTCACTGAGCGGTAATATTCGGAAACGAATGGTGTACGATTTTTCAGCCGGTGTATCTTTGACTCGCACCACTTCACTTCGGTTTGAATCGCGCAGACCAGTGATTTCGATGCTACCTTCGGCAGCCTTGTTGATGAGTTGCATGGCTTTGACTGCGTCAACTGAACGGATTTTTGGCTCTTTCATCTCAATCACAAACGGGCGCCCGCGGCCCATACAGCGCACATCGATGTCTTCGCGGCCCATGCCGTGAAAGGCGTGTTCTTTGGCTTCGAATAAATCAAGCAACGGATTTCCGATTAAATCCTGAACGCTCTTTTTGTACTGAAGTCCAGATTGCTCACATCGTTGACAACCACGCCCTTTACACGCTCGGCAAGGCCAGCGAGTTTGCGGTATACCCCGCTCGAGTTTGAGGTAACGGCCGTACAGGTAATGCGCCCGAATATCAAGTTCTACGGTCAGGGTCAGCACATCAATAAGAGCCAATACCTGTGGTTTGTCGTTCACTAAGGTCACCCCCTCAAGTCGCTTGTTCAAATGTTGAGCGATGAGCTTTACAAGTCCACTTTTGAGAGCGTCTGAACCGCCAGCTCCGAATCGTTTTCTCATTTCTTCTTCCTCTTCCATTTGATCCTTGGGAATTCGAGCACCCAGTTGCAACCGTGAAAGTTCATACGGTGATATGGAATCAAAGATGATGTCTGCTAATAACTCCGATTCTTCGTAGAGGTTTTCGCAGAAAGGACACAGCGGCTGGTCAGTTCGTGCATTCAATAAGTGGGAATCTCTGTCGGTTACGAGGCCTCGGATTTCGATACCGGATTCTTCGAGACTCTGTTCAAACCTCTTCTTGCCACCAAGGCGACCTAGACAGTGGTCACACGTGCCAATTCGAACCAGGTGCTTGTGGCCTGCAGGTGACGGGGCGCGTGGAATCTCTTCCATGTGCGTGCTCAATTGGTCGGGAGATTCAGTCGAATCATCCCAGTCGTTCTCAACTTGCTCTGGCGCTTCAGCGATTTTTTCATCGTCCCAAAGGGAATAATCGGTTTCACCGAAACCCGCGTTTGCATATTTCATCCAATCTTCGTCAGAATCATCGGTTTCGTTTGGTGTTTTTTCGGTCATAACATCACCACTTTCTCGGGGCCAACCCCAAAGACAGCAATACAACGCTAAAACCACTCCTTGATGAACTCACCGCTGCCAAGGTCGGTAATTGCAGCGGTCTTCAAAGGTATGACTCTTCAGCAAAAATGGCCCATATGAATACTAAGATTGTAGCCAAGAAAAAGAGGATAACTCCGATGATGTATGAGAACGTCATCGAGATGTTTTTGCCAGAATTTCTTTCCCATGTTCCGTATTGTACACAATAGACGCCCATGAGTACCAGTCCGATTGCGTTGCCGTTGCAAAGAAGAAAGCAGATGACATTTCCATCACCAAAGAAAGTATCTATGGTGAGGAACGGAAACACGGTCGAAAACAGAATAATGAGCAGAGACGCACCTAAAATCATCAGTGACGGCTTATCTTTCGCAGCGATGGGTATTTGGTATCCCTGCTGAGGTATCGCCATATTTTGGAAATTTGTTGGTTGCCCCGCTAATGTCGGTTGATTGAAGGGCATGGATTGAGTGTTCTGTGGTTCTGCGTCTTGAATGACCACACTCGAGGGGGGGGCAGGGCTCCGGCTGAACTCATCATCCATGTGATGAACTCTGTGCTCATGGACTTAAACAATACTGCGTTGCTCAACTTTACGAATCACTTCGTGGAACGTAACATCATTGCCACAGATTTTTGACCTTGGTGGAATTCTCCAATTTGATTGAAATCATGCCGCTCATGGAAACGTATTGAGCCAGGGTTTGGAGGCGTTAAATTGACTTCAGCGACGACAGGGAAATCTTTTTGCTGAGCATGTTCGATGATGAATCCATACAACAGTGTACCAATTCCCTTGTCTCTGTGTTGCTCTGCTACCGCAATGCGATCGACATAAAGAAAGGAAGAATACCGTTCATTGAACCAAGCATAGTTGAGACTTGCGTATCGAGTATTTGGTAGCAGGCAGAGTACGAAACCAAGCATCTCTTGGTTCTCAAATGCCCCAACAGCGACTTCACAGAGGCTGAGCAAGTCACTCAACTCTTCTTTCGAGATTTGGCCCGTGCCGGGAAGTCCTTGTTCGTTAATCGACCACCCCGATGCAACATCGTTGTGATTAAGCCGCCGGATGTCCATCGCCTTCTGCCCCCACATCTGGTGTTCGGGCAATCAAGCCTAAAGCCGCAGTGGTTAGGACGAGGCTTGCAATGAGCGAAAAGGCAATCATCGCTGCTGAGAATATTCCGAAATTGCTGAACAATCCCATCGGTGAAAGAGCAATCACGCTGAAACCAGCGATGTCTGATGCGGCACTTCCAACCAGTGCTAGTCCACACGCTCCGCCGATTCCGATGAGCGCCTCGTCGTGCGTCTCGCCGGACTCCCTGCCTTCGCGATACCTTTCAGTGACGTGGATACAATAGTCAATGCCTACTCCCAGAGATATTGTGGCAATGGTAACGGTGACGATGTTGAGCGAGGAGCCAGCCATGTACATCAAACCGTACAACCATACCACGACCAAGAGAATTGGAACCAGTGTTACGCTGGCTTGTTTGAAGGATTTGAAACCAATAGAGAGGGTGATGAACACGAACAGTGAGCCGAGCAGCAGTGAAGATTGCATCTCGTCTTGCATGGTCGTTGATGCAACAAATCGAGTTACTGGGCGACCTGTTGTCATCACCCATGTCAGTGGTTTGTCTTCGCTGGTTTCTCCGGCTTCTAGACGGTCACCTGTGGAGAGGTTTGTGAACGACGAAAGGTCCCGCCAAACTTCTTCCAGGCCCCCTGCCATGCCTGGGAAATCTTCGGGAGCGGTCATGCCGAAGCGAATCAACATTCGGTCGTAAGCCGCCGGTTCACCGTTGATGTCAAGCCAAGGCTGTGTCGGATCCAACTCGACTGCAGGCGCGATGTACAGTGCCACGATGCTTGGCGGGATATCTGGTATTGGACCAACACCAGGAACGCCGTTGAGCGATAAGAACCCGTAGAAGAACGACAAGCAATCACGGTCTGTCAAGTCCATCAACGGTCCATTACTGGCATCGGAACAATTCATTCCGTGACCTGTTTCATTGACCAGCCAGCCAGCCGCTTCGAACGGCGTTGAATCAAGTACAAGCGAGCCTTGTGCTGCGAGGACCATCTCATCCAGCGCTAAGATGTCGATTGTACCGTCGGGTTGACGGGTAATTTTGTCCGGCACACCTTCGGGTAAATCATCCATGTCTTGTCGGAAGGTGTCGATTGCAGCAAAGACAGCAGGGTCGAGGATGTCCCCCTCAATGAGCAAGTTTGCCGGCTCACCTTCATCGGCAAACCTTTGCGAAATTTCTTGCACTCCAATTGCAAAATCCGAACGCTCGTCGAGGAAATCTTCGACCGCAAAATCTCCTTCGAGTTGAGCCATGCCCCAAGCGGCTGGAACCGTCAACAGGAAAGCAACTCCGGCGATGATGATGGAATTCTTGAAGGTACCAGAACCGAGAGAGATTTTCTTCAGCCAACGTTCAGGGACCAAATGGGTCGTGTCGCCGGATTCTTCGATGTTCATGTCTCGCTTCTTCATCCAATCATCGACCGAGAGTCGAATCAACGGCACCCAAAGCCCGGTGAGGATGAATGCAGAAAGTATGCCGAGGGCGGCTTCAATTCCAAATGAACGAAGGACTGCTATGTCGCTGAACACGTTCGCTGCAAACGCCGCCATCGTGGTCAATGAGGTCAGCATGATGGCTCGACCGACTCTTTGGAGAGTCGTTTCAGCAGCTTCCTGGGGTGTCGCTGAGTTGCTTCGCTCCTCTTTGTAGCGATGAAGTGCGTGCAACGAATCGTCTATGCCTAACGCAAGAATGAGAATCGGGAGTAGATTTGAGAATTGCGAGCGGGCAATGAGGGAGAGGCCAAACCAAGAGGTAATACTCGAGAAATGGCCAATCATTCCTTGCATCCACAGCATCGCCGTTCCCAGAGCAAACATGACGATGATAACATCTGAAACTCTTCGCAGGCTCACATAGAGCAGTCCAACAATGGCAATCCCCATCAGTATCACGAGGCCAGCGCTCGCCTGCAGTTCTCTGTTGACTTCGACGTTGACGCCTTGGCCGAGGAGGAGCGTGATGGTGGTTCGGTCGTTGGAGCGAAGATGACCTTCAAGGTCCATGTAGGACCATTCAGTCGAACACCCAGTCCCTTCTTTCTGCATTTCAAGACAGTATTCTTCCGTGTACTGCGGTGGGTGAAGAACAAGGGAACGGTCGGCTATTCTGTATCCTCCAATTTTGATACCATCGTCAGAGAAGTCGAGACTTTTTTCTTGGAGGGAATCTTTCCAAATCACTTCCCAGCCCATTTCTTCGAGCACGCCACGGTCGAATTGAACAAGCAACCACGTCGAAGAAGCCGACCAACGCCCTGTCGCATAGAAGGCGTTCTCCCATGAACCGTCGCTGTTCAGTGAGCCACCTACAGGACCTGTTTGAAGGGCATTCATGTCAGCGACAAACCCTCTGTCCAGCGATAACCAGCGCAGGAAATTGTTGTCGGATGCTTCAGCCATGCGCGATGCTGCCAAATCAATATGTTGTTGCGTCACGTTTTCATCATCAAATTCGAGGCATTCCAATACGCCACAATCCGTCCAGTTGGTCGGTGGTTCGGTGACCACCCCAAGCGTGGTGAGGCCGGGTTGAGTAAGAATTGACGAACCGTTCATGAAGCCTCGGAAGTGATCGGATAGAGATATTGCCCCAGGGGCTTGATTACCGGTAACATCGTTCACCAGCGGCTTCATCGCTTTACTGAGTGAATGCTCTTGAACAAGGTCAACTTTCGAATCAATTTCTTGCAATAAGGTGAGGTTCATGATGCCCGCAGTGGGTGCATTTATTCCGCCCCATGGCTCACCCGCTTCAAGCATCTGGTTCGCGCTTGGCAGTGCGGAGTAATCGGGTGCTCCGTCGCTCATTCGAGGTACAGGCGTCCATTCATTCAGCGGTGGAACACTGGCAGGGTCTCGGGCTGAGACGAGGAACCCGAGAATGATTTCAGAGTTTGAAAACTCGTTGTCAATGATGGATTGTGCTTCGAGTTCTGGAGAATCCATTTCATACGATTCCATATCGATGGGTTGAAGGGCAGTGAGTACGCCAGGAATCATCAGTAAAGTGAGGAAGAATACGGCAACGTGGACCCGTTTTCGATGAGGAATAAGCCATTTGGCAAACGCAGCAAATGACAGTTTCATATACGCTGCTTCAGCCTTCGCCTTTTGAAGGCATGTTTTGACAAGACGCGCATGATTTCATCGTTGCTTTCAAACACCGGCTTGCTGTGGCGGTTACATGGCCATACTCATCATACTCAACCACCAACCCTACGACGGCACCGACGTGACGTGGAATGCGTTGAGATTAGCTCGACAACTGAACAGCGATGGAGCAGAAGTACGCCTGTTCTTGATGAACGACAGTGTGGATTTGGCGCGTGATGGCATAGAGCCTCCCGAAGGCATTGAAGACATGGTAGCGATGACCAAGGAACTGATTGCCAACGGCGTACAGGTCAAAGTCTGCGGAACGTGTCAAAGTCGATGCGGCGTGCTCAAGGGCCAGCCGTATTACGAAGGAGCACAATTTTCAACCATGGCTGAGTGTTCAGCATGGGTTCAGAGCAGCGAAAAAGTCCTCACATTTTGAACAGCATTCTTACAGAAAACTCTGCAGATGACAACGTATTTTCTCCACAATCCGGTAGTGTTTTGTCATCCAATTTCAAACCTACATTTTCCATGAGATTCTTGAATGCAGCATGGCTAAGCCGAGCGAATGGGTGGTCCACAATCGAAGTGAGTTGCCAGGTGGTTGGGTCAGTTTTAACGTACAAGACACCACTTCCATACGGTCTCCATTGGCTGTTGACCGGCCAGTCACAAAGATGCTCTGCAGCCCAAGAAATTAAGTCGCCGTCAAAGCCACCAGTATTCCATGCATAACGTTCGATTTTTGACCGCTCATCCATCTGCTGTGTTTCAAGGTCGAAAAGAAATGCTTCTTGCTTAGCGTTGATGCAACGCGCATCGCGTTCAGTTCGTACTTTTCGGATAGCCTCAATCATTGAATAACCGCGTAGGTAGAGGTAGATGGCAACAAAAGTTCCAGCCCGACTCAACCCTCCCATGCAATGTACAACGACGCGTTCACCTTCGGCAATACTAGTTTGCAGTTCAGTGAATACGGGTACAGATCGCCGAAGCCACTTCCGAGTAGGCACCGATGTGTCTGGTAACGGGAGGTGAATCCATTCAATTCCACTCGCCTCAGCATACTCAGGTAGCTCAGTCACACGTAGAAGTTCCATATCTTCAGGCGTAACGAGACTTATGAGTTTCAATGTGCCGTTTTCTTTCAACGCCTCGAAATCCAAATCCAACTGTCTGTCCCAGCCACCAGTCCAAGATATTGGCTGATATTTGCCGGGACACAACGTCATGCCGATGCGACCTTCGTCGCCTTCAACGGGCAACCAGTCGATGCGAAGCGGGTGCGTGATGCTTGTACGCATTCAAAGGCCTCCTTCACGGCATCCAAAAGCCCACATTGTTCGCCACACTTCAACACAGGTATCGTGGTATGCACGATCGTCAATGCTGTTCTTGAAGTTGTCATAGTCCATGTTCATCACATAATGGACAAGCGCTCTCTGAACAACAGTTCGATGCGCTACGACTCGGAACGGATAGTCTGCTTCGGGCATAACAGTGACCTCAAGCCCGGGAAGAAGTGCGCCGATGTGGTCAGGGTGTCGAGCACGAACCAGTAGGTGCATAGGTTGGTCGCGATGTGCAACGATGGACAAGAAGCCGTCGGAAATGTACAACCACATTCAGGCCACCTCCATGCCGAGAACATCGGCCGTGGCACGTGAGCTTGGCGTACCAGTGGAAGGTCCGCTGGAAGCATCCGTGGATGGCTCCATGCTACCGTTGGTGGCGTCGCCCTCGTGATCGGTAGCCTGGGGCTCTGAAAGTATCGTAGTCGAATCGTAGATGAGTCCGTAGCCCATGACTTGGTATGTGTGGTTCAACATCGCCAGCATGACCAGCGCCATCTCATCGTCAACGACCAACAAAACGTGCGAAGTGGTTGCGTTGAGTGGCTGGAGAATCACCCCATGCCCCTTGAACAGCCCCATGTCCGGGAACCCGAGAGTGGTTGAATCGTGGAGATGATCTCGCACGAAGTCTCGAGCCTCTTGGCTTGCGGCAATCTTCAAGTTCGCCATATCAAGAACTGGCAATTGAATCACCCTTCCTCCGTATACGGTGAATGTTCGGTTAACGGTGGCCTTCTTGGCCGGGCTGATGTATGCTCGTACTCCTTCTTGCATGGTAATCTTAAGATGCCTAAAAAAACGGTGCACTGCGCCCCCTCGACACCAATTAAAAAGTGTTCTACATAACCCCTATATGTTACCATGAATAGAGCACTCTGTGGGCAGCAAAGAGGAAGAGACACAACGCCTCCTCACGCCCTCATTAAACGACGTACGAACGTATCAAATTGGCAAATTCTTAGACTATTCTTTGAGCGTTTCAGGCGGCAAAAAATCCAAGACTTTGTTCGGTCTCAAGTCTGTTGTTCACCCACAATGGTTTGAACACCGCCATACAACACAACAGATGGACCTCTATCTGTCGGAAAAAGCACTTGCATTCCTTTTGTCCGAGGGTAAAGTTTCCGGCCGCTGGACGAGAAAGAGAAAATGGCGTAAAAAGGAAAACCAGGAATCTGGTAAAGGCGAGTGGTACTACAAATACCGCACTCCAAAAAGCACCACGTGGATTGCCGCAAGTCAGCGTTCTTCAGGGCAAAAGGGCAAAGCTGGTAGAAAGCCTGCTGGCGATGCGTACAGGGTACGCCGTGATGTCTGGAGAATACTTTCATCCAACAAAGGCTTTTTGCCAAAACTTTTGGAAGATTCATTGCACCATTCAAAGGAGCGAAAACCTGTCAAGAAGTTCCCGGTACGCCTCCCAAACCTCTCGATTGCGATTGAGGAAATTATTATTGACGAAATCTGGCCAGAACTCATCTACAACCGAGAAAAACTTGTGAATGGTTGGTTAAATTTACGCGGAGTGAGGAGTTATTTGTTGAAGCATGGGTTCGATTCTGAAGTTTGTAACCAATTCTCTAAAGGCGTTCTGGCTGAGCGAGAAAGGAATCACATAATCCACCTTATTTGTAAAAAGCATTGGCGTAAGTTACTCGCACAATGGGTCGAACTTGGAATCTTCTCTAGGCATCTTTCTTACGATGGTTTCAATTTAAACGATCTTTCTGATATGCATAACTATCAACTCCAAAGGAAGGAAGAGAAGGACCACAAACCTGAAACATCTTGTTTTTTTGACTGCGATTGCTTGCCTAAAGGAGATGAACCCAATTTACAAGTTGATGTTCACCGATGTATACTTGTTTGCGATAATTGTAATATAGTCGCAGGTAAAATTTTCAGTTACGTAGATCCAGTCAGTTTCGAAGAACGACTTATTTTTTCGACATCCGACTTGTATAGAACGAATTAAATGGCGGGTTAGCCGTGAGAAAGTTTTCAGATTCTAATCGAATGCCAATTCGGTAGCAAGTGCATCCGCTAGATAGTGGTATTCATCAACATGATTGTAGAGTTGAGCCGAGATTCGAATGTAACGCCCCTTTGGCGACTCCCAGGACCAGACAGGGACTTGAATCCCGTACGTGTCTTGCAAGACCTTGTGCAACGGGTCCGGCTCGTGCAATGGAATGCCTGCTCCACCGCCGCTCGGCAACTCGAGGGTCGCAATGCACGCAATCATTTCATCAGGACACGGCGCCTCAATTCCAAGGCGTTCACAGAGAATACGGCGCCCTTCAATGGCTAAGTCATGGTTGTGTTGCATGATTGCAGGCCACCCGCCATCGACCATGGTTTGCATGTAATCGATGGTAGCTGGAATTGAGCATGCTGCGGAAATGTCCCGTGTCCCGGTCCAGTCAAACTCGTGACGGAAGCGTGTCGTATCGCCTAAAGGAAACGTCATTCCATGGCTGATGGTGAGTGGATGAATGTGGTGTTGCAAATCTTTGCGAACGTGAAGGAAAGCCGATCCTTTTGGGGCACACAGCCATTTGTGACAGTTGCTTGTCGTGTAGGAAGCACCCAATTCATCCAGCGACAGAGGAACCATGCCAATGCCGTGTGCAGCATCGAGCATGACCGCTACGCCCCTTTCTTCAAGCGCTTGGACCATTCGTTCAAACGGCATCAATAACCCAGTTGGGCTTGTTACGGTGTCAATCATGGCGAGTACGGTTCGTGGAGTCACGCCAGCCATAATGGCATCAAACGCTACATCAGGGCCCGTGATCGGAAACGGGATATTGACGGTGACAACCGTTGCTCCCCAACGCTCAGCAACGAAATCAATGGTGTTGCGGCATGCCTGATAGGCATGGTCTGGAACGAGGATTTCATCGCCTTCCTCGAAGACCAACGAGCGCAAAACGGTGTTGACTCCCGACGTGGCGTTCTCAAGCAGAGCAAGGTCATCTGCATCGCACTGCAGCATCTTTGCAAGCGAACGGCGAGCGTTCTCCATGAATCCCATCGCCAAATCTTCATAGAATCGAACCGGTTCATCTTCGAGTAAATCTTGCCATCTCCTTTGTTCCTCGATAACAAGGGTAGGCGTTGCTCCGAACGAGCCATGGTTGAGGAACACACATTCAGGGGCCAACCTCCAGTGCTTTGACAGTGGACTGCGTAAAGGTCGTTGCATGGTTGATGCTTGTGCGCTCAGCACATCAATTCTACCGTGCCGCAGCATGCCTCAACAGCACCAATCGCCATGACTACAGGTTGATATAAGTGAGATGACTGCAGAACACGAGGCCGTAAAATGAAAGGTATGGGTGAAGACAACTCCGAAGCAAAGTGTCCAGTAATGCATGGTGCAATCAGTGCACCAAGTACTGGAATGAAGAACAACGATTGGTGGCCGAACCAACTGAATTTGGCAATTCTTCATCAACACGACAAGAAATCAAACCCAATGGGCGAGAATTTCATTTACAAGGACGCCTTCAAATCCCTCGACTACGCTGCTATGAAGAAAGACCTTCATGCACTGATGACCGACAGTCAAGACTGGTGGCCTGCAGACTACGGCCACTACGGACCTTTCTTTATTCGAATGACCTGGCACGCTGCTGGAACCTACCGAATCGGTGATGGCCGCGGTGGAGCCAGCACAGGCGCACAACGTTTCGCTCCTCTCAACAGTTGGCCTGACAACGGCAACCTCGACAAAGCTCGACGTCTTCTCTGGCCAATCAAGCAAAAGTATGGAAACAAAATCAGTTGGGCTGACCTGTTGGTCTTGACCGGAATCGTCGCTATTGAATCAATGGGTGGACCAATCTTCGGATTCGGAGGCGGACGCCCAGATATTTGGCATCCTGAGGAAGACATCTACTGGGGAGCTGAAGACGAATGGCTTGGGGACAACCGATACGGTGACACTCGCCAATCCCTTGACAATCCACTGGCAGCCGTTCAAATGGGGCTCATTTACGTCAACCCAGAAGGTCCAAATTCAAACCCTGACCCACTTCTCAGTGCGCAAGACATCCGAGAAACCTTTGCTCGTATGGCAATGGACGATGCTGAAACCGTTGCACTCACCGCTGGTGGTCACACCTTTGGAAAAGCACACGGTGCTGGTGACGCTGGCCAAGTCGGTTCTGAACCAGAAGGCTCCTCGATTGAAGAACAAGGATTTGGTTGGGCAAACACCCACGGCTCAGGAAAAGGCCGAGACACCATCACAAGCGGTATCGAAGGCGCTTGGACTGCAAACCCTATTCAATGGGACAACGGTTACTTTGATCTTCTGTTCAAGTACGAAGATGACTGGACACTGGTGAAGAGCCCAGCGGGTGCAAACCAATGGACGCCAGGAAACCCTGATGTTGAAGACATGGCACCGGATGCAGAAGACGCTTCGTTGAAGGTCCCAACCATGATGACGACCGCCGACATGGCCATGATTCGTGACCCAGAATACCGAAAGATTTCCAAGCACTTCCATGAAAACCCTGACGAGTTTGGCGACGCCTTCGCTCGTGCTTGGTTCAAACTTCTTCACCGTGACATGGGTCCAAAGTCCCGATACCTTGGTCCTGATGTGCCTGCTGAAGAACTCATTTGGCAAGACCCCGTTCCAGCTGGAAGCACTTCTTATGATGTCTCTGCATTGAAGCAAGCCATCAAGTCGTCCGGTCTTTCCGTCTCTGAAATGGTCGAAACTGCTTGGGCAAGTGCATCCACTTACCGTGGCTCTGACATGCGTGGCGGTGCAAACGGTGCACGTATCCGTTTGTCACCTCAAAAGGATTGGGCAGCCAACAAACCAGAGCAACTTGCGAAGGTTCTCGCTGCACTTACACCTCTTGCTGAAGCACACGGTGCAAGCGTTGCTGACACCATTGTTCTTGCAGGTAACGTCGGTATCGAAATGGCTTCAGGAGTGGAAGTTCCGTTCATGCCTGGTCGTGGCGATGCAAGCGATGCTCAAACGGATGTTGACTCCTTTGCAGTTCTTGAACCGGTCTCTGATGGTTTCCGTAACTTCTTGTTGAAGAATTACAACGTCAGTCCTGAAGAAATGATGCTCGACAAAGCACAATTGCTGGGATTGTCCGCACCTGAAATGACCGTTCTTGTTGGTGGTCTTCGCTCAATGGGCGTCAGTTCTGATGACCGTGGAATCTTTGGAGATAACACCAACCTTTCCAATGAATTCTTCACGACTTTGATGGACATGAACGTCCAATGGAAGGCAACCGGCAGCAACTCGTACGAAGCAAACGACCGCTCAAGCGGAGAACTCGTTCGCCGAGCAACTCGCTATGACCTCGTGTTTGGAAGCAATTCTCAACTTCGTGCTATCGCTGAAGTCTATGCTCAAGATGATAACAACGACAAGTTCGTCAATGACTTCATCAGTGCATGGAACAAGGTCATGAACGCAGATCGTTTCGACCTTGCTTGAACTGCGTAACGGATATACGCCGGCGCTTCGTGGGCACTCCATGGCCAATATTGGAGACACTGCCCCAGCCTTTACCCTGAAAAACACAGAAAAGAGTGACGTTAGCCTTGCTGACTACAGCGGCCAAACCGTAATCCTCGCCTTTTATCCAGGTGCTTTCACAGGCGTCTGCGACAAAGAAATGTGCGCTTTCCAAGATAATCTCGGTAAACTCAACGATGCCAATGCAACCGTTCTCGGTATCAGCGTCGACTCTCCTTGGGCCAACGCTGAGTTTGCTCGTAAGTACAACCTTGAATTCACCTTACTCTCGGACCTTGACCGAGACGTTGTCAAAGCATACGATGCTGCATTTGTTGGCCTTGGCGGCATTGATGGCTACATGTCTGCAAACAGAGTCGTTGTTGTTGTCGATGGAAATGGCGTTGTCCAACATCGCTGGGTCGCTGAAAACCCCGGTGTCGAACCCGATTATGACGCTGTAGTTGCTCTTGCTGCCTCGCTTTGATGCCCCGCACTTCCTTTTAGCGTTCCGTTTTCCATTGCCTGAGGTTATCTGAGATGGCTACGATTGAACAACTTGATGAAGGCTCGTGGGAGAGTTTTCTCAACGCGCCTCTTGCAGTTTTGATGTTATCAAAGAAGGAATGCATCTCGTGCATACAGCTGGGTGATGAGTTGAGCACGTGGTTGTCTTCTGGAACTGCACCTCTCAACGTTCGTTTTGGCAAAATCATGCTGGATGACCCTGGCATGGCACGTTTCAAACTGGCTCAGTCTTGGATTTCTCACATCGATATTATGCCATTCATGGCTATTTTTGTCCACGGTGAACGCGTTTCCGAATGGGGCGGTGGAACATTGTCACGTTTCCAAAACAAACTTGCTGAACACGTCTAATTTCTGGCTTGAAATGTCCTTTGAAATTGGCAAATCTTTCCGCATTGAGATGTGGAGTTATGGTTTGTTTCAAACTCTAATCATTCCGTTTCAACGTCAGATAACTCGTTGCCCCTTCTGCCCATGGCAGCGGCGACAGGTGCGCAAAGCATGAGCCCGAACAACAGCAGTGCTACGCCTGCACGGTTGGTTGTAGACACTTCCATCGCCAAGGGTATGGCTCAAGAAACCGTCTCAATTCTCATGTTTTCTACGAGATGCAAGTCCTGCGAGCAGAAGTGCACTCAACCCTAAGAGTACACCAAATCCAGGGATTATGGATGTAGAATCGCTTTCCATCTCGATGGTTACCATCGTCATGAGCGTATCAGAGCCGTCTGTCCATGTGATGG
>Ga0206125_10000110_pt1 | contig 105160 bp, 94 predicted proteins | sample Helgoland_Spring_4_FD_148598 | JGI IMG/M metagenome (GOLD analysis project Ga0206125, IMG submission 148598) | Pelagic subsurface seawater microbial communities from Kabeltonne, Helgoland, North Sea - Helgoland_Spring_Bloom_20160331_1 | ecosystem: Environmental > Aquatic > Marine > Epipelagic ...
ATTATCTTATGTACTCTGGTTATGTAGTTGTTGGCTATATGTGGTTACAGATGGCGGTGGTTGCTCAACAAAAACTTGATGCAGGGGAAGGAAATCAAGCATTTTATCAGGCTAAATTGCATACCGCCCAATTTTACTTTGACCGCATATTAACGCGTACCAGAGCCCATGTGTCTTCTATTCGCTCGGGATCTGATAATTTAATGAGTATGCCTGAGGCGTTGTTTAACGTAAGTTAATAACAGGTTGGTTGTACACTAAAAGATCATCATAAATGTAAAAACCCAGCGCTAGGCTGGGTTTTTTATTCGAGTTAAATCAACACATAACTAGTTATACGTGATGATACGCTTTAGCGACTTCCATAATTTGTTCACGCATCCAGCGGTGAGCATGATCTTCATTCATCGATACGTGCCAGTATAAAAAATACTCCATGGGAGGCATGTCAATTGGCATTTCATACATTGCCAAATCATAATGTTTAGCAAGATGATACGGCATACAAGCGACCATATCGGTTTTGACTAACGCACTCGGTACAGTTAGAAAATGTTGTGAATGAAATTTGATACAACGTTTGTGTCCTAAGTTATCTAATACAACATCAACGGCACTCGAACCATCATGTCGATAGGTGACATTAATATGATTCATGTTCAAAAAAGTCTCTAAATCTAAGCCATTTTTTAATTTAGGGTGATTTTTACGTGCCAATACAACATATCTGTCAGTTGCAATGCAGGTTTTATGCAAATGAGGATCTGTGAAAGTAGAGGCATCCGCAAAAAAGTCTAAGTTACCACTAGCCATTTCTGAAACGACTTTGGAGCGTGAGATCTCAAAATTAGCTAACGTAATGTTAGGCGAACCATCTTCTAAATGTGCCAGTAAACGCGGCAATATACTGACCTCCAATAGGTCACGACTAGCAAAATTAAATTGTTTTTCAGCTATTAATGGATCAAAGGTGTGACTTTCTTGTACGCTTTTTCGCAATAACTCTAATGCAGCGCGAGCAGGAACAATGATGTTTTGAGCCACAGGTGTCGGTGTCATGCTGTGTCCTGTTCGGACAAATAGAGGATCATTAAGCATGTCACGAAGGCGCGCCAGTGAATTACTGACTGCTGGTTGGGTAATACACAGCACATCCGCTGCCCTAGTTAAACTCCCCGCAGTATAAATAGCATCAAAGACAGCAAACAGGTTTAAATCAATACGGTGTAAGTTCATATAAGGCTCTTAGTTGATTTTTTATTAGTTTTGATTATGTATAACGGACTTAACTATAACAAATACTAATAGCTATTAACGAAAATGTCTATTATTTAATAAAATGATAACAAAACGTGATCTGTTCGAGTCAGAAGTAGTTAATAATAAAGACTGAAGACAAAATAATGTAAGAACAAAACTAATGATTAAGAAATTAACCCAAGCCCAAATTGAATCAGCTCTTCTGGAATTAAACGCTTCGTTACCAGAAAATGAACAATGGAAATTGCAAGATGGCAAAATAACGAAGACTTTTTTATTTAAATCCTTCATTCGAGCATTTGGTTGGATGTCACAAATGGCGATTTGGGCAGAAAAAATGAATCATCATCCTGAATGGGCGAACATATACGATAAAGTTGACGTGAAATTAATGACTCATGACGTAGGTGGGATTAGTGAGTTGGACATAAAACTAGCAAATAAGATGGAAATGTTTAAGTAATCGTTGGTTAAATAGCCAGGTGGTATTTATTATAAATTTAATTGCAAATATGGGTTGCACGCATCTCAGGGCTATGTATAATACGCACCACTTGAGAGGGGAAACAAACTTCCCCAAACAAACCAGTTTCAAGCGCGGGATGGAGCAGTCTGGTAGCTCGTCGGGCTCATAACCCGAAGGTCGTAGGTTCAAATCCTGCTCCCGCAACCACTTTTTTGTAAAATGCTCGTTGAGCATAGGTGCAATTGAAAGTATAGTGGACTAGGGTCCAACAATATAAAAAGCCCCTGCTTGTAAGGGGCTTTTTTCGTTTTCGCGATACTTAAAAGGGCTTTAATGCTCTTTTTTTATTTATGGAGTCGTGTTTTGTCACAAATTGAACAAAAATTAACTCAAATGCTTACACCAGCAGCCGAATCATTAGGATTTGAAATGGTAGGTGTAGAATTTGTTAGAGCCGGTAAGCATTCTACCTTGCGTTTATTCATTGATCACCCTGAAGGTATCAGTGTTGAAAATTGCGCAGATGTATCACAGCAAGCCAGCGCAATATTGGATGTAGAAGATCCAATTAATACCGAATATAATTTAGAAGTCTCTTCTCCCGGTATGGATCGTCCATTATTTAAAGCGGCACATTATGCAGCTATCGTTGGTGAAGTCGTGGCAGTGCGTTTACGTATGCCATTAAATGATAGAAGAAATTTTAAGGGCACCTTGGTATCATGTGATAATGATAACATTGTGGTTGAAGTTGATGGTCAATCTTATACGTTGGCTGTAATGAATATTGAAAAAGGTAATCTTGTCCCGGTCTTTGACTAGGTTCATCAAAATAGGAATAGAGTATCATGAGTAAAGAGATCTTATTAGTTGCCGAAGCGGTTTCAAATGAAAAACAAGTACCCAAAGAAAAAATCTTTGAAGCCCTTGAAATAGCAATATCTACTGCCACCAAAAAGAAAAATCAAGGCGATATTGAAGTGCGTGTAGCTATTGACCGCACAACAGGCGATTTTGATACATTTCGTCAATGGTTAGTTATTGCTGATGACCAAGAACAAGAAAACCCATACGCAGAGATGACTATTTCAGCCGCACAAATTGATGAGCCTGACATTCAGCTAGGTGATTTTGTTGAAGAACAAATCGAATCAATTAAATTTGACCGTATTACGACACAAACAGCGAAACAAGTTATTTTCCAAAAAGTTCGTGAAGCTGAACGTGAACAAATGATTGCCGAATATGAAGATCGTGTTGGTGAGTTAGTGACGGGCACGGTTAAAAAAGTAAATCGCGATAACATCCTTATCGACTTAGGTAACAATGCTGAAGGCGTTATTTACCGTGATGATATGTTACCACGTGAAAATTTCCGTCCAGGTGATCGTGTTCGTGGTCTACTATATGTCATACGTCCAGAAGCAAAAGGTGCGCAATTATTTATTTCGCGTAGCCACCCTGACATGATTGTTGAATTGTTCCGTTTAGAAGTACCAGAAATTGCGGAAGAAACATTAGAAATTAAAGCTGCGGCTCGTGATCCAGGTTCACGTGCTAAAATAGCGGTTAAAACCAATGACAAACGCTTAGACCCAATTGGCGCTTGTGTTGGTATGCGTGGTTCTCGTGTTCAAGCTGTTTCAAGTGAATTAGGCGGTGAGCGAGTTGATATCGTATTGTGGGATGAAGAAGCACCACAATTTGTTATCAATGCAATGGCACCAGCAGAAGTTGCCCGCATTGTTGCTGATGAAGACACCATGACGATGGATGTTGCTGTTGAACCAGAGAATCTAGCACAAGCAATCGGCAAATCTGGTCAAAACGTGCGTTTAGCTAGCCAGTTGACTGGTTGGGAACTCAATGTCATGACCGTTGCAGATTTAGAGAAAAAACAGAAAGATGAAAGTTCTCAAGTCATTGATGTGTTTGTTGCAGGATTAGAAATTGATGAAGAATTTGCTGGCGTATTAGCGGATGAAGGCTTTACCTCATTAGAGGAAATTGCCTATGTTCCGGTAAGTGAACTGCTAGAAATAGAAGGGTTAGATGAAGATATTATCGAAGAGCTGCGTAACCGTGCTCGTGCGTATCTAACCACCAAAGCGTTGGCCAATGAGGAATCATTAGAGCCAAAAGAAGAGTTGTTAAATCTTGCTGGCATGACCCTTGAAATTGCGGTCGCGTTAGCTAAACAAGGCGTAACTGATTTAGAAGAGTTAGCCGAACAAGGTACCGATGAGATTTGTGATATTGAAGGGCTTGATGAGAAAAGCGCAGGTGAATTTATTATGGCTGCACGTAATATTAAGTGGTTCAACGAAGAGTAATCACGGTCGACATAGAGGAGAGGGTAATGTCTGAAGTTTCCATAGAAAAGCTCGCGGGTGATATAGGCACCAACGTTGATCGCTTAGTTCAACAGTTTAAAGACGCTGGCTTAACTAAAAAAATTGGTGATAAAGTCACTGAAGTTGAAAAAAAGCAATTGCTTGATCATTTAGCAAAGTCACATGGCAGTGATGGTAATGTCACGCCAACTAAAATGACGTTGACACGTAAAACGACAAGTACATTATCGGTAGGTAAATCGAAAAATGTTAAAGTTGAAGTACGTAAAAAACGTACTTTTGTTAAGCGTTCACCAGAAGATGAAGCAAAAATAGCGGCTGAAGAATTAGCGCGCCAAGCTGCCGAACAAGCTAAGCTTGAAGCAGAGCAACAAGCAGCAGAAGCGGCAAAGTTAGCTGCTGAAGAAAAAGTACGTTTAGCTGCAGAAGCACGTAAACAAGCAGAAGCCGAGCAAATTGCCCGTGCTGAAAAAGCGAAAAAAGATGCGGAAGAGCGTAAGAAAAATGAACCGCAAATGACGGCAGAAGAAAAGGCCGCTCAAGAACAAACTCGTAAAGACGCTGAAAAATTACGTAAACAACAAGAAGACGAGACGCAACGCAAGCTTGAAGAAGATGCGAAAAAAGCGGCTGATGAAGCTCGTAAATTAGCTGAAGAAAATGAACGTCGTTGGAAAGAAGAAGAAGAACGTCGTAAAGCACAAGAAGCAGAAGAAGTGCATGTGCATTCAAACCGTTATGCGCAACAAGCTGAAGATGATGCTGATTTAAAAGTCGAACGTGGTTCGCGTCGTCGTAAGAAGAAAAAAGCGGGTGAAAACCTCAAACAAGGTTTTAATAAACCTGCAGCTCCTGTTGAACGCATTGTTAAACTTGGCGAAACGATCACTGTTGGTGAATTAGCCAGCAAGTTAGCAATTAAAGCCAACGAAGTTATTAAAACCATGATGAAAATGGGTGAGATGGCGACGATTAACCAAATTCTTGACCAAGATACTGCGGTATTAGTGGTTGATGAAATGGGTCATAAATATGAGTTAGTCAATGACAATGCGCTTGAAGATGAATTAATTGCAGATGCAACTGGTGGTGTTAAAACACCTCGTGCCCCTGTAGTCACTATCATGGGTCACGTTGACCATGGTAAAACGTCATTACTTGATTACATTCGTCGTGCAAAGGTTGCAGATGGTGAAGCCGGCGGTATTACTCAGCACATTGGTGCTTACTCAGTTGAAACTGATAACGGTAAAATTACCTTTTTAGATACCCCTGGGCACGCTGCCTTTACTGCAATGCGTGCTCGTGGAGCAACGGCTACCGATATCGTTATCCTTGTAGTAGCAGCAGATGATGGTGTCATGCCACAAACTAAAGAAGCGGTTCAGCATGCTAAAGCGGCTGGTGTACCTTTGATTGTTGCTGTGAATAAGATGGATAAAGAATCTGCTGATCTTGATCGCGTTAAGACTGAGTTATCTCAAATTGAAGTTATTTCAGAAGAGTGGGGCGGTGAGCATCAATTCGTCAATGTCTCTGCTAAGACAGGTATGGGAATCGATTCATTACTCGAAGCGATTAACTTACAAGCTGAAATGTTAGATTTCCGTGCAGTACCTACCGGTCCTGGTCGTGGTCTAGTCATCGAATCGCGTCTTGATAAAGGTCGTGGTCCGGTTGCTTCTGTATTGATCCAAGAAGGTGAATTAAAGCTTGGTGATATTTTATTATGTGGTCTTGAATACGGACGTGTTCGTGCTATGCGCGATGAAAACGGCAATGATGTTAAATTTGCTGGCCCATCTACCCCGGTTGAAGTATTAGGTTTATCGGGTGTTCCTGTTGCTGGCGAAGATGCATTAGTAGTTAACGACGAGCGTAAAGCACGTGAAGTTGCTTCTAAGCGTTCAATCAAACAGCGTGAAGTTAAACTAGCTAAACAGCAAAAAGCGAAACTCGAAAACATGTTTGCGAACATGGAAGCGGGTGATGTATCTGAACTTAACGTGGTACTTAAAGCTGACGTACAAGGTTCGATTGAAGCGATTGCTGATTCACTAACAAACTTATCGACAGACGAAGTAAAAGTGAATATTGTTGGCTCAGGTGTTGGTGGTATTACCGAAACTGATGCGTCACTAGCGGCAGCATCAAGTGCCATCATCGTTGGTTTTAATGTTCGTGCTGATGCAACTGCGCGTCGTATTATCGAAGCTGAAGAAATTGATTTACGCTATTACTCTGTTATCTATAGCCTGATTGATGAAGTCAAAGCAGCGATGAGCGGTATGCTTGCCCCTGAATTTAGACAAGAAATCATTGGTTTAGCTCAAGTACGTGATGTGTTTAAATCGCCGAAGATTGGTGCAATTGCAGGTTGTATGGTCACTGAAGGTGTCATTAAACGTAGTAACCCAATCCGTGTATTACGTGATAATATTGTCATTTACGAAGGTGAGCTTGAATCACTACGTCGCTTTAAAGATGATGTTCAAGACGTGAAGAAAGGTATCGAATGTGGTATCGGCGTTAAGAACTACAATGATGTTAAAGTAGGCGATCAAATCGAAGTATTTGAAATCGTTGAAGTGGCGCGTGAACTTTAATTAACCGTTATAACAATTAGTTAAGACGGAGGCCTTTGCCTCCGTTTTCGTTTATATAGATCGCTTCAAATTGAGTCGATCACAGATAGGATATATATTATGGCTCGTGAATTTTCGCGTACCGATAGAGTCTCGCAGCAAGTACATAAAGAAATTGCGAGCATTTTAAATCAAGAATTTAAACATCAAGCTCCTGACTTATGTATGGTTACAGTGTCGGGTGTTGAGATCTCTCGTGATCTTGCTCATGCAAAAGTCTATGTTACATTTTTAGAAATGGACGAAGAAAAAGTCAAAGCGTCGATGGCGTTATTAGAAGAAGGCAAAAGCTTTGTTCGTGGTTTGTTATCTCGTCGTGTGCGCATGCGTAACACGCCTGCGTTAAAATTTATTCAAGACCGTTCTATTACTGAAGGCATGCGTATTTCTAATATCGTGTCTCAAGTAACACGTGAAGAAGAAGCCAAGCGCGGTGCAAATTCAGATACCAATGCTGATAATCATACAGATGCTGGCCATGCTTCTGACGATAACAAACCCGCAGAGTAAAGCATGGGACGTCGTCGTAAAGGCCGTGCAATTAACGGTGTGTTTTTGTTGGATAAGCCACTTGGTGAATCGTCCAATATGGTATTGCAGAAAGTACGCGCTATGTATGGCGCGGCGAAAGCCGGTCACACAGGCGCGCTTGATCCATTAGCTAGCGGTATGTTACCAATTTGTTTGGGTGAAGCGACAAAATTTTCACAGTTTTTACTCAATGCAGATAAAACCTATGAAGTGACTGCAACTTTGGGCATTCGTACCACTACCTCCGATGCCGATGGTGAAGTGGTCTCGACATTGCCAGTGATATCTACACCTGAAGAAATCACCCAAGCGTGTTTGAGCTTCTTGGGTGCATCCAAACAAATACCTTCGATGTTTTCTGCATTAAAGCACCAAGGTAAACCATTGTATTGGTATGCCCGTCAAGGTATTGAAATCGAGCGTCCGGCTCGTGATATCACCTTGTTTGCTATTGATGTATTACGCATTGAAGGGGTTGAAGTTGATTTACGTGTGCACTGTTCTAAAGGCACCTATATTCGTTCATTAGTAGATGATATCGGACAGGTATTAGGCTGTGGTGCGTATGTCAGTCGTCTACATCGTTCTCAAGTTGCGGGTTATCCAAGTGATAAAATGCTAAGTCTGGATGCATTGCAAGCGATGGTGAATGAACATCGTGTTGATAAGGGGAGTGAGCACCATGCGTTCATTGATCCTCTTTTATTGCCTATGGATACACCATTATATGCGTTAGGATCTACCGTCGCGACACCGACTCAGATCACTGGGGTTAAAGTGGGTATGCCATTTATTCCTGAAAAGATTACGCCTGCCGTGGTTGATGAGAGCGTTGTTGATGTAAAAGCAATGGCATTGTCAGCTGATGGGCTCGAACAGGTTAAAATATATGATGAGTTTGGCGCGATTTATGCTGTCGCCGAGCTTAAACCCGATGGGCAATTGCAGCCTAAACGGGTGGTGGTATATGCAACTTAACTGCTAAAATAAAAAAGGGCGTTAAACGCCCTTTTTTATTAGTTATTTCTCATCAGTAAATTTATCTATTTTACCGATTATTTTAGCGCTTGATTTCTCGATTAACCAGTATGTTGCACCGGTTTCAGGATCCTTGTAATAAATCATTGAAACGTCTGCTTCGTATATAAAACCATTGAGTTCAAATTTATAAATTAAGTTTTTCTTATCTCCTTCACGTGGTGTACCTGGTGGAGGGATATCAATAAAGCGTTGCTGCGTCTGTTCAGGGTTGAATATTCTCTGGTAAGTTAATGTTGCGTTTTCATTTGAAATTTGATTTTCAGCCAGAATTTGAGAAAAAGTTGTTGTCATTGCTTCTGAGATATAATTGTGTTCAATGAGATTACTTACTGAATCATGTTTAACTAAAATGGTATTATATATGGGCTCATCACTTGCAATAGAAAGAAACGAACAAAAAAAATAGTAAACTATATAAATATTTCATTATAACCTCTTAAAGAACATTATTAGTTGAAACCACCGTATTACATTATATTAGGTCAGTCAAGTTGATGAGAAAGTAAATTGAAGCGGGAATGTTTAACTGGATTACTAATATAGTTAGTCCTTGTTCTAATTCTTCACTTGCGTTCTTGTACAACATCCGTATAATACGCGACTCTTCGACATGGCTGAATTAGTGATTGGCTGTGTTTACATTCACTCTATCTGGAGATAATTATGTCACTAAGTACACAAGAAATCGCTGCAATCGTAGCAGACTATGCAACTAAAGAAGGCGACACTGGTTCACCTCAAGTACAAGTTGCTTTGTTAACGCACAACATCAACAAGCTTCAAGGTCACTTTAAGTCTCACAAAAAAGATCACCACTCACGTCGTGGTTTACTACGTATGGTTTCTACCCGTCGTAAATTGTTAGACTACCTTAAAGGTAAAAATCTTGAAGCATATCAAGACCTGATCAAACGTTTAGGCCTTCGTCGCTAAGACTGGCAATAACGTTAAAAAGGCGCTTAATTGTAATGATTAAGCGCCTTTTTTTATGGGTGACATAGCGTTAATATCTCTGGGCTGTTGATAACTTTGCTTGTTTAATTAGAAATGAACTTTTAAACGATACATGCACTGATAATGCCGCATATTGGAAAAATAAAGGTAAATATGGTGCGGTGTCCATTGGAAAAATTTTGACGCTTTATAATCCAGGAATCGCCATCATTATTATTCCAACAATATAGTTTGTTTTTTCGTTATCATTTAGAGTCTAAAGTCATAGTATATGCATGGGTGAATGACGATAAAAATAAACGCGCATACGGAAGTAAGACAGATGCTGATAAAGCTTAAAGAGACTGCATTAATATCTAATCCGAGTTTACATGTCACCTATATACCTTCTCGGCAACCGCGACCGCCATCCCGTAAGAATTTCATAACACACAGTTTTTTTCCATTTGACTAAATCGCGTGGGTCGATCCATTCCTCACCTTGCCCACCCATCAATATCACTTCATCACCAATCGCCACATCTGGTAAATGTGACACATCGACCATAGTTGCATCCATCGCATTACCCCCGACAACAGGACAACGTTCACCATGAATCAGTACGTAACCCTCATTACGTACTCGGGGATAACCATCACCATAGCCAATGGGCAAGATAGCAATTTGCATTGGTTTAGTAGCGGTAAAATGCATACCATAGCCAACACGATCGCCTTCACGTAATTGCCGTAAAGCGGGGATGCTTGCCTTTACTGACATCACAGGTGCTAATCCTTCGATGCGTTTGCACACTAATGACGGGTACACACCTAAATGCAAAATCCCACTTCTGATCATAGTAAAATGAGCATGGGGTAAGTCAAGTAATCCACCCGTATTGGACATGTGGACTAGCTCTATTTGGATATCGGCTTTTGCAATAGCATCTATTACAGTGACGAACCTGCTGTGCTGAGTGTTAGCATAGGTTTTATCAGCTTCATCTGACATGGCAAAATGACTCATGATCCCCTCAATATTGAGGTAAGGACAGTGTTCATGCAAATGTTCAATAACAGGCAGTGCATTATCCCAGCGCACACCCCAACGACTCATCCCGGTATCAATTTCAATGTGGATATTGATTGAATTGATATCAGCAGAACTAGAAGAATCATGTTGCGCTGCATAGGCCTCTACCATGTCGTTAAAACGGGTGGCTTTATCAATATCATTCACACAACACGTGATTTGGTAAGCCAAACATGCTGCAAATTCGGCATCACTGACTTCGCCAAAAATCAGTATCGGTAGGCTTATGTCAGCTTCGCGTAATTCAATGGCTTCATCGATGGTTTCGACTGCTAAATAATCATAGCCGGCAGCAGCAGCAGCTTGAGCTACAACGACTGCGCCATGACCATAGGCCTGGTCTTTAACCACACAGAGTTTTTTTAAATGCGGCGGGGTATCGGCGTTAATCAATGCAAAGTTTTTGATTAATTGAGCATGGTCAATTTCAACCCATGCACTACGGATCCCTGCATAATGATTCGATGACTTCGTTTTTAAATAAGTGTTGTTATCTTTCATTATTCGGCTCCGGGTGGCCACATGGTGTTACCAATATCGGTGCGATAATAACTATTTGAACAACCCACATCCTGCATTAGTGCATATGCGCGTGCTACTGCTGTGTCTTTATCTTGACCAAAGGCGTTCACATCTAATAAACGGTGTCCATCGGCTAACACTTCAGATGGCGAGAGTGGTTTTCCTGCTTTGACTTCATTAAGCCATACATCACCCTTATCGCTAGACAATGCTGTTGGTAATGTTAGTGGGAAGGATGGACCTGTCACTTCTAAAAACGGATAACCATAACCTGCTAATGTAATTGAACATCCCATCGGTTTATCAGTATTAAAGTCAGGTGAAAAGTTACTGCCATCGATCACGGCACGCAGCATATCCAGTGGGTTGTTGAGCATTCGCATGATCATCGGTCCACAAGTTACCCCTAAACGAGAATTGTACTCAATGACTGACCAAATATTATTTTTGAGTATAGCCGTCACTTGCAATGGGCCGGTATAATTGACTTGTTTAAGCCACGGTTGCAGTGGCGCAATTAATTTTTTAGCTAAATCGTATTTATCATCAGGATCTGCTTCAATCAATCCCCCCAAAGGCGCACCTGCAATTTTTCCCATGTTGCCGTTAAACGCGCGTTTGTATTCTTGGTTACTGACCAAAGAGGTGATGTTTCCATTTTGTACAAATACAATATGACCCGCTTCTTTATGTCCCATGTATTCTTGAAAAAAGACGCCTTCAGCATAATCAATCCTATCCAACCAACTTTGTGTATCTGCTAAGGTTTCGCACACAATAGTATGGATAGGGCTAGTCGGTGAACAAAGGGTGTTTTTGATCACATAAGGATCTGGATGGGTATCTAAAAAACTTTGTGCATCTAGACGATTTTTCGCGACAAATGAGCGTGGAAATACAATGCCCGCATCTTCACCAATGCGTTGCGCAAAGGCACGATCACGTTCAATTAACAACGCATCGCCAGAAGGACAGAATACGGCTACACGTGCACACAATTCTCGAGCCCAAGGTTGTTGCGCCCAATCAATCGACATCGGGATCATGATGTCACAGGCGTGTGTGCCTAATAATTCGATAGGGGAGGCAAAATCATGCTCATCATAGGTCGAACAGATTTGTTGCGGGCCATAATGACCATAATCGCGACTTAACCAGACGATGACGTTGGCGCCTGCGTCTTGTAATGTTTGTGCTAGACCTTGGGTAAAGGCACCGACACCAATAATTAACACTGATAAAGGGGATTGCATGACAACTCGTTGTTATTGTTTTTTGTCAATTTTAGACATTTAGTGTATGAATTGCGAGGGAAAAAGTACTTAACGGGTTTCACAGGAAGCGGAAATGAATATTTGGTGTTTCATTGAGCACTTTTCCATTGCTCCTAGCCTAAAATTTACCAAATGTTGACGATGATAATTAGATGGAAACAAACGTGCACACAATCCATCATAGCGTGCACGTTTTAGTCGGATCTTGTGTGGTCGTTTATTTTTCGCTGATTTCCCAGACTGCTAAGCTGCCACTGACTTCGTTACCAACCAATAATAACGGTGTCGCTGTCGGGCTATCACTAGCTGGGATAAACACTAAACTTTCTGGTGCTAAATCGCCGATTGCATCATTAAAGTTTAATCCTTCTGTGACGTTGCGATTATTGTAGTAATCAACAAAATCCACTGAGAATGGATTGGTGATATCAAATATCATAATACCGCCCATGCGCTCTAAACCAACAAATGCATAAGTTTTGTCACCGACAATGCCAACTGTAATGGCTTCAGGCTCTGGTCCTTTGTTTTCTGAACGATCATCTTTGGCATTTTCATCATCGGTTGAATTAAAACTATCACCATAGATTGACGCTGTAATACGTTCCATTTGATCCGCCGAATCAAATACTACTACGCCATTTTGATCCCAAATTGTAAAAGAACGTGCTCCATATGCGACTGCGATTTCATACTCGCCGTTAGCATTGGTTGGACCCGCGGAAGTGACTCGCAAGTTACGTACACGGTCATCATTTGCTAATATCTCAAAGGCACTGCCAGGTGCTGCAGGTAAATTTTTGATTTTGAACTCATCTGTAAACGCTAAACAGCCATCGCCGGCATCATAATCTTGGCCATTTGCTGCGGTACATGCCGCTTCATCGGTAACATCAAAGAAATATTCGCGTGCATCACCTTCATTAGCTGTGACCAAAAAGGTTTGTCCTTGCCATGAAAAATTTGCAATAGAATCAGGTTGATACGCACCGTATAATCCATCAAAAGATGCAAAGCTAACCATGCCGTCCTCTTGACTATCAATTAATAAATTTTCCCAATTTTTTAATCCAAGACCAACAACTGAGACGCTGTTATCAGATAAATCAACGATTGCTAAACCATTATTTTCTTGTAGCGTGACATAGGCAGTCGTATTTGTCGCAGTGATGTACTCGGGCTCCAAATCTTGCGCAACCGTGTTGTTGATTAGCACACCGTTAATTGTGCGGCCATTAGGATTTGGAAATAACATGCCTTGCGCCTCAAGAGCAGTCTGTTCGCCGTTGTATGCTTCAAATGAAATCGCTGTAGCCGTATCTGCTGGCACACCATTGCTTATACTGATCACGGATATAGAGCCTTCAGGATCAATGCTATAGTCTTTGGCCGGCTCCCCTTCATTAGCGACTAACACTTTGCTGACATCAGGCGTAAATGTCACCATGTCTGGTAAATTACCTACTTCAACTGCTTTCACAAATGCCGGTGCTTGATTTTCTAGATTGTTGTAAAACAAGATATACCCGTTATTGGCCTTGGTTGCAGCTGGAACTGCTACTGCAATCATGTTGCCTGAAATCGCAATGCTAGTTACACCGCCTAGTGTAATTGCTCCGACAGAGATCGGTAATGAAAGGCGATTAAATATTAATGAATTATCATTGCTTGGCAGTGTTAAAGGGGATGATGTAATGCCTGATATATCAATCATAGCAATCGTGTTATCAGTACCATCGGTGGCGTAAGCCACTTGGCTTGCACTATGGTATTGAACGATTTCAGCTGCGCCACCAACATTGATGATGGCACGAGCGAGTAAATTAAGTTCTATCCCTGTTGGTGAGTTTTCTCCAGCGCTACCTTGTGAACCTTGAATGCCTTGTGGTCCAGATGCACCTGTTGCACCTACTGCACCATCGTCACCTTCCAAGGTGCAGCCAGATAATAGTAATGCACCCGAGATGACGACACTTAATATTGATTTTTTCATGTGTTTTCCTAAAGTCTTGAGATAATAATTCTCTTATAGGAAAACAATTTTATGTGACGTTGCGATTAAAAAATCATGACACTGTAGTTAAGTAATCATGACATTTTTGTGAGTGCAAGTAGTGATGCTCGACCTAAACACCGGTCGGACTTGATTTACTCGCCATCGCCTTTTCAATCAACGATACTTGACTACGTAATGCGGTATTACGTTGCTCTAATATGGCAATTTTTTCATTGATGACAACATTAGCATCCTGCCCATTTAGCAAACCTTGTTTAATCGTCTCCAGTTCCATACTCACGGATAAAATTTCATTTTTCGCAGAATTAAAATCATTTTGTAGCGCGTCAAATTTGGTTTCAGATGAGGCTAAACCTTTGCTCAGGGACTGAGTAACTGAATTAACATTTGATTGCGCTTGGGTGCGGTTATCTTCAACGACTTTGGTTAAATCTTTTATTTCAGATTGATTACGACGCCATGCTGATGCCCATAATTTATCCATTTGTTGCCATAATTCTTCTAAGCGATTGGCTAACTCTGTGACTTTTACTTGTAATGCGACCGTGGAGTTACCCATTTCTTCACCGGTAGCAGATAAACGATTCTCTAATTCAAGGATACGTGCCGTCGCACTGTCAAAAGCCAGTTGGCTTTGTTGTTGGCTATATAGTAAATAACCGGCAGCACCAGATGATAACAGTGCCAATAACAATGCACTAATGACTAAGCCTCGGTTGCTAGTTTTGACAACGGTTGTTACAGGTGGGGGCGTCCCATTGGGATTATGGGCTTGGACGGAACGATCAGAGGCATCGACACGAATGTTAGGTACATCATCAAAAGAATGTTGGCTCATGGATATCTGTAATATATAGAAGAATGATTAACGCAATCATAATGTGTTTTGCGTTAAAAATCACTACGAAACAAACAGATATCCATGATTTATCTTAGCTAACCGCTTTTTGTATCGCTTGTTCAACATCAGCAATAATATCGTCGATGTGTTCGATACCGACAGATATACGAACTAAGTCCTGTGATACACCGGCACTAGCCAGTTCTTTTTCATCTAATTGACGGTGAGTCGTACTCGCTGGATGACATGCGAGTGATTTAGCATCACCAATATTGACCAAACGTAAAATCATATCTAAGGCATCGATAAATTTACCGCCTGCGGCAATCGGATCATTTGATTTTATACCAAAACTGACAATCCCAGATGCTTTACCATGAGACATTTTTTGACAAGTAGCATGATAACGACTGCTATCTAATCCGGCGTAATTAACCCAACTGACATGTTCATGCTCGCTTAAGTATTCCGCTAAGGCTTGAGCGTTGTCACAGTGACGCTCCATTCTTAATGGCAGAGTCTCAAGACCTTGTAATAATAAAAACGCGCTATGCGGTGCTAAGGCTGCGCCTGTGTTACGTAATGGTACTACGCGGCAACGACCAATATACGCAGCAGGACCTAATGCTTCGGTGTATACCACACCATGATAGGATGGATCAGGCTCATTTAATAATGGGAAACGAGCTTTATTAGCGACCCAATCAAATCGTCCTGAATCAATAATCGCGCCACCAATTGTCGTACCGTGACCACCGATATATTTAGTTAAAGAGTGTATGACGATATCCGCGCCATGCTCAAAGGGGCGACATAATACTGGAGTAGCAACGGTGTTATCGACAATTACCGGAATGCCAAAACTATGTGCAATGTCAGATAACGCTTCTAAATCGACGACATTGCCTGCAGGGTTACCAATGGATTCACAAAAAATAGCTTTGGTATTATCATCAATTAATTCTTCTATCGACGATAGATCATCAAACGAAGTCATACGAACTTCTACACCTTGGCGCGGTAGCGTGTGTGCAAATAAATTATAGGTGCCCCCATATAGCTGGCTGGTAGAAATAATATTATCACCGACTTGGGTTAAGGCTTGGATCGCATAGGTAATTGCCGCCATACCTGACGATACACATAGTGCAGCAATGCCACCTTCAATGGCAGCTAAACGTTCTTCTAAGACATTGTTTGTCGGATTCATTATCCGAGAGTAGATATTTCCTGGTACCTTTAAATCAAATAGATCGGCGCCGTGCTGGGTATCGTCAAAGGTAAAAGACGTGGTTTGGTAAATGGGAACAGCAGCGGCTTTGGTCGTTGGATCAGATTTAAAGCCATGATGTAAGACTTGAGATTCAATTTTCATGTGTTTCTTTTCCTAATAGTTATGCAGTTTATTAGGCAAAGATAACGAATTAATAGCAAACGCTTTGTACGACTTTAGTAGTATGGGTGTGCCAAGGTATTTGGATACACCCATAGTTTGCGGATTATTGGGTTAGAAGATGAGTTCTTTTGGGAAAAAATAAATCAAAATATCGACGGCTATAAGCACGATAATGATCCATTCTAAAAATGCAGAATGTTTATGATTTTGTTCCTGAGAAAGCATATCCAACAACGTTTGTATCGTTTCTAGCTTATGATTCAATATACCTAATCGAGGGGCTAATTCTAAATATTTCGACCCTACTTGGTATATCGGTTCGTATTCAGGATAGTCCCAAAAAAACTCAGGCGTATCCAATAGATTAAAGTGTAATATGATATCGCTACTGGTAGCAAATAACCGACCACGGAGTTTCGCTAACTCTTTGCGATTTAACGGGATCTCACCTGTGTGAGCCAATGTTTTGGACAAATCGGTATTTTCTTGGATGACCCGTTGCGCTTGATCTTCAAAAAATGATAATTTGTAAGACTGGGCAAAAGCATGACTTAATGCAAGTCGTGTTAGCGGGTCATTATTAGGCAAACTAATCACATCATGTTTAATGCTCAAAGGCGCATCGACATTAAGTGTATATTTGTAATGTTCCAGTGCGATTTTTTGTGCAGGTTCAACAATATATGCGGCAATGGAATCAATAAATGACTCACGGTCAGCTTGAGATACATTCCAACTAACAATGATCCCATAATCAAATAGCCAAATTTCGCCCTCATCGATCTGGATCTGATATGCATCTCGATATTGCTGAGCGGAAAAATCGTTGAGTAATAATGGTTTTAATGACGCTAGGGCTAATTCGCGACCTAGCTGGCATAACGCAATTGAATGATGCGTGTGCATAAATATTCCTTAATGTAAAAATGCATAATCATTATGGATGCAAATTTTAGGAACACAATAGAGAGGAAGTAAAAATAAATGATAAAAACGGACAGCAAGATTGAAGGTTGTATCCGAATCTATCACTATTATTATTTAATGATCTTCCAACTGCCATCTGCTTGCCTGCAAGCTTCACCGTATATTTGTTCAGTTTTGCCACCAATGACTGCTTCAAGAGAATATTCGCGGCATGGACCTTGTGCGGTTTCAGTTGTTTTGGTTGGGATCACCGTATACCGACGTTGTGAATCTGGGTTCTTCCAACTACTAGGCACACCCGTACGGATATTTTCTAAGGAATGAGCTACTTTGAGACGATCTGTGTCATCCATCGATTTACCGACTGAACCACCAATTGATGCGCCGATCATACTACCGAATATGGTTGCAGCAGTTCGGCCATTACCGCTAGCGAGTTTATGCCCTAAAAGGCCACCCAACACGCTACCCACAATCATACCTGATTGTTCATTAGGACCATTGTGGGTAGCGCATCCCGATAGGGTAAGAGCACTAGTCAGCACAGCTATATTTACTATCTTAATTAACGTATCCATTGGCTTAACCTATTGTGTTATTAACTATGAGTTTAATATCAAACGTAAAACAATAAATAGTGTAGTCATTGGATTTTAATCAGTATTGATTTTGATCAAATAATTAGCTGTCACTGACATCGATGTTTATACTGGTGCGTCTAAACCTTCAACGAAATCTTCACGTGGAGGGCTAAACACATCAATTAAAATACCACCAGTAGGGCATACTGCACCATGATCAGCAAAAGGAGGAACGAAAAAGCTATCTCCTGCTTTTAACACTTTAATGACGCCATCGACGTTGACGTGAAACTCACCTTCAACAACATGAGATACTTGAGAGTGACGATGCGCATGAACATAACCCTCAGCACCCTTATCAAACCAAATTTTAACAGCCATTAATTCATGGTTGTAACCTAACATTTGACGCTTTAAACCACCGCCAATATCTTCAATCTCAGTTTCGTTTCCAAATGAAAAATGTTCACTTTGACTCATTATTAATTCCTCTTAATTGTGACGTAATCGATACCCATCGTTAGGGGACGAAAACATAAATAAAATGTGTATTTATAAATGGTATGGTTAAAATCTAGCGTTGCTTTTTATGTTTGTCAACCAATTTGAATGACCAAAAATGCAAAAAATCCAGTTGTATTTTTGACCAATATACATGTTGCTGTCGATAGTAATTGAAACTGATGTCAAAGACAAAATATGGCAGAAAATAAGTATAAAAAAGCCTCTAATAAAGAGGCTTAACAGAAGATAATCTATTGTATTACTTAGTTAATTTTAGGAAATAATCATAGATTTCAGGCACGTTACCGTTGGCCATACCAGCGTCAAATGCTGCTTGTAAATTAGCTGAAGTACCTTCTGCAATTTGTGCTCGAGTCCCTAAATCTTCAACCATTTGTAGGAAGTAACCAAGATCTTTGTTTGCGTTACCAATTGAGAAACCTAAGTCACTCACACCGTCAACTGCGTAGTTTTTACAAAACTGCATGAATGGTGAATTAGAAGGACCTGTTGACATGATGTCAAACAATTGCTGACGATCAACACCGGCTAATTCAGCTACTGCAAATGCTTGTGACATTGCTGCAACAGTTGTCATGCCCATGAAGTTATTGATAAGTTTAGTTGTATGACCTGAACCTAACGCGCCAAGGTTGAATACGTTTTCGCCTTGCATTTCTAGGATAGGTTTAACTTTGGCAAATGTTTCAGCATCGCCTGAAGCCATGATGTTTAACAAGCCATCTTTAGCGTGTGCAGGAGTACGACCTAATGGTGCGTCAATCATGCCAGCGCCTTTTGCGGCTAAATCAGCGCCAATTTTGCGAGTAGAAGCTGGGATAGAAGTACCGAAGTCGATTAATACTGCGCCTTCTTTAATACCGGCTAAGATACCGTCTTCACCATATACTAATGCTTCAACAACTTTAGACGTTGTTAAACAAAGCATGATGATATCACTGGCTGCAGCGAGTTCTTTAACTGAAGTCGCTTCAGTTGCGCCACGGGCAACAACCGCAGCAACTGCGTCTTTGTTAAGATCCATAACGATTGGTTCAAAGCCTTTCTTTTGTAAATTCTCAACCATGTTACTGCCCATAAGGCCAAGGCCGATGAAACCTATTGTAGGTTTGGTCATATCTAACTCCTAAAATTTTATTATATGTCTATCTGAGTGTGAGAGTGGTTCACGTTGGGCTCAGAGTGTCGTTCAACATAAGCAACCAGCTGCACCTAATCTTTGTAGATCAATTTAATAATGCAAATCAATCAATAACAAAAATGAACCAACATGATCTACAACGATTCCTTAATATCCGTATACTAACCAATTTGGGAAAATATTGTCAACCAATTTAACGGAAATTGGATAACCATAATTAGCTTGTTATTTGAAAATATGTAAAAATAAGAATAAAAGCAATATATTACAATTAGTTACATATTGTATTTATGTGATGAAACAAGATTGTTAGACGAAAAAAAATTGGGGTTCGTGCGGAGGCAGCATGTCTATATGCAGAATCTCATCACCATTCGCACGATAATCATTCACTGCTCGTAGCTAAACTACTTCCCAGAGCGTTGACCGCGCATTCTTTCACTTTGTTCTTGGCGTTTAATTTCCCGCTTTTCTTTGCGGTCTTTTTTACCAGGGGTTAATGAGCCGTCTTTAAAGCTTTGCTTGCGTTTGGCTTTGTCAGCAATTTTTTTAGCAGCGGCATCGATCATTTCTTGTTTTTCAATGACCAACATTTCTGGCGTTTCTAGGGTGATGCGACCAATTTGACCGGAAAGTAATTCAATGACCATTAACTCACAAATTTTGTGCATGTTGACGCGTCCACCTGACATTATTGCTCCGCGTTTTTTTGCTGCCATTTCTAAAAATTCAATTTCGGTGTCGGGGATCTCATCTAATTTATAGCGCGCTTTGAGCAGTTCTGGATAGGCTTTAATTAAATAATCAGCGGCATAAAAACCAACATCATCATACTCCATCGCGGTGTCTTTTACAGCGCCCGATGCAGCGAGTCGATAACCTGTATTGGGGTTTTCTAGTTTTGGCCATAAGACTCCAGGTGTGTCGTATAAAACGATACCCGAGCCGAGATTAATTCGTTGTAGGTTTTTGGTCACCGCAGGTTCATTACCGGTTTTTGCGATGACGCGCTCAGCTAAAATATTGATAAGCGTTGATTTACCGACATTGGGAATACCAATTATCATTGCAGTGATATTCTTAATAGAGGCATCTTTTTGCGGACATGTTTTACGGATTAGATCGATGATTTGTTTGCTTTTAGCAATGTTATCGGTGGTTGTCGTGATAGTTTTAATGCCACGTTCAGACTCTAATTGTGCTTGCCAGCGTGCTGTGATTTCGGGATCCGCTAAATCCGCTTTGTTGAGGATCTTAATACATGGCTTATCACCACGGATCTTGGCGATTTCAGGGTTTTCACTGGAGAAGGGGATACGTGCATCGAGTACTTCAATCAAAATATCAACACTATGTAAATTCTCTTTAATTTCTTTAAGAGTCTTGTGCATGTGTCCTGGGAACCAATGAACTGCCACTATATCTGTCCTGTAAAATTTTCTAAGTGCCTATTGTACTGTATTTTGCAGACTAAAGCTTTAGTGTAACTGCCTGAAATCTGTTATATTTGTGTTTTTATTTATCCTATAAAAGTTATTTATGTATTCTGAAGAAGATCTCAACTTAGCCGTTGAAAAAGGCATATTTACTGATTCATCCGTTGAGCAGTTTCGTCATTTATTATCCACAGAACGCAACTCTCCAGCTGTTGATGAAGAAAATTTTAAATTAATTGGTGGTTTTAATGATATTTTTGTCGTTATTGCTTGCTTACTATTATTATTTTCAGCGCTTTGGGTCGTTGAATTTATGTCTCAAAGTACAAGTGTTGGCTTTCTTGTGTTTACTATGATTGCCTGGGGCTTGTCGGAGGTATTTGTTAAGCAACGTAAAATGGCATTACCCGCCATAGTATTGCTAATAACCTTTATCGGCGGTTTCTTTTGTTTTATCCATGAACTCTTTCCTTCCGAAGATGCCATTATTACGGCTATTGCTGCTGGTGCATCGTTCTTTGCAGCAGGTGCGCATTGGTGGCGTTTTAAAGTGCCGATCACAATTGCTGTCGCTACAGGCGCATTAATTGGATTGATTGTCTCTGTCTTGCTTAGTATCTTTCCGCTTGCAAACATGTGGTTAATGTTGGTTTTATTTATGTGTGGGTTAGTTGCTTTTACCTTCGCTATGTATTGGGATTCGACTGACATCAAGAGAACATCGCATCATTCAGATGTCGCTTTTTGGTTACATTTATTATCTGCGCCATTAATTATTCATCCAGTATTTTCAAGTTTAGGCATTCTAGAGGGGACTGAAAGTCTGCTGGGCCTAGCATTGGTGATGTGCTTATACGTAATCATGAGTGGCATATCGATAGTGATCGACCGACGCGCGTTTATGGTGTCGTCCTTGATATATGTGATTTATGCGATTTCGTCGATTATCGAAAATTACGGTGGAGTAGGTTATAGCTTCGCCATAACAGGTGTGTTTATGGGCGCAGCATTATTGTTATTGTCTGCTTTTTGGCAGCCGCTTAGGCAGAGCTTAGTGAGTCGACTACCATTGCGTATTCAGCAATATGTTCCAGGAATATATGCACCAATTTAGGCCAATAAAAAACCCTAACTTATTGCTAAGTTAGGGTTCTAGTATTTGGTGGAGCTGGCGGGAGTTGAATAGAAGTTCTAGTTATTGATTTTAATAAAGTTTATCTTTATGCTGAAGTAATGTACCACTACTTGTACCACCAAATTTAATTGTTATGGTTGAATGTTAACCTTATTAGCACTCTTATTGTTTAGCTGATTTGAGCTTGGATTGTGCATATCATTAGCTTAACATATTAAAAATTTTGCGATTATTACTGATGGATGACAAAGTGAAAAACTTAATCAGCTTCGATGAGGCGTCTGAAAAAGCTAACTTATCTTGCAATGAGTTGTTGTTTAAAGCTTTAGATAAACAACTAGGTTTGTATCATATGTCTTCAAAGGATAAGCGTGAAGCATTAGTTCCTTGTATAGATGGAATCCTTCATCATGCTTCTGTAGGTGACTTTATTCATCAATATAAGCCTCTATTAGACCAAATTGAATATGTGGATGTGCAAATAGCCCAGCCATTAAGTTTAAATGAGCGTGCTATTAAAGAGCTGCTAGTTTCTAGTCAATTTAATGAGGTCGAACTTTATCGAGAGCTGGCTCCTGAAATTGATGACGTTGATTTTTGGAAAACAGAACGTGAGGTGCATGATTGGGAAGAAGATTTGCCTGAATACGACATTATCAAATTAGAGCAAATACAAATCTGTGAATTAGAATTAGAAAAATGTCTATCAGTTAAAGGGTTACCATCAAAAAATGCCTCTAAAGACCCTTCATCGACTGCGTTAAAGGTTGTTGGTCTTCTAATGCATCATTTATCTAAAAGTCCCAAATATGCTTCTGGAGACGCTCCCAATAAGAGTCAGATAAAAGAGCTATTGTTGGGGCTAGCAGTTGAACTAGATGTCAATAATTACGGACTCAGTAAGGTAGACGAACGACTATTAAAACAGGCTAGTGATTACCTAGAAACACAAAAGAATTAACAACAGATTTCCCCACCTGGGGAATTGCCTTCCCCTACCTGTGAGGGAGTAAAGCCTTAAAAAGTTTGAAATACACCTAAGCCGAATGTACGGCGAAACACAAAAAGGTGTATTCCAATGAACAACAAACTAATCAAATTACAAACGGTCATTTCTCTGACTTGTTTATCTCGCTCACATGTTTATGCATTAGCGCAGCAAAATAACTTCCCTAAACCAATCAAGCTATCTGAGCGCTCAAGTGCTTGGGTTGAATCTGAAGTACTAGATTGGATTGATGCTCGTATTGTTTTACGTAATGAGGAGGCAGTGTAATGACAAATTCGACTGCTTATAATTTTATAACGTTAGACGAGCTTTACAAGCAACCATTAGAAATAGATTGGATTATAGAAGATATTATACCCAGTAATTCCGTTGGCATGATATATGGTCCTTCTGGTTCAGGTAAGTCACATGTAATACTAAGCATAGCAGCCATGATCGCCAACGGTCGTGATTGGTTCAATAAGGAATCTAAGCAAGGAAACGTATTGATTATGGCTGGAGAAGGCCTTAGCGGTCTTTCTCGTCGCCTTAGAGCTATAGAGAAAGAGCATGATCTATCTATCGTTCAGGATAATCTCCATATCTCTAGTAGAGCTATTGGCCTCGATACAGAAAATGGTTATAAACAAGTAGAACAAGCCATTTCTGAACTAGATACACCACCTAAGTTGATCTTCATTGATACTTTATCTCGCCATCTAATGGACAGTGAAGAGAACAGCAATGATGATATGGCTAGGTTCATTAATAAACTGGAAGATATTCGCCTCAAGTATGGATGTACTATCGTCTTAGTTCACCATACAGGTAAAGGGGGTAATCAAACAGCTAGAGGGGCATCTGCACTGAAAGCCAATATCGACTTTAGTTTTTTCGTCGATGGTGAAAATAAGAGTTGCTCATTCTCTTGTGACAAAATGAAGGATGCTGACGATGCCATACCAACTAAATACTTTGAGATTAAAGCTGTAGATTTAGGCATTCTTACAAGCAAGGATAAACCAATCACAGGTGCTTGTATTGTTGATTCAACTAAGCCAATTAGCATCAAAGTGAACAAACAAAATAAAGATGAGTTAGCTTACTCTTGCTTTAATTCAGATAAGAAATTGTGGCAACAAGCTTATTTGGATGCTTGTACTGATGCAATTAGCGCAGAGTCTAAAGCAAAGCAGTACAGAGAAGGTCGCAAAGCCTTAATCGTTGCTGGAAAAGTTATAGAAAATCAAGATGGCAGCTTTTCAGTCAATGATGGAGTCTAAACAAAACGGACGGATGGATATACCTAAGGGAATATCCGTCCATCCGTTTTTAAAGTTATCCGCTCTAGGCACCCAGCAAGCGACGCGCGGTAGTTGTAACGATCTGTATGGCATTGTAAGACGTTTTTAAGTGATGTTAGTGTACTTTATTACCTAGTTCCTTTAACCGCCGTATATGATCCACACGGGGGGTATAAAAACTAGTGAGGGATACATTAGTAAGTAATAGCTTCAGACATAATTTAACTAATACAAAGCATGACTGAGCCCGTAAACGCTAATGCTTCTTCTAAAGCCTAAAAAACCATTGTACCAATCATTGTTATTGTTAATACAATATAAATCGCCCGTGTTCTATTTGGACTTGCCAATAGAAACTGTCGCATCCAAGACCCTGCAAATATCCATGCCCCGCATACAACGTTGGTAGCCGTAAAAATAGCGGCTGCTGTTACCGTATCGAGACCATATGATGTTGTCCCTGCAAACGCCATCATTAGTGCCTTGGGGTTTATCCATTGAAACGCAGCAGCTTTTAGGAATCCCCAAGGCTTATCTTCGGTATTACTATCGTTGATTTCTGTCGATGCAGTAGCAATCTTGAAGGCGATATATACGAGCAAAGCCATTGCTATATATTCCAATATGACAATGAATTTAATTGGGATTATGGGAAGAATTGAACCAACACCCAAATACATAACCCCAAATCCAATATTGATACCGAATAGGTGCGGTAAAGACCGTTTAACCCCGAATCGAATCCCAGAAGACATCAGCATAGAGTTGTTAGGTCCAGGTGTAATAGATGTGATAAAGGCAAATAAGATGAAACTAAGCATATAGTGATACCTGTTAAAAAAATTGAAAAAACGCGACCCTTTCTTAATAAAAACGTCTATTTCTAGTGCGGTTTCATTGAAAAGTAAGTATTAGTTATTTATATATGATCATTATATTTCATCTTTAAGTAAATATTGTTATTATTATTGATAAATTAAACTAATTTACACAACTAATGACTAAATTTGACAGGTATAACGATTTAATATTGCGCTCACTTTCGAGCGAAGGACGTATTAGCAACACCAAACTAGCAGATAAGGTCGGACTGTCTCCATCAGCATGTCTTCGTCGAGTGCAAGAATTAGAGGATTTGGGAGTAATTAGAGGGTACCGAGCTATTTTAGATCGCGACGCACTGAACAGAAATTTTTTGGCTTATGTAACTGTTGGCTTATCAAATCATGGTATCAAATCCCACAAAGAGTTTGAGAAAGTAATGCAAGACGCTGTACAGGTTACCGAATGTCACAACGTGGCCGGAGCATTCGAATATCTGCTGCGTGTTGAGGTAAAAAGCACAACTGACTATAAGAAATTTCATGCAGAAGTACTCGGCTCACTACCTCAAGTTAATTCAATTACCACCTACCTAGTTATGAATTCATCCAAGGATGAAAGGGGGTATTGTTGAAATAGAATTTACTAATGTTCGACTGTTAATTTCGTATAAGAACATTGAAGTTGTAAGTTTGTTTTTAAACGCTAAAAAAGGTATGTAGATGAGCGAAGCGATTCGTAGTGACGTACTTTAATGCGTGAAGGATAAAAGTTGATGACACTCCGTCAGGAGTGGCATAAATCGAATATTAGTATTCAAAACACTCTAAGCTATTTGAGCCCTTACAATTCCTATTATTCCAGTCAGAGCGGATATAGGTATCTAGCAAGCGAAGCGCGATAGCTGTATCGGTCTGTATGGCTTTGTAAGCGGTTTTTAGGTAATGTTAGTGTACTTTGTCAACTAGTTCCTTTAACAGCCAAATACGATCCATGCGGGGGGTATACGAACGAGTGATGTACGCATTAGTAAGTATTGGCTTCAGACAAAATGATGCTCGTTTTTGTATAGCAGTACCACATATAACAAAAGCTATCTTATGATAGCTTTATGCAGTAAACGGACAATACTTTATGTGAGCCAATACTACGTAGATGCCAAGGTGCAGCTCCCTCTAGATGCATTTTCAATATAATCAGACCACCATTGCATTAATACTCTTCTACGTTCTAAATAATCTGTTCTGTTATAAGCTCTACGAACGGTATTTTTATCAACATGAGCTAAGCTAGCTTCAATAACGTCATAATCAAATCCCTCTTCATTCAATACCGTACTAGCAATGCTCCTCATTCCATGGCTAACGAGCTTATCTTTGTACCCCATACGTTTGATAGCCATATTAGCGGTTTGGCTGTTGACGTGTGTCTTTGGATCTCTATCGGCGGGGAATAAGTGTTGTCCATAACCACTAATAGGCTTCATCATTTCAAGCAAAGCTAATGTTTGTTTGGTAAGCGGAACAGAATGATCCCCATTACTCTTTTTCTTCATTTTATGAGCAGGGATTACCCATAGTTTATTGTCGTAGTCGATTTCTTGCCACTCTGCCATGGCAGCTTCACTAGGCCTTACCATTGTATTAAGTTGCCACTCAATTAAAGCCCGTGTTACTAGTTTTATACTCGCTTTTTGCAAAGTGTTGAGGAACACGGGAAGTTCTTCAGGTTTAAGTGCGGGTAAGTTCTTTTTTGTAGGAGCAATAAAAGCACTATTTATCTTAGATAATGTATTTATTTGTAAGCGGCCAGTGTTGACTGCAAAATCTAATATCTCATTGATACGCTGGCATAACCTTCTGACCGTTTCTGCATTACCTTTTGCTGCAATAGGGTTTAGTACTTCAATAACTAGGGCTGGAGTAAGTTTATCTACTGTGATATTTCCCAACCTAGGTAAAACATGGTTGTTTAGTGAAGCCATAATTTGAACGGCAAACTTAAGTGATACAGTCGTTTCTTTTATGGTCATCCATTCTTGTGTAATAGCGAGTAGGGTATTTGCTTGCTCTTCGGTTTGAAGACGTTTACTTTCAAGCTGATGCGCTTTTGGGTCAACATCATTATCTAATAATTTTTTCGCCTGATCCCTTTTGTTTCGAGCGTCCGCTAAACTGACTGTGGGAAAGCTACCAAAAGAAATGTCTTTACGTTTTTTAGTAAAAGGCTCGTAATAACGAAAAATCCAATCTTTTGTACCATTAATTCGGACTCTGAATGACAAGCCACCACCATCATTGAGCTTATATTCTTTACCCTTAGGCTTAGAGTTTTTAATTTCAGTCGATGTTAGTGGTTTAGTTATTCTTGGCATAGTAGTGGTACATATGTATGTAAATGTGAGTTTGTGCCACTAACTGTACCACTAAGGAAAAGGATGTTACAAGGTGTTAGTGGATATTAGAGGATTGTAATTCTTAAGAGATGCTGGTTTTACTGGGTTGCAGACATAAAAAAAGACACCCTAGGATGTCTTTGATTATCAAATTGGTGGAGCTGGCGGGAGTTGAACCCGCGTCCAGAAAGCGTCAGCCGTCGGTACTACATGCTTAGTTTGTCATTTATTTAACCTTAAGGACTCCGGCAAACAGGATTCCGTCAGGCTGGCCTAATACTATTTCGCGGTTCAGCCTTAGACAAGCTTCCCTCGCTATCCTACTGGGATGACCTCCCGAACCTCAGCTAGTAGAAAAAACTTGAGTGGGAGGGCCTATACAGGTTATTAAGCTGCTAGTGCGTAGTTTTCGTCGTTTGCGACTATTTTTTTGCGGCTTATTAAAGAGGCCAGCCGCACCTCTGCATGCACCTAAAGCATCATTGAATCCTGTCGAATCCGAATCAGCCCCAAAGTTCATGTATATTCTAGCACTAACTGCAGATTAAGCTATTAAAAATTATAGATCATTTTGATACAAAACAATCTTTATCCATGCAATGCTTGCATTTTATTTTCGAGTCAGTTAAGTTTTGTCCTTTGCTGACCAAGGATTAGAAGCAACATTTGCAACCATTACATCTTTTGATCATTGTCGTGTTGAGTATCAATAGTTTACTCGCGAGCACGTTAAACAACCAACGATTGATATCGCTTAACGATTCATTGAGCGATAGTGTGCGCGAAAATGCATTAGTGATCTGTACCGGCACCAAAGTTAAATTAATTTCTGCTTATCATTATTTTGAATTTGGCGAAATCAAAGAATTCTCTTTGGATGATGCAAAAACCAATACTTCAATAGATTGTCCAACTAGCTCTGGTATTCAACTAACGTTGCTCGATTGGATTGATGCTAATCCGGTTGTTAGCCTGACTCAGTGGTTTGCTGTAAAAGTTGATGTCGCCTTACAGATCTTTACGCATCGTTTTTACTATTTATTCTTTACTAGCCGCGCGCCACCTACCTTGAACTAAATAACCAATAATTAATTAAATGTGTTCACACATTCGATTTTAGTTTAGTTTTTAAAGGTTTTATCATGCAAAATTTAAGTTTGTCTGCGGCCGCAAAACCGCAACGTATCTTCGCACGTCATTTTTTATCACTCGCAGTTGCTGTTACATTAATTAGCGCACCAGCCTATGCCAATTCGACGGCACTCGAAACGATCACCGTTACAGGGCAGCATCACCCATTATTAATTGAAACGACGTTAGATCCAACACAATCCAGTGCACCTGATATGCGCAACCAGCTAGCCCAACTACCAGGGATCAGTATCAATGGCAATGGCGCAGTCAGTGGCATTATTCAATACCGTGGCATGTTTTCTGACCGGGTTAATGTACAAATCGACGGTAGTGTTATTACCGCTGCCGGTCCCAATGGGATGGATTCTCCTTTATCTCATGTGATTGGCTCTATCGGCCAAGAGGTGACATTGTATCGAGGCATCGCGCCCGTTAGTGTTGGGGCTGAAACTATCGGAGGAGCGGTAGCTATTAGTCATATTGCTCCGGAGCTTACCGATTCTGAACAACGAACATTTTCGGGAGGACTCAGCGTCAGTCGTTTTAGCTTTAACAAAACCCATTACAGTGTGTCGGCTAATGCGATTAATCATAATACTTACATCTCGGTTATTGCCGATAAACAAACCGCTGATAACTATCGTGCAGGTAGTAGTGGTGGTAATGGCATTGTCATTCCTTCTAGTTTTTATGACCGCCACGGCGTTAAAATTCGGGGAGGCTATGTAGCTAAAAATTACAGCATTGATGGCTTTGTGACGGCTCGCACCACCAATGAATCGGGGACGCCCACCTTAGCTATGGATATTATTTATATCGATGCATTGTTGGCCGGACTGGATTATACCCAACGCTTGAACAACCAATGGCAGCTAAAGACGCAAGTGCGCGCCAATAACAACGAACACATAATGGATAACTTTACCTTACGTAGCAATACCAACAACGCTGCGTATCGTGAAAATTATGTAGATAGTGAAGGGCGTAGTATCAGCATCAAAGCGTCACACATCGACGCTCAATGGCGCAGTGAATATGGTGTCGATTGGTATACCAAAGAGCATTATTCAAATATCACCAACCCAAATATGGCGATGTTTTATCTGAATAACTTCAATGACGTACAGCGCGATACTGCATCCGTTTATGCACAATGGGAACAGGAAAAATCGTCAGATCTGCAATGGCTTTTCGGAGGTCGGTATAGTCGCATCTCCGCAGATGCTGGCACTGTAGATTCTAATATGGCGATGATGAATCCCAATGTGGCAAATTTACGTGATGCATTTAATACCGCGCAGCGCAGTAAATTATTTGATTTACTTGATGTTGTCGGGCGGATCTCTTTACCTAGCAATGAATCATCAGTGTGGACACTGTCTGCTGGCGTAAAAGAACAAGCGCCTATCTATCAACAATTATATACGTGGTTTCCATTGGGGATCTCAGCTGGCATGGCTGATGGTCGCAATTACTTAGGTAACTTAGATTTAAGCAAAGAAACAGCTTTCAAAGTTGATGTGAGTGCTGAGTTTACGGGTCTACGTTGGCGTTTAGCGCCTAGCGTGTATTGGTCTCAAATCGACAATTATATTATGGGGATGCCATCTGATAATATGTCGGCCAATATGATTGCACAGATGAATAATATTGCGCCCCCGTTGATCTGGGCAAATGAAGATGCCCAAATTGCGGGATTTGATGTTACCTATCAATATGCGTTTAGTGATAATTGGTCACTGGGTATAACTGGGCAATATGTTAAAGGTAAGCAAACCGGCACCCTTAACCAAGATCTGTATCGCCTAGCCCCATTTTCAGGAGATGTGTCCTTAAGTTGGCAGCAGGAACATGACAGTAATAGCTATGGCTTTATTCTTCATACTGAACTTGCTGCAGCGCAAAATAACGTTGCTGAATTACAAAATGAAACGTCAACATCAGGTTATGGCGTGGTCAATTTCAATGGCTATTATCAGTTTGATTCTGGGCTAAAGATACAATTGGTGGCTACAAATATCTTCGACAAAACGTATGCACCGCATTTAGCCGGCGTTAATCGCGTCACTGCTGCGCAATTAGCCGTGGGAGATAAAGTGCTTAGCGCTGGGCGCACTGTAGGGCTAAATATTAATTATCAATTTGCGATAGACTAACGCGAAGCAATACCTGTCAGTTTTTATACGGACTATGCTTGTTGCAGATGGCGTTGATAAAGTGTATTGATACACGTATACAAGACATCCAAATCATAGGGTTTGGTGATGATATCTTGATAACCGGCGACAAAATATTTTTGCTGTTGTTCGGCTAGTGTATTGCCGGTCACTGCAATTCTTACCGGAGGAAGGCTTTTGGCGCTGAGTTTTTTAAGTAGGGTAATCCCGTCCATTTGAGGCATAGATATATCCGAAATTATTATATCGACATGATGGGATTTACAGAACTCGCATGCCATTATCGGATCGCTAAATGCCTTGATGTTAGCATTGGAAAACTTCAACTGTAACTTGAGTATTTCTAAATTAACCTTGTGATCATCAATAATGACAACAACGACATCAGTTAGGTCGATGAGGTTATTTATTTTTAATTTTTTCTTAAGTTTTATTATTTCGTGTTTAAATTCAACCGGAATTGTTAATGTAAATTCGCTACCGACATTTAATTCGCTCTTGAGTGCAATCGAACCATGCAACACATCCACACATTTCTGTAATAAGGCTAACCCTAATCCTGCACCTTCATACTGTTTGCCTTCGCCTTCATCAAGTTGTGTGAAAGGTAAAAAAATAGACTTTTGTTGTTCCTGTGCGATCCCAATACCCGTATCTTTAATTTTGATGACCATATTATTATCCTGATGGGATAATGATACTGATACACAGCCGTGGTGGGTAAATTTGATCGCATTGCTTAATGAATTATTCACAATGACATTCAGTGCGCGTTGATCAGTACAGACATATTTGGGAAAATCAGGTGAAAAGGTACTGGTTAATTCTATTTTTTTGTTTGTAATTTGACTGCTATAACTGGTCAAATGCTCGGCTAGCCATGAGCGTAGTTCCAATGTCGAATTCTTTACAGTGAAATTATTAGAGTCTATTTTTTGCAGTTGTAAGCTTTGTTCTAACGTTTCTTTGAGCACTTTGCCATTAGTGTATGCGATCTGTAAATACTTGTCTTGTAGATGAGGCTCGTTTTTGTGTTGTTCAATAATTGGTAAAATATTGATGAGGCCATTTAATGGATTACGGATTTCATGATTCAATAAAGACAATAGTTTGTTTTGTTCTTTGTTTTTATCTTCTAATGCGATGATAGATTTTTTGTTTTTATCGTGAAGATAAACAATAAACAGTGTTATCGGTATATAAGTGGCGAACATGACAGGCGCCTTGATGCCAAGATACTCTAATGCTAATGAACCAACAGGAGTATATTGAAAATTAAGGACCTCAAAACGATGCAAGATTAATAATGTAATGAGTAAGGATGAATTAATTATTATTAAGTGGCTACTTAATATATTAGGGCGAGAAAATAATAAATATATACTTATTGCCACCATCCATAAATATGAGCCTGGATTGTTTAATCCATTGGATACGGTAATAGCAATCAAAAATATCGCTATTATTCCAATATACGCAAAAATCTTTTCGTAGCGAAAGTTGAGTTGTTTTAATATTAGGGACAGTACGATGAATATGACAGGTATACTTACCCAAAGAGTGAAGGTTGGGTGTGGTATGTAATTATTTACCAACCAAAAAGACCCCCAAAAAAATTACATAAAATCGAACATAAGTATCTTTGTTTGTAAACATTCGCTACTCCTGAATGATTTTCAACAATCAACGTTTAATTTTTAACCCTTAACTCTTAACCTTCATCATCCGTTCTTTTTGACGCGCCCAATCACGATCTTTTATCGCATCACGTTTGTCATGCTCTTGTTTACCTTTAGCTAGGCATATTTCGATTTTTGCCCAGCAAGCTTTCCAATACATCGCTGTTGCGACGATGGTTAAACCTTGGCGATCTAGACCACCCATCAATTGCTCGATTTCACGCTTTTGAAGCAGTAATTTGCGCACGCGATCGGGGCTACAAATCACATGCGTGGATGCTTGATTTAGAGGTTGAATAGTCAAGTTGGTAATGAATGCCTCACCGTCTTTGACGAAGACATAACTGTCTGTCAAATTGACTTTGCCGGCACGGATACTTTTTATTTCCCAGCCTTGGAGTTGCACGCCTGCTTCAAATTTGTCGATAAGACTAAATTCGTGCTTGGCTTTTTTGTTTAGTGCAATCGTGCCTGTTGGGGTTTTGGAATTTTTTTTACTCATGTGCGCTATTGTACCTGTGATTTGTCGCAGTGCAATCTAATATGGGGGAATTGTCTTAACAATCAAGCTTTTCATGATAAACTTACCCCAATATTTAGTCGTAAGTAATGTTAGGTCACGATGGCAACAGTAAATAAAAGTGCGTTAGTGCCATACAGCGCGCAAACGATGTTTGATTTAGTCAATGATGTCATTGCATACCCGGAGTTTATTCCAGGATGTGTGGCAACGCGTATCAATAGTGTAGATGACACACATATGCAAGCCAGTTTGGATATTTCTAAAGCCGGTATTAAGCATACATTTACTACTAATAACACATTAGTTGCTCCGTCGCGCATTGAAATGAGTTTGGCTGATGGACCCTTTAAATCTCTAAGTGGCGGTTGGGTATTCACTGAATTAGATGAGCATGCGTGTAAGATTGAATTAAATCTAGAATTTGAATTTACCAGCCGTATCATTGAAATGGCGTTTGGCAAAATTTTTCATAGCCTTGCCAGTAGCATGGTGGATGCCTTTATACAACGTGCGAAACAAGTGGGTTAGTCCAAGTTATATTTTACCGTAAGCATGCGGACAACGATTATGAGCGATAACATTATGAGTGACAACGGATCCATTAACATCGAAGTCGTTTACGGCACGCCTGAAAAGCAACTCATTCTTAAGGTGCTTGTTGCCTCGGATGCAACCGTTGAGCAAACGATTAAAACCTCCGGCATGAGTCGGTATTTTCCGGAAATAGATCTGAGCGAAAACAAAGTTGGGATCTGGAATCGCACCTGCAAATTAACTGATACCTTGAAAGACGGCGACCGCATAGAGATCTATCGACCTTTAATAGCTGATCCTAAAGAAGTGCGTCGCATGCGTGCGGAAAAAGCAAAAGAAGAAGGGCGTGCAGATAAAGTAACGGGCGGCAGAGCGAAAACCTCAAAACGCAACGTTGAAAAAAACGACCCAGCTCCACAAGACAATTCCGACGCTTAATATTTCCGACGTTGTAACCCTGTTGTCGCTAAAATTTTAGCGGAGATTTCTTCAATCGAAAACTTTGTCGAATTTAAAAATGGGATCCGTTCTTTCCGATACAAACCTTCTACCTCTCTCAACTCCATGCGGCATTGTTGTAACGAGGCATACTTTGAGTTGGCTCTGCGTTCAGAACGAATTTGATGCAGTCGCTCCGGATGAATGGTCAAACCAAAGAGCTTCTCTTTATAGCGTTTTAATGCAGGATTGAGCTTAATCACATCCCCTAGATCTTCCTCCGTGAATGGGTAATTCGCAGCCTTTATTCCATACTGTAATGCAAGATACAAACTCGTCGGAGTTTTACCGGAGCGTGATACACCTACCAAGATAATATCAGCATCGGCATAGTTTTTGAGATTTGCGCCATCGTCATTGGCTAACGCATAATTGACCGCTTCAATCCGAATATCATAGGTGGTTTCATGAATGCTATGAGTCCGATGTTTTTCGGGCTTTGAAGGGACGCCTAAGATTTTTTCGATAGGGGCAACAAACTGATCCAGAAAGTTGTAATTGATCCCGACTGAATTAGAAATGATTTTGCGCACGTCAGTATTCACGATTGTATAGAAAACCAACGGACGAGTTTTAGAATCTTGAAAACTTTCAGATATTTTTGTTAACACATCGTAAGCCTGTTGTTCGGTTTCAACAAAAGGGATAGTGATGTGTTTGAATTCGATCGGGAATAAAGACAGCAAAGCATGGCCAAAAACCTCTGACGTTATAGCTGTTCCATCTGAAATATAGTATGCCGAACGCATAACAACTCCTTAACATTGTTGTAATTTAATTACAGCTTGCAATTAAATTTTACAAGCGTAAGTACATCATTCTACAATGATTTTTCATTGGTTAGGTTATTTTTTATTCATGCTATCTAGAACATGATCTATAGTAACTATAAATAATCTACATTTAGTTAAACAGAATACGGCTGGAGGCTCAATAGTGCAAGAATACGTTCTATGGTATCAACAACTTGGAATGCATGATGTTGGCAGAGTGGGAGGCAAAAATGCTTCTTTAGGTGAAATGATTTCAAACCTAGCTAACGCAGGGGTGCAAGTACCAGGTGGATTTGCCACAACGGCGGATGCATTTAACGAGTTTTTAGAACGCAGTGGCGTTGAAGCAAAAATTCACGAGATCCTTGATGTGCTCGATGTAGATGATCTCGCTGAGCTATCTAAAGCGGGTGAGCAAATTCGCAACTGGATCATCGATACGCCATTTCAGCCTGAACTAGAAGACGCCATTAAAACTGCGTTTGTTGAACTCCAAGGTACAGCGGGAGACGAAGCGTCTTTTGCTGTTCGCTCTTCAGCAACCGCTGAAGATATGCCAGATGCCTCCTTTGCTGGGCAGCAAGAGACGTTTTTAAACGTCAAAGGTTACGACTCTGTTATGGTTGCGATCAAGCATGTATTCGCCTCCTTATTTAATGACCGTGCGATTTCATATCGCGTGCATCAAGGTTACGACCATAAAGGTGTTGCTTTATCGGCAGGGATCCAGCGTATGGTTCGCTCTGACTTATCGTCATCAGGTGTTATGTTTACGATTGATACCGAGTCGGGTTTTGAAGATGTTGTCTTTATCACTTCATCCTACGGCTTAGGTGAAATGGTGGTACAAGGTGCGGTCAATCCTGACGAGTTCTATGTACATAAACCGACATTAGCCGCTGGTAATCCTGCGGTTGTGCGACGTAATTTGGGAAGTAAACTCACTCAAATGATTTACTCTGAAAATCAAGACCATGGTAAACAAGTTGAGATTGTGGATATTGAACGTGAGCACAGCATGCAATTTTCCATCAACGATAGTGAAGTTGAAGAGTTAGCGAAGCAAGCGGTGATTATCGAACAGCATTACGGTCGAGCGATGGATATAGAATGGGCAAAAGACGGTGTAGATGGTAAATTATATATTGTGCAAGCTCGTCCTGAAACCGTGCGCAGCCGTGAAGATATGCAAGTTATTGAAAGTTACCAGCTCAACGGTGATGCGCCTACCATTTGTACGGGGCGTGCCATCGGTCATAAAATCGGAGCGGGTAAAGCAAAAGTCCTCGCGTCGATTGATGAGATGGATAAAATCCAACCTGGCGATGTCTTAGTTACGGACATGACGGACCCAGATTGGGAGCCGATAATGAAACGTGCATCTGCGATTGTGACTAATCGTGGTGGGCGTACTTGTCACGCTGCTATCATTGCCCGTGAACTAGGTATTCCTGCAGTAGTAGGTTGTGGAAATGCAACCGATTTGATTAAGACTGGCGATCAAATCACGGTCTCTTGCGCCGAAGGTGATACAGGTTTTATCTATGGTGATGAATTAGCGTTTGATGTCGTCACATCACGTATTGACTCAATGCCTGATTTACCACTTAAGATAATGATGAATGTGGGCAACCCTGACCGAGCTTTTGATTTTGCGCGTCTACCACATGCCGGTGTGGGTTTAGCGCGTTTAGAGTTTATCATCAACCGCATGATCGGTGTGCATCCAAAAGCCTTATTAAATTTTGATACTCAACCTGAAGACGTCAAAGCTGAAATCGTCGATATGATGGCTGGATATGCATCACCTACTGAGTTTTATATTCAAAAATTGGTAGAAGGAATTGCGACAATTGGCAGTGCATTTTCGCCCGAAAAAGTCATTGTTCGGATGTCCGATTTTAAATCTAACGAATACTTTAACCTTGTAGGTGGGCATCAATACGAGCCGGATGAAGAAAATCCAATGTTAGGTTTCCGTGGGGCATCACGTTATATTTCTGAAGATTTCCGTGATTGTTTTGCGCTTGAATGTGAAGCGATAAAGCGGGTTCGCAATGACATGAAACTGCACAATGTTGAGATCATGATCCCCTTCGTACGGACGTTAGAAGAAGGGCGTAAGGTCATTGAGTTACTCGCCGAACAAGGTTTAGTTAAAGGTGAAAATGGTCTGCGTATCATTATGATGTGTGAGCTACCTTCAAACGCGTTATTAGCGGATGAGTTTTTGGATATATTTGATGGGTTCTCTATTGGCTCAAACGATTTAACCCAGTTAACATTAGGACTTGATCGTGATTCTGGTCTCATTGCGCATTTATTTGATGAACGTGATCCTGCCGTTAAGAAACTCTTAGCGATGGCGATCCAAGCAGCGAAGAAACGCGGTAAATATGTCGGTATTTGTGGTCAAGGACCATCGGATCATGAGGATCTTGCCGCATGGTTGGTTGAGCAAGGCATTGACAGTGTATCTTTAAACCCTGATACAGTGGTTGAAACCTGGTTATACTTAGCCGAAAAACATGGCTAACTCGCATGATTAGGATGTTTATCCTAAGGATGTAAAGATTTAAAACCGTTAAGTTCAGTTAATCTTGGATTTAACGGTTTTTTTATGACTATATTTTGCCCATTAATAGTCCTTATGTGGGTTTTTGCGTATAATACTAGCATCATTGATAACTTCGTTAAGATTATATGTTACCTGTACTTGATAGTAATAATGCCCTTGATCAACAATATTTAGATTATCTTACCGCACTTGCAAAAGCCGGTTTTTCTGGCGATATTGAAACGCAATATTCCAGCAGATTAGCGATGGCAACGGATAATTCTATTTATCAAAAATTACCGCAAGCTATCGTTTATCCCAAAAACATTCAGGATCTGACGTGTATTGGTCAGGTCGTACAAGGCTTTAGTGATGTTGTTTTTTCAGCAAGAGGTGGTGGTACAGGTACCAATGGTCAATCATTAACGAGTGGGATCGTGGTGGATTTATCCCGTCACATGAATCAAATTTTAGAGATCAATGCCAAAGAGCAATGGGTAAAAGTTCAAGCTGGTGTTGTTAAAGATGTACTCAATGATGCACTGCGTCCATTTGGGTATTTCTTTGCTCCGGATTTATCCACGTCAAATCGTGCAACGGTTGGCGGCATGATCAACACGGATGCATCTGGTCAAGGCTCATTAGTCTATGGTAAAACCTCCGATCATATCTTAGGCTTAACCTCCGTATTGGCCAATGGTGATGTCTTAGCCACTGAACCTTCGCCGATCGCAGATTGTCTCGCGCATTCTCAAGCCAGTTATAAAGCCATTGCAGCGCAAATACAAACATCTTGTGTTGAGCAGCGAGAGGCAATACTCGCTAAATTCCCACGCTTAAATCGTTTTTTAACGGGATATGACTTAGAGCACGCGTATATTCCTGATAGTCAGCAATTTGATGTGAGTCGATTAATTGCGGGCTCTGAAGGCTCATTAGCGTTTGTTGCCGAAGCCAAACTCAATATTACGCCAATTGCCAAACACAAAGCTTTGGTGAATATTAAATACAACTCTTTTGAATCGGCATTACGGCATGCCCCTAAAATGGTCGCTGCCAATGCTACGTCGGTAGAAACCGTTGACTCCAAAGTCTTAAACCTTGCTCGTGCTGATATAATCTGGCATATGGTGTCAGAGCTCATCACCGATGTGCCTAATGAAGAAATGTTAGGTTTGAACATGGTGGAGTATAACAGTAATGATGAAGCCGAAATCAAAGCACGCATCTCCGCTTTAAGTGCTGAGCTTGATGATGATATTACCACTCATCGAGGTGGTGTGATTGGCTATCAAATTACGTATGAAGTCAGTGATATTCAAAAAATTTATGCCATGCGTAAAAAGTCAGTTGGCCTATTAGGTAAAACTGATGGTGCGAAAAAGCCTATCGCGTTTGCTGAAGATACGGCTGTTCCTCCTGAAAATCTGGCTGATTTTATCATGGAGTTTCGCGAGCTTTTAGATGAACACAAATTGGATTATGGCATGTTTGGGCACGTTGATGCCGGTGTACTTCATGTTAGACCTGCACTCGATATGAACGATCCACAACAAGAAGTGTTACTGAAAAAAATCTCAGACCAAGTTGTCGCACTCGTTGCCAAGTATGGCGGTTTAATGTGGGGCGAACATGGAAAAGGTTATCGTAGTGAATATGCGCCTGCGTTTTTTGGTGATGAGTTGTATACTGAATTACGTAAAATTAAAGCCGTATTCGATCCGCACAATAAAATGAATCCAGGCAAAATTTGCACGCCAATTGACTCAAATGCACAATTAGTTCAAGTCACTGATACCAAACGCGGTACTTATGACAGAACCATTCCAGTTGTATTTAAAGAAGAATTTGCGCCAGCAATGAGCTGTAACGGAAACGGCTTATGTTTTAACTACGATACGACCTCACCGATGTGCCCATCGAGCAAGATCACAGGTGATCGTCGTCATTCACCCAAAGGCCGGGCTGGCATGATCCGTGAGTGGTTACGCTTACTCGCTCAACAAGATGTGAAAGTTGATGCATTAAATGCACAGCAATTTAAGAGTAGTTGGTGGTCAAGGATGGTTAACACCAATTCAGCCAAATCGAGTACTGATTTTTCACATGAAGTCTTTGAGGTCATGGATGAGTGTTTAGCCTGTAAATCTTGTTCAGCACAATGTCCTGTTGGCGTTGATGTACCAGATTTTAGAGCCAAATTTTTATCGATTTACTATCAGCGTTATTCTCGTCCGGTGAAAGATTATTTGGTTGCTAATATTGAGCAAATGGCGCCGTTGCTTGCTAAAATGCCGCGTATGGTGAATTTCTTCACTAACCTAGGCTTGAGCAAAGTGTTATTAAAAGAAAGCATCGGTTATGTCGATACGCCATTACTCTCGACGCCGACATTAGCTAATTTGTCCGCCGGATACACGCCATTTTCGTTAGAGACGTTGCGCCAGATCCAAACACAAAACAACGCTAATAAAACGGTATTAGTCGTGCAAGACCCGTTTACTAGTTTCTATGATGCGCAAGTCGTAGCGGACTTTATGGCGTTAGCTAAAAAATTGGGATCTGACCCTATTTTATTGCCATTTAATCCAAATGGTAAGCCTCAACATGTCAAAGGTTTCTTAGATAAGTTTGCGCGCACAGCACAATCCACTGCTGATTTTTTAAATGAGATTGCCAAATTTGATATTCCTATGATTGGTGTTGATGCGTCATTGCTATTAGTTTATCGTGATGAATATACCAAGACACTCGGTGAAAAACGCGGTGACTTTAGTGTGTTGGCAGTTCATGAATGGTTATCGCAAATGGCGAGTGAGGCATTAAGCAACGCTCAAGTGACTACACCACCTGCAACGGCATTAGGTTTATTTACCCACTGTACCGAAAAAACCGCATTACCTGTGAGTGAAAGACAATGGCAGCAAGTGTTTGCTAAATTGGATGTCGCTGTCGATATTGTTTCTGTGGGTTGTTGTGGCATGGCTGGGACGTATGGACATGAAGCCTCGCACTTAGCCAATAGTATCGGGATATTTGAATTAAGCTGGGAGCAAGCCATAGCCAAATATCCAGTGGAAGCGCGCATTGTTACAGGATATTCGTGTCGCAGCCAAGTTGACCGTTTAGTCGGGGCAAAACCTAAGCATCCATTACAAGTCTTAAACCAGTTACTTTTACAAAAATAAGACAAAAATAAGACAAAAATAAGACAAAAAATAAGACAAGAATAATAAAAGAGGATTTATGAGCGATACCAATACACCAATGACACAAGCCGAACATGACCAATGGGTGCGTGAACAATTTCAACGCGCCAATAAACATTTAGCTGAAAACGGAGTATTGTTTGATTCAGTGGTCGTAGAAGAGAGTCGCTATTTAGCCCCTTATGTTGCAGTTTGGAAAATCAAATCACAACAAGGTAAGTACTTTTGGGTGTTAAGCGGTGATTTACCTGCAGATTATATCCCATTTGATACAGCTCCAGATGTACGGAGTGCATTAAAACACTTTTCTTTATCATGGCAGTTAAAAGCTGAGAATATCAGTGCCACTAATGGCATTGATGAAACGCAACAAAACTATGCTAAATTATTGGCAGATCGCGCAATTAGCTTATATCAATTGAGCGAAAAACAAGAGTTGTGGGTGTAAATTACTCACCCACGATCTCTATATACCCACGATTAATTAACTCACACAACATGTCAATCCAAGCATCGCTCATCTCGGTGCTATACTGGAGCAATGTTTGTGAATGATTTAGTATTCGGCTGGTGAGTGCTTTTTCAGCAGCGGTCGAAGCAAATTGCTGTCCATTGATAAAAAAGATAAATGGCGCTTCACTTTTATGGTCAGTTTGGCGATCTAGGTATACCGGTCTTACACCACAGGCATGCTGTATCGTAATACCTCGGGTCATCAATTCGAGTATTTCATCACGCAAGATAGGTGTGTCCAGTTCATAGTTATCTAATGTCTCATTTTGTTTTGACAAATATTCAGTTAATACTTGGTCTATTTGTGGGCTGGTAACATATTGTTGTAGTAACTCCTTCAATAACATCATATCACGAGCTGGCAAAGCAGCAGGCTCCTCAGTGGTTTCTCGGTTCGTATCGCTAAAGCGTTGCGTGACTTTATCATTTTCTAACAAGTCATCCGCAATGACTTGGAAAAGCTCCGATTGATCCGGAGCTCTAAACCCAATTGAATAGTTTAGGCATTCACTGAGGGATTCTCCTTTATGCGGAAAACCCGGTGGTATATATAAAACATCACCAGAATTTAAAACCACATCGATAATTGGCTCAAATTCATCGGTTTGTTGTAATTTAGGGTGAGGATAAAAACGGCTAGAGTGTTTGGGTTTTGCGCCAACTTGCCAACGACGCTGACCTTTGCCTTGGACAATAAAAACATCATATTGATCGATATGTGCACCCACACCGGCACCAGGCTGTGAAAAACTGACTAATAAATCATCCATGCGCCAATGCGGAATAAAATTAAACGCATTCATTAATAAAGCGGCTTCCTCAATATGCGCATCAACCCCTTGCACCATTAATGTCCATGCACCTTGGCATAAGTCTTCAAACTCTGTAAATGGCCCTTCAGTAACCGTCCATGCATCATTAAGATGGCTGATGATGCGACTATCTATATCTTCTTCTTGCGCTAAGCCGGCAAGATCATGTTCATCTAGCGGATCGTCAAAATCAGGTAAAACATTCATTAATACACAAGGTTGACGTTGCCAGTTTTCGGATAAAAACGACGTGATAGAAAATGCAGAAAGTTGATACATAAATAGCCTAATGATGAATTTGATACACGCAGGTATCACCAAAATCTCTTAGTTCCAAATGATGCTTTGAAACCTGGATCGGTAATGAATGATATTGAGCTGTATTATGGCATACATAGATAGCATTACTAGGCGTTGTGCCGAGTATTCTAGAACAGTGATCGACAATCCTCCCCCATATATCGAATTGGGATTGATTGATGCCTATATACCCAGCCATGATGTCTCCGCAAGTGATTGCATATTTGGTGGGATAGGAGAGTCGTTGTTGCAGAGCAATACTTAATGAGATAGCGTTATTTGCAGTCGAATTCTGTTCTGATAGTATCGTTGTATTCTGGCTAAAATAAGGTCCACAGAGCAGTAAACAGCCATCACCTAAATATTTTATAATTTTGGCATCATGTTGCGCTGCCGTGTCATCAAAAATAGCATAAATATTATGTAACATCGCTACACGTTGGCTATCGGTTAATGTGCTTGTATGTGCCACAAAACCAGCTATATCTATGAAGATAACAGCAACGTTGGCATACAGGGAGGTATGGGGGATTGGTATAGAAAGTGTCATCATCATCCTTAATTAAAAAGACGATGATGACCGATATTACTTAGTCTGACAACTGATCCACAAAGGCAATAGCTTGGCCAATGTAGTTTTGTGGTGACAATAGTTTGAGTTCTGCTTTGACTTGATCAGGTAATTCCAATCCATCAATAAACTCAGCCATGACTTGTGCATTGACTTTTTTACCACGAGTTAACTCTTTGAGTTTCTCGTAAGGTTTTTCAATGCCGTAACGACGCATTACGGTTTGAATAGGCTCAGCTAACAGTTCCCAGTTATTATCTAGTTCTGCCAATAAGCTGCCTTCGTTAACTTGCAGTTTGCTGATCCCTTTTAAGCTTGCTTGATAGGCAATCAAAGAATACCCGATGCCAACACCTAAATTACGCAGGACTGTCGAATCGGTTAAATCACGCTGCCAGCGAGATACAGGTAGTTTTGTCGCCAAATGAGCAAATAAGGCATTAGCAATACCTAAATTACCTTCCGAGTTTTCAAAATCAATCGGATTAACTTTATGTGGCATGGTTGAAGAGCCAATTTCACCCGCAATGGTTTTTTGTTTGAAGTGACCTAAGGCAATGTAACCCCATACGTCACGGTCAAAATCGAGTAAAATAGTATTAAAACGGGCAATCGCATCAAACAATTCAGCAATATAATCATGCGGTTCGATTTGCGTAGTATATGCATTCCAGCTTAAACCTAAGCTAGTAACAAATTCTTCTGAAAGGGTATGCCAATCTATTTCTGGATACGCCGATAAATGAGCATTGTAGTTACCAACAGCACCGTTAAACTTACCTAAAATTTCGACATTGGCGATTTGGTCACGTTGACGTACAAGACGCATCATCACGTTGGCCATTTCTTTACCCATAGTAGTAGGAGAAGCTGGCTGACCATGAGTACGTGCCATCATTGGAATGGAACGATACTCGATAGCTAAGCGTTTTAATTCGCTAATCAACTTGTTTAAGTAAGGTAACAACACGTCATCACGTGCTTGTGCTAGCATTAAACCATGTGACAAGTTGTTGATGTCTTCAGAGGTACATGCAAAATGAATAAATTCATTCACTGCGTGTAGTTCAGGTAAATCAGCGACTTGTTCTTTTAAGAAATATTCAACCGCTTTAACATCGTGGTTAGTGGTCTTTTCAATGTCTTTTATGCGCTGTGCATCCGCTTCGCTGAAATTAGCAGCGATATTATCTAATAAGGCATTGGCTTCATCAGAAAATGGGGCAACTTCAGTAATGCCTGGAGTTTGTGCTAGCTTTTGTAACCAACGTACTTCGACGATAACACGGTATTTAAGTAATCCGAATTCAGAAAAATAAGGACGAAGTTCGGCTGTTTTACTGGCATAACGACCATCAACTGGCGATAAGGCCGTTAATAACGATAGATCCACAATAGGCTCCTAATAAGCATTAGTGTATTTGTTGTAACGCGAGTTTTGCGCTCTGTAAAATACGTTTTCGATTAAATAATATATGACGACGTTTGCCGCCCATTTGCCGCCACATCACGGCAGCACGTACACCTGCTAATAACAGTGCACGGACTTTGTGTTGATTACTTTCTGATTTTAAGTGTGTAGGGTTTCCTGCAATTTGGATCTTAGGTGCAAGAGGACTCACAATATCTACGTAAGTACTGGCGAGGGACTGCAAAATTTGGTTATGTTCAAATTCTACGTGCCCGAGTTGGCGTTGTACATTGGATATGCGCACGCCCAATTCGTTCAGGACTTTGGGTTTGGCTGCTAACTTGCGTTCAAGTCCAAGCATGCTAGCGATATATCGAGTAATTTCGGCATCTTTTGCGACCGCTTTATTACTCAGCTGTCCTTCCAGTCCAGTAAAGCCTACTTTGAGATTATTGAGTTGACCAAACACTTGTTGCGGTGTTTCTGGATCGGTCACACAAATACTAGAAATGCTGGCTTCAAAAGCTTGTTCATCACACCTGCCGGTTCGGGCAATTTGCTGAACCAATATTGCGGCTTGAACGACACCAGCTAACGCGAGTTGTTGTTCAATTTTAGGGTTTAATGTACTCATGTCCGAATGTAACTCTCGATAATGCCACCGCCTAAACAGACAGGGCCTTGATAAAATACTGCCGATTGGCCTGGAGTGACTGCTTTTTGTGGTTCATCAAACATGACTTGTACCGAGCCATCGCTATGAGGTGTCACGGTACAATCGATATCGGCTTGGCGATAACGAGTTTTAACTGTCATACGTGTGGCTTCAGTTAGCGCCTGACGACTAACCCAATCAAGTTGGTTGGCAATTAACCCATTGGAAAATAAACGTGGATGATTGGCACCTTGACCGACGATTAAGCGATTATTTGCCATATCTTTGTCGACAACATACCAAGGATCTTCACCATGGTCGCGTGAACCGCCAATGAGTAGTCCTTTGCGTTGACCTAACGTGTGATACATCAAGCCTTGGTGTTTGCCGATTTTTTCTCCCTCAAACGTATAAATATCGCCGGGTTGGGCAGGGAGATACTGACTTAAGAAATCTGTAAATTTTCGTTCACCAATAAAACAAATACCCGTAGAGTCTTTTTTGTCATGTGTAATTAACCCTTGTGCCTCTGCGATTTCACGCACAACCGGCTTATCTAAATGGCCGATAGGAAATAACGTTTTAGCAATGTGCTCATGGGACAAGGTATATAGGAAATAACTTTGATCTTTGTTTTGATCATGACCACGCAACATGCGCCATTGACCATCCACAAAATCACGTGAGACATAATGACCGGTCGCAATATAATCTGCACCGAGATCTTCGGCTGCGTACTCTAAGAAGGCTTTGAATTTAATTTCTTTGTTACACATGATATCAGGGTTCGGTGTGCGTCCTGCTTTGTATTCGGCTAAAAAATACTCAAATACATTATCCCAATACTCAGCAGCAAAGTTGATACTGTGTAAGGTGATCCCTAATTTATCGGCAACTGCTTGGGCATCAGCTAGATCTTGCGCGGCTGCACAGTATTCATCATTGTCATCTTCTTCCCAATTTTTCATGAACACGCCTTCAACCTGAAAGCCTTGTTGTTGCAATAAATAGGCTGATACAGATGAATCTACACCACCGGACATACCGACGATGACTTTAGTTTCTTGCGGATTAATATCACTAGGAAGAGGCATACTCAAAATCGATAATTCTCGTGTGTAAAGTAGAAAGAAAAAGTGCAAAGGAATAACGCATAATATTATATCAATCCTTGGCGTTGCTTTCACCTGAAATTACATATTCTCCATTGGCAATTCCATCAAGACACCAATTACCGATCCGATAACGGATTAATCGCAGGGTAGGGAAACCAACATGAGCGGTCATTCTTCTAACTTGGCGATTGCGACCTTCAGTAATAGTGATGCTCAGCCAGGATGTTGGGATATTGGCTCGTTCACGAATGGGGGGATTGCGCGGCCAAATGGCAGGATCGGCAATCCGTGCGATTTTTGCGGGGGCTGTCATCCCATCTTTTAATGCAACGCCTTGCGTTAATGCTTTAATAGCGGCATCCGTAATTGTACCTTCTACTTGCGCCCAATAAGTCTTGGCGGTTTTTTTCGAAGGATGGGCGAGTTGATGTTGCAGGGCACCGTCATTTGTCAAAAGCAATAGACCTTCACTATCTCTGTCTAAGCGACCCGCAGCATACACATCTGGGATATCAATGAAATCCTTGAGAGTTTGGCGACCTTGTTCATCAGTAAATTGTGTCAACACATCAAACGGTTTATTAAATAAGACTATTTTGCGGTCTTTAACTGAGGGTTTTGGTGTTTTAGCGGTTTTGTTGGTGCGTTTGAAAGGTTTGTTCATGATGCTTAGCTATCCAAATTATTCGGTATAGGATAACGTAAAGCGGGCGGATGTTGAAAGAATATATCGAACATGTAAAAAAAGCAGAGTATGAAATTAATCAATAAAATCTGCTTTTTTACACGCGAATGATTACTCATTACTAGCTTCCTAGCGATTATCGCTCCGCGTCTTGGTCAAATGCGATGTTCTCTGCATGTAAACCTTTAGGCCCTTGCGTAACATCATAGGTAACTGCCTGACCAGCCTTTAAAGAACGGTATCCTTCCATCTTGATTGTGGAATAATGAGCAAAAATATCTTCTCCGCCGTCCTCAGGAACGATAAATCCGAACCCCTTTGCGTTGTTGAACCACTTAACTTTACCAATTGCCATACTACTATTTCCTTTGAACCTTGATCTGTGATGATAAAACCCCAGTATAATTACTATGTTAATTGCTTTTACACAGCGGGGAGTGATGAATGGACGACTCAACACAAACATCTACACTTAAAGGTAGATATTGGGCGGTCGATCTGTCAAGGTAGACAGAGATAAATAATTAATGAAATAATCGGGTAAACCCGCATTTAGGTTCTATATTTAAGTTATGAGTAAAGAAAATACCACTATAATTGAAGGCGATAAGCTAAAAGAGTCTTTGCAAAAGAAAACTCAGCCGCCGCCTATGTATAAAGTAATGCTAAACAATGATGACTATACGCCGATGGAGTTTGTAATAGATGTGTTGTGTCGTTTTTTTAACATGGATGGTGACAAAGCAAACCAGATAATGTTAACGGTCCATTATCGTGGAAAAGCAGTCTGTGGAGTGTTTACCGCTGAAATTGCAGAAACGAAAGTGATGCAAGTTAACCAATATGCGCGAAAGCATCAACACCCTCTGCTATGTTCGATGGAACAAGCTTAATTTTCCGACCTTTGAGGTTCATTATATATGTTGAATAAAGATTTAGAACAAACGTTAAACGAAGCATTCATATTTGCGCGCCATAATAAGCATGAATTTATGACCGTTGAACATTTGTTGTTGGCGCTACTTGATAATAGTGCAGCGCTTGAAGCACTTAAAGCCTGTAACTCAGATATTGATGCTATCAAAAAAGAACTAACAGATTTTGTTAAAGACACGACGCCTTTAATGTTAGAAGATCCTGAAAATGAACGTGAAACTCAGCCAACGTTAGGCTTTCAACGCGTATTACAACGTGCTGTATTCCATGTTCAATCATCCGGTAAAGGGGAAGTGACGGGTGCGAATGTCCTTGTCGCTATTTTCAGTGAGCAAGAGTCACAAGCGGTATATATTTTGAAAAAATCAGACGTAACGCGTCTAGATGTGGTTAACTTTATTTCGCATGGTGTGAGTAAACTTGACGATGAGACGGCACCTCAGCATGAAGCCCAACCTGAAACGGGAGAAGGCGATGAAAATGCATCGATGCTCAGTAAATATACGACCAATTTAAATATTTCTTCCAAAGAAGGTAAAATTGATCCATTAATTGGCCGTGATCAAGAAGTCGAACGCACTATTCAAATTTTATGTCGTCGTCGTAAAAATAATCCTTTATTAGTTGGTGAAGCCGGTGTCGGTAAAACCGCTATAGCTGAAGGCTTGGCTTATCGCATCGTCAATGATGACGTACCAGATGTAATCGCTCCTTGTACAGTGTATTCCTTAGATCTTGGCGGGTTATTAGCAGGAACCAAATATCGTGGTGATTTCGAAAAACGCCTCAAAGGTATTTTAAAAGAGTTAAGCCGCGATCCTGATGCGATTTTGTTTATTGATGAAATTCACACTATTATTGGTGCGGGTGCTGCTTCCGGCGGTGTCATGGATGCGTCAAACTTACTTAAGCCTAAATTATCCAGTGGTGAATTGCGTTGTGTTGGCTCCACCACTTATCAAGAATATCAGTCAATTTTTGAAAAAGATCGTGCGCTTGCACGTCGCTTCCAAAAAGTCGACATCGTAGAGCCGAGTGTTGCTGATACAACCAAAATATTAATGGGTTTAAAATCACGTTATGAAGAGCATCATAAAGTGAAGTATACGAATAAGGCGATTCAAGCTGCTGCAGAGCTAGCTGCCAAATATATCAATGAGCGTCAACTACCAGATAAAGCGATTGACGTTATTGATGAAGCCGGTGCATCACGTCGCTTATTACCAGAAAGTGAGCGTACAGAAACTATCAGTGAACTCGATATTGAAAAAGTCATCGCTAAAATCGCACGTATCCCTGAGAAGTCGGTATCGGCTTCGGATATGGAAGTACTGAAAAACTTAGGGCGTAACCTTAAGATGGTGGTATTCGGTCAAGACAAAGCGATTGAAACGTTAACAGACGCTATTCATTTGTCTCGTTCTGGTTTAGGTACCGAAACTAAACCGATTGGTAGTTTCTTATTTGCAGGCCCTACTGGAGTTGGTAAAACGGAAGTCACCGCGCAACTGGCTAAGATTATGGGCGTTGAGTTAGTACGCTTTGATATGTCCGAATATATGGAACGTCATGCTGTATCACGCTTAATTGGTGCGCCTCCAGGTTATGTTGGATTTGATCAAGGTGGTCTGTTAACCGACGCGGTTATCAAAAATCCTTATTCAGTTGTACTGTTAGATGAGATTGAGAAAGCACACAGTGATGTGTATAACATCCTGTTGCAAGTGATGGATCATGGTACGTTAACCGATAACAATGGTCGTAAAGTTGACTTCAGAAACGTGGTATTAGTCATGACGACTAACGCTGGCGTGCAAGAAACGGTACGAAAATCAATTGGCTTTAAGCAACAAGATCATTCTCATGACGCGTTGGCACAAATCAATAAGATCTTTTCACCTGAATTTAGAAACCGGTTGGATGCCATTATCTGGTTTAATCATTTAGAGAAAGATGTGATATTACAAGTAGTTGATAAATTTTTGATTGAACTGGAAGCACAGCTAGATGCTAAGAGCGTGTCTCTTGAGGTTTCCCCAGAAGCACGGAATTGGTTAGCAGATAAAGGCTATGACAAGTCGATGGGGGCACGTCCAATGTCGCGCTTGATCCAAGAGAAAGTGAAAAAAGAATTGGCCAATGAACTCTTATTTGGCTCGCTTTCAGCAGGTGGCAGTGTGAAAATTATCCTTAAAGACGATAAGCTTGATTTTACTTATGCGTCGACTGAATTGCCGAATGAAGTCAGCACTGTTGAAAAATAGTGCTTGGTTGAGGTAAATAACAGATATTAAAAAACCGACGTAAATGTCGGTTTTTTTGTGTTTGCAGTTTACTCCAAACACATAGCTATCTATTCACTTTTCTGAACATCTATACGCTCTGTCATCCGTTAAGAAAATCCGAGTGACAGGCAAGTTAATTAAAAATTAACGAGCACGATAGATGATACGGCCTTTAGATAGATCGTAAGGGGTGATCTCAACAGTGACTTTATCGCCTGTTAAAATACGGATATAGTTTTTACGCATTTTACCTGAAATATGTGCAGTCACAACGTGACCGTTTTCAAGTTCTACACGGAACATCGTGTTAGGCAGTGTATCTAACACTGTACCTTCCATTTCAATACAATCTTCTTTTGCCATTTTTCGGGAAATACCTTTAATGATGCTAATTTGACGCGCAGACAATACAGAATTACGGACTAAGTGTAAAGGAATACCTACTATTTTTTCGTAATTATACCCAAAACTCGCCATTGAAGCGCTGATTTGGTGAAAATGCATTTTTATAGTTCATTTTTCGACATTCATCAATTTGATAACCAAGGTACAGATAAGGTAAATTAAAGGTCTGACAAAATTCAATTTGTTGTAAAATCATAAATGTCCCGAGTGAGCGGGGTGCTATATGCGGGTTAAAAAATGTATAGAATGCGGAAAACCCACTTTCAGTTTTATCGGTTACAGCAACAGCAATCACTTCATCGCCGAGTTTAGCTTCTAGCAGCAACGGACTTTGCCATTGGGAATGAATAAAATCATTAAATTGCTTTTCTTCAGGCGGGTACATCGAGCCGTCTTGATGCCGTTCAGAAATATAATCGTTATACAAAGAATAGTAATTGTCACGTTGCGCAATAAAATAGTCAGAACCATACTCCACCATTCGGCAGGTGACATCGGAGTTTTTGTTGAGAATACGTTTTTGGCTCTTACTAGCCTTGAAATGTTCGACTTGCACTCTGATCGATTCGCACTTGTTGCACTGGGCACAATGAGGACGATATATCTGGTCACCACTGCGACGAAATCCCGCTTGAATCAGTTTTGAATAGCTTTGTGCATGTTGCTCTTGTTCAGGAATATACACCAGTAGCTGTTCTTGGCGGTCAGGCAAATAACTACAAGAAAACGGTTGCGTGACACCAAATTTCACAATTTCACTTCCTGTGGAGACCACATGGATTGGGCCGAAGGTAGAGCAATAGCTAACTGTAATTTTTCTAAATATAATTCACGAGAGACTTCAATAACACCCATAGATGCTAAATAAGGGTTTTGTAACTGACAATCGATCAATAAGCCGTTATGTTGTTTCATATGTTGTACTAGGCTGATGAAAGCCAATTTGGATGTATTCGGCTCGGTATGAAACATGGATTCGCCACAAAAGACACCGCCAATGCTGACGCCATACAAGCCACCGACGAGTTGACCTGATTCATTCCAAATCTCAATTGAGTGTGCATGACGAGCTCGATGTAGCTCTATATAGGCCTCTATCATCGCCTGAGTGATCCAAATCCCATTATGTTGGATTGTGCCATCTTCAGTAAGAATCGGTCCTCTGGGGATGGTAGCACAAGCTTGAATAACATCGACAAAGGCATGATTAATCGTAATCGTGTGCGTCGAATGTTTAAGCCATTTTTTGGTGGTTTTGCTAATGTATAATTCATCAAGGGGAAGCACGCCCCGTGGATCGGGCGACCACCATAAAATGGGTTCATCGGCACTAAACCAAGGAAATATCCCTTTAGCGTAAGCGCTTGTTAACCGTTTTACCGATAAATCCCCACCAAAAGCAAGCAACCCATTGGGCTCAACCAGTGCCTGTAAAGGATCTGGAAAATCAGTGGAGTAATGTGCAAGCTCAGGTAGAGTAATCATATTGGTCCATTAAAAAAGCGAGCTGGGTGCTCGCTTTGTTGGGTTACTCTAGCGCGTCTAAGTATTTTTCAGCATCTAGGGCGGCCATACAACCGGTACCTGCAGAAGTAATTGCTTGGCGATAAATATGATCAGATACATCACCAGCAGCAAAAATACCTTCTACGCTAGTTTGAGTTGCATTTCCGGCAGTGCCTGATTTGACAGTAATATAACCATCCTTCATGTCCAGTTCACCCTCGAAAATATCAGTATTGGGTTTGTGTCCAATGGCCACAAATAAACCCATTACTTCGATATCTTCTTTTGCACCAGTATCCGTATCGGCAACTCGAATATGTGTCACGCCCATTTCATCACCTAATACTTCGTCTAAAGTACGGTTATAGTGTAATACGACGTTACCATTTTTGGCTTTTTCCATTAAACGGTCAGCGAGGATTTTTTCACTTCGGAAACTATCACGACGATGAATAACGTGCACTTCTGAGGCAATGTTAGATAAGTATAACGCTTCCTCTACTGCTGTGTTACCACCACCAATGACGGCTACTTTTTGATTACGATAGAAGAAACCGTCACAAGTTGCACATGCTGAAACGCCTTTGCCTTGGAATGCCGTTTCTGATTCTAAGCCTAAGTATTTGGCGGATGCGCCAGTACAAATGATAAGTGCATCACAGGTGTAAGTACCGTTATCGCCAGTTAACGTGAATGGACGCTTAGAAAAATCAGTTTTATTAATATGGTCAAAGATGATTTCAGTGTCGAATTTTTCAGCATGCTGTTGCATTCTAACCATCAAATCAGGACCCGTTAATCCTTCAGGATCACCAGGCCAGTTTTCTACCTCAGTCGTTGTGGTTAATTGACCACCTTGTTGAATGCCGGTAAGCAAAACTGGATTGAGGTTAGCACGAGCCGCGTAGACAGCAGCTGAATAACCCGCAGGGCCAGAACCTAAGATAAGCAATTTAACGTGTCTATTTTCAGACATTGAAAACTCCAATAAGACCAATATCGGCCGATAAAATTTAAAAGATGCAATGTATATAGTGCCATTGAACGTTTATTCAAGGCAATACATTGTGTGCAAAGTACATTTATTAAAATAAATACCAATTAAGTGACGGGTATATTACCTAACTCACGAATTATTTAGTATAGTTAAGGTGTGTAAACTAAAGATTAAGGATCGTTGATGTCATTATCTATTGCCACTATGGTAAAGGATGGAGACGACTACATGAAAACATGGCCTCTTAAAAAAGAGCTATACAGCATGTTTCCAGAATGTCGTGTGATCAATGCCACCAAATTTGCGATTAAAGTGTTACCTGCTTTAGGTATTTTTACGATTATTTTATTAATCAATAATCACTCAATGACGTATTTACCTCAAGCGATCGCTATGGGCGGTATGTTTTTTATTATTCCATTGCAAGGAATAATTTGGCTTGGGCATCGTTCAAATCAAGAGTTACCTCCGAGTCTGCGTGCTTGGTACAGTGACATTTTACATAAAATGCAACAACAGGGTTGTCATATCTCCCCATCTAACAAAGCGCCTCGTTATATAGAGCTAGCGAAGTTATTAAAAATGGCATTTGATGATTTGGATAAAGCATTTACAGAGCGCTGGTTCTAATCGGCTTTCAACCACGCTACTTAGCCCTCTTGTAACCCATTTTGTGAAAGGGTCTCACCACATACTTTACAGCGATATGACTGCAAACCTTTACGCACGCGGTTATGCCTAATCATCGATAAAGGCACAATTCCGCATTGGCACATGTAATCAATTTGGCGAACGCGACGTAAATGCTCACAGGGTAAGTGGTGTTTGGTTGTCGGGGTAAGTTGATAGATCTGACGCATAATTGATTGCCATTCTTTACCGTGTGGCTTGACCCGTCCAAATAACGTAAAACAAATCAAATGTGCAATCTCATGTGGGATCACATCACTCATATAATATTTTGGATGTTGTTCAAAGAGTACATGATTTAAATAGATTTCATTGCTTTGTAGCTTGGCATAACCGGCATTGGTACCCCGATGAAACCAATGTAGCTGAGGCACAACAAAGCGACGATTATAGAATTGTCGAGCTAAGGTAATACATTGCTCTATTTGTTCGTTAACTTGTTGCTCAGTAACTTGCACAGTACTTTTATCGCTTCTATTTAATTTATCCTATGATATAAAAAAAACGCCCAGAGCGTAACCGCAACTGAGCGTTAATAACGATGATTCGTTATATGATTTACAACTTACAATTTACATTCCAAACACAATGCATAGGTCGCTTTAGGATCGTTTAAGCGAGTAATCCCATCAATGTCTCGCACAACAGAACGGATCATACCGATCAATGGGCTGGTAGATTGTTGTATTTGTGTCTCAACTAACCATACCGCAGTATTGTTCAATAACTCTTGAATGAACAACTCTTTTGGCGATAAAGTGCGTTGAATATAAGTGACTTCATAGTTATCTAGTTCAGCTAACTCTGCTGCAGCAGCAAGGGCTTCTTTCATTGTACCTAACTGATCGACTAAGCCTAATTCTAATGCGGTAGAACCAATCCAAACTCTACCTTGAGCAATTGAATCGACTTGCTCTAACGTCATATTACGATTATCAGCAACGAGCGTGATGAACTTTTCATAACCGCGCTCAATGCTACGTTGAATCAAGTTGCCCAGGCTATCGGGTAAGGTTTTAGACGGAGAAGTGAAACCAAACTCTGTGGTTTGCACACCATCAGTATACACGCCTAGATAAGCTAACGACTCTTCATACGTCATGAGCATCCCAAAGATCCCAATAGAACCCGTAATTGTGCTTGGAGATGCAATTATTTTATCTGCACTTGCTGAAATCCAATATCCACCTGATGCAGCGTAAGTCCCCATTAAAGCAACGACAGGTTTACCTGCTAGTTGCAGTTCTTCAACTTCTTGGCGAATAATTTCAGATGCAAATGCGCTACCTCCTGGAGAGTCAACATGCAGAACAACCGCTTTAACGTTATCATCCAAGCGCGCTTTACGTAGTAGGCGAGAAGTTGAATCCCCACCTATAGCGCCTGCCGACTGGGTACCATCTAAAATAGTGCCTTTAGCAACGACTACTGCGATGGCATCGCCTTTGGTTTTTTTCGGGAATGGGCGGTTGATGACTTTCATGTAACGATCGTAAGTAATGCCTTTATAGCCTTTACCGTTTTCACTTTCACCGACTAATGCGAACATTTCTTGGCGCATCGCTTCACGGGTTTTTAATTCATCGACCCAACCGTTTTGCAGTGCATATAACGCTAAGTCACCATTGGCTGCTTCAAACTTAGGCATGAAGTTGGCGACGGTTTCATCAAAATCAGTAATTTCGATACCACGAGCGGTCGCAACATCTGTTTTATATTGAGTCCAGTAAGCAGATAACCACGCCTCATTGGCTTCTTTGGCTGCATCAGACATATCATTGCGTAGATAAGGTTCGATCGCCGATTTAAAAGTACCGACTTTAAATACATGTGTTTTGACTTTTAATTTTTCAATTGCGTCTTTATAGTACATACGGTTACGCGAATAACCATCAAACAACATGCCACCTTCAGGGTTGAGGTAAACCTTGTCCGCATGAGCCGCTAAATAATATTGACTTTGCGAATAATAATCACCCATGGCAATAACCGGTTTTTCCGAGGTTTTAAAATCTTCAATCGCATCGGCAACTGTGCGCAGTTTGTCCAAACCACCCCCGCTAAAACGACCTAAATCTAACACCAATGCTGCAATCCGTTTATCTTGTTTTGCGTTTTCGAGTGCTTTTACCACATTACGCACTAAAATTTCTCTAGGCATATCACTACCACCGAACGCTTCAGAGGCAAATTCATCAAACGGATCAGAGTGTTGTTTTTCAATCACCAATGCGCCGTTAAGTTTAAGAACAAAGGCACCGCCTTTTGGGACTTTGATTTCGTCATCACCAGAAGTGGCGATACTAATAATAATGATAATTAACAGCCCAATAAAAATCACGTTGAAAAACAACTTACGACTAAAATTAAGCACATTCCATAATCCTACGAATAAGGATTTGGTAAATGAAGAATTTGCTGCCATGCAGTACACCTAAAATGTTAATAGAACCTACACTCTAACTAATCAGGCGCAATCTGCCACCGCTAATTTGTAATTTTTTGTAACACTCTCGATATATTTGTTTTTCGGATAAATAATTAAGGAGTATACTGAGCAATAAGCAGTAACAAAGCGTACTGTATACTATCTACAAATGACTCAATGCTTGAAGGAACCATTATGGATGCATTAACGTTATTATTAACTCGACATTCCCAGCCTAGATTAACCGCTCCAGCCCCTGCGGATGAAGCACTAGAAAATATTAAACAAGCGGCTTTACGCGCACCCGATCATGCTTGTTTAAAGCCTTGGAAATTTATCGTTTGTACCGGTAAAGGTCTAGATAAATTAGGTGATATATTACAAGATTCAGCGATTTCTTCTGATAAAGAACAAGTCAGTATTGACCGTGCGTTGCAGTTACCACATCGCGCACCTATGGTGATCATTGCCATTAATCAATACAAACAACACGATAAAGTGCCGAAAGAAGAACAAATAGCGGCGACAGCATGTGCTGTTCAATCTATGCAGATGGCTGCTTTAGTACAAGGTTTTGCTGGGATTTGGCGCACCGGTAGTTATGCCCAATGCCCCTATGTAAAACAATCTCTTGAACTTAACGAAGATGATGAAATCGTAGGTTTTTTATATTTAGGAACCAGTAGCATGAAAGCGTTACCTAAACCAGTCATTGATAGTGATGCTTATTTTACCCACTGGACATAAGATATTGATGAATGGTGCCGTTTAACAATTAAACGGCACCGTCAGTGCTTTACTTTTCAATTTTGAAATATAAACCGGCGTTGTCTATCAACCGTTTAATTAATGCTTCACCCATCGCTGGGGCAGGGGTATAAATACCGCCGAGTGTCGCTAAATCATCAAACGCAAGACACATTGCGCTTTCTGTTAGCATTTTCGACGTCGACCCGTAACCGGGGTCTAAATGCCCACCAACGCTCGCGATAACCTGTTTTTCATTTTCTTCTGCAATAAACATAATATCGTAATTGCCGTTTTCGCGTTCTTCTTTGCTCGGACCTTCGCCAGGTTTGGGCGCATCTTTGCCTGCAAGTGATTTGTCATTTGCGACAAAATTCGCCATTTTTTCACCTTGCTCACCGGGTCCGGTCAAGATCATTTCATCATAGACAAAGTCTTTGCCATACAAATGATCGAGTAGCGCATTGGAACGATGGATGTTTTTGGTGTTAATTGTCGCCATAATAAATGGAGCAGACCAGCTATTTAGTGCTTCATCAAAATAAGGCTGATTGCCAGCAGGTTGTTCGGGTCCAGTAAAGCCGTTTGCTAATGCAAAAGGGTTCACTAAATATTCCATGATCTTAGGATCATTCGCCGCAGCGACCATGGTCGCTTTCAAGCTTGCCGCTGTACCACCTGAAAACTTACCGTTCATCGCTCGCACTCGACATTTCACGCGTGAGAATGTATGCCCAGTGTGTTGTTGAATATGCTCTTGTAAGAAAAACACCCCCAAATCAAAAGGGATGGAATCAAAGCCGCAAGAAAACACAATACGCGCACCCGATGCTTCTGCTTTAGTCTGTAGAGCATCGATTTTTTGGCGCATCCATGACGGCTCTCCACATAGATCCACATAGTCAGTACCTAGTTCAGCACACAGACTAACTAATGTATCACCATAAAGTTGATAAGGACCAACAGTAGTAATGACGACTTTGGTTTGTTGTACGAGTTCACGCAGAGCAGCTTCATCTTGGCTATCAGCAATGATTATAGGGAGTGTTTCGGATAATCCGAGTTGTGACTTGATAAGATTGAGTTTATCAGCTGAACGGCCAGCTATAGCCCATTTTACATCAGTATTTGCATATTGGGCATGCATATACTCGGCGACAAGTTGTCCAGTAAAACCGGTTGCGCCATAAATGACTATATCGAGAGGTTTTTCGCTAGATAGGGAATAGGGCATATCGTGATCCTTGTTATTATTATCTATTACTAGTATGTAATAGTAGTTGACTTGTTAAATAATTGTTACTTAACAAGTCAACTATAAGGTCACTTTTATAGCAAGCTATTTTTTACTAATTAACTGATGGTAACAATTTTACACGTGTTAGTTGCACCGACGGTTTCCATTTGATCACCATAAGTGAAGATTATTTGGTCACCAGACTCTAATAATCCTTCATTTTTCAAATGTTCAACGACATCAGCGGTAACTTGACCAGGCTTAGATACGGTTGAATCAAAATACAATGGTGTCACACCACGGTACAACGCCATCATGTTTAGGGTATCGGTATGACGAGATAAACCAATAATTGGCAATGAAGTCGTAATTCGAGACATCAATTTAACACTTGAGCTGGATTCGGTTAAGCCCACAATCGCTTTAATTGATTTGTAATGATTCGCGGCATAAACGGCTGCCATCGCAGTTGTCTCGCTGATACTTTGAAATGTTTCTTCTAAACGATGGTTAGACACATTGACACTTGGGTGTAATTCAGCACCGACACATACACGCGCCATTGCTTGTACCGTTTCTATAGGAAACTTACCTGCAGCGGTTTCGGCTGATAACATTACCGCATCAGTTCCATCAAGTACGGCATTGGCTACATCCATGACTTCTGCTCGAGTGGGTAATGGTGCTTCAATCATTGATTCCATCATTTGCGTTGCAGTAATAACGATTTTGTTTAACTGACGCGAACGAGCGATGAGCTTTTTCTGAACGCCCACTAATTCAGCATCGCCAATTTCAACACCTAAATCACCGCGAGCTACCATTACGGCGTCTGATGCTAAAATGATATCGTCAATGGCTGCATCAGTGGCGACTGTTTCAGCACGTTCAACTTTGGCACAAATTTTTGCAAAACAACCTGCCGCTTCAGCAAGTTCACGAGCATAATCTAAGTCTGCACCATTACGTGGAAAGCTTACCGCTAGATAATCAACACCAATTGCTGCTGCTGTTTTGATATCTTCTTTGTCTTTATCTGTTAATGCAGCTGCTGACAAACCACCACCTTGGCGGTTGATACCTTTGTTGTTGGACAATTTACCTGCAACGCTGACTGTCGTATGAATTTTACTACCTTCAACGCTATCAACGATTAATTGTACTCGACCATCATCAAGTAATAAGACGTCAGCAGGATTAACGTCTTGTGGTAGCGCTTTATAATCGATACCCACGCTGTCTTGATTACCTGTTTCTTTGTCTTGAGCTGCATCTAAGGTGAATTTGTCGCCTAAAGATAAATAGATAGGGCCTTCTGCAAATTTAGATACGCGAATTTTGGGGCCTTGAAGATCACCTAATATACCAACATAAGTATTTAGTTTTTTGGCAACGGCACGCACTCGCAATGCGCGTTGAATATGGTCATCAGCAGTACCATGTGAAAAATTCATACGTACAACATTAGCGCCCGCTGCGATCAGTTTTTCGAGCATCTCTGTACTATCGGTTGCTGGACCTAAAGTGGCTAATATTTTGGTTCTACGTGGGGATGTCATATTTTTCCTTGAGCATTTGTTATGCTGATTATATTACGTTTGCTGGTAATGATGTCGTAATTATATTACAAAAAAATGAAAACTTCTCAATTAATGTGTAAAAATTACGTAATAATATTTCATTGTTTTTTTATTGTTAGCATGTCTAAATATTGGCTAGTTAAGCGAAAAACGTGAATCTTTAAGCGATTCTTTGACTCGTTTTAAGTTTTCTCTGAACTTGTTGCCACGACGTAAGGTAAAGCCTGTAGCCAAAATATCAATTAAGGTTAGCTGCGCGATACGTGATGCCATTGGCATATACATATCCGTATCTTCTGGTACATCAAGTGATAATACATAGTTACTTTCACGACCTAAAGGACTATCAGCCGCTGTAATACCGACAACAATCGCATCATTAGCACGCGCCATCTGAGCGATTTCGACCAATGATTTGGTTCGTCCAGTATGTGAAATAAGGACAATGACATCCCCTTCGGTACTGTTCATTGTCGACATACGTTGCATTACAATATCTTCAAAATAGACCACTGGAACATTAAAACGGAAGAATTTGTTTAACGCATCATGGGCGACAGATGCCGAAGATCCAAGACCAAAAAATGAGATTTTTTTAGCCTGAGTAAGCAAGTCAACAACGCGGTTAATCGTACTAATATCAACCGACTGTTTTGCGATATCTAAGGCTGCCATTGTGGATTCAAAGATTTTATTGGTGTATTCCTCGGGGCCATCATTTTCGTCAACATTGCGGTTAACATAAGGCGTACCTTGAGCAAGACTTTGTGCTAAGTGTAATTTAAAATCAGGGAATCCTTTGGTATCTAAACGTCGACAAAAGCGATTGACGGTAGGTTCACTGACACCAGAGAGATTGGCCAACGTTGCAATACTTGAATGTATAGCGGTTTGCGGGTTAGCGAGGATCGCTTCAGCGACTTTCTTTTCAGATTTGCTGAATAGTTCTGAATTGCGCGTTATTTTATCTAAAATGTTCATCTACTTCACTCTTGATGATGTGCTGCTGCTGATGTGCTGCAATGTCACAAATGGCTCACAAAAAATCATGTATTACTATGGTAGTCCTATTCTTACTGAGGACTTTTTGCTCAGTATACGCTTATTTTTGTAGTTCATTACATAAAATCTTATCAAAAAACACGTTTTTCGATATTTTTTAACATTAATAACGAACTTAAGTTGTAATTTTACTACAAAATTGAGTAAACTCTGCGTTATCATCTGAAAAGTACTATGATATAGCATGATTATTTTCTTTAACTATAAGGTCCTTGTCCGTGTTAAATACATCTTTTGAACCCGTAGACTTCGTGTTGTTTGGAACTGCTGGCGATTTAGCTCGTCGTAAATTATTGCCTTCATTATATCAACTCGAAAAAGCAGACCTAATGCATACCGATACTAAAATCATCGGTGTAGCGCGAGTTGAATCTTCGATTTCTGAGTATCAGCAAACCGTTAAGGACAACATCGAAAAATTTACTAAAGAATCTGTGTGTGAAACCACATGGGCGCGCTTTTGTAGCAAACTCGATTATGTGAAAATCGATATGAAGAGTCCGGAAGATTACTCTGGATTGTCAGAGCATGTTAATGAAGACCGGATTATGGTCTGTTATTTTGCAACGCCGCCGGCTATTTATGGAGATATATGTAAAGGTCTTGCTGCTGCAGACATTATTGATGAATCTGTTCGTGTGGTATTAGAAAAACCAATCGGTCATGATTTAGCGTCGTCTAAATTAATCAATGAAGAAGTTGCCGAATACTTTAACGAAAATCAAATATACCGTATTGATCATTATTTAGGTAAAGAAACAGTACTAAATCTGATTGCGTTACGTTTTGCTAATTCTATTTTTGCTACTAACTGGGATCATAATTGTATTGACCATGTGCAAATTAGCGTTGCAGAATCAGTCGGTATTGAAGGGCGTTGGGGTTACTTTGACGACGCAGGACAAATGCGTGATATGGTGCAAAACCATTTATTACAAGTATTAAGTCTGGTCGCGATGGAGCCACCGACGACATTAGACGCCGATAGTATCCGCGATGAAAAACTCAAGGTTCTAAAAGCACTGCGTCCAATTAATAAATCTAATTACCAACAATCGACCGTACGTGGTCAATATATTGGTGGGTTTGTGAATGGGGTAGAAGTGCCTGGATACTTAGACGAGCCGGATGCGAATGAACGTTCTAAAACAGAAACATTTGTCGCAATTAAAGCTCAAATCGATAACTGGCGCTGGGCTGGTGTGCCATTTTACCTAAGAACCGGTAAGCGTATGCCTGCAAAGACGTCAGAAGTCGTCATTTATTTCAAACGTCAACCACACAATTTATTTGGCGATAGTTTCGCTAATTTACCACCCAATAAGTTGGTTATCCGTTTACAGCCTGATGAAGGTGTTGAAGTCACGGTTATGAATAAAGTCCCTGGTTTGACTACCAGCGGTTCGATGGATTTACAAAAATCAAACCTAAACCTGAGTTTCTCAGAAGCTTTCCAAGGTGAGCGTATTCCTGATGCTTATGAAAAACTTTTACTAGAAGTCATGCTAGGCAACCAGGCATTATTCGTTCGTCGTGACGAAATTGAACAAGCATGGTCTTGGGTTGATTCAATTATCTCAGCTTGGGACAGCAGTAGTGAGCCTCCAGAGCCATATCAAGCTGGTACATGGGGACCAGTAGAATCAATAGGATTACTTGCTAAAGAAGGACGCGCTTGGTATCAGTCCAAAGCAGTAAAATAAGGAATAACAATGTCATTACAAACACATGAATTTGCTTCAACAGAAGCCTTAAACGAAGAATTTGCGACTAAAATAATCGCTATCCTACAGATTGCAATAGCTGAAAAAGGTCAAGCTAGTCTGATAGTTAGTGGTGGCAATACGCCAAAGCCATTGTTTGCTGCGTTATCTCAAGCAGATTTAGATTGGTCTAAAGTGGTGATCAGTTTGGCTGATGATCGCTGGGTAGATACCAATGATGCTGCAAGTAATGACAAACTAGTCCGTGAACATTTATTAGTCGGTAACGCGGCAGCGGCGACATTTATCAGTCTAAAGCATGATTTTGCAGACGCTAACGACGCTGTATCAGCCTGTGAAGCCGCGCTAAGTAATGTAAAAATGCCGTTTGATGTATTGATTTTAGGGATGGGCGAAGATGGTCATACTGCCTCTTTGTTCCCTTGTTCAAAAGAATTACAAGCCGGCTTAGAGCTAAATTCAGGTAAAAAATACATCGCTGTGCAACCAACAACTGCGCCACATCAACGTATGTCGTTAACATTGCCAGCGTTATTGACCTCTAGCCATATTTTCTTGCATTTGACGGGGGCTGCGAAACAAGCAGTTGTTGCACAAGCACTTGCCAGTACCGAAACACAAATGCCAATCAAAGCGGTGCTTGATCGCGCCAATGTCCAACTTATGTGGGCACCATAGGATTTATTACCATGAATAGTTTAATTAATGAAGTTACTCAACGCATTATCGAACGTAGTGTCAAAACTCGTGCAGATTACTTAGCTAAAATAGAAGCCGCGCGCATTCATGGCCCACACCGTGGTTCGCTTTCTTGTGGTAATTTAGCGCATGGTTTTGCTGCTTGTGGTAAAGCCGATAAGCAAGATTTAACCAGTATGGTTAAAGCGAATGTCGCCATTGTCTCTTCATATAACGATATGTTATCTGCGCACCAACCTTACGAAGCCTACCCAGCCATTTTAAAAGAAGCGATTAGTCAAGTTGGTTCCGTGGCGCAATTTGCAGGTGGCGTACCAGCCATGTGTGATGGCGTAACACAAGGTAATGCAGGCATGGATTTAAGTTTGATGAGCCGTGATGTTATTGCGCTGTCTACAGCGATCGGTTTGTCCCACAACATGTTCGATTCAGCATTGATGCTAGGTATTTGTGACAAAATAGTTCCTGGATTATTACTTGGTGGCTTGAGTTTTGGTCATCTGCCAACCGTATTTGTCCCAGCTGGTCCAATGCCGTCTGGTTTACCTAATAAAGAAAAAGCCCGTGTACGCCAAGCTTATGCCGAAGGCAAAGCCGGTCGTGATGAGTTACTCAAAGCCGAGTCTGAATCATATCATTCAGCGGGTACTTGTACTTTTTACGGTACCGCAAACTCAAACCAGTTAGTCGTTGAAATGATGGGCTTACACTTGCCTGGTTCGAGCTTTGTTAATCCAGGTACACCGTTGCGTGATGCATTAACCAAAGCGGCGGCAGTGCAAGCGACACGTATTACCGACTTAGGTGATAATTATGCACCTATCGGTCAAATTGTGGATGCCAAAGCTATCGTCAACGGTATTGTTGCACTATTAGCAACTGGCGGCTCAACCAACCATACTATGCACTTAGTCGCAGTTGCTCGAGCGGCTGGTTATATTGTTAACTGGGATGATTTCTCTGATTTATCTAAAGCTACGCCATTATTAACTCGTATTTATCCAAATGGTTCTGCGGATATTAACCACTTCACTGCTGCTGGCGGTATGGCGTTGTTATTCAAAGAATTATTAGACAACAAATTACTCCATAATGACGTTAAAACGATTTGTGGTGAAGGCCTTGACCAATATACCAAAGAACCAGTTATGCGCGATGGCGAATTAATGTGGGTTGATGGTCCAAAAGAGTCACTCGACAAAACTGTTGTCGCCACGGTAGCTGAACCATTCAAACCTGATGGTGGTTTATCAGTATTAGAAGGGAACTTAGGGCGTGCGGTTATGAAGACCTCTGCGTTACGTAACCCGCATTGTACTTTTACAGCTCCAGCTGTTGTATTTGAGGACCAATTTGATTTAGATGATGCGTTTAAAGCGGGCGACCTTAACAAAGATTGTATCGTTGTCGTACGTTTCCAAGGACCTTCAGCAATTGGTATGCCGGAGTTACATCGTTTAACACCGCCGCTTGGTGTATTGCAAGATAAGGGCTTTAAAGTCGCATTAGTCACCGATGGCCGGATGTCTGGTGCGTCAGGTAAAGTCCCAGCAGCCATTCACTTAACACCTGAAGCTTATAAAGGTGGTTTGTTAGCGAAAGTACAAAATGATGATTTAATTCAAATAGATACTGTCACCGGCTCATTAACGTTATTAGTTGATGAAACTGAATTGGCACAACGCGAAAATAAACCTGCAGATTTAACTAAACATGCACAGGGTATGGGCCGTGAAATGTTTGCTTCAATGCGTTTAGCATTAACCGGAGCAGAAGAAGGCGCATGTGCATTATTCACACAACAAGGAAGCTTACATGACGCATAAACTCATCGCTGATATTGGCGGCACCAACGTGCGCTTTGCACAAGTGTCAGATACTGGTATCAGTCACATTGAAAAATATCTAGTGGCGGATTACCCGACCATTCAAGATGCGATTGAACAGTATTTTGCCAATAACGCAGAGTTTATGTTTAGTGCGGTGTGTTTAGCGATAGCTGCGCCGGCGAATGAAGATTTTGTCGATTTCTCTAACAATCATTGGTCATTTTCGCGTGCAGATTTACAGGCGGCACTTGGATTAACGCACTTATTTGTTATTAATGATTTTACCGCAGTCGCACACTCTTTACCGGTATTAAGCGATGAGCAAATTGTGCAAATTGGTTCTGGTAGTGTGAACCCTAAAGGCAACATAGCGGTCTTTGGCCCCGGTACTGGGTTAGGCGTTGAACATTTAACCTTAACGCAACAAGGCTGGCAAACATTGGACGGTGAGGGTGGTCACGTTGATTTTGCACCCGTCGATCTAACGCAAATGATTGTGTGGCAATATATTTATAAAAAGCTTGGTCGGGTTACTGCAGAAGAAGTCATGTCAGGTCGCGGTATCGTGAATATTTATGAAGCCTTGTGTGCGCATAATAATCAAGATGCGCAATTTGATGATGCAGCGGATATTACCGAAAAAGCATTAGCGGGTTCATGTGCTATTTGTGTTGAAAGCTTACATACTTTTTGTAATGCGATGGGGACATTTGCTGGTAATTTAGCGATTAATTTAGCGACAACCGGCGGCGTATTTATCGGAGGCGGGATTGCTGCTCGATTTATTGATTTTCTCAATGCTAGCAAATTCAGAGCGCGCTTTGAAGCCAAACCACCCATTCCGGGTTATGTAAAAAATATTCCAACTTTTATTATTAATGAGCCCGATCACGGGCTAATCGGTGCGGCAGCGTATCTTAACCAACAACTAAGGAGTGCGTCATAATGAGTAATAATTGGCAGCATACCGTCGAAGAAGTTTTCGCCACAAGTCCTATCGTGCCTGTATTAGTCATTCACGATTTAGCCCATGCGGTACCACTAGCTAAAGCATTAATTGCTGGCGGTATTAGTGTATTAGAAGTCACGTTGCGTACACCTGTAGCGCTAGATGTAATCAAATTGATTGCAACTGAGCTACCTGAAGCCATGATTGGTGCTGGTACGGTGACTAATGCTGAGCAATTACAAGCCGTTACTGATGCTGGTGCTAAATTTGCTATTAGTCCAGGCATGACTGCTGATTTGCTAAAAGCAGGTCAAGCAGGCACCATCCCATTGATCCCTGGTATTTCATCGACGTCTGATTTGATGAAAGGTAAAGATGCAGGTTATACACATCTTAAGTTTTTCCCAGCAGAAGCAGTGGGCGGTGTCAAAGCCATTAAATCAATCAGTGGTCCTTTCCCTGATATGGTATTTTGTCCTACTGGTGGTATTAGCCCGAGTAATTACCTGACTTATCTTGCGTTACCAAACATTCCTTGTGTTGGTGGTTCTTGGGTTGCGCCTGATGATATGGTACAAAATGGTGACTGGGATGGTATTACACGTCTTGCACGTGAAGCTGTTGCAGGGGCAGCGACGGTCGCTTAATTTTAGTAGAGATTTTAGCGCTATCACGATTACGTTATAAAACAAAAGGCTTAACGCATTAAGCCTTTTGTTTTTCTTTAACTTAACACGTGTTAAGATACATTTTTTTAACATATCTAATTAATACTTGTGAAAAATAAATCTCATACTCTTCGTTCAATTGCTGACACATTGCATGTTAGTACTGCAACGATTTCAAATGCCTTTAATCGTCCTGATCAATTATCTAAAGCAAAACGTGAAGAGATCTTAGCAGCATGTCAACAATTAGGTTATTTCGGCCCCAATAAAGCCGCTCAATCGTTACGCCGTGGTCGCTCTGGTATTATCGCCTTGGTACTGGCTGATAGTATTGATTACATGGTTAGTGATCCGGTTGCTTCTTCATTTATTCGTGGGGTTTCTGAGATCCTTAAAACGCACAAATCACATTTATTACTTTTTTCAGGTAATTCCCAATCCATTAATTCTGTCATTGATTTTGTGGATGGTTTTATTTGTTATGGTATGCCACGTAACCCAGCATTATTAAATGAGTTAACGGTCTGCCAGAAAAAAGTAATTACCGTTGATTTTGCTTTGCCTGAACGGGCATCAATTGCTGTCGATAATCAACAAGCTGCATTTGAAATCGCTCAACGTGCTATAGCACCTGGTGATCGTGTTGCGATTGTTGGCTTGCGTATTACTCATGGAGATATCACGAGTAAAGTAATGGACACACCTTTGGTTGAAGTCGAAACGTCTGTTGCTCATCAGCGTTATCAAGGGTATTTACATGCCCTTAGAAACGCAGGGGTTGAACTAGATGAATCATTAATCTGGAATGTACCAGAAAGTAGCCAAGCCTTTGCAAAAATTGCAGCATTAGAGATTTTACAAGAACCACAATTACCAAATACCATTTTATGTATGTCAGATTTAATTGGTTTGTCGGTGTTACGTGAATTACTAAGTGCTGGTATCAAAGTACCTGAACAAGTCAAAATTGTCGGGTTTGATGGCATCGAAGAAACCAAACGTCATCACCCCATTTTAACCACTGTATATCAAAATAGTACTGAAAAAGGTCGCATTGCCACACGCATGTTTTTTTCTAAAAAGCCTGAAAGTCAGGTACTAGATTACGAGATGTTTGTTGGTGAATCGTGTTAATGCTCAGGCGATGGTTTGCTGAAGTACATGAGATTGTCCAGCGGGTAAATTAAACCCTTGGGTTAATGCTGTCTCAATGCATACCATCGATAAATATTCTGTATTCTCCATATCTGATAAAGCACTGGATTTTTCTATCCAAGGATTCCATACCACTAATGAATCATGCCCTTGATGCATCACGGTAGTCATCGTCTGTGATGTCTGTTTAATTTGTGTTTGTGCAACATGTGTTGGATGGATGCGATCAACTTCAGCACTAATGAGGTATGGTGATGGAGTGTGCTCTATAGCGCCGTTTTTCGCATTATCATGATAAATTCCATTAAGACCAGTGATGCAGATGCTGTTGATATCCTCGATCGCAAAATAACTATGTAAAGCACAAGATAATGGTATGTTTTTTATACTATTATTATGCGAATGTAATGCAATAGACAAGGTATCGGCAGTTAAGGTCACAACGAGTTGAGCACTTAAGCCCTCTGGCCATAATTGTGATGACGTCACTGTAGGACTCAAAGTAATGCTTGTGGCTTGGTCGGTCTTAACTTGAGCGTCAATTTGCCAGAGTTGATTACGAACTAAACCATGTGCTTGTTTATGTTGAGCTATATCAGGGTGAAGCTGTCCAAACCATGGCCAACATACCGGTATGCCACCACGAATAGGACGGGTGCCATCTAAGTGTGCCGCTTTACTGACAAAGAGCTTTTCTTGGCCATTGCGTTCATAACTCAATATATGCGCGCCAAATAAACTTAACACGCACTGGTCGTTACCGTGAGTTAATGTGAGTAGTGGAATCGTTGCATTAGAAAAATCGGTCATGAAAAAAGCTCCGGGTTGGGGTAACTAAAAAAGCCACCAACAGTATAGACCTGTTGATGGCTTTTTCGAAATTAACACGGCATGCGATGCAGTGAACAAATGTCTTATTTAGAAATGTGTGTTACTAAATCAAGTACTTTGTTTGAATAACCCATTTCGTTGTCATACCAAGCTACTAACTTGACAAAGGTATCCGATAAAGCAATACCAGCGGTAGCATCAAAAATACACGTGTGCTTGTCACCGATAAAGTCATTTGATACGACTGCATCTTCAGTGTAGTCCATGATACCTTTCATGTAAGTTTGTGATGCTTCTTTTAATGTTGCGCAAATCTGCTCATAAGAAGCCGGTTTGTTTAACGTTACCGTTAAATCAACGACGGATACATCTGGAGTGGGCACGCGAAATGCCATACCCGTCAATTTACCATTCAGTGCAGGAATCACTTTACCTACCGCTTTAGCAGCACCAGTAGACGAAGGAATGATGTTTTGACCAGCACCACGACCACCGCGCCAATCTTTAGCAGATGGACCATCAACGGTTTTTTGAGTTGCCGTTGTTGCATGAACCGTAGTCATTAGACCTTCTTTGATGCCAAAATTATCATTAATAACTTTCGCTAACGGCGCTAAACAGTTAGTAGTACAAGAGGCATTAGATACAATTGCTTGACCAGCATATTCAGTATGGTTAACACCCATAACAAACATTGGCGTGTGATCTTTAGAAGGTGCAGATAATACGACTTTTTTCGCACCAGCAGTAATGTGCTGTTGTGCTGTTTCTTCGGTTAAGAATAAACCGGTTGCTTCAACAACAACATCAGTACCAACCGCATCCCAAGCGAGTGCTTCAGGGTTACGTTCGTTAGTCACTCGAATAAACTTACCATCGATTTGTAAACCACCTTCAACTACTTCAACGCTACCTGGATAACGACCATGAGTAGAATCATATTTGAACATGTAAGCAATATAATCTAAGTCTAACAAATCATTGATCGCTACTACATCAATATTGTCCCGTTCTAATGCTGCGCGCATTACTAAACGCCCAATGCGTCCAAATCCATTGATTCCAACTTTAATCGTCATATGTGACCTCGTTAATGAAATAAACTTTCATAATAATAGGCTTTTAGTCGGATATTTGCAATAATAATGTAGTTTTATTACAAGGTATTTTGTCTATTTTTGCTTTGCAAACGTATTCAATTAGCCCTTGTGTCATAATCATGAATAATGTGTGATGCAATTTTTTTAATATATGGAATAGTGAATGACTCCTTCAATCATAGATACCTTAGTTCAGCTACGTGGAATAGAAAGTGATTTTGTGGATGCGTATGGAAAACCAACCACTGTACATCCTGGCACCAAAGAAAAACTACTCAGTGTTATGGGCTATGATGTTAATAATCTCAGTCACTTAGAGCAACAGTTGACCCAAGAAATTGATGATGTTTGGATGACACCTCTTAATCCTGTGCAAGTGCTGCGTGATGGAGATCAAGTTGCGTTTGCAGTACGTTTACCGATTGAGTTGGTCACCGAAGCGGTCAAGTTTACGGTAACGTTTGAGTCCGGTGAAATCCATGAGTTTACGACACAATTAGTAGATCATGAGTTAGTTAATGTCTCTGATGTAGCAGGCGCTGAATTTCAAGAGTATATTGTTCAGTTAGACATCAATTTGCCACATGGTTATCATTCACTGGTGTTAGCAATGGACGATGATGACGTGATTGGTCATGGTCGCCTTATACAAGCACCTAATGAGTGTTATACGCCTACGGCTATCGCTGAAGGTAAAAAAATCTGGGGCTTAAGCATTCAGTTATATTGTGTACGCAGTGAAAACAATTGGGGCATAGGTGATTTTAGTGATTTAACGTATTTAATTCACAAAGCCGCTGATCAGGGGGCTGATTTTGTGGGGTTGAATCCCATTCACGCGTTATATCCAAACGAACCCGATGCATGTTCACCCTATTCGCCGTCATCTCGTAAATGGCTCAATCACTTATATATAGATGTCACCAATGTTCCAGGTTTCAGTGCCCCGAGTATTCAAGCCCTAGTGACTGATCCTGAATTCACCCACAAGCTTGCGCATACTCGTGCGATTGAATATATAGATTACGATGCAGTTGCAGCATTAAAAATGCCAGTGTTGCATGCGCTATATATGGAGAACAAAACGAATAAGGCGTTACAAGCTGAACTTGATGCCTTTATTATTAATGGTGGTAAGAGTTTACAAACTTTGATCCGTTACGATGCTTTACAAGCAGATTTAAAAGCACAACAGCTTGAGTGTTGGGGCTGGCCGGTATTTCCTGAGCAGTACCAAGATGCGGATGCGCCTGGGGTAGTAAAATTTGCAGAAGAAAATGCTGATGCTGTACGTTTTTATGGATTCTTGCAATTCCTTGCTGCGCAACAATTTGCCCAAGCGAGTCAAGTTGCACAAGATCGTAAAATGATCATCGGCCTTTATCGTGACTTAGCGGTTGGGGTGAGTGAGGGCAGTGCAGAGATTTGGGGAGCAAAAGACTTATATGTCACCTCTGCTTCAGTCGGAGCACCGCCTGATATTTTAGGTCCATTAGGTCAAAATTGGGGCTTACCACCCATGGATCCCAAAAAATTATATGAACAAGCGTATCAACCTATTGTTGATCTGTTTGCGTCAAATATGCGTGATTCAGGGGCATTGAGAATCGATCACGCAATGGCATTGTTACGCTTATGGTGGGTCACAAAAGGTGACTCTGCTGATAAAGGAGGGTATGTATATTACCCTGTTGATGATTTGTTAGGGATTTTAGCCTTGGAGTCGCACCGTAACCAAACGTTGATCATTGGTGAAGATTTAGGAACGGTACCTGAAGAAATACGTGAAAAATTGGCAGATAATGGTGTTTATTCTTATCGAGTGTTCTTTTTCGAGCAAGCTAAAGACGGCGGTTTTTTCTCACCGAGTCATTACCCAGTGCAATCGATGTCGACTTTAACGATCCATGACTTCCCTACGTTGAGTGGTTACTGGCATTGTAATGATTTGGAATTAGGCAAGGGATTGGGTCTTTACCCAACAGAAGAAATATTGCAGCCTTTATACGTTTCACGCCATGATAATAAACAACAAATTTTAAATACGTTGCATGGACACGGTGCTATATCGCATAATGTTTCACATCAAGTGGAGCATGTCGGTATGACTCAAGAGCTAAACTATGGCATGCAAACCCATATGGCAACAGGCTCAAGTGCGTTATTATCACTGCAACTTGAAGATTGGTTACAAATGGACAAACCGGTAAATATTCCGGGTACATTTAAAGAATACCCTAATTGGAAGCGTAAATTGTCACGTAACCTTGAAGATATATTCTCTAAACCTGAGATTATAGAGCTAGCGCAAAATATTGACGCAGCTCGACGCAATGCATCGGCATAACATTTTAGACGTAATGCCTAGGCATAAAAAATTAGATATAATAGAAACAAGGATTTTAGTTCTTCATGGCAGATTTAACACATATACAAACCGCTAGCGCATCTCATCCATTTTCTGATTTGGGTGCGTTTATGCATGCTGATGGGACTTTCTTTCGCTTCTGTTTACCCGGTGCGAATGCCGTCGATGTTATTGCACTAGATGGTAGTGTGTTAAGTCAATGTAAGCGAGTGGCTGATGGTATTTTTACAGGTCATACATCACTCAGCGTATCGCAATATTTGCTAAATGTGACGACTCAGGATACGCAATATCAGGTATATGATCCGTATGCATTTAAAGATGAGGCCTATCATGCCGTGCATTTTGTTGATCATGTGCCCCAAAATGTTTATGAGCAATTAGGCGCTCAGATAATTACTATAGACTTAGACAATGGTGAGCAAATTAGTGCCGTGCGTTTTGCAGTGTTTGCCCCAAATGCACAGTCTGTCAGTGTTGTGGCTGAGTTTAATTTATGGAACGACCTATCACACCAAATGCAAAAAACCGACATGGGCTATTGGGTCTTAGTGATCCCACAAGCAACCGTTGGTGATAAATACAAATACGCCATTAAAGATGAACACGGTCATAGTTTACCCCATAAAGCCGATCCAGTCGGCTTCAGTGCTGAACAGTATCCTTCTCATGCTTCAAAAATTATCGATCACAATGCGTATCAATGGACTGATTCGAAATGGATGAATCGTCAAAATCACGACCCGTATCATCAACCGATGAGCATCTATGAGGTGCAATTAGCATCATGGAAACGACCGCATGATGATCGCAGATATTTGACTTACCGTGAACTCGCCGTTGATTTAGTTAAATACGTTGTCGATATGGGATATACCCATATTGAGTTGATGCCGATTTCTGAGTATCCATTTGATGGTTCATGGGGTTATCAGCCGGTTGGGTTATTTGCACCGACGAGCCGTTTTGGTTCAGTTGATGATTTTAAATATTTTGTTGATGCCTGCCATCAAGCTAACATTGGTGTGATTATCGATTGGGTTCCGGCTCATTTCCCTGAAGACGGTCATGGTTTAGCGCGCTTTGATGGGACTTGTGTGTATGAATATGAAGATCCGCGTAAAGGTTGGCATCCAGATTGGAACTCATGCATTTACGATTTTGGTAAATCCGAAGTCAGACAATTTTTAGTCGCAAATGCATTATTTTGGTGTGATAAATTTCATATCGATGGCTTACGAGTCGATGCCGTGGCGTCGATGTTGTATTTAGATTATTCGCGTAATGATGGCGAGTGGATCCCCAATGTCGATGGTGGCAACCATAATTACGAAGCGATTTCATTGTTACGCTGGGTTAACCAAGCGGTTTATGCTGCGCATCCTAACGTGATCACTATTGCCGAAGAATCGACTTCATTTGCACGGGTATCGCGACCAGTTGATATGGATGGTTTAGGTTTTGGCTTTAAATGGAATATGGGCTGGATGCATGACTCATTACACTATATTGCCAAAGATCCGGCGTATCGCCGTTATCACCATAACGATATTACCTTTAGTATGATGTATGCGTTTGATGAAAACTTTGTATTGCCTATTTCACATGATGAAGTAGTCTATGGCAAAGGCTCTTTACTCGGAAAAATGCCGGGCGATGAATGGCAACAAGCGGCTAATTTACGTACCTATGCTGGATTTATGTATGCCCATCCAGGGAAAAAACTCAACTTTATGGGCAATGAATTTGCGCAATTTAAAGAGTGGGATCACGATGGGGAGCTTGACTGGGAGTTATTACAACATAACAAACATCAACAGGTGCAGCATTTATACCAAACATTAAATACCCTATATAAAGAGTTTCCGGCATTGCACGCCTGCGATCATGAACACCATGGTTTTGCATGGCTGACCCATGATGATGCCGAGCGTTCGATTTTATCGTTTTTGCGTTATGATCCGAAAACTAAACAAACTATTTACGTATTATGTAATTTTACACCAATACCCGTTGACCAGGTACGAATAGGCTTAGATAAAGGTACTTATAGCGTATTACTCAACACCGATGATACCGAGTTTGGGGGGAGTGGGTATATGCAAGAGCGTCAATTAGAGGCGCAACATAGGCATAGTCATGGAAAAGATTATAGTATTGAACTAACCTTACCTCCATTATCAACGATGTTCTGGATCAAACAGGACTAAACCACATTAATTGCTGATATAGAGGTGTTATGTTAACCCGAGCAAAGCCTTATCCTTATGGGTGCAGTTTTTTACCTCACGATATTAATTTTGCGGTATACGGACCGCAATTAAGCAATTGCCATATTTACATTTATCACCCCGATACGATGGAGTTGATGTACGAACATCAAATGCGTCATCAAGAGGGAGACGTGTGGTATGACACATTATCGCTTAATGTTGATGGATTTTGCTATTTGTATGTGACTCACATAGACGAGTTAGTTGAGGGAACAGACCTGCCGAGTACTCGGTTACAGTTTTTTTCTGACCCCTTTAGTAGAGAGCTCACCTCTGCTTGGCATTGGGATGCTGAGCGCTATTTGCATGAACCCCATTTGTTTTATCCTAAAACGAAAATTTCCAGGCAGGATTTACAACGTACTCCACTAGCTAAAAAAGTCGATCCTGCGCACCGAGTTATTTATGAAATGCATGTCAAAAGCATGTCCAAACTTCATCCTGATGTGCCTGAAAAAGAACAGGGAACCTATGTTGGTGCAGTCCATCCAGCGATATTAGAGCATCTGCATAACTTAGGTGTCACGACGATTCAGTTAATGCCGGTAATGGCATTCATGCCAGAGCCGTTTATTACTGAGAAAGGTTTGACTAATTACTGGGGCTATAATCCCGCTTCATTGCTCGCACCTGAGCCTCGTTATGCACAGTCGGACGCGCACGAAGAAATGCAATTGTTAGTGCAGGAGTATCATAAAGCGGGCTTTGAAGTCATTCTTGATGTGGTCTTTAACCATACCGCCGAATCAGGGCCAGATGGACCGATCATTAATTTGCGTGCTATGTGTGAAAACGAAGCCTATACCCGAGTTGGTAAAGACAATTATTATGCTAATTATAGTGGTTGTGGCAACAGCCTGAATATCGACAGTCCGTTTATTTTAACCTTGGTTCTAGAAGCGATGCGGCATTGGGTGTTAATTTATGGCGTCGATGGATTTCGCTTTGATTTGGCGACAGGGTTAGGGCGTGAACCTCATGCGTATTCCAAAAAAGCGGCTTTTTTCAAAGCGGTGGAACAAGATCCGATTTTACGTGATTGCTATATGCTTGCCGAACCTTGGGATTTGGGAGACTACGGATATCAGTTAGGGCAATTTCCTGAGCGTTATGCCGAAGTGAATGATCAGTATCGAGATACTGCTAGAGCTTTTTGGCGTGGAGATAAAGGCATAACAGGCACGTTTGCGACACGTATGTTTGGTTCTCGTGATATTTTTCATAAAGGCGAGCGTAGCATTCATACTTCGGTGAATCCGATTACTTATCATGATGGGTTTACCTTGCATGACATTGTGAGTTACAACGATAAACATAACGATGCGAATTTAGAAGACAATCGTGATGGGCATAATCATAACTTAAGTTACAATTATGGCGTTGAAGGCGAGACAAATGATGTGGTGATTTTGAGTTTACGTGAACGGCAAAAGCGCAATTTGATAGCGTCAATGCTCTTCGCCCAGGGAACACCACATTTTTTATCAGGCGATGAGTTAAGTAAAACTCAGTTAGGTAACAACAACACTTATTGCCAAGATAATGAGCTCAATTATCTTGACTGGCACTTAAGCAAAACCCAATCAGACTTTTTATCCTTTTGTCAGTATTGCATCGCAATTAAACGTAATAGCCGAATTTTGACTGACGCACAATTAGCTGACGATAGTTATTTGTTACACAATAATATGGCTGAGGTGAATTGGTATAAGATTGATGGTAGTGATAAAGGCGATAGCGATTGGGAGCATCCTGATGTACAAGGATTTGCCGTCGAAATGATTGAAGCAACCAACGGCACATCATCTACAGATCTCGAACATTGGTTATTATGTATCAACGCCAGTACTAGCGATGAAACAATGGTGTTACCAGCTTTGCCGCAAGGGGCTCGTTGGGAAGTCTTACTCGATACTCGAATGTCAGAGTTTAGACCAAGCGGTAATTACATTCCTAAACCTGAATTTGTGATCTCAAATCGTTCTGTCGTCTTATTTAAAGTAGACCACAAAACAACGGATTAAGAAGGATTTCACGATGCAACTAACTAAAGATGAATTACGTTCGAAGCTGTCTACGGATGCGTATTATGTCACTCAAGAGAAAGGCACTGAACGACCATTCACTGGTGAATTTAATGATCATTGGGATGCTGGTCAGTATCATTGTGTCTGTTGTGATGCGCCATTATTTACTCAAGCACATAAATTTAATGCGGGTTGTGGTTGGCCGTCTTTTTACGAACAATCACAAGACCAAAACGTGCTCTTTCGCCCAGACAACACTCACGGCATGATTCGAACTGAAATTGTATGTAAACAATGTGATGCGCATCTTGGGCATGTGTTTACTGATGGACCCGCGCCAACCGGACAACGTTATTGTGTTAACTCTGTGTCTTTGACATTTTCACCTGATAGTGACGAATAATTCGCAAAATTAACCGAGCAACATCATTTATATGAATTATTAAGACAATTTTCATACGTTTTTAGTATTAGTTTACGGTGCATTTTTGTAATCTAATTTCTATTTTCATTATCTGATGATCGTTTTTGTGACGGTATGTGGGATAAAACCCAAAAGCATGTTGTAATCCTACATACAGACGTGTTTTTTTTCCCTCAAAATTAATAAATTCTGTAATAAATCAACAGTTTGGCATTATGCCTCGACACGTTTACACTACCCGAGAATTATACCGAAAAGCGATGCATTGATGCATGCTTGATTAATATTTTAAGACTCATTTAAGGGTGGACAATGAATCAACAAGTTGAACAGGATCTCCAAAAAAGTTGGCAGGAGCGTCAGGAATACGCAGAAAGGATGTTGCCGCTAATTGGTAAACTTTATCGTAATCGAGCAATTGAAATATCTGTCTATGGTCGTTCATTATTAAATGCGAGCGCAATTGATGTGATCAAAGCACATCGCTCTGTGCGTTTGCATGAAGGACAAAAATTACGTTTACGTGAATCTTTTCCAATTGTTGATGCATTATCTGTCTTACAACTTGCCCCAGCGCAAATCGATGTAGGAAAACTTGCTTGGGAATTTAACTATGGACGTGGTAAAGAACAAACAGACTTAGGTGCGTTCTTAAATCAAGAACTATCAGACATTGTTAATCAAGGTGATGACCAAGCACCTCAAGATGTTGTGTTGTATGGTTTTGGACGTATTGGTCGTTTATTAGCGCGCTTGTTAATTGAACGTCAAGGTACCAATAACAAATTACGTTTGCGTGCTATTGTCGTGCGTGGCGGTGGTGACGGCGATTTAGAAAAACGCGCAAGTTTACTGCGTCGTGATTCAGTACACGGTCCATTTAATGGCAGCATCACAGTAGATAAAGAGCGTAATGCATTACTAGCCAATGGTTCATTTATCCAAGTGATTTATGCCAACAGCCCTAAAGAAGTCGATTACACTCAATATGGCATCGATAATGCAATTGTCGTTGATAATACCGGGATGTGGCGTGACCGCGATGGCTTAGGTATCCATTTGCAATCCAAGGGCGCGAAAAAAGTGTTGCTCACCGCTCCGGGTAAAGGCGATATCAAAAATATCGTTCATGGGGTTAATCATACTGACATTCTTGATTCTGATGTGATCATGTCGGCAGCTAGCTGTACCACAAATGCGATAACACCAGTGTTAAAAGTCCTAGATGAAAAGTTTGGGATCCTCAATGGGCATGTGGAAACGGTCCATTCCTATACCAATGATCAAAACCTGATTGATAATTTCCATAAAGGTGAACGTCGCGGGCGCAGTGCACCGCTCAATATGGTATTGAGTGAAACTGGCGCAGCCACGGCTGTAGCCAAAGCCTTCCCTAAATTAGCCGGTAAGCTAACGGGGAATTCGATTCGTGTCCCTACGCCGAATGTATCAATGGCTATTTTGAGTTTAAATTTGGAAACGGCAACGACCAAAGACGAAGTAAATGATTATATACAATACGCGTCGTTATTTTCTGACTTGCAGCATCAAATTGATTTCACTCGGTCTACAGAAATAGTTTCAAGCGATTTAGTCGGGGCTAGAGCGACCTCAATTATTGATTCGACGGCGACGATTGTTTCTGAAAATCGTGTCAACTTATACGTGTGGTATGACAACGAGTTTGGTTATAGCTGTCAAGTTATGCGAGTAGTGCGAGACATGGCGGGAATTACATCACCTACACTACCCAAATAACACTACAAAAATAATTGCACTCTGTACCCTACGTCTTATAAATTACCGCAGAGTAATGACACCACAGAGTAATAATAAAAAGCCTGATTTGAAGTGCCCCCACTTAGTCAGGCTTTTTTATAAAATAAATTACATCCTAGACCGGTCTTAATGTAGGATAAGACGCTAATCATAGGAAATGACATGCCAAAAAATTCTTCAATCAAGCCTTCCGCTGAGCCTTCATCCGCAATAAAAAAAGCAAAAACCTTACGTGGTTATGCATTTGAGATTGTGATGGTGTGTGTGGTTGTTGGAGCGATATTTGCGTTTCAACAACGCAATATGTTACCCAGTGATGGCTCTGTGACTTTACCAAATACGCAATTTGTGACGTTAGCAGGCAATACCCGAATGTTGTTAGCCGATGATAAGCCAACGTTGGTTTATATTTTTGCACCTTGGTGTTCTATTTGTCGATTAAGTATCAATAACCTCGACAGTCTCGATCCCAATAAAGTTAATATTGTGCGCATTGGTGTTGACTATCAACATGCCGAAGAATTATCTGAATTTGTCCGTGATGTCGGTGTTCAAGGTGATGTGTTATTAGGCAATCGACAAACAATGCAAGATTTTAAGGTAACTGCATTTCCAAGTATTTATATTCTGCAACCGAATGGCAGTGTGGTCGGTCGTTCTGTGGGTTACACTACGTCTCTCGGTCTAAAGTTACGCACCGCATTTGAATAAATAACTTTACGTCAAACCTAGTATTTTTCACCACTAATTGGTAAATTACCAAAAAGAAAAATAACAAGGTTCGATTCCATGCAAATCAATGCTAAATTCGACAGTGGCAACATTCATGTCGTCTCTGCTGATTCCCCCGATGCGATACGTTTACGCATCAACTGTGACAACCAATCTAATTTTTATCAATGGTTCCATTTTCGCTTACATACTCAAGCGATGGTCAATCATACGATTATTATCGAAGATCTTGCTAAGTCTGCTTATCCTAAAGGATGGGAAGGGTATCAAGCACTGGCTAGTTACGACCGTGATGAATGGTTTCGGGTTGATACCCAGTTTGATGGTGATGAGTTAACGATTGATGTGACACCAGAATATGAAGTGATGTATTTTGCTTATTTCATTCCTTATAGTTATGACCGATATTTGAATTTACTGGCTTCTGCGCAAACTTCATTTGATTGCCAACATGTTTTATTAGGTGAAACCGTCGATGGACGTGATGTCTCTATGCTTGTGATCGGCGACCCACATAGCGATGAGACTAAACTCAATATATGGGTGACAGCACGTCAACATCCTGGCGAAAGTATGGCGTCATGGTGTGTTGAAGGACTGATTGAACGTTTGTTGGATGAAAATGATGGCTTATCTCGTGATTTACTAAATCATGCTGTATTTTATATCGTTCCAAACATGAACCCTGATGGCTCTGTGCGCGGTCATCTTCGCACTAATGCGGTTGGCGTAAATCTAAACCGTGAGTGGCAAACCCCGTCATTAGAAACTAGTCCGGAAGTGTATCATGTGTTACATAAAATGCGTGAAACTGGGGTCGACATGTATTTAGACTTGCATGGCGATGAGGCGCTGCCATATAATTTTGTAGCAGGTTCTGAAGGCGTGCCTAATTACGATGAGCGTATGGCTGGTTTAGAAAATACGTTTAAACAATCGTTACTCAATGCAACCCCCGAATTTCAAGATGTCTATGGATACCCGAAAAACCAACCTGGAGAAGCGAATTTAACTGTTGCCTCTAATGCCGTAGCCCATCAGTTTAATTGTATGGCTTATACATTAGAAATGCCGTTTAAAGATAATGCAGATTTACCGGATGCGGCTTTCGGCTGGTCAGTACCTCGCTGTGCGCAGTTAGGAGAAGACTTATTGATCCCAATCCGTGCAGTAGTAAATAAATTAAAGACAACACAATAATAATATCAATAAAACAACAATAATAATAATGACAAAAAAGGAAAATATAAAGTGGATGCACTATATAACGTACTACAAACACTCGATAGCTTTTTAGGGGGCGCTTTTTGGTTTCCTTATGTACTATTAGGTGTAGGTTTATTTTTTACAATATATCTAAAGTTCCCGCAAATACGCTTTTTTAAGCACGCTTGGTTAGTGGTTACTGGTAAATATGATAAACCGGACGATCCTGGTGATACGTCGCATTTTAAATCGTTGACCACAGCCTTATCGGGCACGGTAGGTACCGGTAATATATCCGGTGTCGCATTTGCGATATTTTTAGGTGGTCCGGCGGCGTTATTTTGGATGTGGGCAACGGCATTCTTAGGAATGACAACGAAGTTTGTGGAAGTCACCTTATCGCATAAATACCGTGAACAAACCGAAGATGGTACTATGGCTGGTGGCCCGATGTACTATATGGATAAGCGCTTAAATATGAAGTGGCTAGCTGTAGCGTTTGCAATCGCGACAGTCATCAGTTCATTTGGTACCGGAAATTTACCGCAGTCTAATGGCATCGCAACCTCGATTGAAGCTACATTTGGTTTTGAACCTATGCTGGTTGGTGGTGTATTAGCGATTCTTCTCGGTCTAGTGATAATCGGTGGGATCCATCGTATCGCTTCTGTGACATCGACCATTGTGCCATTGATGGCATTAATTTATATCGTCGGTGCATTCGCTGTTATCTTTGCTAACGCTGAAAACATAGGTCCTGCATTTGCTTCGGTTATTTCTGATGCCTTTACTGGTTCAGCTGCTGCGGGTGGTTTCTTAGGTGCAACTCTCGCGTATGCCTTTAACCGTGGCGTTAACCGCGGTTTATTTTCTAATGAAGCCGGTCAGGGTTCTGCTCCAATTGCTCACGCTGCTGCCAAAACTAAAGAGTCAGCTTCTGAAGGTATGGTGTCTATTCTTGAACCTTTCATCGATACGATTATTATTTGTACCATTACCGGTTTAGTGATCTTATCTTCAGGCGTCTGGAAAGAAAAACATCAAAATGTGTTCGATGCGTCAGATATGGTGTTTTTAGCGGGTGAATATTCGGATAAAAAAGAAGAAGATTTAACTAACCTTTACAAGCTAATCAATAATGTAGATGGCAGTACGGTCGAAAATTACAGTGGTGTTTTAACTATTGTCGGCGGTAAGGCACAAAACAATACTGATTTTACTTTAATGAATGCACGTTCTATTGCTGAAAATGTAACGTACAGTATTGGTTCTGAAGAAGATCTATTTACAGGTCGAATTGAGGTAATCAATGGCGTGCCACAAAAAGACAATTTAGTTGTCTCGGGTATGTCACTGGTGCATTCAGCTAAGTTAACGACAATCGCATTTACACGTGGCTACTTTGGTGATTTTGGCCAGTATATCGTGTCGATCGGCTTGTTGTTATTTGCTTTCTCCACCGCCATCGCTTGGTCGTATTATGGTGATCGAGCGATGACTTATTTGTTAGGTCCAAAGTCAGTTATGCCTTATCGAGTGATCTATGTAGCGGGCTTTTTCTGGGCAGCGTTTTCTGATACCACATTGGTATGGGCATTGTCAGCAGTCTCGATTGTAGTGATGACCTTACCAAATTTATTTGGCATTATGATGCTACGTAAAGAGATGAAAGACACGATGAATGAATATTGGAATAAAGTTAAAGATTAATTTTATTCTCAGTTTCGTGTAATATATCAACCTAGTGAGGTTCGCCTTACTAGGTTTTTTTATGCCGGAAGAATGATGATTAAATATAGGAAAGTAACCCGATGTTGATAGATTGCCCAGCGTGCAAAAAGAAAATATCTGATAAAGCCGACGAATGTAACCATTGTGGTTTTCACGTCACCGCTGTTGACGCCGAAGCGGTATTGCGTAAAGAAAAAATGGATAAATATATACGTCAGCAATCGCTACAAACTCAATCGTTTATTGCTGTGCTGGTGTTTATTACTGGATTTGGGTTTATGTATTGGGGACAACCTGAAGTCGGTAGCACGCAGCATAGTATTGCCATGCTGGTGTGTGTCATTGGATTTGTGTGGTATATCATCAATCGAGTGCGAATATTGTTGACTAAGCGCAGTAAAGTATTCGGCTAATTTTAACAAATTTACTTAGTAAAGAGAAAAGCGCAATGAATGTAGAGCAACTTGTAAACGCGATGACCCCAGAGGTTTTTACTAACCTAAAGCAAGCTGTGGAAACCGGAAAATGGCCCAATGGTACGCCTTTGACAGAAGAACAAAAAGCAAACTCATTGCAAATGGTCATGCTGTACCAAGCCAAAGTGGAACGTTCTAATGAGCATATGACCATTGGTGCCGATGGTGAAATGGTACACAAATCAAAATCAGAGTTACGTAATGAATTGCGTCAAGCTGGGCAAGCACCGATTGCTCAAGTAAAACTTACAGACTAATTTCACCTCTAAGATCTTGTCCCAATAGGGCGACTCGTTTAGCGTAGTCGTCCGTTTGTGATAACACAAAATGCAATTTAGTTAATGCAGCCTCTACCGTCATATCATAGCCTGATAATACACCCACATCAGCCAAACGCTTGCCATTGGCATAACCATCCATATTTACTTTCCCTGACAAACATTGAGTGCAATTTAGAATTATAATGTTGCGTGCTTTCGCTTCTGCAAATGCACTGAGCATAGCTTCATTTTGGGGGGCATTGCCGACACCATAGCTTAAAAGGATTAGTGCTTTGACGGGTTGGCGTAACAAATTATTAATGATGTCAACACTGATACCTGGATACAAACTCACTAAGCCAACGGGTTGAGCATCAATATTATGTAACGTAATATCAGTTGCATTATCGAGCTGAGAAGAGGGCTTGCTGGGGTTTACCAAGTTTTCAGTCGTATTAACTTGAATATTGATCCCTGCTTCAATTAAAACGGGATAGTTAGGCGATGAAAAGGCATTAAAGCCATCGGCGTTAACTTTTCGAGAACGATTGCCTCTAAAAAGCTGGTTGTTGAAAAATAACGTGACTTCAGCAATCGGATAATTGGCGGCTAAATATAATGCATTGAGTAAGTTTACTTGGCCATCAGATCGCAGTTGTGCCAATGGAATTTGTGAGCCGGTCACTATAATCGGTTTGGTTAGTCCGTCGAACATAAACGATAATGCTGATGCGGTATATGCCATCGTATCAGTCCCATGCAAAATAATAAAACCATCATAAGCATGATAATTATCTTTAATATCTTGAGCGATCATTTGCCAATCACTAGGCTGCATGTCAGAAGAATCAAGCAAAGTCGCATATTCATGTAGCGTAAATTCGGGCATTTCAGCGCGGTGAAACTCAGGCATGCCTTGTAGCGTTTCACCTAGGAACCCTGATACAGGAATATAGCCATTTTCAGACGGACGCATACCTATCGTTCCACCAGTATAGGCAACATAAATGTGCTTACGTGAGAGTGAGGAAGTCGAATTAGGTGCTGCAGTCATCGTATTTATTGTGATATTGGTCATTAAAATTATAATTATTTTGAAATCCGAACTGATTGTACCAAATTTTAGTTGAATATCATCTTAGTCTGTTGCAAATTGGTTGGTATTGATTTTTAAAGAGTAAAATACAGTATGCGGATTTTTGTAATTATTAGTGTAATGTTACTTGGATATGGCGTAACAACGAATTTATATGCTCAAGAACAGTCAGGTTTAACATTTACTCAAGCGTTAAATATTGATGTATTGACTCCATTATCCCGCAGCGAAATATTACCGATGAAAGCCCGCGCTAAAAAGATCAACGAGATGCTTGAAGATAAATTGATCAATACGTTGCCTCAACTGATGTCGCGTGAAGGGATTGATATGTGGATATTGATTTCACGCGAGTATAATGAAGATCCAATTCTAAAAACTATGCTGCCTTCAACCTGGTTATCAGCACGTCGCCGAACAATCTTAGTATTATTTAATCCAGGCGAAGGCAAACCGATTGAACGCTATGCTGTAGCTCGCTATCAAGTCGACACGCTATTTCAAAAAACGTGGGATAAAGAAGCCCAGCCGTCTCAATGGCAGCGATTGGTCGAGCTGATTGAGGCGAAGCAACCCAAAGCGATTGCGGTCAATAAATCGGCGCATTTTGCCCTTGCTGATGGATTAACCGCGACTGAGTTTGAGGATTTGATTGGTGTGTTACCATTACGCTTACAAAGTCATGTCATGTCTAGTGAGCCATTAGCGTTGGCATGGTTGGAAACACGAACCAAGATGGAGTTAGCGATATACCCTGAGATTGTTGCGATGGGGCATCGGATTATTAAAGAAGTTTACAGTCAAAAAGTCATTACCCCAGGTAAGACGACAACCGATGATGTCGTCTGGTGGTTACGTGATAAGTCCACAGAATTAGGGTTACAAAATTGGTTTCATCCGAGTGTGTCAATTCAGCGTGCTTCAACGGATGCATTTAATCATATTGATGCGTTTACGAATGTGAAACCGGATAACACCATATTACCAGGTGACTTAGTCCATTTGGATTTTGGCATTACTTATTTACGACTCAACACTGATCAGCAACAACATGCCTATGTACTTAAAGAGAATGAAACTGATGCGCCTGAGTACTTGCAAGGGGCACTTGCTGATGCTAATCGCTTACAAGATATTTTTACGTCGTTGTTCGCGGTAGGCAAAACGGGTAATGCTATTTTGCGTGAAGCTCGTGCGCAAGCTATTAAAGAAGGTATTAAACCATCAATTTACACCCATCCTCTTGGTTATCATGGGCATGCGGCAGGGACGACCTTAGGGATGTGGGATTCTCAAGGTGGAGTGCCAATCCAAGGGGATTACCCATTACATGCTCAAACGGCATATTCGATTGAATTAAATGCCGCAAAGTTTATTGAAGCTTGGGGCAAAGAAGTGCGGATCATGCTTGAAGAGAATGCTGTTTTTGATGGGCAGACCGTTTCATACTTAAATGGCAGACAAACAAGGTTTCATTTGATTACAACAAAATAAGGAATAACACGTGGCATAAAACGGTAACGTCCTGAGAATGATGCTTTAATTTTTTTTCTTCAATCATCTTCTAATATTCAATAAATTTTAATATTTACCGATAAATAGTAAATTGAAGCAATGCGTAGTGCTGCTTCGTCTCACCGGTACTGTTATCGTATTACAAGGATTGAATATGGGCTTTAACATAAATATTAAGCGTGCTGCAGCACTTATTCTCACACTACTGCTTGCAGCTTGCGGGGGGGAATCTGGTCAAACACCTTCACCCACAGCGGTCACAGCAACCGAACTTAATTTAGCGCCTATTGCTAATGCTGGTGCAGATCAAAGTAGCATTGAAGGATTGTTGATCACATTAAATGGATCTTTAAGTACTGACCCTAATGGTGATTTAATTACTTTTACATGGATATTGGTGTCAGCTCCATCAGGCAGTAGCGCAATATTAAGTGATACGTCCAGCGCCACACCAACCTTTACTGCGGATAGGGTCGGCAATTTTATATTTGAATTAACCGTGACTGATAATAATACATTGGCAAGTACAGCGGACTCTGTCACCGTTACGGTTAGTAGCAATAACGCGATCCCTATTGCTAATGCTGGCGCTAACCAAAATGTAGTATCAGGTACGTTTGTCACTCTTAGTGGTGCCGAGAGTAGTGATGCGAATGGCGATGTATTAAGTTATAGGTGGAGTATTTTGAGCCAGCCTGAGACGAGTACCATAGCGTTAGCCAATGCCAATACTATTGCGCCTTCAATCACACCAATAGTAGATGGCAGCTATGTAGTACAATTGATTGTTAATGATGGTAGCGCCGATAGTGCACCGGTTTCGATGAGTATTACGGCACAAACTGCAAATTCAATTCCAATCGCTAATGCAGGAATAGATCAATCTTTGTTAGTAGGCCAACTCGTGTCTTTGTCGGGTGAAAAGAGTACGGATGCTGATAACGATCCTATTTCTTATCGTTGGGCATTCGTCAGCAAGCCTATTAATAGTGTGGTAACGTTAGACAATACAGCAATTGTCAATCCGCAATTTACACCTGATTTGCCTGGAAGTTATGTCCTGAATTTAACGGTAAATGATGGAAATGAGGATAGTAGCACCGATCCAGTTGTGATCGACGCTATTCTCCCACAAATTACGTTACAACGTTTAAGTCGTGGTGTGAATGTTGTGTATGAGGATGTACCGTTTCCTTTTGACAATCAACTTGCCGTCATAACGGCTAGCATCAATTCAGCCAATCCACCTAACTTTTATGCTCTCGACCGATTTAAATTCACTAGCATTGGTCAATCTTACACGATTACAGGCATTAGCGTAGGAGCATCGGTAGAAGGTTTTACTGCATTTATTCAAGATGTACAAACGGGGATAATATTGACGGAAGGAACTAATATCCCCGCTGATAGTGAATTTGAGTTTGTGCTTGGTGCATTATTTACTGATGGTGTTCAAATCAGGCTGCGGTTTACGTTTGAAATTAGTGAAACCAATGAGAAATTTGATATTACCTATACCTACATGACCGTATTTATCTAATTTAGAACCATAAAAAAATCCCTAGCGAATTATATCATTAGGGATTTCATTTTATCTAAACACGTAAAAAAGTGCAGTAGGTTATCGAGTCGCTTTATTTTTTGCTTGGCTGAAATTGACCTACGACATCTTCTCCAGCGGCTTGTTTATCTGCATGGTAACTTGAACGAACCATAGGTCCACAAGCGGCATGAGTAAAACCAATCTCATTAGCATAATCACCCAGTTGAGTGAACTCGTCAGGAGTGACATAACGTTTCACCGGGTAGTGATGGCGTGATGGCTGTAAATATTGACCTAACGTTAGCATATCGACGTTGTGGGCGCGTAAATCGTCAAGAACAACCTGGATCTCAGCAACTTCTTCCCCCATTCCCATCATTAAACCTGATTTAGTCGGGATATGCGGATGCGCCGCTTTGAACTTTTTCAATAAATCTAAAGACCACTGATAATTCGCACCCGGACGACATTCACGATACAAACGTGGAATGGTTTCTAGATTATGATTAAAGACGTCAGGTAAGCCGGTGCTTAAAATTTCTAAAGCACGATCCATGCGACCACGGAAATCGGGTACTAAGACTTCGATTTTGGTGTTAGGACTATGCTCACGAATGGCATTGATACAATCAACAAAGTGCTGTGCGCCACCGTCACGTAAATCATCACGATCTACTGAAGTGATCACCACATATTTAAGCTCCATTTTAGCGATAGTCGTCGCTAATTTAATCGGCTCTTCGGCACTCGGAGGTAACGGTTTACCATGCGCGACATCACAAAAAGGACAACGACGAGTACAAATATCACCGAGGATCATAAACGTTGCAGTACCATGATTGAAACATTCTGCTAGGTTAGGGCAGCTGGCTTCTTCACACACTGAATGCAAATTATTTTCACGCAGTGTTTGTTTGATTTTTTCAACTTTCTCAGTGGTACGTGGTAATTTGATTTTAATCCATGCTGGCTTACGCAACATTTCTTCTTTTTCAGAAGGAATAATGGTGATAGGGATATGTTTTACTTTTTCATCATCGCGGAGTTTAACTCCTGCTTCTGGACGTGAATTACTCATCAAAACCTTCTCTAAACTGTACTTGTTGAACACCTATTAAGGTGCAAAAATGTGCAACGATATCTTGGCCTACACGAGCTAAATCAGCTGCGCCGCCTAATCGAGCACTATCCGTCATTTCTAAACCTGCATAACCACAAGGGTTAATATGATTAAATGGGGTCAGATCCATATTAACATTTAATGCCAGTCCATGGAACGAGCATCCTTTCCGGATCCGTAAACCAATAGAGCAAATTTTCTGTTCATTAACATATACGCCAGGCGCATCTTTTTTGGGATATGCCTTGATATTAAACTGTGCTAAATGGGCAACAATACACTCTTCAAGTGCGGTAACCAATTGGCGTACACCAACTTTTAAGCGTTTAATGTTGAGTAATACATACATCATCTGTTGTCCGGGGCCATGGTAGGTAATTTGTCCACCACGATCGACATGAACGACAGGGATTGCATTAGGATTTAATAAATGCTCAGGTTTACCTGCCTGACCTTGGGTATAGACTGGTTGGTGCTCAACAAGCCATATTTCATCTATGGTGTCAGCTGTGCGTGAATCCGTAAAGGCATGCATTGCTTGCCAAATGGGTTCATAAGGTTGGAGTTGTAAATCTCTAACAATCAGAGTCATTAAATTACAACACGCACCAGCTCTAATGCTGAAATTTCGGTATAGATAGTTTCCATGTGCTCTTTAGAGGTGACTTTGACACTAATCGAAAGAGAATGATAATTACCTTTGGTACTCGGTTTAACCGTTGGTGCATAATCACCTGGTGCTAATGCTTGCAAGCTATTGATTACAGTATCAGGTAATTCAGGATGCGCTACGCCTAACACTTTGAATGTTTGAAAACAAGGGAACTCTAACAACTCGTCAAAATGTGTATCCATGATTTGGACCTCAGTTAAAAATTATGCGATTGTATTATGCTATTTAAATTATATTATAACACAAACAAAAACGGCCTGATTATACACCCAGACCGTTATTTTTTTCTAGTTTTAGCGGGGATTAATTTGTAGTGTCATCGCTAAATTGTAAACGAAAATAATCTAGGGCTTTATCAAACATGCTACCCTCGTTTACATCTTGTAAGGCAACAAGTGGGTAGTCAGCAATGGTTTCATTTTCAATTTGCAGACTCAAAACACCGACGACTTCACCTTTTTTCAACGGCGCTTGTAATTGTCGGTCAATAATAAAATTGGCTTTCAGGTTTTTGGATTGACCACGCGGAATGGTTAATGATACATCTTGCGTAATCCCCAAATCAACGGTTTTGCGATCACCCATATAAATACGATGCGCGACAAAACTGTGACCCGCGTTATATGGCGCGACTGATTCAAAGAAACGGAAGCCATAACGGAGTAACTTTTTATTTTCTACTTTACGTGCGCGCTCTGAATCAGTACCCATAACCACTGATATTAATCTCATGTCTCCCTGGGTTGCTGAAGTAATCAAGCTATAGCCTGCATCGGAAGTATGTCCGGTTTTGATACCGTCCACACTAAGGGCTTTATCCCATAACAGGCTGTTACGGTTATATTGACGGATGCCGTTGTAAGTAAATTCTTTTTGGCTATACAGCCTGTATTCTTCAGGGTTATCACGAATTAATGCACGTGACAGTAATGCCATATCACGAGGCGATGTAAAATGTTCGCTATCATGCAAACCATGTGAATTGACAAAATGACTTGAATTCATATTTAGTTTCGCAGCATGAGCGTTCATCATTGAAGCAAATGCTTCTTCTGAGCCAGCAATATGTTCGGCCATCGCTACACACGCATCGTTACCAGACTGGATGACGATACCATGGATCAAATCAGACACACTGACTTGAGTGCCCACCTCAATAAACATCTTTGATGAATCAGGGAAGTTTTTAGCCCAAGCTTTCTCTGAAATAGTGACTGGGTCGTTGAGCGCAATATTACCTGCTTGTAATTCTTGACCGATTACATACATCGTCATAATTTTGGTCAATGACGCAGGGGCAAGTTGCATATCTGCGTTTTGTTCTGCAATCACATCGCCGGTATTTGCATCAAGTAAAATATAACCTGATGCAGAGACGCTTGGTGCGGGAGGGATGATCACCACCGCATAGGATAAAAAAGAACAACACAGAAAACAAAACAAGGTAACAATTTTTTGCATACAACACCTAGGGACAAACAAAATGAATGATTTACATGATAACATTTCCATGCGGACATTTGACTATATCAGGGTAAAAAAGTTTCAATTAAACTAAGACTTATTCACTTAAATAGATAAAAGCTTGGTCATACCCTGTACCACGAACATCTAGCAATAACGCATCTGCAAGCACACGGTTATCAATCGGCCCAATTAGTGTGCGATAAATTTTATTATTGGCGCTAATAGTTGCCGGGTGTTGGTAAATAACATTTGCAGCTAGGGCTAATGATTCCGCTTTTGCTTTATCATTAAACGCTGCAATTTGAATAAACAGTTGATTAGCGTTAGATTCAATTGGACTGGGGTCAAGGTATTGATTCAGTGAAATGCTCGGATTATTAGCCACCGTTACCATGTTATCTTCATCGACATGTATCACTTCTAATTTGATAGAAGCGGTTCCGGTGGATAAGTAATCCAGTTCTTTGGCTGCGGCAAACGATAAATCAAGTATACGGTTGTGGTGAAATGGACCACGGTCATTAATACGCACAATAATACTTTTGTTGTTTTTAGTGTTCGTTACTCGTGCATAAGACGGCAGCGGCAGCGTTTTATGGGCTGCAGTAAATTCGTACATATCAAAAACCTCACCATTTGACGTTAGATGTCCGTGAAATTTTTGTCCATACCAAGATGCGTATCCATGCTCGACGACGCCCTTACCTGAGAGTATTGGCTGGTAATTAATTCCGCGGATAGTATAAGGACGCATGTTAGCTAAACGGTAAGGTTCAAATTGAGGAATGATAATACTCGGCTCATGATCCGGTATTAATGTAATTGGTGCAGAATCTACTCGCATAGAATAGCGACTTTTAGGAGCCGATGAACACGCTGCAAGTGCAAAAATACAAAGTGATATGCAGATAATTCGGGGTAATTTAATCATCGTGACATTACTCTTTTTTGGGTTGAAATTGCCATTAGTAAACCAAATCCAGACATCAACGTAACCATCGAAGTGCCGCCATAACTGACTAGTGGTAAAGGCACACCAACAACCGGTAATAAACCCGACACCATGCCCATATTAACAAAAACATAGACAAAAAAAGTGAGGGTGATACTACCCGCTAATAATTTACTGAATAAAAACTGGCATCGTGAAGCGATAATTAAACCACGTCCGACAATAAAACCATAGACTAATAACAGACCGATTACGCCCAAAAAGCCAAACTCCTCGCTAAAAACTGCAAAAATGAAATCTGTATGGGGTTCAGGTAAAAATTCAAGTTGTGATTGAGAGCCCTGTAACCAGCCTTTACCTGTCAGACCGCCAGATCCTATCGCTATTTTCGATTGGATAATGTGATAGCCAGCGCCGAGTGGATCGCTTTCTGGATTTAAAAAGGTCGTGACCCGTTGTTTTTGATATGCTTTCATCAAAAACAACCACATAATTGGGGCGAAGCTACCAATGAGTAAGGCGAAAAGAGCGATGATCCGCCAACTCATCCCAGCTAAAAATAACGCAAATATCCCTGAGCTAGCGATTAATAATGACGTGCCTAAATCAGGCTGGCGAGCGATTAAAATAGTTGGTATAAACACAATTAATAGCGCTACCATTAAGTGCTTGAAACTTGGTGGCATCCCATCTTTACTGATGTACCAAGCGACGGTCATCGGAACAAATAATTTTAATATTTCTGAAGGCTGAAAGCGAAATACCCCTAAATCTAACCACCGTTGTGCACCTTTACCAGTTACGCCAATGATTAATACTGAAAGAAGTAAGACAATTCCAATCCCATAGACGAAAGGAGAGATATTCCGATAAAAGGATACTGGCACTTGAGCTAGGACAAACATGGCCACTAACCCTATCGCTAAGCGGATGACTTGGCGTTGAATTAATTCCATATCTTGCCCGCTAGCAGAATAAATTGTCAATAAGCCAATGCTCATTAACACTAACAAACCCGAAAGTAACCAGCCATCAATATGTATTCGCGCTAAAAAATTGTCGGATTGTTGCATTGCTGTTTTTGATACCGGCATTAGTGCGTTTCTCCTAACCAATAATCCATAACATTGCGAGAAATGGGAGCGGCATTCGAGCCACCTCCACCAGCATTTTCTAATGCCACGATGACACTCAATTTAGGATCTTTTGCCGGTGCATAGCCTAAATACATCGCATTATCTTTTAAATAGTCGGCAATGATCAAATCATCTACATCTTCATCTTGGCCAACTGAGAATAACTGCGCAGTCCCTGTTTTACCCGCTGATGCATATGAACTGTTACTAAACGCTTTAAATGCAGTGCCTTGTGGTGTATTGACTGTATCAAACATCGCTTGTTGCACCATATCCCAATTTTTCTTTTGCAGTACTCTAATAGGTTCAGCGGTATTTAACGGTTCTGTAATGACTAGGTCATCTAGAATGCTTGCTTTAAGTAGCTTAGGACGATTTTTAACGCCATAATTAATAATCGTATTGATTGAATCGACTAATTGTACAGGTGTTGCAGTCCAGTATCCTTGTCCAATACCAACAGAAATCGTATCACCAATATACCAAGGTTGATTAAACCTCGCACGTTTCCAACCTCGGCTCGGTAAATTGCCATCAGACTCTTCTAACAGATCAATGTTGGTGTGTTCACCAAAGCCAAATTGCGCCATGTATTCATGGATTGTATCAATTCCTAATTTATAAGCTAATTCATAAAAAAATGTATCACACGACACCACAATTGATCGTTGGACATCCACTTTTCCGTGCCCACGCTTCAACCAATCACGCCATACGTGTTCAACATCTTCTAACTGATAATAACCTTTGTCTTGGATATGAGTTGTATCTGTGATTTTTTGCGACTCTAAACCTAACAATGCTAAGTGGGGTTTGATTAATGATGCAGGGGGGTATTGTCCTTGTACCGCTCGATTGAGAAGTGGTCTGTCATTATTTTCAATTAATTTAGAATAATCTTTTTGCGAGATGCCATTTACAAATAAATTGGGGTCGTAGGACGGACTTGAATACATCGCTAAAATCCCACCATCACTTGGATCTGAAACCACCACGGAGCCTTTTTTATCGGCTAACAAAGATTGTACATAAAGTTGTAATTCAATATCAATATTGAGAATCAAGTCTTCACCAGGTTGCGGTGGGGTTTGTTCTAATATCCGTAATGTGCGTCCTTTACTATCTACTTCTAGTTGCGCATAGCCGACTTTGCCATGCAGGCGTTCTTCGTAATACCGTTCGACGCCTTGTTTACCTATATTTTTACTCGCAGCATAATTGGATTGTGCCCCCCAACTAGCAATCAAATTTAGATCCCGTGCGTTGATTTTTGAGACATAACCCAATACGTGCGTTAAGGCACTGCCGTAGGGATAGTAACGCGCAAGACTGGCTTCAACGGCAACGCCATCAAAACGATGTTGTTGTGCAGAAAATAACGCCATCATATCTTCATCCATATTCGCGATAAGAGTTACAGGATGAAACCTGCGTTGGCGTTTTCGGTTGCGTTCGAACCGAGCAATATCAGAAGGGGTAAGCTCAAGTAGCTGTTGTAATTCGTCTAATAGTGTATCGAGATCTTCGACTTGTTCCAGCGACACTTCGAGGTTAAATACTGGTCGATTTTCAGCAATGATAGTGCCGTTTCGATCATAAATTATACCGCGATTGGGCGCGACAGGGATCACCTTAATGCGATTTCCATCGGCACGTATTTGATAATCTTCAAACTGCTCCACTTGCAGTGAATAAAGGTTATTTAAGACAACTAAAATCAGGGTGAAACACAAGAGCACAGCAAAGAGACAACGACGGAGAAATAAGTTGGATTCCGCAGTAAAATCTCGAATAGTCTGGCGTCGGTTATTCATTCTGGAAAGTGCGCCTATTCTCTGTGATAAGGATGGTTTTGGGTTATCGACCACGCACGGTAAAGACTTTCAACTACAATGACGCGTACCAAGGGGTGAGGGAGTGTTAATGGGGATAATGACCAGCGTTGCTCAGCGAGCGCAATGCATGCTGGGGCTAAGCCTTCTGGACCGCCAATTAATAAACTGACGTCGCGTCCATCCATCTTCCAGCTATCAATTTGTTTGGCTAATGTGGGGGAGTCCCATGGTTTACCCAATACTTCAAGCGTGACTACTCGGTCATGTTTGCCGATAGCTTGACAGGTAAGTTCACCTTCTTTTTCTAAAATTCTAGTAACGTCTGCATTTTTTCCTCTTTTCCCCGCAGGGATCTGAGTAAACTTGACTGGCATGTCAGAAGGGAATCGTTTAAGAAAATGAGCGCATCCGGTTTCTACCCAGTCAGGCATTTTAGTTCCAACTGCAATAATTTGGATGCGCATCGTTGTGCTAACCTAAGGTAATTAAGACCAGAGTTTTTCTAGTTGATAGAAGTCACGGGTTTCATCTTGCATAACATGCAGGACAACATCACCTAAATCGACTAATACCCATTCACCTGATTCTTGTCCTTCAATACTTAAAGGAGGTGAACCTGCGCGTTTCATTTCTACTACAACATTTTCCGCAATAGAGCGAACATGTCGTTTTGAGTTACCTGAACACACTATCATCGTGTCGGTAACGGTTGATCTACCAGCTACATCAATTTCAGTGATGTCTCTACCTTTCATGTCTTCAATTTTATCAATGACGAATTTTTTTAAGCTATCGTGGTCCAAAGTTGCCTCAGTTTGCAAATAAATGATGTATACGAATATAGTTTAACACGCTTGGCGTAATAAATTGACTTTCTATATCGCGGTTTAGTAATTCTAACCTGCATTGGGTGGATGAAATATTCACTCTAGGCAAGATAACTCGGGTGATACAGCCTATTTTATGGTGTATCGGACCCTGTGTTAATGTGTTGATATTTTGCACGATTTTTTTAGGTAATGTTCCTACTTTAGTTTGAACTTGGTCTCTCGGGAGTACAATGATGTGGCACAGCTGCATAATATCGGCATACCGGTGCCACTTATCGAAGCTTTGCAGACTGTCTTCACCGATAATAAAAAATACACGATAATGCTCAGAAAAATGCAACAGAGTGTTGAACGTAAAACTTGTTTCAGGCTGTGTTAACTCATAATCGCTGATCGTTAAACTAGGAAATTCAGCAGTACATAACTGCAGCATTGCCAACCGATGCGCATTGGATACGGGTGGTTGGTCGAGTTTAAGAGGTGAAATATGATTAGGTAATAAAGTAATATTACCCACGCCATACTGTTGTTGCAGTGCTAATAAAGGCTCAATATGGCCACGGTGCGGCGGGTTGAAACTTCCACCAAATAAATAGAGCAGGGGTTTATGCATAACTCAACGTAAACTCATCTAAACCGTATGGCGTAAAGAGAAGGCATAAATGACACAACAATACATAAGGGCGTGTAGGTTGTGTGTTTTTAAACTGAAAGTCAGCTTCTTTTAATGCCACTCTGATTGAAGCAAATTTTTGTGGTGTAAATTGTTTTAGTAAATCGGTATACAAACCTTGTTTGTTGCCCCATACACGTAATGCAGTCCAATTAATCCGTTCGCCGTTGCGCTGGAGTTGATCAATGGTATAGAGTGTTTCCCATTCTTTAATCAATGCCCAGATAATAATGTTAGGTTCTAGCCCTTCACTCTCAAGGCGAAACAATAACTTAACGATCCGTTGAGCATCACCAGCAAGCATTGTGTCAATGAGTTGATATACGGTATAACGTGATTGCTCTACAACGGCTGCTTTACATTGTTTTATGTTTAGTGTGCCACCTGCATACAATAAACCCAGTTTATCGATTTCTTGCTTAGCAGCGAGCATATTACCTTCACAGGCATCAGCGACAAACGCGATACAATCTTGTGTGGTATGAATTGGGATCTGTTGTAGAAGCTGCGCGACCCAATTTTCTAAGTCACGTCCTTCTAGCGCAAAACAAGGGATGAACCAACCCGCAGATTGATAGGTTTTAAACCACTTGGTGTTTTGCACATCTTTGCCAACACGTGGACCATAGATGACAATCAAAACATCCGCTGAAGGTTGCTCAGCTATGCTCAATAATACTTTACTGCCTTCTTTACCCGGTTTACCTGTAGGTAAATGAAGTTCAATCAGTTGTTTATCGCTAAACAATGACATCGTTTGCGTGGCCTCTAGTAACGTTGACCAGTCAAAATCAGCATCGGCCGTGAGGCTTTGTCGTTCTGCAAACCCAGCTTTAAGCGCATGCTCACGCACCGTATCAAGCGCTTGTATCGTTTGTTGCGGCTCATCACCGAAAATTAATACAAAGGGCGGTAAACTATTGTCACATTGAGTTGCTAACTGATTTAAACGTAATTGCATATTAGCGGCCTTGCAACTGGGCTAAATGCGCAGGTAAACGCTGGTAAATAGTTGCAGCAGCTTCTTGGCGTAGCTCATTGAGTACTAAATTAAGCTCACGAGTTTTGGCTAACACTTGACGAGGATCATCCTGGTACTCTCGAATTAACGTAAATGTATAATTCTGGGGATCCATATCAGCGAAATGTAGCACGTAATTAACCGCATAAATCAACTCATACTCAGCGACTTGTCCGGTAGAAAAAACCGATAACAAACGACGCTCAATAGATTCAGGTTTAATGCTAATCGTATGGGTAATCGTGCCATCAATATTTGGTTGAATACCTTGTTTGGTAAAATATTGTTCAACAGTGTTATGCAAGGCGGAATAACGGGTCGGCTGCTCTACGTGCAGATGAGACAAAGCGGAGTTAGGGAGCTGTTGCCCCCTTAAAGTAAAACCACAACTGCTGATCAGCCCAAGTAGCACAAATACACAAAACCAACGCACAAGCCAATAATGTCTGGTGCTAGGTGATACAGATTGTGTTATTTGATTAACCGTAGTCATTGTGGTGTATCCTTATACGCCTGCTGTGGGTCATTCTCAGTTTTGTTACTGACTTAGTTAGCGACAATATTTAATAATTTACCAGGCACATAAATCACTTTACGGATAGTCTTGCCATCAATAAAGTTTTGTACGTTACTGTCGGCTTGACCTAATGCTTCTACTGTTTCTTTAGATGCGTCAGCTGCAACCGTTATTTTGGCGCGTAATTTACCATTTACTTGCACTATAATCAGTTTTTCAGCTTCAACCATTGCGGCACTATCCGCTTGAGGCCAAGGTGCAATGTGTACATTATCATGGCCTAATGCTTGCCATAATTCATGCGCAATATGCGGCGTAATAGGGGTTAACATTAATACGATTGCCTCGCTGCCTTCCTGTAAAATAGCGCGGTCTTGTTCACTATCGCTTGGCGCTTTAAGTAAATGATTACTCAGCTCCATGATCGCAGCAATGGCGGTGTTAAACGTTTGACGACGTTCAATATCATCACTGACTTTAGCAATCGTTTGATGCACAAGTCGACGTAGGTCTTGTTGCGACTTGCTTAACTGTGCAGCATCTACTGCGACAGTTTCGCCTAAGGCAACATGCTCTGAAACTAATTTCCAAACGCGCTTTAAGAAGCGATTCGCGCCTTCCACACCTGAGTCAACCCATTCTAATGTTTGTTCAGGTGGTGCAGCAAACATGGTAAATAGACGGACCGTATCAGCGCCATATAAATCGATCACTTGTTGTGGGTCGATACCATTGTTTTTTGATTTTGACATCTTTGTCATGCCGCCATGCACGACTGCTTCGCCATCGCTAATAAGTATGGCCGTAATGATGCGACCTTTTTCGTCTTTGGTAATGGTAACATCAGCAGGGGAGTACCAGGTTTTTTTGCCTGCCGCGTCTTCACGATAAAACGAATCAGCAAGTACCATGCCTTGGCACAGTAAGCGCTTGTATGGCTCATCAGAATCGACTAAGCCTTCATCACGTAATAACTTATGGAAAAAACGTGAATATAATAAATGTAGAATAGCGTGTTCTATCCCGCCCACATATTGATCAACCGGTAACCAATAGTTGGATTCGGCAGGATCGAGCATCGCATTACTTGGTTGAGAGGTATAACGGGCATAGTACCAAGATGATTCCATAAAGGTATCAAAGGTATCTGTTTCACGTAATGCGGGTTGGCCATTGAAGGTCGTCTTGGCCCATTCTGGATCTGCCTTGATCGGAGATGTCACGCCATCCATAACCACATCTTCGGGTAAAATCACCGGTAATTGTTCAATAGGTACAGGTGCTGACTCACCATTTTCAAGGTTCAGCATTGGAATGGGTGCACCCCAATAACGCTGACGAGATACACCCCAATCGCGTAGTCGGTAATTGACGGTTTTTTTGCCTTTACCTAATGCGGCAAGTTTGTCCGCAATCGCATTAAAGCCAGCTTCGAAATCTAGTCCATCAAATTCACCAGAATTAATCAATGCGCCCTTTTCAGTGAAAGCAGCAACACTGATATCACAATCAACACCACTAACGACTTGTTTGATAGGTAAACCGTAGGCTTTAGCAAATTCATAATCACGTTGGTCATGACCTGGGACTGCCATTACGGCGCCTGAGCCATAGCCCATTAATACAAAGTTAGCGACCCAAATTGGTACGCTTTCACCCGTTAAAGGATGAATGGCGGTAAAGCCGGTATCGACGCCTTTTTTCTCCATTGTTGCCATTTCTGCTTCGGCTAGTTTTGCATTTTTACAAGATTCGACAAATTCGGTCAGTTCAGGACGTAAAGCAACGGCTGCTAATGCAATAGGATGCTGCGCGGCAACCGCGACATAACTCACACCATATAATGTGTCAGGGCGAGTCGTATAGACTTCTAATTCAGTGAGTTCAGCAATTTCATGTGGTAAATCAAATTTGATCTCGACACCTTCTGAGCGACCAATCCAATTTTTTTGCATGGCTTTAACTTGTTCCGGCCATTGGTCTAACTTATCTAAGTCATCAAGAAGGTTTTGGGCATAAGCGGTAATTTTGATAAACCACTGTGGAATTTCTTTTTGCTCAACAACAGCGCCTGAACGCCAACCGCGACCATCAATAACTTGCTCGTTAGCTAGTACGGTTTGATCAATCGGATCCCAATTTACGGTAGATAGTTTTTTGTACACTAAGCCTTTTTCATATAAACGGGTAAAGAACCATTGTTCCCAGCGGTAGTAATCGGGTTGGCAGGTCGCAAATTCACGATCCCAATCATAGCCAAAGCCTAATGAATTAAGCTGGGATTTCATGTACTCAATGTTAGAGTAAGTCCAATTAGCTGGCGCAGTATTGTTGTTGATTGCGGCATTTTCTGCAGGCAGACCAAACGCATCCCAACCCATCGGCTGCAGGACATTTTTGCCGAGCATGCGTTGATGACGACTAATCACATCACCAATCGTATAGTTACGTACATGCCCCATATGCAGCTTGCCACTGGGATAAGGAAACATAGATAGACAATAAAATTTTTCTTTGGTGTCATCCGGTTGTGCTGTAAAACACGCGTTTTCTTGCCAGTATTGTTGAACTTTGGCTTCTAATGCTTGGGGGGTGTATGGCTGTTGCGACATGTAATTAACTATTCCACATAAAATTAATTGTTCTTTAGCCCAATAGAATACCTTAGCTAGGGGCGTAACGCTATGCTCGAAAAGGAATTTTTATGCGACTATTGAGATGACTATGTGTAGAATAATACCCAATAAAACCATAATTATGACACAGTGATAGTATCCATATGACCCAATCGTTATTTTCTGCACATTCAGCAATGCTTGATTTGATGGTACGTACCCGCCTTGAATCAGAACAATGCCATGCACAGTTAGGGGCGTTTGATATCCCTGAATTAACCGCTGAATACTTAGCGTTACAGCATAAGAACAAGATTTTCATTGGTCAAAAAAGAGCAAAGCGAGCACTAGAATTTGGTCTAGGAATTGACGCACTTGGTTATAATTTATTCGTTATGGGCGAACTGGCGACAGGGCGTTCGACCTTGGTCAAAAGCTATATTGAACAGTTTGGTAAAATGGCCCATGCGCCAGATGATTGGGTCTATGTAAATAACATCCAAGATGAGCGAGCCCCAATTGCAATCTCGTTCCCATCCGGGCTGAGTCAGACCTTTGACAAAGATATGCAAGATCTGATTGCCAACCTTTTAGATACATTTCCTGCTGCATTTGATAATCCTGGATATCAGCGTAAAGCATTAGCGATTAAAAAAGATTATGATGCATTATATGACGGCGCATTAGAAAAAGTAGAAGCGTCGGCAAGGCAATTTAACATCGCGTTGTTTGAAGATGATGGAAAGGTGGCATTTTTACCCATTGTCGATAATAAACCGGTTGAAGATGAGCAGTTTCATGCCTTAGCTGATGACGTTCAAGCGGAGTTTTTATTACACATTAAAGAGTGTGAACTTGAACTTGAAGAAGCGCTGTTCGAATTACCAGCGTGGAAACGAGCACAATCCGAGCAACTGCGCACCTTAAAGCGCAATACCGCAGAACAAAGTATAAAACCATTACTTAAAGCGCTAGAACATACCTATGCAGATAATTTGGCGGTCCTTAAATATTTAAAATCTATTAAAGATCATTTAATCGATTCAGTCATGTGGCTTGATGATTTAGATGACAAAGAAGATAAGTATGATGCCGCTGAAGCTAAGGCGATGCTAGAAAGTCATTATTTACCTAATACGCTAGTGCAACATGAGGTAACGAGCTCAGCTCCAGTCATTTACGAAGCCCACCCAACCTATCAAAATTTGTTTGGACGGATTGAATACTCTACTGCTCAAGGCAGTATCATGACGGACTATAGCATGATTTTTAGTGGTGCTTTGCATAATGCTAATGGTGGTTATCTACTATTGGATGCAGACAAAATGATTGACCAACCACATGTATGGGAGTCATTAAAGCGCGCATTGAAACAACAGCTATTAAGAGTCGATTTGCCGCAACAAGATGCGGGAATGGTTAATTCAATGACATTATCGCCTGCGCCGATCCCGCTTCAAGTCAAAATTATTTTGCTCGGCTCGCGTGATTTATTCTATACGCTGCAAGATTATGATCCTGAGTTTGAGCAACTCTTCAGCGTGCTGGTTGATTTTGATTACGAGTTACCGCTGAATCGCAGTAATGTTAAAGATTTTATTACGTGTGTTTGCCAGCATATTAATGGACTCGGTTTTACCGAAATTACGCCAGATTCAATTGAGTTTTTATTAAAATACTCGTTGCGTTTGAGTGAACATCAAACCAAATTAAGCGCTAAGTTTTCGGCGATGATTGAAATTATCAATGAAGCGGCTTTTTTTGCAAAACAAGCAGGTGCAACTGAGTTCTCCGAGCATTATTTGCAAACAGCGCACATTGAAAAAGAACACCGAATGTCACGGGTGGCGACGACATTATTGGAAGACATTAAAGAAGAACAAATTTTAATCCAAACCGAAGGGACGGCCATTGGGAATGTTAATGGCTTAACCGTTCTAGACGCTGGAGGTACTGCGTTTGGCACGCCAGCGCGGATCACTGCTACGGTTTATGTTGGTGCTAGTGGAGTGATTGATATCGAACGTGAAGTGGAATTAGGGCAATCGATTCACTCCAAAGGTGTCATGTTATTAACGGGATATTTAGGGCAAAAATACGCGCAGCATTTCCCATTAACATTATCAGCAAACATTGCATTAGAACAATCATACGGTTATATCGATGGAGATAGTGCGTCACTGGGAGAGTTAGTGGCATTGATTTCAGCCTTAACAGATATTCCTTGCTTGCAGACATTAGCTATTACCGGTTCGATTAACCAGTATGGAGAAGTGCAATCAGTCGGGGGCATCAACGAAAAAATCGAAGGTTTCTTTGATTTATGCCGTCATCGTGGTTTAACAGCTGAACATGGCGTGATTATTCCATTTTCGAATCAAATGCATTTATTACTGCGTGATGACATTGTTCAAGCAATTAAACTCGGTAAGTTTTCTATCTTTGCCGTGCGCACGGTTGATGAAGCATTAAGCCTGTTAATGCAGCGTGAAGCGGGTCAATATAATCTTAAAGGACGCTATCCTAAAGGGACGATTAATTACCAAGCGCTGAATCAATTGTATAATATTTCTAATATTATTAATGGTAGTGATGAAGAATAGGTAGAAAACTAAACAACATTGCTAACCTGTTGCAGGTTAACAACGCTGTTACGTTATTATGATAGCAGTGCAATACACCTAAATTATTTTTTAGGAACTTGGATCTTTTTTTCTTCAGAAGGCTTAAAGATGACTAATATATGACCAATAGTCTGGACTTTCACTGCACCAGTCTCACGCACGATAGCGTCCATGATCATTTGTTTCTCTTCACGATCATCGGTAGGGATCTTCACTTTAATCAGTTCGTGGTGAGCAAGGGCTGATTCAATTTCTGCTAACACCCCTTCAGTAAAGCCATTTCCACCTAGTTGTACAACAGGTTTTATAGGATGAGCTAGGCCTTTAAGGTATTGCTTTTGTTTATTTGATAAATTCATGAATATTTGTCTTTAATTTCATACATTGGTCTTGAAAAATAGTATTCTACCTCTATCTACATATTAAGACCATTATCGTTTCTCAATTTAGGTAGATATTCTTAAAAAAGACCGAGAGTACTGGGTAAGAAGAGCTATAATTAAGTATAGACACAATAATGAACAAAATAAGTTTACTCTACGTATAAGGTATGAAGTTTACTTAGTGGTAAGTAATTAGAATCTATAGTACGCTTGGTAAATAATCGAGATGTATCAATATCAGACAAAACAAGAGGTTAACGGCGTTGAGTGATATGGCAAAAAATTTAATCCTATGGTTAGTTATCGCAGTTGTGCTAATGGCCGTCTTTGAAAGCTTTTCACCTGGTGAAAACTCGCGTCCTCAGACGGATTACACAACTTTCCTTAAAGAAGCGAATCAAGGCATGATCCGCGAAGTACGTATTGATAGCACCAAAAATGAAATCCGTGGCATTAAGCGATCGGGTGAAAATTTTGTGACTTATATTCCGTATTTCGATGACCAATTAGTTTCCGATTTAGTTAAACAAGATGTGCGTGTATTAGGTGAACCTCCTGCTGAGCAATCAGTGTTAGCAAGTATTTTCATCTCATGGTTCCCGATGCTACTGTTAATTGGTGTATGGATATTTTTCATGCGTCAAATGCAGGGCGGCGGCGGTCGTGGAGCTATGTCTTTTGGCAAATCTAAGGCTCGATTATTAGGTGAAGACCAAATTAAAACGACTTTCGCTGATGTAGCCGGTTGTGATGAAGCCAAAGAAGATGTATCTGAACTGGTTGACTTTTTACGTGATCCCTCTAAATTCCAAAAGTTAGGCGGTAAAATTCCTAAAGGCGTATTGATGGTTGGTCCTCCTGGAACGGGTAAGACACTGTTAGCAAAAGCCATAGCAGGAGAAGCTAAAGTTCCATTCTTCACTATATCAGGTTCTGATTTCGTTGAAATGTTCGTTGGTGTAGGTGCATCTCGTGTACGGGATATGTTTGAACAAGCAAAAAAGAGCGCACCATGTATTATCTTTATAGATGAAATCGATGCTGTCGGTCGTCAACGTGGCGCTGGTATGGGCGGTGGTAATGATGAACGTGAGCAAACACTCAACCAGATGCTAGTTGAAATGGATGGTTTTGAAGGGCATGAAGGCATTATTGTTATTGCCGCTACTAACCGTCCAGATGTATTAGATCCTGCGTTATTGCGTCCAGGACGTTTTGACCGTCAAGTAGTTGTTGGTCTACCGGATATCCGAGGACGTGAACACATACTTAAAGTCCACATGCGCAAAGTGCCGCTTGCTGATAATGTTGAGCCGAGTGTGATAGCGCGTGGTACACCAGGATTCTCTGGTGCAGATTTAGCAAATTTAGTTAATGAAGCTGCGTTGTTTGCTGCTCGCTCTAACAAGCGTGTGGTAGCAATGGAAGAATTTGAAAAAGCTAAAGACAAAATCATGATGGGTTCTGAACGTAAGTCTATGGTAATGTCTGAAGAAGAAAAAACTATGACTGCTTATCATGAAGCCGGGCATGCCATTGTTGGTAGAATGGTTCCAGAACATGATCCAGTATATAAAGTATCGATTATTCCTCGTGGTCGAGCGCTGGGTGTCACTATGTATTTGCCGGAACAAGATCGTGTGAGTCATTCTAAGCAACATTTAGAGAGTATGATTTCGAGTCTATACGGTGGTCGTTTAGCTGAAAAAATTATTTTTGGTGCTGAAAAAGTGACAACAGGTGCATCCAATGATATCGAGCGTGCAACAGAGATAGCTCGTAAAATGGTTACTCAGTGGGGCTTATCAGATAAAATGGGACCTCAATTGTATGCTGATGAAGAAGGTGAAGTGTTCTTAGGACGTAGCTCAGCAAAATCCACTAGTATGTCTGATGAAACGGCTCGATTGATCGATTCTGAAATTAAAGTTTTGATTAATCGTAACTATGAACGCGCTGAAAAAATCCTTAATGACAACATTGATGTATTACATTCGATGAAAGATGCATTAATGAAATATGAAACTATTGATGCGTTGCAAATTGATGATTTAATGGCTCGCACCGAAGTTCGTCAACCACGTGATTGGGATGACCGCAAGCCTAATGATGATAAAACTAGTAAAATCTCTGCTAAAGGCGATGACAAAAGTGCTCCTGATTTAGACAATACCGGTGACGTGCCTAATTAATTATTGTTGATTAGATACTAAAATCCTTCTTTACTTATTATTTTATAGTCAGTAAACAAACTAAAACGTCGGTTAATTAGCCGACGTTTTT
>Ga0206125_10000111_pt1 | contig 104701 bp, 93 predicted proteins | sample Helgoland_Spring_4_FD_148598 | JGI IMG/M metagenome (GOLD analysis project Ga0206125, IMG submission 148598) | Pelagic subsurface seawater microbial communities from Kabeltonne, Helgoland, North Sea - Helgoland_Spring_Bloom_20160331_1 | ecosystem: Environmental > Aquatic > Marine > Epipelagic ...
AAACCGGAATAGCCGCGTCGGAGAGAGTCTCTGCTGACTGGCCATTTAGGGAATAGGCCGTAGTCGATAGCACTTCAGCTTCCACAACATGCTGCAAGAGTATCTCTGCCAACACATCTGGGTTGGCTAGTAAGGCGGCGATAGTTTCTCCACCAATCATGGCAAAGGCTTCATCCGTAGGGGCAAAGACAGTGAATGATCGTCTTTCATCAGCCAGTGCTGTATCCAACCCAGTTGCCTGCAGTACTGAAATCAGAGTATCGAAACTACCGGCCGCAATAGCGGTATCGACAATATTCATGGTTGGCTCTGCTCTATCTGCCAACGGCATTAGCACCGCATCAATCACATGGATAATGCCATTGCCTGCCTGAATATCAGTGACGGTAACCGTAGCAAGATTGACCAGTAAATTTTCACCATCCAGAGATAAACCCACCTTATCGCCATTGACCATCTCTACTAGATTACCGACACTTGCAATTGCAGCAGCGGCATCGACTTTTCCACTGATCACGTGGTAGGTAAGAATATCGGTGAGCGTATCTAGATCGTTGAGTAGTCCATCTATGGTCTCTTGCCCCAGAAGCGCAAAAGCGTCATCGGTGGGGGCAAATACCGTATAGGATTCACTGGTATCGGAGAGAGTCGCGTCGAGACCAGTTGCCTGAAGAGCCGCAACCAGAGTGGTAAAGTTGCCATCGGCTACAGCGACATCAACAATCGTTGTGGCTGTCGGTTCCGGGGTTGTATCTATCGGGGTATCTGTCTCATGAATGCTGGTGTTGCTGCTTCCGCAAGCCTGTAGAAAGAACAGGCTCACAAATGTAATGCTGAGTAACTTTAAGGTTTTCATTTCGTTTCCCTCGAGTTCTTATAATCATTATTTTTGTTTTCCAGTTACGCCTGAAAAATCACTCCAGATCACAGGGGTAATTCAGGCGAGTAAATCTAAGGGAAATCAAACGGGTAATTCAGAACTGATATAGGGAGATAAAAATCAGCTTAATTGAGGGTTGCAGACCAATTATGGCTTTGGATTCAAAGCTATAGAGCGCCAAAAAAAAGCCCCTTTGCAAAAAGGGGCTTTTTGTAGATTTTAAGTTAGACCGCGAGATTTAAAATGCTTTCTGATACCCAAGAATAAATTGATAATCTGTATCCATCTGCAGATTATTCTTCTCTTGCTGAATAGGCTTGATCAACTCCAATCCAAATCTGTCACTTTTCCCGGGAAGAATATGGGTCAAGAAATTTACACCCAGTGCAAAATGCACTTCTCTGCCGCCATAATTTTCGGGTTTGCCGCTTAAACTGGCGCACTGATCATAGGATTAGAACCAGATATTTTATCCTGATGAACAAACTTCAATCTTGAAGAAAAAGATTTATTGACCTCATATTGCAACGCTGATGCTGAGGTGATTTGGAGGTTAGAAAGGCGGTATTTGATTGGGGACAGCTAAAGAAATTGGGTGAAATAGACTTAAATCGGAATAGATTAGCCAGCTGTATTTTCTAACACATCTACGGCGGCTCTCGTAAACTCAGGAATCGTTTGGGTGCTTTCCAACAGACTTCTCAAAGCAGAATACAGTTCAGCTTCTACCATATCAGGCGCCTGCCTGTAGAGAACGTCGAGAAAATGCCCCTCACCGACAAGTAAATCAGATGAGATAAAGGTGTAGTTTATTAAAATAAACTCAAAGAGACTGAACTCTTCGTAAATTAGATTTGGGGAAGACTTATTTTGAATTTCTTCAGATAGAGTGTCTGAAGCCCCGAAAAGTAACAGGCTAAGAACGACGATGTAATGAAGGGATGCCATTCTAAATAAGTGCTGCAGAAAAAAGTGTTCCCGCAGCACTTAATCATCTAGATGTCTTTCTTAACAAGTGAAACCATATACTGACCAGGTTCGTACTTGTTTATTGCGCCCGTTGCAGAATCTGTAGTTGTACCAAATACTCCACCTGTTACAAGGTTACCTAAGAATGTTAAGTTCATAGTTGTAACCATCGGCAAGATTCTATCTTCATAGCCTTCTTTTTTGAAGGTTAAAACATTTCCTTTTGCACGCTTTACTTGAGACGAGAATGGGGTTTTACCAATAGTGACACCATTAAGATGAACTTCGGCTCCAGAGGGAATTGAATCGAAGGTCAACGTCTGGGTATCGCCATCAAAAATTGTTGCACATCCGGCAAGCAACACAATAGAGAAAAAGGCTACAGCTGATTTAAGGTTAAACATGATAACTCCCGTATAATAAGTAATTTTTCTAGTTATTTTTTTATCTGAAAAATATTCAAATAAGCATATGATGATATCAGATATACTTTATGAAACAACCGATAAAGTCCTTTAATAAGAATTATAAAAATTGTCTAAAATTCAATTAACCTCGCTTTTGCTGTTCACGGTCTTTCTGGCTGTCAACACCCCTGCCTATTCAGAAATCAACTTATACAGCATTCCTAAGCAAATCCTTACAAATATTGAAATTTCCGCACCCTATAAAGAGACTAGCTGGGCAGCGTTAATGGGTGCTAAGGCCAGCGCAGGAATTTTTTCTAAGGAGTATATTGCTACAGAGGATGGCAATGCCTTTTATCTAGCGACAGATAAGGACAACAATTGGCTCAAAAATGAATTTCTAATCTCAGTCAAACACCTATTAGACCCTACAACCAGACAGAGATTTTTTTGCAGCTATCCTGCCCGTAGTTATTGGATAGCAAACAACTTCTCCACTTACCTTACAGATCTTAATTTACTAGAGTGCCCCGATCTAGCTAAATGGACATCCAGGTTTATTAATCATGAATTCAGCTTGGCATTTGCCAGCTCTGATTACTCTCAGCCAGCCTCAATTTTCGGACATACATTTATTGCTCTTCATCTTGGCGAAAACGAATATTTAGATGGTTATGCTATTAATTATGCCGCTAACTTTGAGGATCAATCTAATAGCTTCAACTATTTTATTAATGGCTTGACTGGTGCTTACCCCGGAATAATCACGGTAAATCCACTGCACAAGAAAATAAAAGAATATACGGTAGAAAATCAAAGGGACATTTATTTTTTCCATTTAAAGCTCAATGAACAACAGAAAAAACAAATTATTTATGCTCTTTGGGAAAGAAAAAAAGCGAAGTTTGATTATCTTTTCGTCTCTGAGAATTGCTCTTATTCAATTTTAAAATTACTTCAGGCTCTTGACCAGAGAGTACAGATGCCACAGGGCTTATTTGGGCAGGTTATTCCTTTTGAAACAGTCAGGTCAGCAGAAAATGTAAAACTTATCGATTCTTCATCGGTTATCTACGCCTCCTCTAAGAAAACTGAAGATTACCTTTATCAGTTTTCTAACGACGATAAAAAAACATTAATGGCCTTAATGAACCAAAAAATCACCTTTGAACAGTGGTTATCGAACCGCGGGGAGATCCCCAATCTAGCAACTTTACAGTATCTTAACTTGAGAATTCAGCGCGATAATGTTGATAGGATTCATGCTCGTAAAATCAGAACTCTTCTTACCCAGAGGGCATTATTGAAGACTAATCAGAGCACCCTAGCTCCGACAATTCAAACAGTACCTGACTATAGTGACTTATTTAAAACACATCTTCCCAATAGATCGTCAATCGCCTTCAAAGACTCTAATCGTGTCGGACAGCATATAGACCTCAGTCTTCGCTGGGCATACCATGACCTGCTGGACCCTACTTCCATACTACTGAACAGTACGTCAATTGAAGCATTTTCAGGCACCCTTCGAATTATGGATGGCGATACTCGCTTAGAAAAGCTCGACTTAGTAGCGGTCAAGTCTCTGCCTAATTATGCTTATTTATTCCCAAGAGTATCAAAGAACTTTAATATTTCACTCAATCGCTCCAGCCTGACAGATGAAAAACTGGGTACAAATTTAACTTGGGGGAGAGGCTTAAGCAAACATACTCAAGCAGGTGATATTTTCTATAGCCTAGTTAACCTTGAGTTCCTCTACAGCTCAAACCTTTCAACCACTTTGGGATATTCCTCAGAGGTGGGCTTTAACAGTAATTTATCAGACAATTTACGCTTACTGGTAAAAGTAAATAGAAAATGGTATCCCGAGGTAAATCATACAGGGACCCTGTTCTACACAGGGATAAACTTTTTCCTGAATGAGAGGACTACAATAACCGGTGAATTAGTCAATACAGATGATGATGCCAGTTCCGAAGTCACTGTAGGCATCCGCTTAAACTATTTCTTCTAATTTACCCTTTAGTGCGCCTTTATACCTTGAAGATACTTTTTTTTCGTGAACCACTTAAGTAAGAAAATAACAACAATGATCCCTGCTGCATGCAATAGAACCCCTATAAAACCAGCCTGAGAATTAGCCTAGGCGATGAGGTTTTATTTAACTCGCTAGTCTCTACAGCAGAGGATTTTGGCTTGCGCAACCAACTAGGCATAAAGTCGAAAACAGCTAATGCAGATCACTGCAAGGGCTGTGAGTGCGCCAACAAGCTAGTTGAGCCAGCCATACAGTTGCGCACTCATGGACCGAGACGCCCTGAGAGAAAAAGCGCTCTAGCGGATGGTGATCTTTAAACTCTATGCGCCAGTAGTCTTTAAAATGCTTTTTGATAGCCAAAGTTAAGCTGATAACCTGTTTCCATTTGCAGACCATTCTTATCTTGTTGAATGGGCGCAACCAACTCCAAGCCAAATCTGTCAGCTTGCCCTGGAAGAATATGGGTTAAGACATTTATGCCCACCGCAAAATGAATTTCTCTGCCACCATAATTTTCAGGGTTTGCCGCTTGAACTGGCGCACTGATCATAGGATTAGAACCAGATATTTTATCCTGATGAACAAACTTCAATCTTGAAGAAAAAGAAACAGATTTATTGAGCTCATATTGCAACCATGTATTGAGCTCAATTTGATCCCCAAACGACCAGTCATTATCGGAGATCACAAACTTCCCTCTCAACTGATTGCCCCAGACTACCTTTTCACTTAATGCTTTCACGTTAGTGATACCCAGCACCAATTTAACAGTGTCATCACCAGCTTGCATGCCGTAGGGTAGGATCATTTCCATGTTCATACCCATTGGCGTAAGGACTAGATCTTTAGCATCGTTATCTCCAATTGATTTCTGCAGCGTGACTTCTCCGTGCCATCTTGACACAGCAGTCTCTTGCAACTTAATCAATGCACCCAGCGAAATATCAGAAAGGTCACTCGAAGAGGTACTGAATTGTCCAATAAGGGCTCTGTCCATCATTGGCTTGTAAGTACTCAGACTCATCTCTTTTGACATATACATGGCCATGGCCATAAGCGTTACTTTGTCAGAAGGGGCATACATCGCACCAACCATGGTCATTTGCATGTCCATCTCTACTGGCACTACGGAAAGATTGGCAGGCATATTGCCAAGGGGATTAGGCATAGCAAGAATGCTTGAGTTAGAAATGCTGTTGCCATTGAGAGCATTGCCACTCATCTCCATATATCCCTGTCTAACTGACAGCATGGATTCGCCTTTTGAATGGTAATGGTCTGTCATTATCCCTATAGGTGCATGGTCAATGGCTCTTGCATCAGATGTGGTATGGGAGTGGGTATTAGAGAGAGAATCTGCAAATAACGAAACACTGATAAAGCTTAGAAGTATTAGTGTGAATTTTATTAATTGCATATACGTATCTCTTTTAGGTTGTTGAAAAAGTAAAAATAGAATTGTATTTTACCAACAGTGGAAAGCTGGCAATATGTGACAAATTGTCGCAGTTGCATCAATTAAACGTAATTAACAAAAAAATCACAGGAATACATAATCCCTGATATGTCTTACAAACCCTTAGCTTCCATTGCGATTATTTCTACTTTTACCAGTTTAGTTTTTTTTGGCTGGATGCTGTTTAGCGGAGTTTCTGAGCCGTCTAAAGCAACCGCCCAGGAACCTCTAAGCTTTGCCAACAATCAAGGTTACCTGGGAACCGAGAGTTGCGCCGGATGCCATCAACAGCAGTATCAGGACTGGACGGGGTCACACCACGATCAGGCCATGCAGCACGCAGACGAGTCCACCGTTAAAGGGGACTTTAACAACACTACATTTAACAGTGAAGAAAACAGCGCACTGTTTTTCAAGCAACCCGACGGCTTTTATGCCCGCCTGGCAGGTTCTGAAGAAAAAACCGATAACTACAAAATTCTCTATACCTTTGGTACAGAGCCACTTCAACAATATCTGGTCGCCTTACCCAGCGGTCGACTACAACAACTACCAATTGCCTGGAATACCCAGACACAGGCATGGTTTGATCCACAGCCTGAACTAAAGGCTCAAACCGGAGAGTGGGTACACTGGACTGAAGGCGCTAAGAATTGGAATAGTATGTGTGCCGACTGCCACAGTACCAATGTCGAGAAAAATTTTAATAGTGTCGAAAATCGCTACAACACTAGCATTTCTGAACTGAATGTCGGCTGCGAGGCCTGCCATGGCCCCGGCGAGAAACATATACAAACAGTCGAGGCGGCGACATTCAAAATCGGCATTGATAATCCCCATATAGATAGAATAACAGGTACCAATTCACAGGTAGGGGTGGAGAAATGCGCTCGCTGCCATGCTCGCCGTCAGCAGCTGACCACGAAATTTGAGCATGGCAGCAGCCAACTGCTCGATCATTACCTGCCCGCCCTAATCAACCCTCCCCTGTACCATAGCGATGGACAAATATCCGATGAGGTATTTGTCTACGGCTCTTTTGTGCAGAGTAAAATGTATCAAGTCGGAGTTGGCTGTACTGATTGCCACCAACCCCACAGTGGCAAACTTAAAGCGCAAGGCAACCAACTCTGTAGCGGCTGCCATAGCAGTGAGCAGTTTGATAACCCAAAACATCACCACCACAGTATTGAGAATAAGCACTTGGGTAATCAACAATCTGGAAATCAGTGTATCGACTGCCATATGCCCGGGCGACTTTATATGGGTAACGATTATCGTCGCGACCACAGCTTTCGTATCCCGCGCCCCGATTTAACTGTTGCTTACAACACTCCCAATGCCTGCAATGACTGCCACACTGAACGGAGTGCCGATTGGGCTGCAGCGGCAGTGGAAACCTGGTTTGGCGACAAACGTCCGAACCATTTTTCTGAAACTCTCACCGAGGCGGCCAATAATCCCAACGCATCAATTAACCCCCTAACCGCCCTGTTAAATGATCGTTTCCAGCCGGCTATCGCCCGCGCCACAGCCGCATCAAATCTAGCACCGGCAATTTCAATTCCATCGGTTGAACGCGCCCTAAGCAACGCCACAACAGATAAAAGTGCATTGGTAAGAACAGTCGCAGCACAAGCCTTATCTGGCGATATCAACAAACTTGAAACTCTACTTCCACTACTGAGGGATCCGGTGCGCTCTGTCCGTATTGCCGCAGTTCAGGCTCTGCTTGAGATACCTGAAAGTCGCATTCCCGATTCCTATAGAGATGCCTTTGCAGAGGCTGATCACGAGTATCAAACTATGCTGCAAGTTAATGCCGACCTTCCCTCCGGGCGCTACCAGATTGCTGTGGATCAACATCGGCGTGGAAATTTAGATAAAGCGATAGAGCACTATCAGGAAACATTGGCAATCGACAACCATTTTAACCCCGCGCGCTTAAATCTCGCCCAGTTATATTATTCGCAGGGGAACACCAAACTGACTGAAGAACTTTACAGAGCGATTATTACCCGGGAACCCAATGCCAGCGAAGCGCACTATTCCCTGGGTTTACTAATGGCCGAAAAGGGTGACTTTCAACAGGCGGTTACTGCTCTTGAAAATGCGGCTAATACCGGCAACAATCCCCGCGCTTGGTACAATCTAGCAATTCTCTACCAACAGCGTAGCATGGGGCTGGAGTCAGAAAAAACCTATCTAAAAGCCTTAAATATGGCACCGGGAGATACTGAGTTTATCAATGGGTTGGTGAGTCTTTACGGACAACAACAACGCTGGAGCAAGGCGCTGCTACTGGTTAATCAAGCGCTGACTAAAAGCCCGCAAAATAGAAATCTGGTTCAGTTAAAGGAGGCAATTGAGCGCAGACTGTAAGCAGCCAAAAAGTAAATCTATTCTAGCGCCGCAGCGGCTCGATCAAATAGATTACCGGCATAATTTATCGCATGGAAAACAATACTCTGTTCGTTGCTGCCGGTAATTAGATGGGCGCCGGGACCTGTGGCATAAATCGCCACATCCTCACCGCCATGGGTCTCAGACTCTTTTGGTACTAACGCTTCCTGATGAAATCCGGCAGCCTCGGTATTTATTTTTCGCAGATCCTGGCGACCAACTACAGGCCCGCTGTGATAGGCATGATCTGCGTCGGACTCTGCGGACAAATCTCTATAACCCAACCCATTGGCATAACCCAGAGTGGTGTAAGGTAAGCCATCTTTAGCAAGCGCCGGCTTATCGTCGCCAATATTAACCACCTTGCCAAGTATCGGATTACCGCGCTTTGGGTAACCCGCCATGGTAAATACATGGCTGTGGTCAGCGGTGACAATAATCAATGTCTCGTTGGCATTTGTACCCTCAACTGCGGCCTGAACGGCACGGGAAAATTCGATGGTGTCGGTTAAGGCAGAATAAGCACTGCCCGCATGGTGAGCGTGATCGATTCGGCCTGCTTCAACGACCAGCAGAAAACCGTCGGGATTGTTATCGAGAATTTCGATGGCCTTGGCGGTCATTTCAGTCAGTGATGGTTCACCGCCAATATCATTTTTACGGTCTGCTGCGTAGCGCATATGGGATTCATTAAACAGCGCGAATAGCTGTTTAGTGGCCTTGGTATCTAGCGCATCAAAGCCAGGCTTGTCCTCAATATAAAAACCCGATGGATTGAGGTTCGACCACTCTTCAATCAGATTGCGGCCATCGGTGCGGTCGCCCTCTATTTTGCTGATGGCATCGGCGCTGTTGGCGGAGGCTATATTGGGCAGAAAATGGCGGCGACCGCCACCCATAACCACTTCGAAACCATTAGTGTTGGCACCGCTGTATCTGGCTTGGAGGTTGGCTTTAAAATTAATCAGCTGGGAGGCGATATCTTCGCATCCGCCAGCCACGGCTTCAGCGGGTAACTGAGAATTATCTTCCCAGTTGCGCTCGGGGGATTTGGCATAGGTTGCCGCCGGGGTTGCATGGGTAATACGCGTGGTAGTGACAATACCTGTCGATAGGCCGGCGATCTCGGCCAGGTCCAGGGCTGTAAATAGTTCATTGCCGGCAACCGATGCGCAGTCGCCACGAATAACATCTTCGTCGATACCCAACGTTCCTGCATCGGTTTTGACTCCACTGATAAGGGCGGTCATTGTCCCCGCAGAATCTGGTGTCTGAGCATCGACATTATAGGTTTTGGATAAGCCAACAAAGGGGAATCGCCCAAAGCTAAGGCTGTTTTCTTCACCTAACATACCCTTCTGCTGTCCATCGAGAATACGCGCCGCAGTGACTGTTGAAACACCCATTCCATCACCCACAAATAAAATAATATTTTTTGCCGAGCCTGGCTGAGTGGCTATGCGTTGTAGATGATGATTGGTCTGGGCAACTGCAGCGGCCGACTCTTGATACCAGCTATTGGTAGTTGTTTTCAGTAATTCACTGTTAGTAGTAGCACCACGGATACTAGTACTTCCAACAACATTAGCGGCTGATAAGAGAGCAGTTACAGACAGGAACAACACTGATTTATTCATCATTTTTCCAGGCAAGTTTAGAGATTGGAATAGTAGCCAGAGATTATGACAGTAAGGTGGCGCTAAAAGGTAGTCAAAAAGGCCATCAAAAAGGGAGTGGAAAAAAGACTTAGTCGAGACGCAGTAGCTCGTCGATATCAAGATTGTGAGCTTTGGCGATTTTAAACAGCTGCCAGAGAGAAACAATCGCTGTTGGATCCTGTTCCATACGCTGATACTGACGAACCGAGAGTTCGTATTCAGCCATATCTTCTTGAACAAGGTTTCTTTTATTACGCAACGAGACGATACGCTTTTGCAGTTTTTCTTGAAACTGTAAAAAGTCATCGTAGTAGATTGAATCTGCATTTGGGCGCTGCATAACGGTTTGCTCAAATTCCTCTTGACCTTGCTCGCCAAGCTTGGCATATTAAAAATTAGAGCAACACGCCATGCCTGACGTAGATACAGAGTGCAGGGCGAAACAAGGAATTGTTTATGTTGCAAAGGAAACAGGGAGTTCGAAGCAGCTCCTTTTTAAAAATCACTAGCAAGGAGCTAATATCGTGAAGCCAATGGCGTGTTTGAAACTTCTCACAATCAGTCTGATCTTGTCCGGCTTATTAACTGGATGTTCTACCAATTCTACGCAGCCAAGTTACAAATTGGATTTCTATACCCTGACCCACAGTGCAGTTTTCACCCAGCGAGAAATCACCAACGCTCTTCTTGAGGAAGCAGCGGGTAATACAAGCCCCTCTAAGGACAGTCTCTTAAATAATTATTGTGATCTGATTGAGCGGAAAATTGTTTATGTCTCAGAGGAGAATATTCCCCAGCAATGCAGTAACCGAACGGTCAATCATCAGACCCGCAGCTGTGCCATGAAATTCCACCAATGTGTCAGCATCTGTTCTCTGCGCAGCAATGACTGCCAACCCTGTATAACGCGCTCCCGGGAATGCCTTGAGTAGAACCGTTGTGTTTTAATTGTTCTCTGTTTAGAAGCGCTGTAAGCTACAGCGCTTATGGAAGAGCCTCTTCCGCTAGCTTTCTATCTATTGAGAAACCCTGTGTCCAAAGCCTTTACCTACCCAGCACTGCGCTCAACACGAGCCAATTTTAAGTGTCCCAGCTGTGGTCAGGCATTAACCTTAAATGCCGACTCGCAACCAAAAACCTATAGCTGCAGTAATAATCACAGCTTTGATTTGGCCCGCGAAGGTTATCTCAACCTACTATTAGCCCAGCACAAGCGCAGCCGCAATCCCGGTGACAGTGACGATATGATTCGCAGTCGCCAGCGGTTTTTAGATGCCGGTTATTACCGCCTACTCGCAGATGCCATCGTTGCTCAGGTAGCCGAATCTTCTATGGGCTTTGATCAGACTTTGATCGATCTTGGCTGTGGTGAAGGCCACTATATGCAGCAACTCCGTAAGGCTTCGGCAGATCTAAAACTACTGGGTATAGATATTTCCAAATTTGCTGTGCGTCTAGCGGCCAAGCGCAAGATGGACGCCCGACTAGTGGTCGATAGCGTCTTTAATATCCCGCTGTATGAGAACCGCGTCGACACCGCTATTTCGGTCTTTTCACCGGTCAGTAGTGAGGAGACTTCGAGAATACTCAAGCCCGGTGGAACACTGATTATGGTTGGGCCCGGCGAGCAACACCTATCGGGCCTCACTGAGCTTATCTATGATAAAACTGTGCCACATGCAGGAAATCCTCTGGAAGAAACAGCGCAACTGACACTTGAGAAAAGCATAGAAATCAAGGATGACATCTCTGTTCATGGCAGTGATATTTTAGATCTACTCACCATGACCCCCTACTACTGGCACACCAAGCCGGAACAGCAGGAAATGTTGGCCAAACGAGAAAAACTTGAGACAGTTATCCACTTTTATATCAAAATATATAAAAATCAAAGCACTTAATAAGAGCCAGAATACCCCCAACGTTAGAGCATTTTTTATGAACTCCGCAGAACAACAGTTTCTTCAGCGCAACCAACTTCCAGACAACTACCTCGATAGCGCCAAGCAGTGGTTTGCACCGCTGCTCAATGACTTGCGCAGCTTACAAAACCTGCAGCCTAATTCGACATTAATTATTGGTATCAATGGCACTCAGGGTTCTGGAAAATCTACCCTTGCAGACTATCTGTGCACTAAACTTGGCGAGGGCCATTTAAAAACGGTTTCGCTCTCTCTGGACGATTTTTACCTCACTCGCGCTGAACGTGAGGCACTGGCTACTGATGTTCACCCGCTGCTTAAAACTCGTGGCGTGCCGGGCACTCACGATATAGCTCTGGCATTAAAAACCATCGACAGTCTAACTGAGGGGTCTGGTGAAACACTTATTCCACGCTTTGATAAAAGCACCGATGATCGACACTCAGAGGCTAATTGGGATCGAGTTAAGGGTCAGGTAGATGTGATAATTTTTGAAGGCTGGTGTGTTGGCTCTAAGCCACAGCCTGAAGAAGCGCTGACGGAAGCCGTGAATAGTCTCGAGTCTGAACGGGATCCCGATGGTATTTGGCGCAGGTTCTTCAACCGTGCTCTGGCCGGTGATTACCAGCGACTTTTCAATAAGATTGACCGATTAATTATGCTCCGAGCACCCTCATTCGACAGCGTGTTTAACTGGCGTTTAGAGCAGGAACAAAAAATGATTGCACGGCTGGCGAATCAGGGCTCTGGCGATCATTCGGGAATAATGTCAAAAACACAGATCGCTGAGTTTATTGCTCATTATCAACGTATGACTGAGTTTAGTCTCGAAGAAATGCCCGGTCGTGCAGATTACCTGTACAAACTAAACGATCAACGAAAAATTATTGAATTCTCTCACTAGTAAAATGAACTAGTGCTTGATCTAGAATGACCTACTAAATGGCTCAACTAAACGGCTCGACTAATGAGCCTTGTGAGTAAAATCGCTAACCACCGACAACAATTTACGACAGGTAATTTGGCCGACCAGCTTGCCGTTATCGACCACCGGGCGACGACGATGACCTTTCTTGATCATATCGTCAGCGACATCGACTAAATCTGCATGTAACTCGCAGCAGTCAACCTCTCCAGTCATAAAGTCAACGACATTGCCGACATCACCATTTTCATTGTAGGTGGCGCTGAGAATAGCCCGCAAACAATCCAGCTCCGACAGCACTCCAAGCAGACTGCCATCACTATCAACCACGCAGACACCAGAGACCTTTTGCTCAACAATTACATCAATGGCGCTAAATACATTGTCTTCTGCTGACACCGTGACCGGATTGGTCAGCATATAATCACTTAGATCAACCGAACGTAACATGGCTTTCCCCTTATCATTAAAACTTCAGCAATTAAGTACATAGATCCTACAGGCCACCAGCAAAGGCGATAAAGGGCTGTGGCCAACTGCCCAATATTAAGATCATGGCAGTGAGTAGAAGCGCGGTCAAATTTGCAGAATAGTCCTGCTTTTGTCCATCAACTATTCCATCGCCGACCGAGGCTTTACTCATCGAAAAAATAATTCGCAGGTAGTAATAAATAGCTATTGCACTACCAATAATCAGCGCGCTCAACAAAAACCAATAAGACCCCTGAATAGACAGACTAATCACATAAAATTTAGCCATAAAGCCTGCCGTAAGAGGTATTCCGGCAAATGACAGCATCGCCACTGTCAGCGCAGTCGCCTGAATTCTATCGCGCCAAAACAGCCCCTCAAAAGCACCCAGCTGCGTCTTTTTCGGATCTTCTCCAGCCACCCGAGCGATCACCGTAAAGGCCGCGAGGCTCGTCAAAATATATGCGGCCAGATAAAAGGTCACTGCATCACTGGCCATGCCACTGCCGGTAAGCGCAATCAACACCACCAATAGATAACCAAAATGAGCGATCGATGAGTATGCCAGCAAACGCTTGATATCCTCTTGGCGCAGGGCGAGCAAGTTGCCGATCAACATCGAGGCAATAGCTACGATTGATAACGCTGTTATCAAGGGGGGGTATTGATAGAGTTGGGCATCCATATACAGGCGGGTCAGAGCGACAAAGACGGCCCCCTTGGAGACCGTTGCCAAAAATCCGGTCACCGGTGTGGGGGCGCCCTGATAGACATCCGGCGTCCACATATGAAATGGCACCACAGATAACTTAAAGGCAATACCGGAGATCACCATAGCAGTGCCCGCCATCACCAACAGTGGATTACTGAGATAGGCAATAGTTGCCTGCTCGCCCAGTCCCGCATAACTCAACTGACCCGTGGCGGCGTAGAGAAGTGCAAAACCAAACAGTAAAATGACCGAGGCACAGGCCGAGAGCACCAAATATTTAATCGCCGCCTCAAGGGGCAACAAGCCTTTTTCCGGGAACGCGATCATCGCATAGAGGGCCACACCCATTAGCTCCATGCCGAGTAACAGTGTGACCATATGACTGGATTGAATCAACACCACAGCACCGAGAACCGACAGTACTAATAGTAGGTAATACTCTTCTTTACGCTCCCCTTCCGGTGAAAAACTCTGGCGTGAAAGTACCAATGTCACCAGTGCTGCAAACAGAATAAGAGCACTAAAAAACAGACTCCAGCTATCTACCTGCAGCAAGATAGTCACCGGCTGGGTAAAATTTCTAGCGTAGGCAGTCGCCCACAGCGCACACACAAAACCCACTGCGCTGATTATCCAGGCGAGTTTTTGGTCGCGCTTAATTGACGCCTGAATCATTAATACCACAGCAGTCAGACTCAACATCAATATCGGCATCAGAGCCTGCATCTGGCTTGCGTTCATAGCGGGCCTCCGGTCACAGTGGTGGAGAATCTCAGCAGGCTCTCGACGACGGGAGCGGCAATATCTAATACCGGCTGTGGGTAGAGCCCCAGCCCGATTAACGCAATCATCATCACCGCCATGGTCAGCATCTCTCTACTGTTAAAATCGGCCAACTGGCGTGTCTTATCCGGCTCGCCCTGAAATGATCGCTGCATCAATAGCAGTGAATAAGCGGCGCCGGTAATTAAGCCCAGAGCGGCAATAACAGTCAGCCAGCGATCGGTCTGAAACAGCCCCAACAACACCAAAAACTCAGCGACAAAGTTACCCAGACCGGGCAGACCCAGAGACGCCACTACAAAGAACATAGCCACTGCACCCATACGCGGCATGTTCTGCCACAGGCCACCCATTTCACGCATATCTCTAGTGTGCAGGCGTTCCTGCAGTGAACCGGCAATCATAAATAGCGCCGCTGTACTAAATCCGTGGGCGACCATTTGCATCACCGCACCCTGAAGTGCCAGTGCATTCCATGCATAGACTCCGAGCAGCACAAAACCCATATGACTAACACTGCTATAGGCAATCAGACGTTTAAAGTCGGTTTGACCAAAGGCTAACACTGCTCCATAGACCACACCCGCGGCACCCAACCAAAGGGCGATAGGCGCGAATTCCATGGAGGCTTGGGGAAACAGCGGCACCGCAAAGCGAATCAATCCATAGGCGCCGGTCTTAAGCAGCACTCCGGCGAGTATCACACTGCCCGCAGTAGGTGCTTGGGTGTGCGCATCAGGCAGCCAAGTATGAAAGGGAAAGCCCGGTAGCTTGACGACAAAGGCGACAAAGAAACCAAGCATTAACCAAAAGGCGGTCTGCTCAGCCATTTGAGTATTTAAGAGATCAAAATAACTAAAGGTCCAGATACCAGTATTGCTCTGATAAACCGCAACCAGTGCCAGTATCGACACCAGCATCAGCAAACCACTGACCTGAGTAAAAATAAAGAATTTCATGGCCGCGTAAGCGCGATTCTCATGGCCCCAGATGGCAATCATAAAGTACATGGGGATCAGCATTACTTCCCAAAACAGGAAGAACAGAAACAGATCCATTGCCATAAATACGCCGAGCACCCCGGCAAGTGTCCACAGCAGATTGGCCTCAAAAAATCCCCGCCGCACCTGCACATCAGTCCACGAAGCACTCACCGCCACCGCTCCCAATATCAGGGTCAGCAAGACCATTAGCAAGCTCAGACCATCGACTGCCAATTCAATTCTGATACCAAAGGCCGGAATCCACTCAGCACTATAGTGCATCAACCAGCTCTGGGGATCGCTTGGCAGTGGTGCCTGAAGTGTCTCAAGCTCAGGCATTGCGGTAAGGGCAAACAGCAAATACAACAGATCAAAAACCACCACAGCCAGTGCCACCTTGCGTGGTATATGGTCACCAAAACGCTGCGAGATTAACGCCGCGATACCGCCGACCAAAAGGATGAGTATCAGATTAATCATCAGCATCAGAGCACTCCCACTAAAATAGCCAGCAGCACAATCAAACCGAATACCATACTGGCGATATAGCGACGCATCTGCCCACTCTGCCCTTCCGACAACCAGTGGTTCAAGGCTTGGTTAAGCCTGACTATAAAGTTGTAGAGGGCATCAACCGGCTCTGCTTTAAGCACTCTGGCAAGGCTGTAATAGGGCTTAACAAACAGTCGATCATAGAGCCAATCTATGCCCCAACCACTAAACCAAAAACTCTGGATTTTTTGCATAACCGGCGCCTTAAGTAGTCCATCAATCCTGAGTTGTCGGCTGTAAAAAGCCAGATAGGCAATCGCCACACCTATAAGCGGAACCGCAATCGAAACCAACTCAACCCAAAGCGCGGGATGTTGATCCCCGGCCACAGGGAATACCTCGGCGACCGGAATAATTATCCAACCACCCAATAGAGCCAGCCCACAGAGCAGAGTCAATGGCACCGCCATACGCCAACCAGTATCCCGGTCAGGTTCAGTATTGGCCTGACCAAAAAACACTACAAATACCAGACGGAAGCTGTAGATTGCCGTCAACAGCGCACCCACCAAGCCGCCGAGCCACAGCCAGGGTCCAATGCCGGGCATCTGATAGGCCTGCAAGAGAATTTGATCCTTACTGAAAAACCCAGAGGTCATGGGTAGCGCCGCAAGCGCCGCGGAGCCAATCATAAAGCTCCAAAAGGTCACTGGCATACGACTGCGTAAACCGCCCATTTTGAAAATATCATGCTCGTGATGTAGGCAGTGAATAATTGCCCCAGATCCCAAAAATAGCAGGGCTTTAAAGAAGGCATGGGTCATCAGATGGAAAATGCCTGCACTCCAGGCACCGACACCAAGCGCCAAAAACATATAGCCAATCTGGCTGATGGTTGAGTAGGCGAGAATGCGTTTAATATCCCGCTGAGTAAGGGCGGTAAAAGCGGCCATCAATGACGTGGTGAGACCAACCAATGCCACTGCAATCATGGCAATCGGTGCCAGCAGATAGAGTTCATGGGTGCGGGCAATTAAATAGACACCAGCGGTAACCATGGTCGCGGCGTGAATCAGCGCACTGACCGGTGTCGGGCCAGCCATCGCATCGGGCAGCCAAGTATGCAGTGGCAACTGTGCCGACTTGCCCACGGCACCACCCAGTATCAGCAGACAGGCTAACAGCGGCATACTATCACCCACCTGCCACCTGTGATTGGCGGCAACGCCTAGGGCTTGAATATCCAGGGTGCCCAATTCGGTGAATAATAGAAACAGCCCAAGCGCCATCGCCGTGTCACCAATACGGGTCACAATAAAGGCTTTGCGCGCCGCATAACCATTGGCGGAATTCTGATACCAAAAACCGACCAATAGATAACTGCAGACCCCAACCCCTTCCCAACCCAGATAGAGCAACAACAGATTGTCCGCCATGACCAAAATGAGCATGGCGGCGATAAACATATTTAAGTAGGCAAAATAGCGTGCGTAACTAATATCCTCTTCCATAAATTCTGTGGAGAACAGATGAATCAAAAAACCGACACCGGTGATCACCGACATCATCACTAGCGTTAAACCGTCAAAATAAAACCCCACACCGGGTGCGAAATCCGCCACCTGCATCCAGGTCCAAAGGGTGACCTGAAATGGTTGTGGGTTAGCTAAAAAATCTATGCCCATAGCTGCGGTCAACAGCGCCGCCACACCCACTGAACCAACTCCCAAGAAGCCAATAGATATTCGCGATAAACGTTCAGCACCGAGCATCAGTGTCACTGAACTGAGCAGAGGAATAAACGCTATCAAACCGATTAGTTCTCGCATTATTAGCCTCGCATCCGGTCGGCGTTATCCATATCCAGGGATTTAAAGCGCCGCTGAACCTGAAGTACCAAACCCAGTCCAACCGCCACTTCGGCAGCAGCGACACTGAGTATTAACATAAAGACTACCTGCCCATCGGGCTGTCCCCAATGGGCGCCAGCCGCGACAAAGGCCAGTGCCGATGCGTTGAGCATCACTTCGAGTGACATCAGAATAAAAATAATATTGCGGCGAATCATCAAGCCGAGCAAGCCAATGGCAAACAGCAGTGATGAGACTAATAAAATATGGTTGAGGGGTATATTCAAGCCTTCCACTATCCTTCACCCCCCTGTTGATATTCTTGTTGCTCTGGAGTGTTTCTATCCAAATAACGGCGCCCCAAATGGAAGGACCCTACCAATCCGGCCAGTAATAGCATCGAGGCTATTTCCACTGCCAGTACATAGGGGCCAAACAGACTTAATCCGACTTGTTTAGCACTGACCACGCCGGTGGAGACGGGCCCATTCGCAGAGGAAATAACATAGAGCAGCTCAATAAACAGCACTAGGGCTAACAGCGCCGGGCCAGCCCAAACTGCTGGGCTCAGCCATTGTTTCTCACGGGCATCGCCTTTATCGCCCAGATTAAGCATCATGATCACAAATACAAAAAGCACCATGATCGCACCAGCGTAAATAACGATTTCCAATGCCGCAGCAAACGGTGCCCCAATCAAATAGAAGATCACCGCGACGGCTAATAGCGAGACTATTAAATAGATCAGTGCATGGATGGCATTGGCTCTGGTCATGGCCAGTATCGTAGCCACCAACGCAATGGTCGCGGCAATATAAAAAAGTGTTATCTCAAGCATCGGATGGCGCCTCTACCTAATATCGCTGATATCGGAAATGGTATGGAGTTGGTTTGTACTTCGGTGACCGTTGCCAGCAGGGATGCTGGCGCCGAGCCTACACGGATGTATTTACGGCGTGTCACAGAAGTACAAATCAACTTCATATCATTAACACCCACACTCAATAATTTAAATATGGCGTCTAAGAACCTCATGGCAATAGACTCTTAACATCAATAGGCTTGGCTTCGTTTTTTGCCTCACCTTTGTCTTTATAAGCCGTTTGCAAGCCGGAGACCCGGTAGAAATTGTAGCCGGGATACTTGCCCACGCCATTGATCAACAAATGCTCCTTCTCGTAAACCATGCTCTGGCGATCGTACTCACACATTTCAAAATCTGGCGTCAACTGAATAGCGTAGGTCGGGCAGGCCTCTTCGCACATGCCGCACATAATGCAGCGGGAAAAATTAATCCGGAAAAACTCTGGGTACCAACTGCCGTCCTCGCGAGTGTCTTTTTGCAGGGCGATACAATCCACAGGACAGACAGCTGCACAGAGATTACAGGCTACGCAGCGCTCCTCTCCATCCGGATCTCGGGTCAATACAATGCGCCCGCGGTAGCGCGGCGCGAGATAGGGTTTTTCCTCTGGGTACTGGACAGTCTCCGCCTTGGTAAAGGTATGCTTGAGAATTGTCCACAGGGTCTGCAGTTGACTAAGCATGATCTAAGCGCCCTCCATCCATAACAGTACCGCGCCAGTCACCAGCAAATTGACTAGCGTGATCGGCAACATGACTTTCCAACCCAGTGACATCAGTTGGTCGTAGCGAGGTCTGGGGATCGCCGCTCTTAAAAGAACAAAAAAGCAGATAACCAGAAATACTTTTAAGCTGAACCAGACAAAGGGTGGCAGCCAGTGACCTATCAAGGCTGGCCCCAACCAGCCGCCAAAAAACAAGGTGGTGATCATGCAGGCAATCAAGATTAAGCCGAGATATTCACCGAGCATAAACATAGCGAATTTCATGCCTCCATACTCGGTGTGAAATCCCGCGGTGAGCTCATGTTCGGCTTCTGGAAGGTCGAATGGCAGACGATGACTTTCGGCAATTCCTGCCACCACAAAAACAAACAGTCCAAGTATCTGTGTAAAGCAAAACCAAATATCCGTCTGCGCCTGCACTATATCCACGAGGCTAAAGCTGCCGGTCATCATGACAATTCCCATCAGCGACAAACCCATAAATACCTCATAGCTGACCATCTGTGCTGCCGAACGCAAGCCGCCCAACAGCGCATATTTATTGTTTGAGGCGAGGCCACCCAAGAGCACGCTATAAACTGCCAGAGATGTCATTCCCAAGAAAAACAGCAAGCCGATATTGACGTCGATAATGTAGGTGTCCGGTGCAAATGGCACTACCGCGAAACCCATCATCATGGCCACAACAATGGCTGTGGGCGCAAAGATAAACACTACCTTATCGGCAAACGGCGGAACCCAATCGTCCTTAAATAGCAGCTTGAGCATATCTGCCACCACCTGCCCAATTCCAAAGGGCCCGAGGCGATTAGGGCCGAGGCGATCCTGCCAAAAGCCGAGTAATCGGCGCTCCCACCAGGTCATTACGGCGGCCAGACCCACGCCGCCGACAAGAATAGTTAAAGCCAATAATACTGGCATCAGCTCAGACATGAATAGACTCCTCGCGATCACTGGGTGGGCGCTTATTACCGCCATCTGTGGCAATTAATTGCGCTGTGCGACGCTGCCATGCCAAGTCTTTAGTCAGAGTTGCCAAACTGCCCGCACTAAACCCTCGAGTTTGAGCATAGCCGACACTGTAACCAATACAGTTTTTGGCCACTCGGTTAACAATTTTCACCTCTAGGGTTTGATCATTGCCATTGCTGCTAACAATAACCCCGTCACCCTCACCAACACCGAGTTTTTCAGCCACTGCCGCACCTAAGGCAATAAATGCCTCACCGGCCAGCTCGGCAATTTCATCGGTAACTGCTGACAACTCTTCACTGCCGTGCACCTGATAAATTGGCATTAACTGCCATTGGCCCGGCTGCATATCCAAACCATTGACAGTGAATGCAGTCCCTTTAACGCTTTCTGTTTGCGGTTCAATCAATCGTTGGCCGGCAGAGCCTCCGCGCAACGGGCCATCGACTTCTGCTTGAAATTTTTGCAGCGACTGATTGGAGTTCCAACCGGGGGACCAATAATAAGGGGTTAGAGATGCCGGCTGATCCCGATTAATCCCCTCCATACTAAAAGTCAGTGGTGACTCATTGTCTATTGGCTGCTGTGGTTCATGGACAGATAGGTTGGCATTGATCGCCGTGCGGCCACTGTATCTATGCGTCTTGCGAGCAACCTTTAAACCATGACTGCGAAAGCTATGATCTGGCGCCACTTTATTCAGCGGTTTCAATAGCTCACTGCTCGCCGCGCAGGCTTCAACCAGTTGGTCAAAATGTTTCAGTTTGGCAATCTCGGCATCACCGCTGAGGGTCGCCAAATCCAATAGCCATTTCCAACTAGGCATTCGCTCGGCGGCTGGTTCAAATACCGGATAATGACGCTGTGCACGCCCTTCACTGCTGACCACTGTGCCCTCGGCTTCTGCATAAGAGGCTGCCGGCAGCACTAGATCACAGATTCCCAGCAACTCATTCTCCAAAACATCGACACCAATTAGCTTAGTGTCGGCCCTTGTAAGCTGCTCAATTTGGCTAGGGCTAACTCGTCGCTGGAGATCATTTTCCAAAATAAATAAAACATCAATTTCACTGGCACGGGCAATTAATCCCTCAATGCTTTGAAACTCTTTACTCAGTAGCGTGACACCAAGACTATTGACCTCGGGAAGACAGTAGCTAAGCATCGCTGGCTTATCGCAATCCTTGAGGGCACTGGCGATTGCCGCGGCGCTGTCAACTACGCCATTATGTAAAAGGCTCGAACCGCTGATAATCAGCGGGCGTTCAGCGCCCTTGAGCAACTCGGCGACATGGTTGGTACGACTGTTATCGCTGGACTGCCCCGCGATCGCCTGAGCCACTGCACAACCAAACTGAGCGATATCATCGGCCCCTAACGAGAGCAATTCACTGGCGACATCATCGAGACGCGTATCCAGTGGCGACACAATAATCATTGGTGAGCGCTGATCTTGGGCGAGATTGCGCACCGCGGCATCCTGCCACTTTGGCAGCCCCGCCTGCTCGGCCAACTGATGAGCTTTATTGCGAACGGCTTGGCGCAACCCCAGCGCAACCCGCGGTGCGGTATTGGTGACATCCTCACCGAGAATCAGTATCACATCCGCGGCTTCCATCTGTTTTATCGATGGGCAAAGAGCATTGGTGGTCTTGAGGATGGCGGCAATTCTATTCATCACCTGCCCTTCGCGATCGCCAAAACCTGCGACAAAATTCTCCTTGCCCACCCACTCGCGGAGTAGATAATTGGCTTCGAGGGAAGCCCTTGGGGAACCAATAGCCGCGATCTTTTTACCTTTAATCCACTCGGCGGCTGTGTCGATAGCAGCCTGCTGATGGATCGCTTGAAAACTCCCGTCAGCACTGCGCAGGCCAGCATAGTCGAGTCTTAAGGGACTGTTTACATAACCGCTGCCAAAGCGCCCACGGTCACAGAGGAAATAGCCATTAACCTCATGGTTATAGCGGTTGTGTACCCGCTTGAGTTTGCCGTAGCGTTCGCCCGGGGCGATATTGCAACCCACTGCACAGCCGGTGCAAATCGACGGCGCCGACTGCAGGTCCCATTTGCGACTGTAGTGTTTTAACAGCGGCTTATCGGTAAATACACCCGTGGGGCAGACCTCCACCAGATTGCCGGAAAATTCACTCTCCAACACACCCTCTTGATGGCGACCAAAGTAGACATGATCATGGGATGCCTGAGCGGCTAGGTCTGTACCCCCGGCGTAGTCGGTATAGTAACGCTCGCAGCGATAACAGGTGATACAGCGATTCATCTCGTGACTGATTAAGGGGCCGAGATATTGATTTCTGTGGGTGTTTTTTAAGCCCTTATAACGACGGTCGCGATGGCCGACCATAACAGTCATATCCTGTAAATGACATTCGCCACCCTCGGCACAGACTGGGCAGTCGTGGGGATGGTTGAGCATCAGCGATTCGATGACTGCCTCGCGAAATTCAGTGCCCTTGTCGGCACTCAGAGAAAATCTCGCGCCCTCTGTCACCGGCGTCATACAGCTCATCACAATGCGGCCGTTGCTGTCCTCGTCGTTCTGATACTGGACCACCGCGCACTGGCGGCAGGAGCCTATGGATCCCATGGCTGGGTGCCAGCAAAAATACGGTAGGTCTATACCCCCATTGAGGCAGGCTTCGAGGATATTTTCACCCTCTTTAGCATTGAGCTCCTGACCATCGACATAAATTTTTGGCATGGTTAATGGCCTCCGGAACGGCTGGGGGAATGATAGGGACAGCGACCACCGCTTATATGGCGATCAAAATCTTCACGGAAATATTTCAGCGCACTCTGCAGTGGTTCCATGGCACCCGGCGCCAAGGCGCAGTGGGTATTGCCTATGGCACCTATGTAGTTAACCTGATAAGCCAGAGTCTCCATGTCCTCGACAGTTCCGCGACCCTCTTCGATATCCACTAGCACCTGTCTTGACCAGGGCAGCCCCTCGCGACAGGGAGTACAGAAACCACAGGATTCGTGGGCAAAAAATCGGATTAAGTTAAGCACCATGCCGACCGGACAGGTCTGATCATCGAGAATAATCATGGTGCCAGTTCCCATTCGGCTGCCCGCCTTGCCAATCACGTTGTAGTCCATGACCAGATCGAGATGCTCGGGCACTAAGAAGTCAGTTGAACCACCGCCGGGAAGAAAACCTTTCAACTCTAACCCCGCTTGCATACCACCGGCGTAGTCTTCAAAAATCTCTCTTATCGGCGTGCCCATGGGCAACTCCCAGCAGCCGGGGTTGTTTACTTTGCCACTGGCACCAAACATTTTTGTACCGCTATCTTCACCGCGCCCGAGAGATTTAAACCACTCGGCGCCACGCTCGACAATATGTGGAATATTGCACAGGGTCTCGACATTGTTGACGATGGTCGGGCGACCCCAGAGGCCACTGACCTGTGGAAATGGCGGCTTGGCTCTGGGGTTGGCACGCTTGCCCTCAAGCGCATTAATTAGCGCGGTCTCTTCACCACAGATGTAACGGCCGGCACTGGGATGCAGGTGCATTTCAAGATCAAAGCCGCTGCCAAGGATATTCTTACCCAGATAACCTTTGGCGTAACATTCCGCCAGTGCATCGCGAAGTCGCTGTATGGCGACCACATATTCACCGCGGATAAAGATATACGAGAGATCGGCACCGATGGTGTAAGCGGCGAGAATCATGCCTTCAATCAATTGATGGGGGTCGCACTCCATGAGCAGGCGATCTTTAAACGTGCCCGGCTCCATCTCGTCGGCATTGCAGACTAAATACTTATGCCCCGGGGTGCATTTATCCCCCATAGGTACAAAGCTCCACTTCATTCCGGTGGGAAACCCGGCGCCACCGCGACCGCGAAGATTGGAGGCGCTAATAAGATCTTGGCAGTCCTTTGGAGAGAGTTCCTTCATGGCTTTCTGCAGACCCTGATAACCGCCGTTGGCTTCGTAAGCAGCCAGATCCGTGGGTTTTAGATCAGCACCAATATTGCGTGTCAGCACCTTTTCCATTATTCATCGCCCCCGGATGGCTTGTCGGCAAACAGTTGATCAATTTGCTCTTCATCCAGATGGGTAAGCAACGCGTCGCCAACCATCATTACCGGGGCCTTATCACAGGCTCCGAGACAGGGAACCGGCAGCAGTGTGTAGCGATTATCTGCGGTGGTTTCGCCATAATCGATACCGAGTTTTTGGCTGACTTTGGCTTTGATTTTGTCGCAACCACAGATCCAACAGCTGACGCTGTCGCAAAATAAAATCACTTTCTCACCGACCGGTCGGCGGTAAATTAAGTTGTAAAAAGTCGCCACGCCCTCCAACTCTTCCGCCGACATTTCTAAATATTTGGCAATCGCTTGCAGGCATTCATCGGAGACCCAGCCGCGATGAGCCTGAACAATTTTTAAAGCATCAATAGCCGCACCAGACTTATAGGGAATATGCGCCAGCTCGGCGTCGATCTGGCGCATCTCTTGCTGAGTTAACAGCCCTGTCAGGTCGGTTTGAATCATCTGTGCATCATTCATCGGTCTACGTCCGCCATAACAAAGTCGATACTGGCAATAATCGCAATCAGATCCGGAATCATCAGGCCATTACTGATCAGCGGTATCTGCTGTAAATGTGGGAAGGAAGGGGTGCGAATTCTGGTGCGATAGGAGTTCGTGCCGCCATCGCTGATTAGGTGATAACTATTCAAGCCCTTGGTCGCTTCAATCATTACCGAAGCCTCACCCTGAGGAATCACCGGCCCCCAACTAACATTCAAAAAATGGTGAATGAGGGTTTCGATATCCTCCATGGTGCGCTCTTTGGGTGGTGGCGTGGTCGCGCTGTGGTCGCTCTTGTAGGGGCCTTCGGGCATATTGTCGATACATTGGCGAATAATCTTTAAGCTCTGGCGGATCTCTTCAACTCGCAGCGCCGCGCGGTCATAACAGTCACCATTCGCCGCGGTGGGAACTTCAAACTCAAACTGATCGTAGCCACCATAGGGACGTTTTTTACGAATATCCCAGTCGCTGCCGGTAGCGCGCAACCCTGGGCCGGTAACACCCCAATCGATGGCTTCCTGCTGTGAATAAGCACCAATACCCACAGTGCGAGCTTTAAGCATTTTGTTTTTCATCGACATCTTGTCGTAGTGATCCAAACGCGCTGGCATCGATTCGATAAACGCACGAACCATCGGCTCCCAACCATTGGGCAGATCCTGTGCTACGCCGCCGATTCGGAACCAAGCCGGGTGCATACGCCCACCCGTAATCGCCTCAATAATGCCGAACAATCTCTCGCGATCGGCGAACATATAGAACACCGGCGACATCTGGCCGACATCCTGAACAAAGGTGCCGTAGAAAACCAAGTGGCTGGAGATTCGAAACAGTTCGGCGAGCATAATACGTATCACTTTGGCGCGATCTGGGACTGTGATTCCGGCCAGCATCTCCACAGACTGAATATAAGCCAGGTTATTCATCACCCCGCCGAGATAGTCGATACGGTCTGTATAGGGGATATAACTGTGCCATGTCTGGCGCTCGGCCATCTTTTCTGCACCGCGGTGGTGATAGCCAATATCTGGCACAGAGTCGACTATCACCTCGCCATCCAACTGCAGGGCGATTCTGAACACCCCGTGAACACTGGGGTGATTGGGGCCAAGATTGAGAAACATATATTCGTTGTCGTCGTTTGACTGTTTCATACCCCAGTCTTCAGGGCGAAACTTTAGCGCCTCCTGCTCTCTTGCCACTCGCTCTGGACCCATTTCAAATGGCGCCATCTCAGTGGCCCGGGCCGGATGATCTTTTCTTAGGGCATGTCCTTCCCAAGTCGGCGGCAACAGAATACGGAATAGATTGGGGTGACCGGCAAAGGTGACACCAAACATGTCCCAGACCTCGCGCTCATACCAGTTGGCATTCGGCCACACCGCTATAGATGTTGGAAGATCGGCATCGGATTCCATCAGAGCTACTTTGATACGCATATCTTGATTGCTGTCGAGAGACAGCAGGTGGTAGACCACGGTGAAATCTGAATCCGGTTGCCCGGCACGATTAACCCGGGTGCGCTCGTCGATGCCAAAAAGATCGTAGAGCATGGGAAACAGTGGTTTTAAAAATTGCAGAATTTCAATGAGGCGCTTGCGCTCAACCCAGAGGGTGAGTTTTTTATCCGCGCACTGCTGGACAATAAATAGCTCTTGGCCGAACTCTCTGCATAACGCTAGATACAGTTCGTCCTCGACCCTATGCTTGTCCATAGCAGCTGCAGTGTGCATTTTTACCCCTTAATGTTTTGCATATCCCTATGTATCTTTTGGCTCCCGTAATTCAGTCGCCATAATGCGCTGCGGTGTCAATTTATCCCGCATGCTGATCTGTTCGGGCTTAACAATTGTCTGATCACCGGCCACCCAACTCAGGGGACGTCGCTCTTTGCCAATCGACTCTTGAAGCATCATCAATCCCTGCATCAGTGCCTCGGGCCGCGGTGGACATCCGGGAACATAGACATCCACAGGTATAAACTTATCCACGCCCTGAACCACCGAATAAATGTCGTACATACCCCCAGAGTTGGCACAGGAGCCCATGGAGATAATCCAGCGCGGTTCTAGTAATTGTTCATAGAGACGCTGAACTACTGGCGCCATTTTTAGAAAACAGGTGCCGGAGATAACCATCAGATCTGCCTGTCGCGGTGTGGCGCGAATCACCTCTGAGCCGAAACGGGCAATATCGTGGCGACTGGTAAATGAGGTGGCCATTTCTACATAACAGCAGGAGAGGCCAAAGTTAAATGGCCAGAGAGAATGCGCGCGACCCCAGGCCAGCAGATCTTCGAGTTTGGCAAACGCGACATTGCGTTTGACCTGCTCCTCAATAAAATCATCGCTGTGATCAACGACATTGCCATCTTCAGGGCGCGTCAGGCTCCACTTCATGATGATTCTCCATTAGGGGGGCGAGCATCGCGCAAACCGGTGCGAGTTTTATTACCCCACTCCAGTGCACCAGAGCGCCATTGATAGATCAGGGCGAGAACGAGAACGCCAATAAAGAGGGTTATCGACAGGTAGCCCTGCCAACCCAACTCAAAAAATGCCACCGCCCAGGCGAAGATAAATACGGTTTCAAGATCGAAGATAACAAAGAAGATGGCAATCAGATAAAACTCAACGGATATACGTATTTGCGAGCCGCCAACCGAGACAATGCCAGACTCAAAAGGGTCGTTGGTGGCAGCTTCACGACGCCTTTGTCCGAGTAGCCAGGAGAGCACCAGCATGGTGATCACCAGCAGAATGACCATGCCAAAGTAGACCGCCAGAGGCCAAATTTCTGTTGCGTACTGGTTCTCCACTAACGCTCCCCAACTGGGTTGTTGAGAGATGGAAAAATTGGCCTGTGGAGTAAAATAAAGGCTAGATAAAAAATTGAAAGTGATGGGATAAAAGGGGCTCTTACCACCTGATATCGGCAGCGCCTGTAAACTCTGACATGTGCATTCCAATGCAACAACTGTGACATAAACACTCCCAATCCTATGGGATTCACTTACCTGCTTCCCTGAAAAAATAACGTCGCCGGTAAAGATCCCGTTTATTTTTATTCAGTTTTACACCACAGAAGGTACAGGGGTTAAAAAAAAATCGCAAGCACCAGATTTTCCAAAATGGCCTAATCGGTATCTCATGCAATCGGTGGTGATGGATATTAAAAGCAGTACACACGTGACTGTAATGGGCATTATTGAAGCGCTAAATCAGCCTTAATTTAATTGACAATTACTGTGGGGAAATAGATTTTAGTCTAGGATTATTTTTAAACTATGACAGTATTTTGTTTGTCTGGGTACATTTGTTCAATAGATCACTAGATAGATAGCTCGATAGTTAGCTAAATGGCTCGTTGCACAATTGCCCACCAACCGAACTTGAAAAAAGGGACCCTACAATGGAATACAGCATCGCATTGATTTTAATCGCACTACTGCAGTTTATATTCTTTACTGGCCGAGCCGGTTTTAGCCGCGAAAAATATGATATTAAAGCGCCGAAAACTGTCGGCAATGAACGCTGGGAGAGAATCTACCGCATTCAGCAGAACACTATGGAACAGTTGCTGATATTTATCCCCGGCACTGTTATTTTCAGCCTCTATGTGAGTGCTACTTGGGTGTTGCTACCGGGCATTTTATTTATTGTCGGGCGACATATTTACTCGCGACTATACCTTGAGAGCCCCGAGAATCGAGGCCCTGGCATGGTATTGAGTTTCTTTAGCAATATTTTCTTAGTGATCGCTGGGCTGGTTGGCATCAGTATGAAACTGATTGGCTAAACCTGCCCTAGCAACACAGAACACTTAGGCAAAAGCGTGACGCAAAACAATAGTCTCGACGCGGTCCGGACCGGTTGACACCACATCGATCGGAGCGCCAACCAACGTTTCAATACGCGAAATATAGTTACGAGCATTGGTCGGCAGGCTGTCTATATCCTGAGCACCAACGGTAACTTCACTCCATCCCGGCATTGTTTCATAGATCGGTTGAAGACCTTCAAAGTCGTCAGAGTGGGATGGAACACCCACCTCTTCACCATCGGCGTTTTTATAGCCAACACAGATATTAACCTCTTCCAAACCATCGAGAACATCGAGCTTGGTCAGACAGATGCCAGAGATACTGTTGATTAAGACTGCCTGTTGCAGGGCAACCGCATCAAACCAGCCACAGCGACGCTCGCGTCCTGTGGTGGTACCAACTTCGTGACCTTTAACACTGAGGTAAGTACCCGTCTCGCAATGCAGTTCTGTAGGGAAAGGACCTGAGCCAACACGAGTTGTGTAAGCCTTGGTAATACCCAGTACATAGTCGATGTACAGCGGACCAAAACCTGTACCTGTGGCGGCGCCACCAGCGGTGGTATTTGATGAGGTTACAAAAGGATAGGTGCCGTGATCAATATCCAGCAGTGAACCCTGAGCGCCTTCAAAAAGAATATCGGCACCGGCTTTGCGGGCGTCGTGAAGAATTTTGGTGACATCAGCTTTCATCGGCATCAGCGCTGCAGCCCACTCTTTGGCCTCGGCTAGAGTTTTATCGAAGTCGACCGGCTCTGCTTTGTAATATTCGGTAAGGGCGAAGTTATGGTAGTCGAGCACTTCTTTAAGCTTAACCGCAAAACGCTCCATATTAGCCAGATCACCAAGACGCAGTCCACGGCGGGCAACCTTATCTTCATAGGCGGGACCAATGCCGCGACCGGTGGTGCCGATTTTGGCATTACCACGGGCAGCTTCTCGCGCCTGATCAAGAGCTATATGGTAAGAGAGTATCAATGGGCAGGAGCCCGATACCTTGAGGCGTTCACGCACTTCAACACCGCGCTCTTCGAGCATGGCTATTTCTTTAAGCAGCGCATCTGGGGCGACAACCACACCGTTGCCAATCACACAGGTGACATGGGCGCGCAAAATACCCGAGGGGATAAGATGCAGTGCGGTTTTTTTACCATCGATAACCAATGTGTGGCCGGCGTTGTGACCACCCTGAAAGCGTGCCACAACAGTTGCTTTATCGGTTAACAGATCAACGATCTTACCCTTGCCTTCGTCCCCCCACTGGGAACCAAGAATAACGACATTTTTACCCATAATATTGCTTGCTCGAAAAGATTACGCCGCCAAAACTGTCTGTTTAGGCGAGCTTTTTAATAACAAATTGACCGTCTGCTTCAATCAGTAGACGATCACAATTTACTTCACTGTAGTCAATATGTTGACCTTCGAAACCCTGCACCACACGGTTGCCCTGACTGCGTAGGAGAGCGGTTTGCTCAGCTGCCTGAGGGTTGGTGCTGAAGGGCACAAAGATACCGGGTACAGAGCTGTGACCACTTTTGCTCTGACTAACCAGTGACTTCAGATTAAATGCAAATCCAGTTGCGGGACGCGGGCGACCAAAGGCTTCGCCGACGTGATCATAACGTCCACCATTTCCCAGTGCCTTGCCGTAACCCTGTACATAGGCGGCAAAGACTATTCCGGTGTGATAGTGGAATCCGGGCATCTCGCCGAGATCTAAATAAACCGTGACATCGCGGTCTGCAATCGCTGCCACTACAGCTTCAAGCTGCGCTATGGCATCGAGTACAGCTGTTGGCGCACCAGCAAGTTTTTCTTTGGCGGCGGACAGTACTTCAACACTGCCGGTCAAACTGGGCAGTATACTCAGCCAGTTGGCCAGCTGTGGATCGCTGATATTGACGTCTATCCACTGATTCAGTTCGCGGCTGGCTTTGCGCTGTAATAGCACAAACAATTCGGACTCTAAATCAGAATTGAGATCGGCATCTGCCAACAGCCCGCGGAAAATATCGACGTGACCGAGATCCAGATGTACGTTTTCAACGCCGGCAGTTTTTAAACTCTGCAGAAATAGCTCAATCACTTCGATATCGGCAGCCATGGTGGCTTCACCGAATAATTCGACACCCAGAGAGATTGGAGTGCGTGATTCAAGAGGGCCGCGAGGACGTGTGTGCAGCACTGTGCCTGCGTAACAGAGTCGACTCGGACCTTCACGACGCAGGCTGTGGGCATCCATTCTGGCGGCCTGGGGTGTGATGTCGGCACGTATGCCCATCATGCGACCACTGAGTTGGTCGGTGATGCGGAATGTCATCAGATCGAGATCAGAACCGGAACCGCTGAGCAGCGAGTCGGTAAATTCAACCATGGGCGGAATAACTAAGTCATAACCCCAGTTGTGGTAGAGGTCGAGAAGTTGACGACGCAGATACTCTGTAACCTGAGCGCGCTCTGGAAGCACCTCATCAACACCGTCTGGCAGTAACCAACGATCTGCAATTGTCATGAAAATCTTTAAACCTTTACCTGTAAAACCTTGTGGCGATAAGTTGAGCCCAATAGGGCAAATCTCAACGCAAGAATAATAATAAGCCAGCGCCAGCTAACATGCTAAAAAAACCGACTGCGCGCATGGTTCGATCATCAACTGTGGCTAACAGCTGAACCATATTGCGCCATCTGGATGGAGACAAAAAGGGCATAATTCCCTCTAACACTAGCATCAAGCATAGTGCTGTAGCAAAATCTTTAAGCACAACCTTTAAGCACTATAGCTACCCCCAAACCGGCACAAAAAAACCGGGGCGAGCCCGGCTTTTTGGATTTTAACAAAGTGCTATCAATGTGTCAGAAGTTTTTACATTAAAATTTCTATAAATAGCGCAATAATCGACGCAGGCGCCGATTATTTACCACTCTTTTTGTTTAAATATTTAAAGAAATCACTGTCTGGCGCAATCAGCATGACATCACCTTTGTTGGCAAAGGCTAGTTTGTAGGCATTCAGGCTGCGCATAAACGAGTAGAACTCTGGATCTTTCTGATAAGCATTAGCATAGATACCAGTGGCTTCAGCATCACCAGTACCGCGCAGTTGCTCAGAATCACGATAGGCGTTGGCCAATTCGATAGTGCGTTCACGATCCGCAGAGGCGCGAATTCTCTCGGCCTTTTCCTTACCGGTTGAACGCAGCTCACGAGCTTCTTTCTCTCGCTCAGCGGTCATACGGCGGAACACCTGGCTACTAACTTCCTGAGGCAAGTCAATTCGCTTTACTCGCACATCGACAACTTCAATACCTAGACTACCCAGTACTGACTCATTGAGATCAGAGGTAATATCTTCCATCAGTGCATCGCGCTCACCGGAAACCACTTCATGCAGAGTACGTGTACCAAACTGGTTGCGGAGTCCGTTGTTGACACGGTTGGCTAGACGGTTGTGAGCCACTGTTTCAACGCCACCAGTCGCTTTATAGTAGGTCTCAACATTGGCGATACGCCATTTTGCATAAGAATCTACAATCAGACGCTTTTTCTCAACGGTAAAAAAGCTCGCTGGCTGGGCATCTACGGTCAAGATTCGCGCGTCGAATAAACGCACATCATCTGCCAGGGGTAATTTGACGTGTATGCCCGGCTGAATATCGGCTTCCACAAGCTTACCGAAGCGAAGCTTTACACCACGCTGGGTTTCACTGACAACATACAATGTACTGCTGGCAATAATCAAAAGAACCGCCAGAGTAATCACAGACTTTAATAAATTGCTCATCGTCTTCTCTCCGAATTTGATTCTACGTTGCGCTGCAGTTTCTCGATAACCTGATTAGAGATTCGATCAATCAGCTCTTCGCTGGTGGAATCATCTCTAAGCTTCGACTGACTGCCCTCTTGGATAAGTTTGTCGAGGGGAAGATAGAGCATATTGTTGCCGCTATCCGCATCGACCAGAATCTTGGTGCTGTTGATCATCACCTGCTCAACCGCATCCAGATACAGACGTTCACGGGTTACTTCCGGCGCCTTGTCGTACTCGGCTAACAGGTTGGTAAAGCGCCCAGCTTCACCCTCTGCCTTGGAGACTACCTGAGACTTATAACCTTCAGCTTCTTCACGTATACGCTGTGCTGCGCCTCGGGCTTCAGGAATAATACCGTTAGAGTAGGACTGCGCTTCGTTGACTAGGCGCTCTAAATCTTCACGGGCTTTAATAACATCATCGTAAGCGGACTTAACCTCGGTGGGCGGTCGTGCTTCTTCGATATTGATTTTTACCACGTTGATACCACTGCGATAAATATTTAAATAGTCCTGTAGCTTCTCAGCAGTACCCAAGGCAATTTGCTCGCGGCCTGTGGAGATAACACCATCCAAACCTGTGCTGCCAACCACGTGGCGAAGAGCACTGTCAGTGGCGTGTTTAAGACTTATTTCCGGATCGCGGATATTGAGTATAAAGGCTTTCGCATCGGCGATGTTGTACTGCACTGTCAGCGAGATCTCGACAATATTTTCGTCTTGGGTAAGCATTAAACCACGGGCTGAATACTGACGTTCTTCGGTGACGCGAACAATGCTTACAGAATCTATCAGCTTGGGGTTCCAGTGCAGACCAGAACCAACGGTATCGTGGTATTTACCCAGTCGCAAAACCACTGCCTGTTCCTTCTCATCGACTTGATAGAAGCCCATTAGCCCCCACAAAATAGCCATTACGACGAAGACAATCGGCAATAAATTTTTCCCATCAGGGCCGCCGGAGCCGCCACCAAAACCACTAAACTTTTTCTTCAGTGCATTCAGTGCTTCATCCAAATCAGGTGGGCCATCGTTCTTTCTGTTGCCGCCCCATGGGTCTTTACCGCCACCCGGTTCATTCCAGGACATAATCTATCTCCACAAATAAGTAATTTTTTAACCCGCTACTGCTGAACACCTAAGGTGCTGTCAGCGCTGGCACAATTCTAAAGCCTTTATCTCCAACTAGCTACAGTGCAACCAAATCCTCTGATTTTAACCCTGCTGCCTTGAGAAGACGGAAGTAATCCATCTCCTGCAATTTTACTTCCAAATTAATACAGCCATTGTCATCAACTTTTTCGCTTAACACCGCCTTGTGACTGTACATTGCGGCTCGCAGCGCACCCTGCTCTGGCAACAGGTGCAGTGTTTTGTGTACTAGCTGACCGGGAAGCCGCTCACTAACCGCTTGAAACAGCAGGTCGAGCCCCTGATCATTTAACGCCGACAGCCATACAGCTACTGGCTGACCTTCTGCATTGCGCTCAATACGCTCAGAGACATCATCGAGCAAATCGATTTTGTTATACACCATGAGCGTGGGTAATCTATGCGCATCAATCTCTTTGAGCACCTCTTCGACCCTTTTAATATTAGTCGCTCTATCCTCGGCTGCAGCATCAACCACATGCACCAGCAGATCTGCATTGGCAGCCTCTTCCAAGGTGGCCCGAAATGCGTCGACTAAACGGTGGGGAAGATGGCTGATAAAACCCACCGTATCGGCAAATATGACCGGCCCTTTTTCGGCTACATCGACTTTGCGCATGGTCGGATCTAGGGTTGCAAACAGCTGATCAGCCACATAAACATCGGCCTGAGTCAGCTTGTTAAACAGGGTAGATTTGCCGGCATTGGTGTAACCCACCAGTGAGACGGCGGGAATTTCAGCGCGGTCTCTGGCTCTGCGACCCTGCGCGCGCTGCTTGCGCACTTTTAAAAGCCGCCCTTGAATTGATTTAATTCGATCGCGAACCATACGCCGATCAGACTCAAGCTGAGTTTCACCTGGCCCTCGCAGACCAATACCACCCTTTTGACGCTCGAGGTGAGTCCAGCCGCGAATCAATCTAGAGGAGAGATGTTGCAACTGAGCCAATTCAACTTGCAACTTACCCTCATGGGTACGTGCTCGCTGGGCAAAGATATCCAAAATTAAACCAGTGCGGTCGAGAACCCGACATTTTAATTCGGCTTCAATATTGCGCTCTTGGCTTGGGGAGAGATTGTGATTAAAGATAACCAGCTCGGCCTGACTACTTTGAACGGCTGAATTAATCTCATCGAGTTTGCCGGTGCCGACAAAAAACTTAGCATGGGGTGAGGTGCGCGATCCAGTTAGAAACTCGACTGGATCACCCCCTGCAGATATCACTAATTCTTCAAACTCTCTGGGATCTTCAGGTTCCGACTCACTATTCAGTTTTAAGTGAACAAGGACGGCTCTTTCGCCAAAGTCAGGGCGCTCGAAGAATAGTGACACTTAGTATTTCTTAATAGTCGTCGTCAGAGAAATTTCCATTGTCGAAACCACCCTGAGAATCGCCTGCAGACGCAGTAGAACTGGTCGCGGGCAGCTTGACTGCACGTGAGGGGACAATCGTTGAAATTGCGTGTTTATAGACCATCTGGCTTACAGTGTTTTTCAGCAGTACAACAAACTGATCGAATGACTCTACCTGTCCTTGTAGCTTAATGCCGTTAACAAGAAAGATTGATACTGGAACACGTTCTTTTCTTAAGACATTAAGAAAAGGGTCTTGTAAATTGTGCCCTTTTGACATTTATACTTCTCCTTTTTAAATCCAAACAATGTTGCAAAGTCTGCAACCAAAATAAGCAGGCCAAATTGACCTACAACTAATATTAACCGTCCATGTTCTTACTGTATATGGGCGCATCTGTAAGCTTTTTCAAGGCCAACTCGCACATTCTATCAATTGAATATAAATCTGTCTCACTATCAATTTCAATTTCGCAACTTCCCGGCCAGTTTCGCAACCAGGTAATCTGCCTTTTAGCCAGCTGACGGGTCGCCACTATCGCTTTTTCAACGGCTTCATCGAGACTGCACTGACCATCCAGATACTGCCAGATCTGTCGATAACCCACTGAGCGGATGGCTGGCAAGTCGCCGTGCAGATCACCGCGCTGATAGAGTGCCTGCACCTCAGATACAAAATCCTGCGCCATCATCCGTTTAAATCTGTCTTCTATACGCTGGTGTATCAGCTTGCGGTTCACCGGCATTAGCGCTAATTGTTTTATCGCGTAGTTATCAGAAATAGCGCCAATGTTTTCTTCGCGCCGCAATGTCGACATCGGCACACCGGTGACCAAATAGACCTCCAGTGCACGCTGAATACGCTGGGAATGATTAGGGTGCAATCCGGCAGCCGTATCAGGATCAACCGCTTGCAGTTGTTTGTAGACCGCAGGCCAGCCGTCGTTATCTGCCTGCTGCTGAATCTGCGCACGGATTTCAGGATTGGCCTCGGGCATTTTAGACAGCCCCTCAAGCAACACTTTAAAATAGAGCATGGTGCCACCTACCAGCAGTGGGATATTTCCACGAGCGGTAATCTCCTCCATCACGCGGCTGGCATCTTTAAGAAAATCTGCTGCCGAATAGGCATCCAGTGGATCGCGAATATCGATCAGATGATGTGGGGCTATCTCAAGAGTGGCTTTATCAGGTTTGGCACTCCCTATATCTAATTGCCGGTATACCTGGGCCGAATCCACATTGATTAACTCAATCGGAAAATGGTTTTGCAGGGCTATTGCAAGATCAGTTTTACCACTGGCGGTCGGCCCCATCACAAATATTGCTGGTGGTTTTTCAGAGACTGTCACTGACTATCGTCCACGCAGAAATAATTTATCTAACTGATCGAGAGTCAACTGCGACCAGGTGGGTCGACCGTGGTTGCACTGGCCACTCCTTTCCGTCGCTTCCATATCTCTCAACAGACCATTCATTTCTGGAATGGTTAACTTGCGATTGGCGCGCACTGAACCATGACAGGCCATGGTAGAGAGTATTTCATTAATATGATCTCTAATACGTTCAGAGGCCCCATGCTCAAGTAGGTCTGACAATACATCCCGAAGCAGTGCCTCGACCTCTGAACCACGCAGTATCGCCGGTATCTGTCGCACAATAATACTTTCAGCGGCGGCGCGCTCAATGGTAAACCCGAGTTTGCTGAAAATCTCATTGTTCTGTTCGGCTGCATCTGCCTCGCGCTGACTGACCGCCAAACTCTCTGGGACTAACAGCGGCTGAGAAATAAGCCCCTGATCATCAAAGTCCCGCTTCATTCGCTCATAGGTTATGCGCTCATGGGCAGCGTGCATATCAACAACAATTAATCCCTCACTGTTTTCGGCAAGAATATAGATACCTTTTAACTGAGCTATGGCATAGCCCAGCGGGGGAACATCCTGCTGGCTATTAAAGTCGAGGCCTGCCTCTGGCACAGCAGATCCATCGGTGGAGTAAAGACTCTGATAGGCCGCCATCGGTGCCGCAGTGCCATGACTGGAGTGACTGGACTGGCGATGATCGGAAAACTGCATTGAGGGCTGCCATTGACTTGCCTGCTGATCCGATTGCGGGGCGAACGCCGCCCCCTGCCCGGAATAAGCTGGAGCCGAGGGATCATTAGACTGCAGATGGTCCTGAGGGCGATCTTCAGCGAGGGCTTTCTTAATGGTTTGCGAAATAAAACTGTGGATAGAACCACTTTCACGAAAGCGCACCTCATGCTTGGTCGGATGTACATTGACGTCCACATCTGATGGGGTAATTTCCAAGAAAAGCACATAGGCCGGATGTCGCCCATGGTAGAGAACATCCTGATAGGCCTGTCGCACTGCATGAGAGACCACTTTGTCACGTATAGAGCGGCCATTGACAAAAAAGTGCTGCAGATCTGCCTGACTGCGAGAGAAGGTTGGCAAGCCAATCCAACCCCAGAGGCGCAGACCATGGCGGTCGTTGTCCACATAAAGCGCCTGCTCCATAAAAGGGGCACCGCAAATATCCGCAACCCGCTTCTCCTGCTCTAACTGGGTGGCTGCCGGCCGCAAACTCAGTTGAGCGCGCTGGTTATGGCGCAGATTAAAGGCGACATCAAAACGGCTGAGGGCGAGTTTTTTTATGCTCTCGTCAATACGGTTGTATTCGGTCTTTTCGGTGCGCAAAAATTTGCGTCGCGCCGGAGTATTGAAAAACAGGTCGCGAACTTCAACACTGGTGCCGACGGGGTGAGATGCCGGCTGGATATCTACGTCCATATCACGGCCTTCAGAGACTGCTTTCCAAGCCGTGCCCTCGCCGTGATTGGAGGTCAGGCTCAGTCGCGATACCGAGGCGATACTGGCCAGAGCCTCACCGCGAAACCCAAGAGAAGAGACCGCTTCGAGATCTTCCAGATTACCAATCTTGCTGGTGGCATGACGGCTTAGGGCCAGAGGTAGATCATCCTCGGCAATACCACAGCCATCATCGCGAATTCTAATTAACTTTACACCGCCCTGCTCTATCTCTATATCGATACTCTGGGCACCGGCATCCAGGCTGTTCTCAACCAGTTCTTTTAGCACCGATGCTGGGCGCTCGACCACTTCACCGGCAGCGATCTGATTGGCCAATTGCGGACTGAGAACCTGAATAACGGACATAGCGGGTGACCTTATATTTTCTGTTTAGCTGTTTAAACGATTTTCGACTGCGTCTTCTATCGGGCCGGAATCATAATTTTCTGGCCCACTTTAATGGTGCTGGAACCCATCTTGTTATAGCTCAGAATATGGGTAACTGAGGTATTGTAGCGCTGAGCAATGTCAGACAATGTGTCACCACGGGCAATGGTATAACTGCGCTCACGCTTAGCTTTATTTGCCGCCAGCGATGTGCCTTTCGGCGTGTTATCCATATAGTAACTGACCAGTCCATTATAGATGGCTGCAGCCATTCTCTGCTGATAGGCACCGCTACTTAATTGTTTAGCCTCTTTGGGATTGGATATAAAGCCGGTCTCGATTAACAGTGAGGGAATATCTGGAGATTTAAGTACTAAGAAGCCCGCTTGCTCCACGCGCTTTTTATGCAATCGTGCCACGCCACCCATATTTTTTAATACATATTTACCCGCTTTAAGGCTACTACTAAGGGTGGCTGTCATCGAAAGATCGAGTAATACCCCGGCTAAAACAGCATCCTTATCATCAAGATTTAGCGAGCCTTCGGCTCCGCCAATTAAATCGGCACGGTTTTCCTTTTTTGCCAAATAGCGAGCTGCCTCACTAGAAGACCCTCTGGTGGACAACGCATAGACCGAGGCACCATTTGCTTTTGGATTGGTAAAGGCGTCTGCGTGAATAGAGAGAAAGAAATCGGCGCGGCTATTGCGTGCAATTGTGGTGCGTTTGCGGTGTTTAAGATAGTAGTCTCCAGTGCGAACCAGCTCGCCGCTAAAGTCTGGATTTTGATCAAATAGTTTTTCAAGGCGCTGGGCGATCTGAAAGACAATCACCTTTTCATAAATACGTTTGGGGCCAATAGCACCAGGATCATCGCCGCCATGTCCGGCATCGATGGAGATAACAATCTTGCGGTTAGTTTTTGGCAGCACTTTTTTGGCCGGTTTCTTTGCCACCTGAACATCGTCGAAAAGATCGACAACCAATCTGTCACCATATTGCTCGTTAGCTTTGAGGGTAAAGCTATTTACCCGCACCTTTGTCTTTAACTCGAGAACTATTCGCAGGTCCGAACCATCGCGAACAGCTGAGCGAATTTTACTGATTGGAGTTGGAGAAATATCTAGGGAATCCAGATTGGCTTTGAGTTGTGCACCTTTAATATCAACAACTAAACGGCTCGGGTTATCCAGAGGGAAGACGCTATAGTCAAAAGCGTCGCTGATATCCAATACCAGTCGGGTATTATCCGGCGCTCGCCAGATTCGCGCACTTTCTATATCCGCGGCGAAAGCGGGGCCGGCAACTAGTGTTGCCATAAACATAACTGCTGCTGCTATTTTTAAGCGCAATTCAGACCCCATTTTTTATAGCTCTTCCAAGCGAGAGATAACCTTACCACCCAAATCAGTGCCAGCTTTTAAACTAAGCGTTCGACCCTGATCTGTTTGGATAATTCCAATCTCTATATCCGCGCTGGGTAAAAACCCCTGCCCGCGTTCCGGCCATTCTATCAAGCACAGGCAGGCTTCTGCCAGATAGTCGCGAAAGCCCATATATTCAAGCTCTTCTGGATCGATTAAACGGTAGAAATCAAAGTGACAAACTCTCCCCAACGGCAGCTCATAGGGCTCCACTAATGTATAGGTGGGACTCTTTACTGAGCCGCTGTGACCAAGGCCATTAAGCATGCCGCGGCTGAGTGTTGTTTTACCCGCCCCTAAATCACCACTTAGTGCAATCAGCAGAGCCTGCTCGGCTGATCGCTTTTCACCAAGGATAGCACTAACCGCACTGGCAATACGGCTGCCAAACTGAAGCATCAATGATTCACCCTGCAATTCAAGGGTCATCTGATTGAGACTTTCAGCTAAAGGCTTTTCACTCACAAATCAGCACCATTTAAAATTGCCACTAAAGGGCCTATTATATCGGTGGCGACAAGGCCGCGCGCACCGCGCTCTTCTACCGCTATATCTGCTGCGGCCGAGTGCAGACAACAACCCAACTGCGCCGCCTGCGATAACTCAAGCCCCTGGGCCAGTAGACCACCAATAATTCCCGACAACATATCGCCCATGCCAGCGGTCGCCATACTTGGATTGCCATAGGGGCAGACCATAATTTTGTCATTATCGGCAATCGCAATAAGCGTACCGGCGCCTTTGAGCACCACCACGGCATTAAACTTTTTCTGCAATTTACGCACCGCAGAGAATCTATCCGCCTGAACTTCAGCGACAGTCATATTTAACAGTCGTGCCGCTTCTGCTGGATGGGGTGTCATTATCCAGCGGCTGCCGTCGGGTTTAGGCACTACCCTTCCCTCGGCAATAATATTTAGCGCATCGGCATCCATTACCATTGGCAGTCCAGTGGCAACGGCTTTTTGCAGCAACTGCTCAGACCAGGGTGAACGACCCAGACCGGGACCAACAACCAGGACTGTCGGCTTGCCCAACAAGGGCTCTAACTCCTGGCCGGAAATAATACCACTGGCCATTATCTCTGGCTGGCGGGCCAATATCGCGGCGACATGCTCGGGACGAGTGGCGACACTAACCAGACCAGCGCCAGTTCGCAGGGCTGTCTCTGCCGCCATCAGCGCAGCTCCGCCGTACCCATGATCGCCACCAATTACCATGGCGTGACCAAATTGATTTTTGTAGGCATCTGCATCAGGGTCCGGATACCATTCAAGCAGATCATCCAGATTCATCAGCTCTGCGCTGCACGGCTGTTGCTCGAAAAGCTGCTCATCGATATTGAGGGAGTGATAAATAATTTCACCACAGAGGGCTGGCCCACGACCGCTGAACATACCCTGTTTAGCGGCGATAAAGGTTACGCTAATATCCGCTTTAACGGCGACATCAGCCGCACTGCCAGTATCACTGCAGAGCCCTGAAGGTAGGTCAATAGAGAGTGTTGGTAGCGCCGCGTTGTTGATACAGTTGATCGCATCTGCATACTGTTCACGCATGGGGTTTTGAAAGCCTGTTCCCAAAAGGGCATCAACAATCACCCCTTCATACAACTCTATTCCGGCATCAAACGCCTGTAGACCAACGCCCGCTTTTTCACTGTAGTCTCTGGCGAGAGCCGCATCTATAGATAATTTTTCGATAGCAGCCAATTCAACAACCCGAGTCGCAAACCCTTTCTCGGCTGCCAGTGCTGCGACTATATAGCCGTCCCCAGCGTTATTTCCCGAGCCACAAAAAACCGTTATCATCGACGGTTTGCCCCAGGCCTCTAACAGCTCATCAAATGCGGCGCGCGCGGCGCGCTTCATTAAAACTATGCTTGGAATAGCCATCTGCTCAATCGCCAAACGATCCAGTTCACGAACAGATTTGGCATTATATAAAGCGTCTTGAATAACAATGTGCGACATGTCCGCGAGTTCCCAGTAAGATTACCGCGATTATATGTCAGATTAGCCCTGAAACCATGACCGAAACAAATAAGCTCGATGATCTAGCGAAAAAAATTAAAGCCTGGGGTGAAACTCTTGGCTTTCAGCAGGTGGCTATTTCAAAACCCGATCTCGACCAAGCTTCAGAACGACTTTTAGAGTGGCTGGACAAAGGCTTTCAAGGCTCGATGCAATGGATGGGGCATCACGGCGACAAACGCTACAAGGTCGATAAGTTGGTCGACAATACAGTGCGGGTTATCTCGGTGCGCATGGACTATCTTACCGACAGCAATATGATTGCCGTTCTTAAAGATGACAATAAAGCTTATATCTCAAGGTATGCACTGGGTCGCGACTACCATAAATTGATTCGCAAGCGCCTTGGCGACCTGACCAAAAAGATCGAAGCCGAGATAGATCGCCTGGGCCTCGCTCATCTGCAGCTAACCCAGCGGCCCTTTGTGGATAGCGCGCCGGTGATGGAAAAGCCGCTGGCAGCTCAGGCAGGACTTGGCTGGATTGGCAAAAACACACTACTGCTAAATGACAAAGTCGGCTCGTGGTTTTTTCTCGGGGAAATTTATATCTCTCTGAAGTTGCCGGTTGATGAAAACCAACAAACCGATAAATGCGGTAACTGTCGCGCCTGTCTAAAAGTTTGCCCAACCAACGCCTTCCCAGAACCCTACGTTCTGGATGCACGTAAATGTATCTCCTATTTAACAATCGAAAGTCAGGAGCCTATTCCTGAAGAGCTGCGCCCGCTGATGGGCAATCGTGTATTTGGCTGTGATGACTGTCAGATTATCTGCCCCTGGAATCGCTACTCATCAAAGACTCAGGAGATAGACTTTAGCCCGCGGCACAATCTCGATAATTCTGATTTGGTCACGCTCTTTGAATGGACTGAAGATGAGTTTGAGGAAAAAACCGCAGGATCGCCTATTCGACGTATTGGCTATCAACGCTGGCTGCGCAATCTCTCCGTGGGTCTTGGCAATGCGCCGCCGTCTGAAAGAATTATCAATGCGCTGCAGCAGAGAGCCGAGGATTCATCAGCTCTGGTTCTTGAACATGTTGAGTGGGCGCTGCAAGAACAGCAGCGCAAATTTGATGCGGCTGCAAATATCGCTACAGACGAATAAAGACTTCCCGATAATAAACCAGTTCGCGAATAGAATCGTGAATATCATCCATCGCCAGATGACTGCCGCGTTTCTTAAAGCCATTAGATAACTCGGGCTTCCAGCGCTGAACCAGTTCTTTAAGAGTACTGACATCCAAATTGCGATAGTGAAAGAAGACTTCCAACTCTGGCATGTAGTTAGCCAAAAAGCGCCGATCCTGACAGATTGAATTGCCACACATGGGCGATTTTCCAGCCGGTACCCACTGACGTAAAAATTCAATGGTTGCCGCCGCAGCTTCGGCTTCAGTGGTGGTGCTCTGACGAACCCGCTCGGTTAGCCCGGAACCGCCATGCTGACGTGTATTCCACTCATCCATTCCCGCTAACAATTGGTTCGACTGGTGAACCGCTAGCACCGGACCTTCGGCAAGAATATTGAGGTCTTTATCGGTTACCACTGTGGCGATCTCAATAATGCGATCGCGCTCTGGACTGAGACCTGTCATTTCTAAGTCGATCCAGATCAGGTTCATTGGGTCTGGGTTTTGGATTGAGTTGGTCATTTATAATTTTTCCATCAAAAAGGCCGTTAAAGAGCCCTATAAGCATTAGCAAAATGTTACTTCAGCCGGATATGCTATATCCTTGCGAACCAGAACGCCAGAGACCCTGTTTAATAAGGTGCTTATAAAGTAGTACTTAATAAGGTGTTCAATGAACAATCAAGATTACCATTACGAGAGTATAAATGGCCAAACGCAATCTTAGCCTACGACAAAAAAATCGTATCCAGTCAATTCAGGAGCGTCGTCGCGAGCGGGCTATTGCTAAAAATTCAATCAGTGAAGATGAGTTAGAAAATCTGACTGAACTGGGTCCTGAATTACGCGGCACGGTGATTACCAACTTTGGCGCCCAAATCGATATTGAGGGTTTGGAGGGCAGCTATAAGGATAAAATATACCGCTGTCATATCCGCACCAATCTTGAGCCACTGATAACCGGCGATACGGTCATCTGGCGCCACGCTGAACCCAATGGTGTAATTGTTGCCCGCGAGCCACGCAACTCTGAGTTGTTGCGCCCTGACCCCTATGGCAAGCTTCGCCCTGTGGCGGCCAACGTGGATCGTATTGCGATTGTTTTTGCCGCCAAACCCACCGCGTACAGCAATCTAATTGACCGCTATCTAATTGCCTCCGAAGCGCAGAATATTCAACCGGTACTAATCGTCAATAAAATCGATATGCTCGAGGGCGGAGAACATCCCTACATTGACCAGCTGATAGCTGACTACAAAATAGTTGGCTATGAAGTCCTCACAGTTTCAGTAAAGACTGGTGCCGGCATGGATGAGCTAAAAGCTTATCTGGCGGCCCATACATCAATTTTTGTGGGTCAGTCTGGAGTGGGGAAATCATCGCTTATCAACCAGTTGCAACCGGATGCCAATATTCTTGTCGGTGCGCTCTCCGAAGGTACTGATAAAGGCACCCACACCACGACCGCTTCACGGTTATTTCATCTTGAAAACGGCGGCCATCTAATTGACTCCCCGGGTATTCGCGAATTTGCGGTTACCAATTTAAGCGATGAGCAGATTATTGATGGGTTTATTGAGTTCAGACCCTTTCTTGGCCAATGTAAATTCCGCGACTGCAGGCATAAAACCGAGCTTGGCTGCGCTCTATTAAAAGCCTCGGAAGATGGAAAAATACTCGATATTCGCCTAAAAAATTATCGCAATATCCTTGCCAGCCAAGATGAGAAATAATGTTAAACTTGCCGCCATTAAAACCTCAGTGACTAACAAATACTCATCAATACAATGACTAATACTATTCCACGCTTGCTCGAGCCCAGCGCACTCGAAGCCCTTCTGGATGCCGAGAACTTATTGATTATTGATCTCTGTAATCCGGCCCTATATCAACAGAAACATGTTCCCGGCGCAGTGCATTTATCCGGCAGTTTACTTATGGCCGGCACTACACCTACGCCGGGAAAATTACCCTCTCTGCAGCAGCTGAGCAAAATTATTAGCTATCTCGGAATCACCGACCAGACTCATGTGGTTGTTTACGATGACGAGGGCGGTGGCTGGGCCGGCCGAATGGCATGGACTCTGGATTTACTCGGCTACAGCAATTGGTCATACCTAAATGGCGGCATTGTCTCTTGGGTAAAAGAGGGTTTTCCGACCCAGAGTGAAGCCAATCAACCGGCAAGCCTGAGCATTGAGGTGAGTATTGCCAATCCAGATAGGCGCAGCGATGTGGATGCTATTATCGGCAAGCTTGATGATGCTAATTTTGCGATCTGGGATGCACGCAGCCCCGGCGAATATCGTGGCGATATGGTTCGTTCAGCCCGGGGCGGCCATATACCCGGCGCGATCAATATTGAATGGACTGATTTGATGGATCGACAGCGCAATTTGCGTATCCGCGAGGATGCCCAGAGTATTCTCGACGCTGCCGGATTGACTCAGAATAAAGCAATAATCACCCATTGCCAGAGCCATCATCGCTCTGCATTTACCTATATGGCCGCACGTATTCTCGGCTACAAAAATATCAGTGCCTACGATGGCTCTTGGGCTGAATGGGGCAACCTTGACTCCACACCAGTTGAGCTGGGTGGCTAATCAATATGAATAACACACTATAGGCTACAAGCTATGAACCATCGCGCAGAATTATTTGTCGCCCTGCAGCGACTGCTACCAAAGCACGCCCTTTCGAGACTTATCGCCAAAGCGGCCGAGTCGCAGAGACCCTGGTTAAAAAACGCCTTGATTGAACGTGCGATTGCCTCATTCGATATCAATATTGATGAAGCAGAAAGCAGTGATCTCGATGACTATAAGAACTTTAACAGCTTCTTTACTCGAGCCTTAAAAGAAGGCGTTCGCCCCATAGATGGCGATGCAAAGGCTATAGTTTCTCCTGCTGATGGCGCAGTGAGTCAGGCTGGGCCAATCAATCATCAGCGAATTATTCAGGCTAAGGGCAGCGATTATTCAGCGAGCCGACTACTGGGTAATTCACAGCAAGCGAAAAGCTATGAAAATGGTAGTTTTGCGACCATTTACCTTTCACCTCGCGACTATCACCGCGTGCATATACCTACTGCTGGTAAGTTATTGAGCACCCGTTATATTCCCGGCGATCTGTTCTCGGTCAATGATCAAACAGCTCAGGCACTGCCTAATTTATTTGCCCGTAACGAGCGCTTGGTCTGTGAATTTGAGTCGGAGATCGGCAACTTTGTGGTGGTATTTGTTGGCGCAATGCTTGTGGCTGGCATTGAAACAGTCTGGGGTGGCTATGAAACGCCAGGACCGGGTGCGATCAGAGAAACTGATTATTCCGATCGTGATCTAAACTACACAAAAGGGGATGAAATAGGCCGCTTTAAGTTTGGCTCAACGGTGGTTATGTTATTCCAAGAGGACAAGATTAGCTGGCAGGATTCACTGATGCCACAGACGGATATTCAGATGGGCGAAAAGATAGCGGCCGTTAAATAGCTCTTCATAAAATATCTTATTAAAAGCTCTAATAAAAAGCTGTAATTAAAAATTCTATTAGATCGAAAGACGCTGTTTAAGGGCGGAGAAAAATCCGCCCCCGGGCGCTGATTTCGAACCGCCCATGGCCAGCAGTCCAGACATAGGGGTATCGAAAGGTTTGGCTATCAGTCGATTCAATAACTGATCATCAATATTTAACTTTCCCGCATCAATGTCTTTGCTAATCGCGAGCTTGGCTACTTCAAAAACTCGCCGTGTACCAAAGTTACGCAATTGGGCCCGTGCTTTTTCCTCATTTTTAAGATCGACAAAGATATAGTTAGGCTCATCAGCACTATTTTCCTGCTCTTCAAATACTGCCAACCTCGGTGACAATCGTGACTTGGGATTTTGCTCAACCACCATGCCTAAATCACCGGTTGTTAACTCGACCACTGTTCCAGCTGGATACAATCCGACAGAACGGATAAATTCAATCACCAGATCCTCGGCAAAGGCCTGACCACGAAGTTCGTAGAGTCTGCCCGTTGCTTTAGATGGGGTAAGCGTTTCAATCACTTCACGGGGGTTACAGAGGCGGTCAAATTCCGATGCAATTCCAGCGATGGTCGCTAAAAAAGGAATTCGCTTTCCCGAACAACCCTTGGGGAAACCGCTGCCGTTATGGCGTTCACAGTGAAACTTAATAATATTTAGCACTCGGCGATTATCAAAATCTGACTGCTTGAGGTTCTCGACACTGGCGCTGACAAAGCTGCGATATTCAGATTCTTCTTCGGCATTTCGATCGGCTTTACGCAACAGTGTTCGATCCATACCGGCTTTGCCGACATCTTTAAGCAGTGTCGCTAGACAGATATCTTTTAACTGCTCTATATCCAGCCCAATATGGCGAGCAAATTGGGTGGCCCAAAGAGAGGAGCGGATACTGTGGTCGTGAGTGTGGGGATCTTTGGCGCGCAGGCGCAACAGCCAAGTAAAGGCATCTGGACAGCGCACCACACTATCAACCATATCGTCGACGGTCTCCTGAAGTTGATCAAGATTGAAATTTCCGCCTTTGGTGATTTGGCGGGTTGCCACACTCAGGCACCCAACCAGATTATTCATAACTCGGCGCGCCGCTGGTATCTCCTTCGCTAGCTCAACGGTTTTAGTGTAGATATAGGGTTTTACAACAAAGCTCCGCGGTATTGAGTTGTGGTTATTACTACTGGAATTCTGATGAACTGAGTTGTTATCAATGATTGATGATGAGTGGTCAGTTTTGTAGGCGGGATTGGCGGTGGCTGCGGCTTTTAAATCTAGGGGAGAGGCACCCTTAGCGACATCTATATAGACATAATCGCAGTAGGCTTTGACCCTCGAGGCATCCGCGAGGTTTTTAATGATAAACCCCTGAATTGGAAATGGCGTTTCAGCCCAGGGCTTATCCAACGCGGAAACAAACATTCCCACTTCGAGCTCGTGAATAAAAACTTTTAACTGCTGTAGAGACATAGCTTTCTACCAGGCCTGTGCGACCAATATTTGCTAAAACACCATTTTCTAGATGGAGAACAGAAAATATAACGCTTTGGGGAAATCAAAAGCGTGTTTAGGTATCAGTTTTAACAAATATAGACCATGAGCTGGTCAAGCTACGGGCTAGTTTTCAGAAAACCTGTGAACTGCATCCACAAAGACTTTAACATTATCGGGATTTATATCTGGCGTGATGCCATGACCCAAGTTAAATATATGCCCTGAGCCCTGGCCAAAACCGCGCATAATACTTTCAACCTGCGCCTCAATAGTGGCTGGATCGGCTCGCAGAACGGCGGGATCCATATTGCCTTGTAGTGCTACACGATCACCCACTCGACTTTTCGCTGCAGCAATGTCCATAGTCCAATCAAGTCCCAGGCAGTGACAGCCTGTATCGGCCATTGCCTCTAACCAGAGTCCGCCACCTTTGGTAAACAAAATAACGGGGATATCACGACCATCGTGATGGGTAATTAAACCGTCGACAATTTTTTTCATGTAGGCGAGGGAAAATTCAGCATAGGCTGCGTGACTAAGTGCGCCACCCCAGGTATCAAAAATCTGTACTGCTTGAGCACCGGCACGAATCTGTGCATTCAAATAATCAATCACTGACAGTGCCAGCTTATCCAATAGTTGATGCATCAATTCCGGCTGTGTGTAGAGCATGGTTTTTGCGCGGGCAAAATCTCTGCTGCTCTGGCCTTCGATCATGTAGGTGGCCAGCGTCCAGGGACTGCCGGAAAAACCTATCAGTGGAACGCGCCCATTAAGCTCGCGGCGAATCATGGTGACAGCATCGGTGACATAGCCGAGGTCACTGGCTGTATCAATTACCTGTAACTTTTCAATATCGGCGGCTGTGCGCACCGGCTTGCGAAATTTTGGTCCCTCTCCGGTCTCAAAATAGAGTCCCAAACCCATAGCGTCGGGAATGGTTAAAATATCTGAAAACAGAATCGCGGCATCCATTTCATAGCGTTCTAAGGGCTGTAAGGTGACTTCACAGGCGAGCTCAGTGTTTTTGCACAGACTCATAAAGTCACCGGCCTGAGATCTAACTGCTCGGTATTCTGGCAGGTAGCGTCCAGCTTGACGCATCATCCACACTGGCGTGCGGTCAACCGGTTGACGCATCAAGGCTTTTAAAAAACGATCATTTTTTAATTCGGACATACAATTCCCTTTTGGTACTGGTGAAGAAACACTAAATCTTATACGTCGAGATAGTCCAAAATACCTTTGGCGGCTTCTCGGCCTTCCCAGACGGCTGTAACAACCAAGTCTGAACCACGCACCATATCACCACCGGCAAATATCTTCGGATTGGTGGTCTGGAATGGGAAAGTCTGCTCTTCTGCGGCCATTACTGCGCCCCAGTCATTGGTATTCACTTCAACACCGCCAAGCCATTCCGGTGGGCTGGGTTTAAAACCAAAGGCGATCAGCACAGCATCGGCGGGGAGAATTTCTTCACTGCCGGGGATAACTTCGGGTCGGCGACGGCCATTGGCATCCGGCTCGCCCATTTTGGTGGAGACGACTTTTACGCCTTCCACAGAACCATTGCCGACAATCTCTACGGGCTGCATATTAAACTTAAACACGACACCCTCTTCGCGGGCATTTTTTACCTCGCGACGGGATCCAGGCATATTCTCTTCGTCGCGTCGATAGGCACAGGTAACGCTGGCTGCTTGCTGACGAATCGATGTTCGGTTGCAATCCATGGCGGTATCACCACCACCGAGAACAACAACGCGCTTGCCTTTCATGGAGACAAAATCTTCAGGGGCTTTTTCAAACCCAAGATTGCGATTGACGTTTGAAACCAGGAATGACAGAGCTTCATGAACCCCTGGCATATCTTCACCGGGGAAGCCGCCTTTCATGGTGGTGTAAGTTCCCATACCCATAAATACAGCATCGTAATCTTTAAGCAGTTCGTCGATCTGAACGTCTTTACCAATCTCAATATTGAGACGGAACTCAACACCCATGCCCTCGAGTATTTCACGGCGAGTGCGGATCACTGATTTCTCAAGCTTAAACTCGGGGATACCAAAGGTTAAAAGCCCGCCAATCTCTGGATAGCGATCAAACACAACCGGCTTGACGCCGTTGCGAACAAGAATATCTGCACAGCCGATACCTGCTGGACCTGCTCCAATAACGGCAACTTTTTTGTCGGTCCAGACAACTTTCGACATATCCGGGCGCCAGCCCATAGCGACGGCGGTATCGGTAATATATTTTTCCACCGAGCCAATAGTCACTGCACCAAACCCATCATTCAGGGTACAGGCACCTTCACAGAGACGGTCCTGAGGACATACGCGCCCACAGACTTCAGGCAGTGAATTGGTCTCATGGCTGAGTTCGGCCGCTTCCATTATGTTGCCTTCAGAAACTAGTTGCAGCCAATTGGGGATATAGTTGTGTACTGGACACTTCCACTCGCAATAGGGGTTGCCACAGGACAGACAGCGGTGCGACTGATCAGCCACCTCAACCGCATTAAAAGGGTCATAGATCTCAACAAACTCACCAACACGGCGCTTCATGTCGCGCTTTGGTGGGTCTACTCGCTGTATATCGAGAAACTGAAATTGGTTATTTAGTCTTTCTTGCATAGCTGTTATCTCTATTCTCTAATTTGGCGTTACTGCGGATTAGCATGGGCCTGCGCCAAAAGGCTGCTCAGACTTGCCGCTTTTGGCTTAACCAGCCAGAACCGCGGTGCATAATCAGAAAAATTATTAATAATGTTTTCGCCCCACTGGCTACCAGTTTCTTTTACATGGTCGCTAATCATATTCTTTAAGAATACGCGGTGAGACTCGGTTGCTTCGGTGGTAATTCGCTGTATATCAACCAGCTCCATATTGTAGCGGTCAACAAAATCACGATTCATATCCAGCACATAAGCAAAGCCACCGGTCATACCGGCGCCAAAGTTATAGCCAGTTGAACCGAGGATGGTAACAATACCGCCCGTCATATATTCACAACAGTGGTCTCCGGCACCTTCGACAACGGCGACGGCTCCTGAGTTGCGTACACCGAATCGCTCGCCAACTTTACCGGCGGCAAATATTTTTCCTCCGGTGGCACCGTAGAGACAGGTGTTACCCATAATCGGCGTTTCGTTGGATGCAAATGTACTGTTCTGCGGTGAACGCAGTACCAGCTTGCCACCCGCCATGCCTTTACCGACATAATCATTGGCATCGCCTTCGAGATAAATCTCTAAACCACCGGCATTCCAAACACCCAATGATTGTCCAGCAACACCTTTTAGATTAAGTCTAATCGGTGACTGAGACATTCCTGTATTACCGTAGCGCTTGGCAATTTCTCCGGATAAGCGCGCGCCAATTGAGCGATCGCAGTTTCCAACCGTAAAGTCAAAAGTACCGCCAGATTGAGCTTCGATACTCGGCAGAGTCTGTTCAACCATCCTTTCTGCTAGCTGACCTTTATCGAGAGGGTTATTTTTTGGCAGAGAACAGGATTGCGGCTTGCCAGCCAACTCGGCGCGATCTTCAAGCAGCGGCGATAATTCCAAATGCTGCTGTTTGCTGGTCTCACCGGGCAGAGTTTCAAGTAAATCAACTCGACCGATCAATTCTTCGAGAGAGCGCATACCCAGTAGGGCCAACCACTCTCTGGTCTCCATGGCGATAAACTTAAAGAAGTTGGTCGCCATCGCCACAGTGCCGCGGTAGTGATCTTTACGCAGGCGGTCATCCTGTGTCGCCACACCTGTCGCGCAGTTATTGAGGTGACAGATACGCAGGTATTTACAGCCTAGTGCGACCATTGGGCCGGTGCCAAAGCCAAAGCTTTCGGCACCGAGAATCGCTGCTTTAATCACATCGAGACCGGTCTTTAATCCGCCATCTGTCTGCACTCTAACTTTGTCTCGCAGATCATTAGCACGCAGAGTTTGATGGGTCTCAGTCAAGCCCAGTTCCCATGGAGAACCCGCATGACGAATTGAACTGACCGGGCTGGCCGCAGTACCACCGTCGTAACCGGAGATGGTGATCAGGTCGGCATAAGCTTTTGCAACACCGGCAGCAATGGTGCCAACGCCGGGGCGTGAAACCAGTTTGACCGATACCAGCGCAGATGGATTGACTTGTTTTAAGTCAAAAATCAGCTGAGCGAGATCTTCAATAGAGTAGATATCATGATGGGGAGGTGGTGATATTAAGGTCACCCCCGGCACTGAGTAACGCAGACGTGCGATCAAATCATTGACCTTACCACCAGGCAACTGTCCGCCCTCGCCGGGCTTGGCACCCTGAGCAACCTTAATCTGCAGAACTTCAGCACTGGAAAGGTAAGCGGGGGTTACACCAAAACGTCCGGATGCAATCTGTTTGATCTTCGATGATTTAATGGTGCCATAGCGGGCTGGATCTTCACCACCTTCACCAGAATTTGAGCGCCCACCGAGGCCGTTCATCGCTTCTGCTAATGATTCATGGGCTTCCGGTGAAAGTGCACCTAAGGACATGCCGGCAGAGTCAAAGCGCTTAACAATTGCTTCTAAAGGCTCAACGGATGCCAGATCAATCGGTGTCATCTTGTCACTAAGTTTCAGCAGATCACGCAGAGTGGCGACTGGTCGTTTATTGACCAGATCAGCATACTCACCCCAGGCTTTATAGTCATCGTTCTGCACGGCTTTGTGCATTGTCTGAACAACATCTGGGTTGTAGGCGTGATACTCCTGGCCATGAACATATTTCAGCAGGCCGCCTGGACTAATGGGCTTGCGTAACTTCCAGGCAATTTTACTAAGTTCAGTTTGGTCTATCTCAATATCGCTGAAGTTTGCACCTTCAAGACGACTGACAAGACCTGGGAAGCAGAGATCGACCACTTCACTGTTAAGGCCAATAGCCTCAAATAACAGTGCGCCTCGATAGGAGGCAATCGTTGAGATACCCATCTTCGAGAGTATCTTCAACAAACCTTTGTTAATACCTTTGCGGTACTGCTTGAACGCTGTATTCACATCAATCAGCAGTTCGCCGCTGTCGATAAGGTCGCAGAGAACATGGTAGCTGAGGTATGGATATACCAGCGAGGCGCCACAACCAATCAGCGTTGCGATCTGGTGAGAGTCTCTGGCGTAACCAGTACTGGCAACAATATTGGCGTTACTGCGCACGCCCTGTTCAATCAGGTAATTATGTACAGCACCCACAGCTAACAAGATATGAATCGGCTGCTTATCTTCACTGATATTGTGGTCAGAGAGAATACAGATCACTGCGCCATTGCGAACAGCGTCAGCGACTTCAACACAGATACGTTTGATTGCCTGCTGGAGGTTTTCTTCGCCAGCATCGTAGTTAAGGGCAAACTTAACCACTGGGAACTGTTCAAATTCATTGAGCTTTAATGCGTAGTATTTACGCGGAGAAAGCACTGGGCTGGACAGACCAATACGTGTGCCCAGATAAGGATTCTCCTCAAAAATACTCTCTTCGCGACCCAGTTCAACACCCAGTGACATAACAATTGCTTCTCGCAACGGGTCAATTGGCGGGTTGGTTACCTGAGCAAACTGCTGACGAAAATAGTCGAATACATTGCGATGCTTTCTAGACAACACGGCCATAGGCGTATCATCACCCATTGAAGCCGTCGCTTCTTGACCGCCCTCTGCCAGCGGTCTCAGCACCTGATCTCGCTCTTCAAAGGAGACCTGGAACATCTTCATATAACATTTAATTTGATCGCGACTCAGGGTGCCCTCAATCTCGATGCTATCCATATCAAAGCTTGACTCAATCGCATAACGACCTTCATTGAGCCACTTTTTGTAGGGGTGACGAGCGGCCAACTGATCTTCAATTTCATCGCGGAAGAGAATTTTCCCTTCTTGAGTATCGATAGAGAGAATATCGCCGGGCCCCAATCGGCCTTTGGCGACCACGTCTTCTGGACGGTAGTCATAAACACCAACTTCCGAGGCAACAGTGATCACATCATCATTGGTTATTACCCAACGAGACGGACGCAGGCCATTGCGATCCAGTGTACAGACGGCGAAGCGGCCATCGGTAATAACCAGTCCGGCAGGGCCATCCCAGGGTTCCTGGTGCATCGACAGATAATCGTAGAGTGCACGGTGATCGGGGTTTCTGTCTTCAACATTCTGCCAGGCTGGTGGAATCAATGTCCGTACTGCCAGGTGCAGATCCATACCGCCGGTAACCAGCATTTCAAGCATATTATCAAGGCTTGAGGAGTCAGAACCGGTGCGATTTACCAGCGGTGCTGCTTCTTTAAGATCCGGCAATAGTTCCGAACTGTATTTTGGTGTGCGCGCAACAGACCAGTTTCGGTTGCCCATAATAGTGTTGATCTCACCGTTGTGAGCCAACATTCTGAAAGGCTGGGCCAGGGGCCAGCGCGGCATGGTATTGGTTGAGAAGCGCTGATGGAAAACACAGATAGCCGTTTCCAAACGCTCATCGGCAAGATCCAGATAAAAGCCCGGTATATCAACCGGCATCATCAGCCCTTTGTAGCTGAGGATTTTGGTGCCGAGGCTGGCAATATGGAAGAGCTCATCGTCCATTAGCTGCTTTTCGGCTTTGCGACGCCCCATATACAATCGAGCGCTAAAATGTTTTTCATCGGCAATATCACCAGGCGCGATAAAAACCTGCTCAAAAGCAGGCAGCGACTCTAGTGCAATTGGGCCGAGACAATTACTGTCGGTGGGAACTACACGCCAGCCAATAATCTTTAGGCCCTGGGCAGTAAGTTCTTTTTCAAGAATGTTTTTTGCTTTTGCGCGTTTCGCATCCTCGGTATTGAGCATCACCGCGCCAACAGCATAGAGCTCGGGAAGCTCTATTTGCAGTGTTTCTTTGACCACTGTTCGCAAAAAGCTATCGGGCTTTTGCAATAGGAGACCACAGCCATCGCCGGTCTTGCCATCAGCGGCAACACCACCGCGGTGGGTCATACAGGTCAAAGCCTGAATAGCGTTAAGTAACAGCTTGTGACTTGTCTTGCCCTTAATATGAGCAATTAATCCAAAACCGCAGTTATCTTTAAAATCGTCAAGCCGACATAAGCTCTGAGCCATAAATAAACTCTATTTAATTACTAATTTAAATTCTAATTTAAACTCTCAATTAAGCACTCAATGAAGTACTAGGATATGCCCCAAAACCGGCATAAAAGAGTAAAGTGGTGATAGCCAAAGATTATAATAAAAGGCTAAACAGACAAAACGGTGCGCATTCTACACTTTGCTGACACCTTCGACAATTATCTATACGCATCGACAGCGGCTTTCAGGCTAATTTTAGGTCAATCAAAGAGAATATTTATCCAAGCCATCAAACTCATCGCGAGTCTTTACCTGAACAACATGCTGAAAAACACTCTTTAACGGCTTATAGACAAGCGTTAGAACTGTATTTGAATTGCGTTAATGCGTCGCGAAAGTTTCGCCAATTAACCTGCAACACAGGTCTTATTAAGCATAGTATCGAGGTCCGCAACCGAAAATTGATCACTGACAACAGCATTGCCAAGACTTTCCAGCAACACCAAGCGCAACTGTCCATCGAGAACTTTTTTATCCCGCACCATCAGACGCATAAAGTCATCCGCCGCCATGCCCACGGGCGGAGCAACTGGCAGCGCACAGGCTACCAACAAGGACTTTAATCGCTCTAGGTCAGTGCTACTTAAATCACCGGCCATTACAGATAGCTCTGCGGCCATCACCATGCCAGCAGCTACGGCTTCACCGTGAATCCAGTCTGTGTACTGTTGGAATGTTTCAATGGCATGGCCAAAGGTATGGCCTAAATTTAATATTGCACGAACCCCCTGCTCGGTTTCGTCAGCAGCGACAACATTGGCCTTACTGATACAGGAGAGCTCTACAGCATAGGCCAGGGCTTGCTGATCGCGATTTAGAAGCGCCTTGATATTGTCTTCCAACCACTTAAAAAACGGCGCATCGACAATCAGCCCGTACTTAATAACTTCCGCCAAACCCGCAGAAAACTCTCTATCTGAGAGTGTCGACAGGGTGTCAGTATCAATAATTACTGCCTGCGGCTGATAAAAAGCACCGATCATATTCTTGCCAAGTGCATGATTCACCGCGGTTTTTCCGCCTACCGACGAATCCACCTGAGCCAGCAAAGTGGTTGGGATTTGAATAAAGTTTACGCCACGCTGATAGCAGGCCGCCGCAAAACCAGTCATATCACCGACGACACCGCCGCCAAGGGCGATCAATGTGGTCTTTCTGTCGTGATGACGGGTGATCAGCTGTTCAAAGATCAAATTGAGGTTATCTAAATTCTTATACTGCTCACCGTCAGAAAGAATAACCTTGTCCACCTGCAAGCCAGACAACTGTTTTTCTAGTAGATCAAGATAAAGCGGTGCGATGGTTTCATTGCTGACAACCAGAACTTTTTTCCCACAGATATGACTGGCGATATCTACGCGCTGAATTTCACCTGAGCCGATATAGATAGGATAGGATCGCTCACCTAACTGAACTTGAACTTTGCTGGATACTGAAGACATGAATCACTCTGACTATGAATAATGGCTAAAAGACAATAGGCCGACAGATACTGCCAGCGCAACTTATCTTAAGGAGCTTAACATAGCGCTGAAAGTGCTTCAGCCAGTTTTTTTGCCAATTTGTTCGGCTGCATTGAGCCTGAAGGGAATACCAAATCTGCCACTTGGTTATACAGTGGGTCACGCACTTCAACCAACTCCGCAATAACTGCTCGGCGGTCATCAACCTGCAATAGTGGCCGGCTTTTGTCTCTGCGGGTGCGCTCAAATAACTGCTCAGCAGTCGCTGACAGATAGACAACTTTTCCGCTGCGCTGTAAAACAGCTCTGTTTTCATCGCGCAACACAATGCCACCGCCAGTGGCGATAACCTTTGACTCACCGCTGCCCGCCAAGTCTAAAAGCACTTTGCACTCGCGGTCACGGAAACCCTGCTCGCCTTCCATATCAAATATCCATTGGATATCCGCCCCGGCACGAGATTCAATTTCAGTGTCAATATCGACAAACGGCAGATCGAGAAGATCTGCCAAATGTTTACCAATAGTGGATTTGCCGGCCCCCATGGGGCCGACTAGGAATATATATTGTGGTGTCATCGATCCAGTAAGCTGTCGTCAATTATTTTTGGTGTTATAAAGATTAGTATTTCACGTTTTTCAATATTTCGCAGGTCATTTCTGAAAAGCCTGCCTAAAAAAGGCAAATCGCCAAGTAAAGGAACCTTTTCTGTGCCATTAACCTCTTCGGTTTGAAAGATACCGCCTAACACTAATGTCTGTCCATTACCGACCAGAGCCTGGGTTTGAATCTGGGTGATATCGATCGATGGCTCACCGGTTGGAGTGAAGGCGCCAACAGAGTCCTGAGAGACCAACAGATCCATAATGATGCGGTTATCCGGGGTAATCTGCGGAGTAACCTCTAATTGCAAAACAGCCTCTTTAAACTCAACACTGGTAGCTCCACTTGAAGTGGCTTTTTGAAAGGCGATTTCAGTACCTGATTTTATGACTGCCTGCTGTTTATCGCCAGTGAGCACCTTCGGCTGAGAAACAATTTCACCAAAGCCATCAGATTCTAAAGCGCTGAGTTCCAGATCGATCAGGAAGTTGTCGGTGAGATAGCCCAGACTAAATGAACCCGTAGGGTTGTCAACGCCCAGATCTACGGCGAGACTGTCACCCAAACCAAAGTCATAATTCCGGGTATAGGTAGTCACATCATCGGCATTACCCGCGATTCCATCGGGGCCATCATCTGTTTCAATCTCATCGGCAGAGTATTTAAACCCCTCCGCTACCCCTGCACCTGGAGTTAAACCTGAACGCCTTCCAGAGAAACCTAAAGTTTTGTCACCAAAGGCACTACCAATTGTTCCGCCGGCCAACTTATCAATACCCGCCAACCCCCAAGTAACGCCCAGTTCCTTCTTAAAGTCGGTATTGGCAATAACAATTCGCGCTTCAATTAACACCTGCTTGATCGGCACATCAATTTCATCAATCAGCCGCTTGAACTCATTAATCTTCTCTTCGGTATCAGTGAGAATAATAGTATTGGTTCGCTCGTCGACAATTGCGCTGCCGCGCTCTGAGAGGATGGTATTGGTTGCATTGCCTTCGCGAGCACCACTCCCCCCTGACTGACCTGTCTCAGTGCTGCTGGCAGTAAATAATTCAAATATCTCTCCTGCATCGGCATATTTTATGCGCACAAAAGCAGTTTCCAGCGGGGCTAATTCCTGTAACTGTTTATTGGCTTCGACCTGCAGACGTTCCTGCTCGGCAATTTCTGCCGCAGGTGCCACCATCAATACATTGCCTTCCTGACGCTTATCTAAGCCTTTTGCTTTGAGAATAATTTCCAGTGCCTGATCCCAGGGAACATTGTCCAATCTCAGAGTGATACTTCCGGTCACTGTGTCACTGGCAACTAGATTAAGAGAAGTGAATTCGGCAATAATCTGCAACACTGAACGAACTTCAATATTCTGAAAATTAAGCGTTAGACGCTCACCATTAAAGGCAAACTTTTTACTCTGCTCTTCAACCTCGGCATCGGAAAGTGGCTTAACATTCACCACATACTGACCATCTGCTTGGTAAGCCAGATAGTCATACTGTCCAGAAGCCTCAATAGTAATAGTGGTGGTAGAACCCTCCTGCACAGCATCAATAGTCTGCACAGGGGTCGCGAAATCGATAACATCCAAGCGTCGATCCAGTCGCTCTGGTAAGCCTGTCTGATAAAAAGACAGCTTTATTTCATTGCTGTTGCGATCAATATCAACATTAACCGAGGGCTGGCTAAGGCCGATACTAATTGTGCCCGAGTTATCTTTACCGCGACGAAAATCAACCTCGGTAACCGCTAAATCACTCCCAGTAGAATCATCAGAAAAGCTCTTAACCTGTTTGCTGGCTTGACGCTCCGAACCCCTGCCGAACTGGCCAACGCCATCAGCGCCAACCCTAAGGGTCATACTGTTACCGTTGATATCGGTTTTATAGGGCACGGATTCTGTCAAATTGACAATCAGTCTTGTTCTGCTGCCATCGGCAATAATCACCGCATCACTGGCATTTTCAAATCCCAGCGCATATTTCTTCTCGGTCAGACTACTGCCAACACCGGGAAAATCTAGAATTAAACGCGCCGGTTTACTTATCTCATAGGCTTTTGGCTGTGGCGGATTCTCGGAGAATTGAAGTTTGATTTCAAACTGATCGCCGGGAAGGGATGCAAATTCAATATCAGTTACCTGAGTTTCTCCCCAAGCAAATCCAGGCAATATCACCAGTAACAAATACAAATTTTTGATTCGACTTATCATTTTACTTTTCCCTAGCGAGTAATTCACTCTTCATCCATGGCCATGGTACGCGGCCGGTTAATCCATTCACCTTTACCGTCTGGAACGGTTTCCGTAATTTCTACATCAAAGGCGCCTATATTAGTAATCAAGCCATAGTTTCTGCCCAGGTAATTTCCTGTTCTCACCCGGTGAACCCGACCATTGCCATCATTGATCAGCGCCCAGATTTTATTATCTTTGGACAATGTTCCGACCATCGTAAGAGCACTGTAGTTAACTAACTCAAGAGGCTCTTTGCGGCGGGATTGATCTGGGGCAGAGACTGCATTACCAGATATTTTTTCTTCGCCGTTTAATATCAACGGCGGCTCAAATGGACTGCGCATGGCTAGGACTGAATAATTAAATCGCTCAGCCGGCGGATAGGTGGGCAAAGGCTCAATTATTCCCTGAGGCCTATTGCGGGCATCTATCATTTTCTGGTCCAGATCAGCATGCTGCTGATCGCCTGAACAGCCAGACAATATCAACGCAGCCAGTAACAAAAGTCCTGTAATTCCTGCAGGGCGAATATCCATTATTCTGCCTCCGCTTTATAGCGATAGGTTTTTGCCTCGATCACCATATTCAGTAGCAAGGTGTCAGATTCTTTTATCGAATAATCATGCAGGGTTACGATTCGCGGCAGTGAGGCCACCCCGCTCACAAAGGAACCGAAGTCATGGTAGTCACCGGTCACATCAATCCTAATCGGTAGTTCGACATAAAATTCAGAAACCTTTTCCGGCTCCAGCGAGATCGACTTCATGCCGAGACCACTTCCGTAGGCGACTTCAGTAATATCCTCAAGCAGGCCTGGAACCTCTGTGTCCTTGGGCAATTGCTCTAAGAGCGCACCAAAGGTTTCGTCCAGCTCGATCATCTGCTGGCGGTAGGCATCCAGATTGGCGGCCAGAAAAGCCTTGTTTTGATACTGCTGTAATAGCTGTACCTCCTGATCTGCGGCGCGCTGAGTCTGCTGACGAATATCCTGCACTTTTAAAAAATAACCCAGACTCATGATTGCGATTGTGATCAAGGCGACTAAAAGCGTTTTTAAAGCGGTCGGCCAAACACCAATTTGCTGAACATCTAGTTCGGCAAAATCAATATCCTTTAACTCTTTTATGCTGTCTAAAAATGGCATAACGTCCCTGCTATAAATTTATTAGTTTTAATGACTACCCTTAGAGAGATGTAGTTTTCTAAGGGGCAACAACTTCAGGCTCACCGAGAACCAGCTTTTCGATTTTTATCTGCAGATCAAATACGCTGCCCTGATCACCAAGCGTTGCATCCTGCTGAACCTTGGTGAGGTTCGACTCTTGGTACTTATATGAAGTATCAAGATTTCTCATCAGTGTAGAAATACGATTATTCGACTCAGAAAAGCCCGACATCTTGACTGCGTCTGCGGTTTTCTCAAGAGTGGCCAGGTAGACGCCATCAGGCACCGCACGAACCAACTCATCAAAAATTTTGACGATTTCTGAGCGATTCCCCTGCAGGTCCTGAATAACCTTCATACGAGAAATCATCTCCTGCTTTTTGCTCTTGAGTTCACTGATTTCAGCAACCTTTTTATCCATCTCGGCAATATTCGACTGCAGGTAACTGTTGCGTGAATTCTGATTATCCAGCCTGGCTTGAGCGACCGAGATCCATATAAAAACCAGCACAGCGCCAATCAGCGCGGCGGCAAACAACTTGCCGAGAAACGCTTTTCTGCGCTGCTCGCGGGACTCTTCGCGCCAGGGAAGTAAATTGATACTTGTCATCTATTCGAAACTCCTCATCGCCAGCCCTACGGCAAGCAATAATGCCGGGGCATCATTGGCTATTGCCGAAGCATTGATAGACTTACTCAGTTGCATATTTGCCAGTGGGTTTGCCACTGCTGTCGGCAGACCAATCGCCTGCTCAACTTCATCAACCAACCCCTCCAGTGCCGATACACCGCCAGCCAGAAAAAGTTGATCGACATAATTGAAATGACTCGATGAGTAAAAGAACTGCAGGGAGCGGGTAATATGTTGAATTAGCGATTCTTTAAACGGTTCCAACACTTCGCTTTCATAGTCCTCGGGCAGACCGCCTTTGCGCTTTGCCTCGCCGGCCTCTTCCCAAGACAGGCCGTAGCGGCGCTGAATTTCTTCCGTTAACTGTTTGCCGCCGAACAGCTGCTCTCGACTGTAGATCGTTTTACCATCCACCAGCACGGTAAAGGTAAATGTGGTTGCACCTATATCCGCTATAGCAACAACCTGATCGCCGACCTGGTCGAGCTGATCTTCAATCAACTTATAGGCGCGCTCTATGGCAAAGCCCTCTACATCTATTACCTTGGGTTGCAATCCAGCCATCTCAAGCGCCTGACGTCGATGCTCGACGTTCTCTTGGCGACAGGCGGCCAGCAATACCTTTACAAGGTCGGGGTTATTCTCTACCGAGCCTATTAGATCAAAATCAAAGGCCACCTCTTCCATGGGATAGGGGATGTACTGATCGGCTTCAACTTCAATCTGCATTTCCATCTGCAACTCGGTAAGACCTGCAGGGAGCTCAATCTCTTTGGTAATAACGGATGATCCGGACACTGCGGCTACAGTGTCTTTAAGTTTGGTACCCGAGCGTTTAACCACTGATTCGATCGTCTCGGAGAGTGCATCGAGGTCGGCAATGTTTTTTTCCACCACCGTATTGGCAGGTAATGGCAGTACTCGGTATGCCTCTACTTTATACCCATCTCCAGACCTGCTCAGCTCTACCAGCTTCACAGCGGATGAAGAAATATCAAGCCCTATCATTGGTTTAGAGGGGTTCGAGAAAAAATCGAAAAATTCCATATTGTCATTATTTCCTTTAAATCAGCCATCCTCGGCGAGAGTACCCAGCTAAACTTGTGTAACATTCGGATTAAAAACTACATTAACAATCTGCGGTAATCTTGCAAATGATGCACTTCACATTCCCTACACCTTATAATAGACGTTGAATTTTTCCGGTGCCCGAAAATAGTGTCTATCTCTATGCGTAAATTACTCAAGCCATTAGCCCTGTTAGCTCTTCTTGGAACAGGTGGCTTTCTTGTCGTAACCACCTGTCTGTACCTGTACCTTAGCCCAAAACTGCCATCAGTCGAGGAACTAAAGGAGATCGAGTTACAAATTCCACTGCGAATCTATTCACAAGATTTGAAAGTAATTGCCGAGTTTGGCGAGAAAAAACGTTCACCAGTCTCCTTCGACGAAATCCCCCAGTCGATGATTGACGCCTTTCTTGCCGCTGAGGATGACAGTTTTTTTGAACATCGGGGCATTGTTGTGTCTGGCCTGCTCCGCGCCGCAGTCGAGCTGGTGACTACTGGCAGTATCCGCAGCGGTGGCAGCACCATCACCATGCAGGTGGCACGTAACTTCTTTCTCAGTAATCGTCAGGAATTTACTCGCAAATTTAATGAAATACTGCTCGCCTTTAAAATTGAAGAAGAACTGACTAAAGAAGAAATACTGTCGCTGTATACCAACAAAATTTATATGGGCAATCGCGCCTATGGGGTGGGCGCCGCTGCCCATGTCTACTACGGAAAAAGTCTCAAAGAACTTTCGATAGCGCAGATTGCGATGATCGCCGGATTGCCAAAAGCCCCCTCAACCTATAATCCAATCGCTAACCCACAGCGTGCTCTGCTGAGAAGAAACTGGATACTTGGGCGCATGCTGTTACTGGAAAATATCGATAAACAACAGTACCAGACAGCGGTGGCAGAACAGGACAATGCCACCTATCACGGCTCTATCTCCGAGCTGGATGCTGCCTATATCGCTGAAATGGTCCGTCAGAACGTGATCAGAAAATTTGGCCTTAAAGCCTATACCGAAGGTTATTCGGCAATCACCACCATCGACTCTAAGATGCAAAAAAGTGCCGTGAAAGCACTGCAGTCGGGAATTATGGCCTACGATAAGCGCCACGGTTATCGCGGCCCAGAGCAGAGCGACCTTGTAGAAGAAGAGTGGCAGAGCATATTGGGTAAAACACCGATCTACGGCAGTCTGGAGCCGGCCATTGTCAGTGAAATTGCCGAGGATCATCTGACATTGCTCAACCGCGATGGTGAACTGGAGGATCTCAACTGGGCCGATGGACTCAAGGGTCTGCGACTATTTAAAACCATTAATGCGCGCACAGCCCCTATTCAGGGAGCCTCTGAAGTCTTTCAGCGCGGCGATTTAATTCGCGTACTGCGCAGTGCTGATAACTCTTTACAATTGGCTCAGATACCTGAGGTTCAGGCTGCACTGATTGCGCTAGATCCTCAGGATAGTGCTATTAAGTCATTGGTTGGTGGTTTCGATTTTCGTCACAGCCGATTTAATCGCGTCACTCAGGCACTGCGCCAGCCGGGCTCAAACTTCAAACCATTTATTTATACCACCGCCCTGGATAACGGCTTTACTGCTGCTTCGGTAATCAATGATGCACCCGTTGTGTTTAATGATAAAAACCTCGAGGATATGTGGCGACCCGAAAATGACGGCGGTAAGTTCTATGGCCCGACCCGTTTGCGTGAAGCGCTCTACCGTTCACGCAACATGGTGTCTATCCGACTGCTGCGACGCATGGGAATTGACCGTACTCTCGAAGGGCTACAGCGCTTTGGTTTCGATACCGGTGAAATGCCCCTAGATCTGTCCCTATCCCTTGGCAGCCATGCTATGACGCCGCTGAAGATTGCCAGTGCTTACAATATTATTGCCAACGGCGGTTATCGCGTTGAGCCCTATTTGCTGGCGACTGTTATAGACCGCGACGGCAATATAATTTATCAGGCAACGCCGGATACGGTTTGTGAAAACTGTGATATAGCTAAGCCGCAGCAGCCCAAAGAGTCTTTTTCCAATACTGTCGATGAAGTCGATCTACAATTAGAGGAACTGCTTAACCAGCTGGCTCAGGAGTCACTTCCGAAAGATGAGCGTGAAAGTTTCGAACTGATCAAGCGAACACTTGATCAGAGACCAGAGTTCCGCAATCCCATCGCCCCGCGGGTGATCGATAAACAGACAGCTTATATTATCGATTCAATGCTCAAGGATGTGATCCTGCGCGGCACCGGAACCAAGGCCAAGGTACTGAAGCGTTCGGATATAGCCGGCAAGACAGGCACCACCAATGGTCCTCGCGATGCCTGGTTCTCTGGCTACTCACCCCATTTAACGGTTAGCACCTGGGTCGGTTTTGACGACAATTCATTAATCGGTCGCAATGAATACGGCGGCTCCGCAGCTCTGCCGATCTGGATCGACTTTGTCCGCGAGGCACTGGATGGCAAGGCCGATACAAGTCGTCCACAGCCAGACGGTATGTTGATGGTTAAGATAGATGCCAAAACCGGCAAGCGCGTTGATCCGAATCAGAGCGGAATCTTCGAGTTCTTTAAAACTGAAAATGTTCCGGAGCTGACGGGCGGAGAAGCCTTGCCTAGCGGCGCCGAAAACAACTTGCCAGATGATCTTTTTTGATTTTTCTGGCAATGATTAAACAGGTTAGAAAATGTGATTAACTTAAATTGGTCAGCTATCGACACCGTTCTTCTAGATATGGATGGGACGTTGCTCGACCTGCATTTCGATAATTTTTTCTGGCTGCATCACCTGCCAAAGCGCTACGCTGAAGAAAACAACACTTCGATCGAGCTGGTTATCGACAATATTCGCCAACTTATGCGCGATCATCAGGGCACACTTAACTGGTATTGCACCGATTTCTGGTCTCGTGAACTCAATCTGGATATCATCGAACTAAAACATGAAATAGATCATCTTATTGGCGAGCGCCCTTTTGTCCGCCCCTTTCTTGAGACTCTCGGCTTGCACAACAAGCAGCGTGTACTAGTCACCAACGCGCATCGCAGCACTGTTGCCATCAAGTTTGCCCTGACCGGTATAGAGAGCCTTTTGGACTCGGTTATCTCCTCTCACGACTACGGACAACCCAAGGAAGAGCAGAAGTTCTGGCAGCGTTTACAACAGTCTGTGGGTTTCGATCCCGCTCGCACATTGTTTATTGATGATTCAGAGGTGATCCTGCAGTCCGCTCAACAATACGGCATTGAACATCTACTCTGTATAGAGCAACCGGACAGCAAAGGTGAATCGCGGACATCGGGGCACTTTCCGATGATCAACTCATTTGAACATATTCTCAGCACTGAAAATCTCTAGAGGCGACCGGCGATGAGTAAAGACAAAAGGGATCAAATAGACAAAGTCCGTATTGATAAATGGCTGTGGGCAGCGCGCTTTTTTAAGACCCGCTCGCTGGCAAAAGCTGCCATCGAAAATGGCAAAGTGCATATTGATGGCAATAAATCAAAAGCCAGCCGACAGCTCGAAGTTGGCATCCTGCTCACTATTCGCCAGGGCTTTGACAACAAGACCGTAGAAGTTATCGCCCTCTCAGAACAGCGTCGTGGCGCCCCTGAAGCTCTGCTGCTCTACAACGAAACCGCTGAGAGCATTGCTTTGCGAGAAAAAGACAGTGCTCAGCGCAAAGCGGCAAACAGTAGCGTGGTCAGTGAAGGCAGGCCCAATAAAAAACAACGCCGCCAAATTCATCGATTTTTAAGTAATTGAAAGCAATTAAGAAAAATTTCAGTACAATACGCGCCCTATGAAAAACAAAGACTCTCTGCAACGGTTTCTGTTTGATGGCACTGATATCCGCGGTGAAATAACCACCCTATCAGCCAGCTATCAAGATCTTGTCGGCAACCAAAAATACCCACCACAGGTAGCACTGCTATTTGGTGAGTTTATCGCTGCCGTTAGTCTTCTCAGCACAACCCTGAAGAATTCCGGCCTAATTACCATTCAGGCGCGAGGCGATGGCCCGGTATCCACGCTGATGGCTGAGTGCTCTCAAGGCGACAAGCTGCGCGGCATTGTCCGTGGAGACTTCGATAATCTTGAAGGTCTCAACAGTCTGCAAGAACTACTCGGCAGCGCAATTTTAGCCATTACTATCGAGCCTGAAGGCAAAGAGCGCTATCAGGGCATTGTTCCCCTGGATGGAGAGAATCTCAGTAAATGCTTGGAGTTTTATTTTCACCAATCCGAGCAGTTGCCAACCAAAATCAAATTAGCTGCCAACACAGAATCCGTTTCGGGAATGTTAATTCAGCAGCTTCCCTCATCCGCCGATGCAGAGAAAAGTACCGATGACTGGCTGAACATGTCAGTGCTATTTGAAACCCTGACTAGCGCCGAACAGCTAGAGCTCTCCCATAATGACCAGTTATACCGACTATTCCATGAACAGGAATTACGCCTCTTCGATCCCCAGCCAATGAGCTTTTCGTGCAGCTGTTCGAGACAGCGAACAGAGTCAGCACTGATCTCTCTCGGCCGCGACGAAGTGGTTGAAATGTCCGAAGAACAGGGGCTTATTATGATTACCTGTGAATTTTGTTCTCAGCAATATCGATTTACTGAAAACGATATTTCAGATCTTTTTGATCCACCTAAACCACCAATACACTAATCTTAGAGAACAGATGATTAGCAATGCCCAATTTAGATTAGGAAAGTTTATCTGGCATAATTAACAAACTGATGGAAGACAGTATCCATTTATTTTCGTTCACCTTAGGAAGAGAGGAAGAAAATGACCGAAGTAGTAGTTCACACCGATCCAAGCTCAGCCGAGCTTATTGAAACAGCCATTCAGCGGGGCGAAGGACGTCTCGCAGACACCGGCGCATTCTTAGCTATCACTGGCGCACGCAGCGGAAGATCACCAGCTGATCGATTTATTGTTCACGAGCCAAGTTCCTGCGAGTCTATAGAGTGGGGGCCAGTCAACCGTCCTTTTGACAGCGACAAATTTAATGCCCTCTGGGAACGTGTCGCTGCTTATCTTGCAGAAAAAGAACGCTTTGTTTCCCATCTGCATGTCGGCCAAAATCTGCAACATTACATCCCCGTCAAAGTAACCACTGAGACGGCATGGCACGCACTGTTTGCACACAATATGTTTATTCGTAGCGACAAATACAACCCTTCGAGTAAAGAGACATGGAAAATACTCCATGCGGCAAACTTTGTCTGCGACCCTCAGCGTGACGGCACAAATAGTGATGGCGCGGTTATTATCAACTTCGCACAGCGCAAAGTACTGCTCGCCGGAATGCGCTATGCCGGTGAGATGAAAAAAGCCATGTTCTCAGTACAGAATTTTCTCTTGCCAGAGAAGGATGTTATGCCCATGCACTGCGCCTCGAATGTCGGTGAAGATGGCGATACCGCTCTGTTCTTTGGACTCTCCGGCACCGGTAAAACCACTCTTTCTGCAGACCCTGATCGCTACCTGATTGGCGACGATGAACACGGCTGGGGTAAAGGCACTGTGTTTAATATTGAGGGCGGTTGCTACGCTAAGACCATCGACTTAAGCCAGAAAAATGAGCCTGTGATCTGGGATGCTATTCGCTTTGGCGCGATTATTGAGAATGTTGTGATCTCTGAAAATCAGCGCAGCGCTGATTACTGCGACACCTCGCTGACCGAAAATGGCCGCTGTAGCTACCCGCTTGAGCACGTTGAAAAACGCTGCTTGGAAAACCAATCCGGTGAGCCAAAGAATATTATTTTCTTAACCTGTGATGTCACTGGTGTATTGCCACCCGTCTCTCTGCTCAGCAAAGAAGCGGCGGCCTACCACTTTTTAAGTGGCTACACCGCACGGGTTGGCTCTACAGAAGTCGGTGCTGAAGCAGGAATTCATCCAACCTTCTCAACCTGTTTTGGCGCGCCTTTTATGCCGCGTCCAGCCAGTGTCTACGCAGAACTGCTGATGCGCAGAATCGACGAGTTTGGCTCTAAGGTCTATTTGGTCAACACCGGCTGGACTGGCGGCTCTGGTGGCGTTAACGGCAAGGGCAATCGCTTCCCTATTCCAGTGACCAGAGCAGTGGTTACCGCTATCACCAACGGTTCACTGGAGGGTTGTGCCACTGAGCATCTGGATACTTTAAATCTTGATGTGCCCCTTGAAATTACCGGTGTCGACAGTCAATACCTCAACCCTCGCAATGCCTGGGATAATCAAGAGGCCTACGATGAGCAGGCTTCCAAGCTAGCCCGATTGTTTATTGAAAATATTGTCGGCTTTGCACCCTCAGCGGAAATAATCAATGCAGGCCCGCAGCTAGAGACGGTGGCTGCGGATTAATATTTGATGGTGTTTTTTTAAGGCAAAAAAAAGCCCGCTAATCAGCGGGCTTTTACATTCAGCAGCGACTTACTTGCTGTTATCAATAATATGATCGATAGCCGCTATCACTTCATCGTCGCTACAATCCATACAGGTACCACGGGCTGGCATAGCACCGATACCGTTGATAGCGTTGGTGTATACCGTCTCTATACCTTTACCTAGGCGCGCAGACCAAGCCGCCACATCGCCAAGAATTGGCGCACCGGCAACACCGGAACTGTGACAGGCAATGCAATTGCTAGCATAAATATCTGCACCTGAACGGGCGGCGCCTGTAGTGCCGGATGAAGAAACGGATGCAGAAGCAACCTGACCAGCCATAGACACATGACCCTCTGGTGCAATTCTCTCGGCAACCAGCCGTTCCTGATTTGCAGTTAATTCCAAGGTCTCATCACCGGAGCCACAGCCCCACAGAAGCACACTGGCTAAAGTGATTAGTAGAAAATTTTTCAGTCGGCTGCTTATGATTGTATTCATCAAAGGTCATCTCCAGTAAAAACGTGATATCAATAATTTCGGCGTCATTATAGCGCGCTATTGTTCAATTCTCATTAGCAATAGCTGGAATTTTTATATTCCCACCCATCCACTGCTACAAAATAATTTAAAGCTTACGCCAGAGGTCTTATCCCCACCGCTTGGCGCAACTTGGCCAGCAGCATACTGCTCTCTTTACGGGCCTTCTCTGCGCCCTTCTGCAGCACCAGTTCAACTTCCTGTGGATTTTCCATCAGGATCTCATAACGTTCTCGCGCCTCGGCCAGCTGGCCATCAACAAGCTCAAACAGACGCTTCTTAGCCTCACCCCAGGCAATACCATTGGCAAACTCCTGACGCATCTCAACAGTCTGTTGCTCCGTGGCAAAGGCTTTCCAAATCTGGAATACCGCAGAAGTATCCGGATCTTTCGGCTCACCCGGCTCAAGCAAATTGGTTTTAATCTTGTTGATATGTTTCTTAAGCTTTTTGGCCGATAAAAATAATGGAATGGTATTACCGTAGCTCTTGCTCATCTTGCGGCCATCGAGGCCCTGCAAAATAGCAACTTTGTCATCGACTACCGCAGAGGGCAGCACAAAGTGCTCGCCGTAGTGATGATTGAATCGTCCAGCCACATCCCGGGCCATCTCTACATGCTGAATCTGATCTTTACCCACAGGGATTTTATGGGCATTGAACATTAAAATATCGGCTGCCATTAGAATTGGGTAACTAAACAATCCCATATTAATGCCGAAATCAGCGTCCTCACCGGCTTCTTCATTGGCCTGAACGGCCCCTTTATAAGCATGGGCACGGTTCATTAAACCCTTGGCGGTCATACAGGTCAGAAACCAAGTCAACTCGGTAATCTCTGGAATATCGGACTGACGGTAGAAAGTCACTTTGTCGGTATCCAGACCCAACGCTAACCAGGCAGCGGCGATCTCTAGAGTGGATCTATGGACTAATTCGGGGTCCTGAGCCTTGATCAGCGCATGATAGTCGGCCAAAAAGAAAAATGACTCGAAGTCACCGCTGCGACTGGCTTCAATGGCCGGGCGAATGGCGCCAACATAATTGCCTAAATGGGGAGCACCCGAAGTGGTTATACCGGTTAAAACACGCTGCTTACTCATAAATACTCTACTAACTCTAATTCTGGTTTAAGCCGGCTATGATAATCTATCTTACACAGAGACGCAGTCAAAGCTTGGTTAATCGCTCTCTAACTCGACTTGGAGTTTGCCTGGCAGATTGAAAAAATGGGTTAACACTGAAGTTAAGCGTTGCGGGTCTGCTGTTCCAGTCACTTCGCGACAGGAGTGCATTGCCAACTGGGGAATACCTACATCCAGAGTGGGCACACCGAGCTTGGCCGATGTCATAGGACCAATGGTGCTGCCGCAACCGAGATCACTGCGCGAGACAAACGTCTGTACTGGCACATTCACCGCTTCGCACATCTGCTTAAACAAACTGGCGGTCACTCCATTGGTGGCATATCGCTGCTTCACATTAACTTTAATCACTGGCCCACCATTAAGCAGCGGACTGTGGCCCTGATCGTGCTTACTGGCAAAATTTGGATGCACTGCATGGGCATTATCGCAGGAGATCAACAGCGAGCTACCCAGCACACGAGCCTTATTGGCCCCTTGGCTATCAGCCTCACATAAGCGCTCAACCACCGATTCAAGAAACGGACCATCTGCTCCCACAGAGGAGACACTGCCAACCTCTTCATGGTCGTTGCAGACGATTAAGGACGTACTGTTAGTCTCGGCATCGATCAGTGCTCTTGCGGCAACAAAGCAGCTGAGCAGATTATCCAGTCTGGCCGAGGCGAAAAATTCTTTTTTAAGACCCAGAGTTGCGGCCTGCTGAACATCGTAGAAGCACAGCTCAAAATCCATCACCTGCTCATCGTCATTTAAAAAACGATCGCGCAGTAAATGTTGAAAATCCTGCGGCTGTTCAGCCTGCATTAATATTGGCGGAATATCGGTTTGCGGATTAATTTTGCGGCCACTGTTTGCCTCGCGATCCAAATGGATAGCAAGACTTGGAATCATGGCGACAGGCTCTTCGAAATTAACCAACTTTTGTTTTAACTGGGCATTTTTATCTTTGTAAATAAGCCGACCGGCAATTGACAGATCACGATCAAACCAAGGGTTTAACAACGCACCGCCATAGACCTCGACACCGAGCTGATAGTATTGGTTATTCAAAATCTCCGGCTGTGGCTTAACCATAAGGCAGGGGCTATCGGTATGTGCACCGGCCATACGGATGCCGGTTTCAGCAAGCCCATCGGTTCCCACAACAAAGGCAATAAGAGATGATCCATTGCGGGTGACAAAATATTTACCACCCTGCTGCAGCGACCATTCTTCGGCTTCACTAAGAGCCGAAAAACCTGCATCCACGAGCATCTTAGACATTGTCGATACCGCATGAAATGGTGTCGGTGACTGGTCTATAAACTCACCCAACTGACCATTAAACAACTCTCTAGTATTTTCTGTTGCAGTCATTTCTCAATCCCTTTATTCACGGTTTGTCTTACCCTGATCATTTATTTAAATGTTCTAGCCTAGCCAACAAGCTTGAGGTATCCCAACGGTTGCCGCCCAACTCTTGCACCTGCTGATAAAAATCATCCACTAAACGGGTGACCGGCAATTCACTGCCATTTTTATTTGCCTCTTCAAGGGCAAAGGCTAAATCTTTACGCATCCACTGCACGGCAAAACCGTGGTCGTATTCGTCTGCCAACATCGTCTTGTAACGATTTTCCATCTGCCATGATTGCGCAGCTCCCTTAGAAATAACCTCGACAACCTGCTCGGCATCAAGGCCTGCGCGCTTGGCAAAATTTAGTCCCTCGGCAAGACCCTGAACTAAACCGGCAATACAAATCTGGTTAACCATTTTACAGAGCTGCCCGCTGCCTGCACCGCCCATCAACTGAGCTGACTTTGCATAGCAACCTATCACTGGCTCAACCTGCTTAAACTGCTCTTCGCTGCCACCACACATAATGGTCAGCTGACCATTCTCCGCGCCCTGCTGCCCGCCGGATACTGGCGCATCAATAAAGCCGCAGTTCACAGCCGCAGCGGCTACAGCTAGTTCACGGGCTAAATCCGCAGAGGTAGTGGTATGGTCGACCAGTATCGCACCTGAGCGCATATGGCTCAGAGCACCCTGCTCGGCTAACAGAACATCGCGAACATCATTGTCATTGCCGAGGCAGGCGAAAACAATTTCAGCGTTGCTGACGGCAAGGCATGGACTATCTGCAGCTTCGCCAGAATATTCTTTAAGCCAGCGCTGAGTCACCGCTGCCGTGCGATTGTAGACGACAACGCTGTGGCCCGCTCTGGCCAGCCAACCTGCCATGGGATAACCCATTACCCCAAGCCCTAAAAAAGAAATACGCTTATTCATAATGGATACTATGATCCTCTAAAAAAGTGCTCTGTGCGAGATTAACCAATAGGATAGATTACCCAATAAGATAAATTACCAAATAAGATAGATTAACAGTGCGCCCAACAGCATTCTATAAATCACAAATGGCAACATGCCGATCTGTTGAATAACTTTTAAAAATATTTTGATACAGAGGTAGGCGGTAATACCAGACAGTACAGTGCCAATAGCAATCATAGTCCAGTCAACCGACTCAGAACCGATTAATTCCAGTCCTTTTAAACCACCGCTGAGAACAATAATTGGAATCGCCAATAAAAAGGAAAAACGCGCCGCAGTTTCGCGATCAAAACCCAAGGCAAGCGCTGCCGTAATAGTAATTCCAGAACGCGAGGTGCCGGGAACCAGAGCCAGCGCCTGAGCGCCACCAATAAACAGCGCCGACTTCCACGTAAAGCCACTAATACCGCGCTCACCTTTGCCGCGCATATCTGCCCAAGCCAATAACAGACCAAAGAAAATCGTTGTAAATGCAATCACCGACATAGAGCGCAGGTGCAGTTCAATCAGACCGCCCAAGATCAAGCCCGTAAGACCCGCTGGCACAGTACCTAAAATAATAAACCAGGCAAGTTTGCTTTCAGGGCTGTGGCGACGCACAAACACACTGTCAAGCCAAGCTTGTGTCAGACTGACGATATCATTGCGAAAATAGATAATCACCGCGACCAATGAGCCGACATGAACCGCCACATCAAAGGCCAGACCCTGATCGGGCCAGCCAAGAATTTCGGAAGGCAAAATTAGATGGGCGGAACTTGAGATTGGCAAAAATTCAGAAATACCCTGAATAATGGCTAACCAAACAGCTTGAAAATAATCCATGATTTTGATGACCCTTAGCTTTTGCTAATTTTTAGTATTGAAGAATTGTTAGTTTTTAATGGCTCTTAAAGGCGTATGTTTTTTCCAGGCATCGGTACCACGTAGATAAACCAGATCCACCTGATCGACGGGGACCGCAGTACCCCGAGCAAAGTCAGCAAGGGCTATTTCAACCAGATCAACTGCATCTGGATAGAGTTCTTGGAGTGACTTTCTATCAATATCCGGACTATTAGGCCCTAAGTCATCAAATAAAGCGCCAGCCTCACCAATAATACTGTTGGGCTTTAAACTCGCACAAAGTGCCAGAGCATTACTTTTACTGAGCAGTTGATCTTCGATAGTCGCTGTAAAATAACCACTGTCATCTAACTGATAGGCAGCGCAATTGAACTCGCCCATACGCGCATCTAGCACCGGCATAACAATATGCGAAGTGCCCAGATCAGCCGCATATTTGCGCCTATAAGTCTGCGCCATTACCTGCAGCGTGGATACTGGAATAAGCGGAATATCCGCACCAAACCCGAGACCCTGAGCCGTGGAAAAACCTATCCGCAGACCGGTAAAGGAACCAGGGCCAACGGTCACTGCAATCGCATCCAAGCTTTCAACCCCTATACCGGCTTCACGCAAAACTTCATCGATCATCCCCATAATTAGCCTTGTATGAGAACGTGGCTGTTCAGAATAACGGGAAAATTTCGCATCGCCAACAACCAGAGCCACCGAGCAGGCAGGGGTAGAGGTTTCAATCGCTAATATAGATGTCATAGTTAAAGATCCCTTCATAGAGGGAAGTGCTGAAATTATTGGGGGCTAAAAAAAATCCCCCACCAAGATGGCAGGGGATTTTACAGGTCTACAACCAATTAAACTATTAAGATTTTTTGGCTGGTGCTTTCGCAGCTAATGCCTTCTCAGCTGGTGCTTTCTTTGCAACTGGCTTTTTTACTACCGCTTTTTTAACTGCAGGCTTCACAGCTACAGCTTTCTTAGCTGCTGGCTTTTTGGCAACGGCTTTTTTAGCAACTGCTTTCTTGGCGGCTGGCTTTTTGGCAACAGATTTTTTAGCCTTGGGCTTTTTAGCAACAGCCTTCTTTGCAACTGCTTTCTTAGCGGCTGGCTTTTTGGCAACAGCTTTTTTAGCCTTGGGCTTTTTAGCAACAGCCTTCTTAGCAACTACTTTCTTAGCGGCTGGCTTTTTGGCAACAGCTTTTTTAGCCTTGGGCTTTTTAGCAACAGCCTTCTTAGCAACTACTTTCTTAGCGGCTGGCTTTTTGGCAACAGCTTTTTTAGCCTTGGGCTTTTTAGCAACAGCCTTCTTTGCAACTGCTTTCTTAGAAGCTGGCTTTTTGGCAACAGCTTTTTTAGCCTTAGGCTTTTTAGCAACAGCCTTCTTTGCACCTGTTTTCTTAGCAACTGCCTTCTTAGCGGTTGGCTTTTTAGAAATTGTTTCACTTACTGCTGATTTACCGGCTAAAGCCTTAAGCTTTGCCACAGCCACTTTTTCAGCAGCTTTAACTTTCTGAACAGCACTTTTCTCTGCTGCTTTCATTCTTTTTGAGGTTAATTTGGCGCGGGTTTTCAGCCAGTTCTTCTCAAACTTCTTAACGGCAGCAGCCAAGTCTGAATCTTGTGCGGCCTGCAATCTCTTTTCGGCATTCAAAATCGCAGTTTTGGCAGCACTTTCAGCAGCAGCGAACTTTTGCTTAACTTCAACTACTTTGAAATCACTTTTAGCTGTCTTCAAACTATCGCGCAACGCAGAAGCTTGCTTGCGGCTAGCGTTAGCCTGCACTCTTGCCGCGGCAAGCGCTTTCTTTGCAGCTGCTGTTGCTTTAACAGCAATTTTAGCTTTTGCTTTATTAACTCTGGTTACAACTGCTGTATGCTTTTTATTGTGAGCCGCAAGTTGTTTTGCCACAGCACTAACAGAATTTTTAGCTTTTTGAATTGGTGTAATTTTCGCTTTAACTTTTGCTTTCGTTTTTTTAATTTTTTTCTTTGCTGGACTTTTCATTTGCTTGTTCCTCACCTAAAAAAGACAACTTATTAGTTTAATTGACAAAACATCGCTACCCTACTGACGCGCAGTTTAAGCAAGAGTGCATTGATTTACCAATTTAAAATGTAAATTTCATTACAAAACAACGGTGTTTGCTAAAAAATTGACAATTATTTTTAAAAAAATTAAAAAAAAAGCAGCGTATTTTTAAAATACGCTGCTTTCTTAGAATTTTAGATCTGCTTTAACACTAAGTTAAAATACCTGTTTTAAAGGACGGCTTTCGAAGGCGACCGTCAAGAAAACCTTAAGCTTTTTTAACCGAGCGCTTTAACAATTCTTTCCTGAACTTGATCAAGGCCACCCAAACCATCAATGGTCGAGAAGATCGGCCCACCGGCCTGTGAATTTGAATTTGACAGTTCAGTATAAAACGCTACCAAAGGTTTAGTTTGACTATGATAGATCGACAGTCGATTGCGAATAGTCGCTTCTTTATCATCTTCACGCTGAATCAATGGCTCTTGAGTGTCATCATCAAGACCGGCACTCTTTGGTGGATTGTGTTCAACATGGTAAACACGGCCAGAATTTTCATGCACCCGACGCCCGCTTAATCGCGAGACAATCTGCTCATCATCAACGGCGATCTCAACAACATATTCAATCGCTATACCAGCATCAACCAAAGCCTGAGCCTGTGGAATAGTTCTTGGGAAACCATCAAACAAAAATCCAGTGCTGCAGTCGGACTGTTGAATGCGCTCTTCAACTAAAGCAATAATAATTTCATCAGACACCAATCCACCCGAAGCCATAATATCTTTAACCTTCAAACCCAGCTCGCTGCCAGCCTTGACTGCTGATCTAAGCATATCGCCTGTCGATATCTGGGGGATTCCGTACTTTTCAGTAATAAATTGCGCCTGTGTACCTTTACCTGCGCCTGGTGGGCCTAACAAAATAACTTTCATCAATGAATTTCCTTAAACTCTAGCCGAAAAAAGGCCGATCACAATACACCTATTAATATAGGCAGACAAGCCTGCAGTGGGGTTACAAAATTTATACGGCACTATTTACAGTCCCTGCTCCGCTCTCTTGACCTGAGTCCAAAGCAACTCCATTTCATCAACTGACATTGCCGATAATGCCGAAGGTTTGTTTTTGCTGGCAAGCAGCTCCATCGCTTCAAAACGGCGCTGGAATTTATTGTTTGCAGAACGCATGGCGCGCTCCGGATCAATACTTAGATGACGCGCCAGATTGACACAGCTAAACAACAAATCTCCCAGCTCTTCTTCCATCGCCCGGCTATTGTCAGCCTCTATCTCCACTTCCAGTTCGGCAATTTCTTCTTTTACCTTGTTGAGTACGTCTCTCCTGTTATCCCAGTCAAAACCTGTGGTCGCCGCTCTTTTTTGTAGCTTCTGGGCTCGACTCAGTGCTGGCATCGCCATGGGAATATCATCCAGAGTGCCGCGCTCGCCTTTATCTTCACGTTCCTGCTTTTTGATCTGCTCCCAAACCTGCTTTATACGCACCTCTTCGGCAGCACCGTCGGCATTCACATCGCGTTCACTTTGCAAAGTGCCCAAGGGAAATACATGGGGATGGCGTCTAACCAACTTTTCAACAATGCCATGTACTACGCTATCAAAATCAAAAATCTGCTCTTCTGAACCCAACTGGCTATAAAAAATAACCTGAAATAATAAATCGCCCAATTCTTCACCTAAATGGCTGAGATCATTGCGTTCAATGGTATCTATAACTTCGTAGACTTCTTCCAGAGTGTGGGGAGCGATAGTTTTGTAGGTCTGCTTTAAATCCCAGGGACATCCAGTCTCAGGATTGCGCAGCCGTTTCATTAAATATCGCAAGTTATCGATTGTGTAGCCAGTGGTCATCTTCAGGAACCTTGTTTTGCGGTCAATGGGGTTTTAGTCTGTTACCCGTCGCGCTTCTTTCACATTGGGTATCTGGTTTAATTGTGCCAGTACTGTACTCAGCTGCTCTAAACTGGCTACATCAATGGTTAGAAACATCTGCGAGCAATTCATCTTTTTATGGTGACGGCTATCTTCGTCTGACTGTATCGAGGAAATATGTAACCCGAGACGATCAACTGTTTTAGTAATATCAAGCAACAGCCCGTTGCGATCATAGGTGGTTAAGACAATTTTTACGCGGTAATTTTTTTGCGGTTCACCACCCCATTCAACTTTGATAATTCTCTGTGGGTCGACCCCCTGCAGACGCAGAAAATTACCGCAGTCCTCACGGTGAATAGAGATTCCCCTGCCCTGAGTAATATAACCAGCAATATTATCGCCGGGAACAGGACTGCAACAGCGGGCTATCTGTGTCAGCAAATTACCTACGCCGTGAATAAATACATCGGAGGATTTAAAACGCTGTGCGGTTATCGGTTCTTTGTCGGCAATTCTTTCAATCGGTTTGCTGCCACCCTGGCGCAGCTGCGCTGAATTGATCACCTGCTCGATACCGACATCCCCTGCGCCTATGGCAGCATAGAGTCCGGCTACGCCCTGCTTGTTATAGCGCTGGGCAACTTTGTCGAGATCTATATCAGTGACATTTAACTGACTTAACTCGCGATCAAGTAACTTTTTCCCTTCAATGCGATTCTGCTCTTGGTTCTGTTTTCGAAACCAATACTGCACCTGACTTCTGGCACGATTGGTTTTTAGGTAGCCCATTGCAGCAGACAGCCAGTCTCGGGATGGCTCACCCTGACGGCTGGTAATAATATTAACCTGATCTGCGGTCTGTAACTGGGCGTTCAACGGCATAATTCGGCCATTTACTTTTGCACCGCGACAGCGATGACCCAGTCCGGTGTGCACATAGTAGGCAAAGTCTAGAGGAGTCGCTCCCACGGGAAGATCAACTACATGCCCTTCAGGGGTGAACACATAGATGCGACCTTCATTGATACCCGACTGGGGCTGACGTACCGAATCACTGAGGTCGGTTTTGGCCTCAATTTCATTTGACCACTCAAGAACCTGACGCAGCCATTCAATCTTTTCCTCATAGCTTTTATCAGACTGCTGCGCATCACTGCCTTTGTAGCGCCAATGAGCACAGACACCCAATTCTGCTTCACTGTGCATATCAAAGGTACGAATCTGAATTTCGAGAACTTTTTTATCCGGCCCGTTAACTGCAGTGTGCAGTGAGCGATAACCGTTTTCTTTGGGTGCCGCTATATAGTCATCGTACTCGCCAGGTATATTTTCCCACTGACTGTGCAACCAGCTAAGAACCTCATAGCAGTCGGCAATACTGGGCACCAGAACGCGCAGCGCACGGATATCATAGACCTCAGAAAAACCAAGATTTTTGCGCTGCATTTTCGACCAGATAGAGTAAATATGCTTGGGGCGGCCTGATACCTCACCCTCTATATTGGAGGCTTTTAGCTGCTCTTCAACCTGCTGCACTGCGGCTTTGATATAGGCCTGTCGATCGCGGCGTTTCTCGGCAAGCAATGAGGCGATAGAGGCGTAATCTTCAGACTGCAAATAGCGAAAAGACAGATCTTCAAGCTGCCATTTAATATTGCCCAGGCCGAGTCGATGGGCGAGAGGCGCATAGATATCAAAGACCTCGCGGGCAACGCGGATGCGCTTCTCTCTACTGTCATTTTTGACCGCGCGAATGGCACAGGTGCGCTCGGCAATTTTAATCAGTGGCACACGAATATCATCGATAATTGACACTAGCATTTCGCGAATTTTGCTTGCCTGCTGACCACCCCCATGACCAAATACCGGACCGCCACGGCTGTTGTTTAAGGTGCTGACGACAGCCATACGTAGAACTTTATCGATAAGTCCTGCGACTTCTGCACCAAATTCACTGCGTACTTTGTCGATTGAGATTCGACCTTCACGAACTGCGCGATAGAGAATAGCGGCTTGCAGTCCAATACTATCAAGAGATAGATCGGCAAGGATTTCTGCCATTTCAAGGGCTGTTTGAAAACAGCCGCCGGCATTACTCCAGAGCTTGTCGGGGTCAAAGTCTTGCTTGAGAGCATCGCTGGCAAACGTACAGGCGTGGGTTATTTTTTCAGCGGCACTGGGGTCGATTGGGTAGCCTTGAACAAGGCCTTCTACCCAAGCCTGGATATCGATTTTGTCTGCCTCTTCCTGAGGATGGTGTTCGCGAACTTTAACCATGATTTTAGACTCGAGTTAGATCAACAGCCCCACTACTGTAACAACTCTGCTAGACATTTTTTAGCTATCCGCTTACCCGTAAATGCCAGAGGACAGGTAACGATCGCCCCGATCACAGATAATAGCAACGATAACTGCATTTTCAACCTGCTGGCTAATTTTCAGGGCAGCGGATACCGAGCCACCCGCTGAGACGCCACAGAAGATGCCCTCTTCCACCGCGAGACGACGCATGGCATGTTCGGCATCTGCCTGTGAGATATCCATAATTTGATCGACTTTAGCAGCATCAAAAATACCCGGCAGATAGGCTTTTGGCCAGCGGCGAATTCCCGGTATGGAGGCACCATCTTCTGGCTGCAAACCCACAATTTGGATATCCGGATTTTGCTGCTTAAGGTAGGCCGAAACACCCATAATGGTACCGGTGGTTCCCATGGAGCTGACAAAATGGGTAATGGTACCAGCGGTGTCCCGCCAGATTTCCGGTCCTGTCCCCTGATAATGCGCTAGAGGGTTGTCGGGATTATTAAACTGATCGAGCACCCTGCCTTGCCCCTGCGCCTGCATATCCATGGCCAGATCGCGAGCACCTTCCATGCCCTGCTCTTTGGTTACCTCGATTAATGTTGCACCGTAGGCAGTCATCGCCGCTTTGCGCTCTGAGGTGGCATTGGCGGGCATAATTAATGTTAAACGGTAGCCCATCATGGCCGCGGCCATAGCCAGTGCAATACCGGTGTTGCCGCTGGTGGCTTCAATAAGGTGATCGCCGGGTTTGATCTCGCCGCGTTCTTGGGCGTTTTTAATCATGCTTAATGCCGGTCTGTCTTTAACTGAGCCGGCGGGATTATCTCCTTCCAGTTTGGCCAGAATCCTATTAGAGCTATTGCCGGGCATACGCTGCAAACGCACTAATCTGGTGTTTCCAACAGCCTGGTCGATGGTGGGGTACTGCATAATTGCTACTCTTCAAATCAATAATTGGAATTCGTAACCCGTCATTGTGCCTGAACGCTTGCGCTTGCGCCCCTTCAAGAGAGTTATAGCTAATAATTGTTTTGCATAACGCAGAATTAATCAGGTTAGGGCTGCATAGGCCATGGCGTAATGACGTTCGTCAGCGAGACTAATCAGCATTTTTTGACCACCGCGGGCATGCATAACCTCAGCGGCGCCATTGGATAATTCGGCGTAGGGCGCGCCCTTTTCATCGTTGCCAATAACCATATCCTGAAAGCTGACCCCGTGACCAATACCGGTGCCCAAGGCCTTAGCTATGGCTTCTTTTGCCGCAAAGCGTTTGGCGACAAAAGCCACGCCATCGCTGAGACTCTGATAGTGCAGCTTTTCGCTGGGACTGAGAATACGGTCGATAAAACGCTCACCCTGGCGCTCTAAAATTTCAGCGATGCGGGCGATTTCAACAATATCTGTGCCAATGGCAATGGTCATTTTTTATACTCTCTTGTTCAAGACGCCTGTGACAGAAGATGCTGTCGATAGAGCTCACGGCTATGTAGGGGCCTGCCACCAAGGTAAAAGTCTATCACGCTGCGTAACAGCTGTTTTGCGGTGCGCAATGGACTGCCCTGAGAAAAGTCTCCCTGAGAAATGCTGATCAAATCTTTTCCGACATAACTGCCCTGGGCTGGGCCGCGCTGATTAATCGACAACTGCAATCCCTGCTCGGGAATATATTGATAGTAACTGTCAGCTTGCAGTGGCGCACCACTCTGAGAATCACAATCCAATACCAGACCATAGCCAAGTTCGCCGAGTAGAGTCATTTCCAAATTTCGCAGCTGCACCTCATCGGGCTTACCCTGACAGAGAATGGCAATAAAGTTTTGATACTGTTCATAGAGGTATTCATGCATATCCTGCTCTTGTACCAGACGATAGAATAATTCATTGAGGTAGAGGCCGGTAAATAGACTGACGCCCTGCAGAAGAACCGGTGCCTGAGTGACATCCGCTTGAATCAATGTTTTTAGTTCACCGCGGCCCTGCCAACTGAATTGATGTTCGGTGTAGGGAAAGATGGGACGGCTGATACCCTTTTTATTGGGCTTGCGAAACCCTTTGGCAACACAGCGAATGCGGCCGTGATTTTTAGTGTACAGATCGACCAGCAAACTGGTTTCGCGGTAGGGCGTCGAATGCAACAGGAATCCCGCTTCTGCCTCTATGCGCACAATAGGTTACTCGTCGATATAGCCAAGGCTGCGCAGCGCTCGCTCATCGTCGGACCAGCCACTGCGAACTTTAACCCAGGTTTTAAGCATGACTTTACAGCCCAGCAAACTCTCCATATCGGCTCGTGCTTGCTGACCAATATTTTTAATCCGCTCGCCTTTATTGCCAATAATAATTTTCTTCTGGCCTTCACGCTCAACCAGTATCAGGGCACCAATATGAGTAACCTTGGGTTCGACACGAAACTCTTCGATCTCTACGGTGACCTGATAGGGAACTTCAGCACCCAGCTGGCGGGTTATCTTCTCACGGACCATTTCCGCCGCCAAAAATCGTTCACTGCGATCAGTGATTTGATCTTCAGGGAAAATATGCGGCGCTTCAGGCATAAAGCTTTTAATTTTTTCTTCGAGGGTTTCAAAGTTGGTTCTGCGCAGGGCCGACAGAGGAATTAAATCAGCGGCTTTCACCTTCTCCGAAAGAAACTGCAAATGGGGTAGCAGCGCCTCTTTGTCTTCCACCAGATCAACCTTATTGATGGCGACAATAACCGGCACGTCGTAGTTGGAAATATACTTGGCCACATATTCATCGGCTTCGCTCCATTCGAAACGATCGACAACAAAGATCACCAGATCGACATCGGCAATAACACTGGCAGCCGAGCGATTCATCACTCGGTTAATCGCGCGTTCCTGATTGGTGTGAATACCTGGGGTGTCGACAAACACGACCTGAAGATTTTCTTCAGTCTTAATACCTAACAGAGTGTGTCTGGTTGTCTGTGGCTTGCGCGAGGTGATGCACAGCTTTTGACCGAGCATATGATTAAGCAGAGTCGATTTGCCCACGTTGGGGCGACCGACAATGGCTGCATAGCCGCATCGAGTTGGCGCATCTGTCACTACTTTTTCTCCAATTTTTTTAAGGCGAGCTGTTCTAATAATTGTTCTGCTACTAATTGCTCTGCTTTGCGACGGCTACTGGCAGTGGCTTCGGCGGCAGCGTCTATCTCGGCAATCTTGCAACTAATGGTAAATAGGCGACTATGATCCTCTCCATGGGTTTTTACAACCAGATACTCGGGCAACGGCTTGCCTCTGCCCTGTAACCACTCCTGTAAACCTGTCTTGGCATCTTTAACCGGTGTATCCAGAGTAACTGCGTTCAACTGATCAGCAAACCAGTTAACGACTGATTGCTCAGCGGCGGACATGCCCTTATCCAAATAGATCGCACCAATTAATGCTTCAACGGTATCGCCAAGAATTGAATCACGGCGATGGCCGCCGCTTTTCATCTCGCCTTGACCAAGCAGTAACTCAGGGCCCAATTCAAGGGATCGGGCGACACCGGCAAGGGATTCGGCGCGGACTATCTGTGAACGTATACGGCTGAGATCGCCTTCCCGTGCCTCGGGGAAGCGTTGAAAAAGAAAATTAGACACAATAAGGCCGAGCACTGCGTCGCCAAGAAATTCAAGGCGTTCGTTATTTTTACTGCCGCAGCTCCGGTGAGAGAGTGCCAGCGTTAAAAGAGTTTGGTCGCTAAACTGATACTGCAAGCGATCCTGGAGTTGCTGGGCATTACTCGCCACGGATGATCCTCAGGTTAATAATTTTGTTCGGCGAGCTTTGTAATCTAGTCGCTCTCAGCACTCCGGTATTGGTTGCTAAATCTAAGCACTACATCGACATTGCCAAACATTTCGATTCTTTTTTCGTAGTTCAGACTAATTCGGATTTCAGCATCTTCCCGATCTATAACTACATTTCTTACATCTATATCGCGAATATTATTAATGGTAAAAAAATCTGCGATCTTTCTACGTATCTGTGAATTTGATTTCCCATTGATATCAGACTGGCCAACTTGGTCAATAGCACCCTGGATAATTCTATTGTCCAAATAATGTGGGGCGAGCTTAAACGTAATGGTTAAAAAAAATCCAACGAGAAACACTGTAAACAGCGCTGATGTTGTTGTCATACCTCTCTGACTACTCATATTCATATCACACTCCCTGAGATATTTTAAAATTGTTGCAACTTACATTACTGGATTTTACCGGCCCGTTCAAAGCTGGGAAGAGACAGGAATTTGTCCCAAAACATCCAACGGGCAAATGCCTTACCGACAATTCGCTCTTCAGGAACAGGCCCCCAGACTCGGCTATCGCTTGAGTTGTCGCGATTATCACCCATCATAAAATAATGCCCCTCGGGCACTACAGCGGTAAAATTTTGACTTAATCTGGTTGGCAGCAGACGCTTTTGCATGGCGTGTTCAACGCCGGTTAGATTTTCAGTCATAACCACTGAGCGCGGTGCAGGCTCCTCATCGGCAAGAACCTTCTGCGTCATCTTGTCGCCATTAATGTATAGCACACCATTCAATACATGAATCTCATCGCCGGGTAGACCCACAACGCGCTTAATAAAATAACGCTCCTCATGGGGAGGGAAAAACACCATCACATCGCCGCGTTCTGGTGTGTTAAGGGCAATAATTTTATTGCGTATCACCGGCAGGCGGATGCCGTAAGTCCATTTATTGACGAGAATAAAGTCGCCGACTTTCAAGGTTGGCACCATTGACGAGGATGGAATCTGAAACGGCTCGATAACAAAGGAGCGCAATACCAACACAAGTCCCAGCACCGGAGCCATTGATCCCATAAATTCGATAGGCCCTTCAGCCTGCTTGACCATAAACTTATTGAGCAGCCAGAAAACCGCTGCAATCAGAAAAATAACCGTCAATATAAGTTCGAAATTAAGATCCATCGGGATCAGTCTCCTTTTATTTAACTTTTGAGTACCGCAAGGAATGCATCCTGTGGGATTTCCACATTGCCCACCTGCTTCATACGTTTCTTACCGGCCTTTTGCTTTTCTAACAACTTCTTCTTACGGCTAACGTCGCCACCGTAACATTTAGCCGTAACATTCTTGCGCAGGGCCTTTACTGTCGTTCTGGCCACCACAGACCCGCCAATAGCCGCTTGAATAGCCACATCAAACATCTGTCGGGGAATTAACTCTTTCATTTTATCCGCCAGAACTCGACCCTTCTGCTGAGAAGTATCGCGGTGAATAATGGCTGACAAGGCATCCACTCGATCGCCGTTAATCAAAACATCTAGGCGAACCAGGGTAGACACCTGAAAGCGCACAAAACTGTAGTCCAGCGAAGCAAAGCCGCGGCTGACCGACTTTAGTCGATCAAAGAAATCCATCACCACTTCACTCATCGGCAGTTCATAGCTGATCGCTACCTGACCACCGACAAATTGCATATCTTTCTGCAGCCCACGCTTTTCAACGCAGAGTGAAATTACATTGCCAACATATTCCTTAGGAACCAGAATATTGGCTTCACAGATCGGCTCGCGCATTTCTTCAATATTGGCTGGATCGGGCAGTGCCGAGGGATTAGATATATGCAGAACATCCCCTGAATTGCTGAGGATTTCATAGACTACTGTCGGCGCAGTGGTAATTAGGTTGAGATCATACTCACGCTCGAGACGCTCCTGAATAATCTCCATATGCAACATACCGAGGAAACCGCAGCGAAAACCAAAACCCAGCGCATCGGAACTTTCCGGCTCATAAAACAGCGAGGCGTCATTGACAGCCAACTTGGACAACGCTTCGCGGAAGTCTTCAAAATCGTCTGAATCCACCGGGAACATGCCCGCATAAACCTGCGGCTTAACACGCTGAAATCCGGGTAAAGCATCGACGTCAGAAGTACTTAGATTGGTGATCGTGTCACCCACCGGCGCGCCTAAAATATCTTTAATACCGGCAACCATAAAGCCAACTTCGCCGGCGCTTAGGATGCCTGTCTCTTTGCGTTTTGGCGTAAACACACCAATACTATCAACCACATGAGGCTTGCCGATTGTTTTCGCCACAATCTTGCTTTTACTGGTCAGAGTGCCTTGCATTACACGCACCAGAGAGACAACACCGAGATAGTTATCGAACCAGGAATCTATAATTAACGCCTGTAATGGCGCATCTACATCACCGACTGGCGGTGGCACTTTCTCAACCAGCTCTTCGAGAATCTCGTTAATTCCCTCACCGGTCTTGGCACTGCAGCGCACCGCTTCGGTGGCTTCGATGCCGATAATATTTTCAATTTCAAGAATAACTTTTTCAGGCTCTGCCTGGGGTAAATCCATTTTATTGAGAACCGGAATAACTTCTAATCCCTGAGCGATAGCCGTATAGCAGTTCGCCACAGACTGTGCCTCGACACCCTGCGCAGCATCAACAATCAACAGCGCACCTTCACAGGCAGCCAAGGATCGAGAGACTTCATAGGAAAAATCCACATGACCGGGAGTATCAATAAAGTTTAACTGGTAGGTTTTACCGTCTTTAGCCGTGTACGGCAGTGTCACGCTCTGGGCTTTAATGGTAATGCCACGCTCGCGTTCAATATCCATTGAGTCGAGTACCTGAGCATCCATTTCACGCTCAGATAGACCTCCACAGACCTGAATAAATCGATCTGCGATGGTGGATTTGCCATGGTCAATATGGGCAATAATTGAGAAATTTCTGATGTGACTTAAATCGGACAAGGTGATTTCACTACCATTAAAAAATGCGAGCGGAGTTTAGCCTATTTACCGCCCTTTCGCTATCAACTGCGTGCCTCTTTGATTGAGACGCGCGATCATTAAAGAGCAATTGCTAAGGCTTGATAATAATGGTTCTAGAAATCGCCCGGCCCTGCCGGTAAAAGCGAATTAAAACCGGTGTGTCCGTTGGCAGCTCTTGAACGACCTGATCGTATTCATCAACATCATCAATACGACTATAACCCAGCTGTAAAATTATATCCCCGCGCCGCAACCCTGATTCAGAGGCTGCAGAATCTGCCGACAGCTGTTCGATCACCACACCGCCGCGAATGCCCAGCGAACTCAGCTCACGCTCACTCAAGGCCTCAATAACCAAACCTATGCGGTCACTACCATCACCGCGATCGGCGACAGCTTTTTCAGTGCCTTCCAGAGCACCCACTTCGACGCTGAGTTTTTTAATTTTACCTTTGCGATACAGAACAACCGGCGCTTTTTTACCTGGAACCAGCATGCCGACAACATGAGGCAGATCGCCAGAATCAACTATAGGCTGATTGTTGAAGCGCACAATAACATCACCGGGATTAATGCCGCCCTTGTCTGCGGGACTATCCGGTTCAACAGCATTAATCAGTGCACCCTGAGGCTTATCCAAATCCAGTGAGCGAGCGAGATCTCTATCCACATCCTGAATCACAACACCTAGCCAGCCCCGCTGTACCGAGCCATTTTCTTTAAGCTGTTCCACCACGCCGGTTGCAACGCTGGCGGGAATCGCAAAGGAGAGGCCTATTGAGCCGCCAGAGCGAGAGTATATTTGCGAGTTGATACCCACCACTTCGCCATCGAGATTAAATAGCGGACCCCCTGAGTTGCCGGGATTAATCGCCACATCGGTCTGGATAAAGGGCACATAATTTTCGCCTTTATTCGTCGGAATGCTGCGGCCAATGGCACTGACAATACCGACACTGGCTGAGTAATCGAGTCCAAATGGCGAGCCTATAGCCAATACCCAGGCGCCGACCTTGAGCCTGTCGGGCTTGGCAAATTTAAGCACCGGTAATCCTGTGGCTTCGATTTTCAGCAGCGCTAAATCAGAGCGCCGGTCTGTTCCAACCACCTCTGCGGTAAATTCACGACGGTCAGAAAAGCGCACCACTATCTCATCGGCACCGTCGACTACATGATGGTTGGTGAGAATATAACCATCGTTAGATATTACAAAACCTGAACCCAATGAAAATGCCGGTTGCGGTGCCTGCGGTCTCTCTCGCTGCTGAAACAGCTCACGAAAGATCTCTGGAATCTGACCCGGAGGAATTTGCGATGACGCACGTTTGCGCGCTTTCTGTACGGTATTAATCTTCACCACCGCCGGAGAAGTCTCTTCAATCAACAGGGTGAAATCTGGCAGCTGGGCCTGTGCGGCTAGGGGTATGAATAGAACAAAAACAAACGAAGTAACTGCGGCAAATCTTTTAATCACAGAATTTTCTCCAAAAATATTAATAATTTCTCTTCAAAAAAATAGCGTATAGGTTATCGGTATTGGGTTATCGGTATTGGGTTATCGGCTTTAATAAGAATAGTAAAAAAATAAACAGAAGAGTTAATAAGGGTCATCGAACCTTGACAATCGAGGCTTCAGAAGCAGTACCGACCGACGGATCTACCAAGACAGGGTTATAGCGCAGATCATTGCGCGATTTTTTACTGTGCATTCTAACCAGCCAACCACCTAACAGAAGTCCAGTTAATGCACCGACGATACTCTGCAAATCACCGCCGCCCATTTCAGACCCAACCAGGGATGCACCAGCCACAGCGCCAAAAATCGGGACTAGATAAACTAGTAGAGAAGCCAATACGATAACGTCTTCAGGGATGCCGATAGTCACCGATTGGCCGACAGAATAATTTTTCTGCGACTGGCTGTTCAGCAATACACGAATACTGGTTGTCTTGCCCGCCAACTTGGAGAGAAACTTTTGTCCGCAGCCTTTTTCAGCCACACAGACCTCACAGGCAGACTTTTGAATCGTCTCAACCCACAGGCCGTCGGGTTCGACCGCGACAACTGTTCCTGTTTCAAGAATCATAAGTTCTCACATCCTCGCCCCTTAATGAGCTAAACCTATAGCACTAGCCACTTGACTGGCGGTGCCACGAGGAACTTCACCAACCACACAGATCGCATATTGGTGGCCATTGATATCCGCTTTGGTTAATACAGCAACTGTCGCGCCAAGCTTCGCATCAATGGGCGGCAAAACAGTGCCCTGCACTGAATCGATAAAGACAGAAAACACGGCTAGACCATCGGTATACATCATCGACTCCTGACCATCTGCACTGGGCGATTGATAAGAGGCCAAAACAAAACCGGGCGGCAACCAATCTACCTGCCACATGGATTGTGGGGTATCAACTTTGCGATTTTTCTCAACACAATCTGTTTGATCAACGCTGCCAAATTGGCCGGCCTCAATCTGAGAATCTAACTCCGCTGAAAATTCACCGATACTGATATCTACAAACTGAAACCGCTCGAGAGGTTTGCCTGCATGGTTCATCAACACTGATTGCAGTAGCAGCCCAGAATCTTTATCTATTGCCAACACATAGCCGTAGCGAAATTTATCCTTGGGTAAGACATGCACCATAGACACTTCGCGATTGGCAATGCGGCTGTCGCCTTTGATATGAAACTCGTAGAAGTCTTCCAGTCGCGCGTAATTGTCGTCATTTATTTTGTAAGCATTGCCGCGCAACAACATATCGCCAGTGCGCAGACAGTCAACTTTGTCAGAGCGGCTAAGTACGTCCCGCTGAGAGCCATCCATATGCAGAAGGCGCTCGTAGATGTTGCCCTCTCGAACTTCGTGAATCAGTTTGACGCTGGTTAGATTACCTCTGTGCTCGTAAGTAAAAACACCGCTGTAATTAAGCTCTCGTGAAGCTTTGGCCATGCGCGCCATAAGATCTTGAGCAGATTCCATTTGACCGGCAAATAATGGCCCAGACAGCAAAACGGCGGCTACCAGAGCCGCCTGCATAATCGCTTTAACCGTTGTTTTGAAAAAGGAGGGTACAATCATAGTGATGGGCTATTCCTTCTCTGATGATGCCTCGCCTGCACCTTTAACAGCATCTTGACTACCGACTTCGCTTAATCTGGCGAATGGCAACATTCCTTGGTTACTGTTTAACGCTGCATGGCTAGAGTGTTTGGTCATAATATTATTGAGATAGGCGCGCAGTTCGGCTTCTGAATACTGCTGTTTGACCTGCGACTGAACTTGCTGCTGAAATTCCAGCACCGGCATTATGCGCTGGGAACTTTTATTATTGCCCCCAACACTGACAGTGCGGGCATTAATGGTTGGCTGAAAGCCAGAGGGAAATTGAATTGCTGGGCCAGTATTTTCGGCGGGAATATCAACACCGGCAAACTCCGAAATCTCACTGTCACCATCAAGTAGACTGCTACCAATTGGACTATTGAGCTGTTGCACGCCGAACACTGCAACCAGCGCTACTGAGGCAGCAATCGCAAAGCGCCCTGCTGAACCGGCGAAAACTGCCAGACCGCTCAAGCGATGAGTAGGCTCTTGATCAATCGCTGCAGAAATAGCCCCAGAGTAATCCACTGAGGTAGCAACCGAATCACCTTTCATGGTCGCCGAGGCCATATGATAGCGTTTCCACCGATCTCTTAATTCAGGATCTTCTGCAACTGCTTTGAGTAATCGATGGGTCTCCATTTCAGTGGCTTCACCATCCATAAGTGCTGAGAGTGACTGCTCAAGTCGTTCCTTGTGATCGCTCATTAACTGACCTCGTTAGTGCTGTAGTTAGGTTCATTACGCTTATTTTCTAAGCTTTTTTATTGGCAGTGCGTTTATTCATGAAAGCCTTTAATTAAAACCTGCAATTAAAGCCTGTAACAAAAACAAATAAAGACTGCTCGTTGCATGAATACTGTGGGTAAGACCGATGATTATTTAAAAGGTTCACCATTAGTTCATGCCCCTTCAATTAATTCGAGAACTCGCACATCAATTGACTCTCTACCACGGAAAATTCGCGATCTTATGGTGCCCACCGGACAGTTCATTACTGCGGCAATATCCTCGTAACTCAACCCTTCATACTCGCGAAGTGTCACCGCTGTACGCAGATCTTCAGGCAACTCAATTATCGCCTGGTTGATAACCTCTTCTAGCTGGTCGCGAAACAGTTGATTTTCCGGAGTGCCAAAGTCTTTGAGCTGTTCGCTGCCAGAATAATATTCCGCGTCCTCTAAATCCACATCTGAGGATGGCGGTCTTCTGCTGCGAGCAACCAGATAGTTCTTCGCGGTGTTTACGGCAATTCTGTATAACCAGGTGTAAAACTGACTGTCACCACGAAACTTGGGCAGCGCTCGGTAGGCTTTTATAAAGGCCTCTTGTACTACATCCTTTACTTCATCGCTGTCGCGAATAAACCGCGCAACAATAGCGTGCACCTTGTATTGGTATTTAAGAACGAGCAGATCAAAGGCGCGCTTGTCGCCTTTTTGCACTCTAACAACCAACTGCTGATCAGTGGGTTCTGTCTTTTTTTCTGTCATTTAACAGTCCATTTATCTTACATTTCCGGGTTACTATTGCTATTTACTCTATATATAACTAACGGTAATCAAAGACAGACCACCAACCAGCGATTTAGTTCGCTTGTAATTTGAGCTTATACTATCATGCCGCGTCAACCGATTGTGACCCAACAATGAAACAAACCCATATCTACGATGTTCTGATTATAGGCAGTGGTGCCGCTGGTTTGGCTGTGGCATTACAGCTGGACTCCAACCTCCGTGTCGCACTGATTAGCAAAGCATCGCTTCAGGGTGGAGCCTCGTGGTTAGCTCAGGGAGGCATTGCCGCTGTATTCGATAAAAATGACAGTTCTGAGGCACATATTGCCGACACTCTGGTTGCAGGAGCAGGTCTCTGTCACGAGGACGCAGTGCGCTTTGTGGTAGAAAATGGTCCAGACTCGGTGAAATGGTTGATCAATAAAGGGGTTGATTTTACCCGCGAAGAGGATCAAACCACTTATCACCTAACGCAGGAAGGTGGCCACAGCCATCGACGTATTCTGCACACCGCAGATGCAACCGGCAAAGAGATAACCGGCACGCTGGTTGATCGCGCCATAGCCGCCAAAAATATTGATATCTTTGAACATCACTGCGCTGTAGATCTAGTCACTCAGGCAGACAACCATTCGCGCAAAATTCGCTGCACCGGATCCTATATCCTCGACATCAATACTGGCGCAGTCTCGCTTTTTAGGGCCAAAAGCGTGGTATTAGCCACTGGCGGCGCCAGTAAAACTTACCTCTACACTAGTAATCCTGACGGTGCCAGCGGCGATGGTATTGCGATGGCTTGGCGGCGCGGCTGTCGTGTGGCTAATCTAGAATTTAATCAATTCCACCCCACCTGTCTCTACCACCCGAAAGCCAAATCTTTTTTGATTACCGAAGCCCTGCGTGGCGAGGGTGCCCTGCTGAAGCTGCCAGACGGCTCGGCCTTTATGCATAATTTCCATCCAGATGCTGAGCTCGCCCCCAGAGATGTAGTGGCGCGCGCTATCGACCATGAGATGAAACGACTGGGCAGTGACTGCCTGTATTTGGATATCAGCCACAAGCCAGCTGACTTTATCACTGAGCATTTCCCGACGGTTTACAAACACTGTCTGGAATTTGGAATCGATATTACCACCGACCAAATCCCCGTAGTTCCAGCGGCCCACTACACCTGTGGCGGCATTGTTGTGAACACTAAGGGGCAGACCGATCTACTCAATCTCTATGCAATTGGCGAAAGTGCCTTTACTGGCCTGCACGGTGCCAATCGCATGGCGAGTAATTCGCTACTCGAATGTCTGGTCTACGCCCATGCGGCAGCCAACGAGATCAATCAGCTACAGGATCAGATTCCAGAGCCGGACTTTATTAAAGAATGGGATGAATCCAAGGTCACCGACTCAGATGAAAATGTGGTTATCTCTCATAACTGGGATGAGTTACGACGCTTTATGTGGGATTACGTCGGTATTGTGCGCACTGACAAACGACTACAGCGAGCACAGCATCGTATAAAGCTTCTGCAAAAAGAGATTCAGGAATACTACAGCAACTGTACAGTGGGACGTGACCTGCTCGAATTGCGCAATTTGGCAACCGTTGCCGAGTTAATTATTCGCTGCGCCCTGCAGCGTAAAGAGAGCCGCGGCCTACACTACACCCTGGACTATCCGCAGCTTTCACCGATTGCTAAAGATACTATTTTAGTACCGATCAACTTTGCCGGTCAGGATGTGATTATTAATCGCAGCTAGTTCTGCTCAGAAGTAATTTTCGTAAAATGCGATGCTGTTCCCCAGACAGGCTGTCTCTGGGGACCACCACAACCAGCCTAGTACCTTGCTGGGTTCTAAAATCTTGCGGGATTCTGAAATAGAGTATGACTAAATAGGCTGTCACAAACTGGCTTGGCTCCAACTGCAAATCAGTCGTCACTACCCTGCCACTCGATTGACCTGTCACCGCTGACATTAAACGCCAATGTCCAGCATCAGCATCCACAACAAACAGCCGCTGTGTATTTTGCCGATGAAAATAGTAACAAAAACGGCAGGCGGCAATAAACAAGAACAACAGACCAGCTATTTTCGCCAGCAGTAGAATTGGTAACAGCGTGGCAAGAACCCCCGCAGCAAACACCAAAATCAGCTTTGCAAAGAGAGTGTACCTTGAGGGAGAGAGGCTAAATTCAGCCGGCTTTGCTACGTGAATCATGAATAATCTGCACTATCCTTTGCAAATCTGGGTTATCGGCTGGCTCGCGCTTCATCAGCCATAAAAACAGCGATTGATCTTCACATTCGAGCAGCACTTCAAAGCGCAGCTGATCACTTTCTTCTAATGTTTCATAGAATTCTTCAACAAAGGGCTCAAGAAGCAAGTCGAGCTCTAACATGCCTCGGCGACAGGCCCAGCGCAAACGATTTTTATCCATAGGTAATCAGTAATTGTGTTAAAGCTGCATTATAAGAGACAATCAACCATTAAACTATTTAGACCTTTAAATAGATAACAAAATAAACAACAAAACCTATGGATTGGCGATGACCGAACAGAAGAGCATAAACAGTACTGACCAACGTGCCTATATCCAGCTAGCTGGGCCAGATAGCCGCAAGTTTTTACAGGGTCAAGTCACCTGCGACATGGAATCCCTGACTGGCGACACAACAATCAACGGCGCTCACTGCACCCCCAAGGGGCGCATTATCTTCCTGTTTAGCGCCAGCTGTGATCAGCAAGACAATATTATTTTAGAGACTCATCACTCGGTGAGAGAGATAGCCATTGCCAATCTTAAAAAATACGCGGTGTTTTTTAAGACCGAAATCAGCGATATTACTGATCAATATGCAACAGCCGTCATTCCGAGTAACCTGCAGCGCATCCGAACCGGCAGTGCTGATGTGGTTGCTGAAACTAGCGATATGTTTATTCCGCAGATGTTAAATCTCGATGCCCTGGGCTATATCAGTTTTAAAAAGGGCTGCTACACCGGGCAAGAAATTGTCGCCCGCGCCCATTATCGCGGAGCAGTCAAACGTCGTATGCACCACCTTAAGCTGTCCTTAGAAAGTCTCCCCATCGCCGGTGACGATATTAGAAACGGTGAGGGCAAAAGTATTGGCAATATCGCCAGCGCAGCCTGGGCAGATTTATCATCAGCGCCACCAACTGTAGAGATATTGGCAGTACTAGGGGATAAATTCAGCGACTGCACTGAAATGCAAATGGGTGAACAGCCACTGACCTCAGTGATGCACCTTCCACTGCCCTACGAGATTCCGACCACCCCGTGAATACCTTTATCGATCTAGAGAGCCATCAACAGCTGCTGGTGTGGATCGGCATTGGCTCTTTGGTTGTTTTTATTGCCAGCCTGCTGACACTGCCATGGCTAGTAGCAAAAATTCCTCAAGATTACTTTGTGCCTAAAAAGCGTCAACCGACAAATTGGAAGAGCCAGCATCCGATTGTTCGACTGCTGACCCTAATAGGTAAAAATCTGCTTGGCTATGGTTTGATTCTGGCGGGGATATTGATGCTGTTTTTACCCGGACAGGGAATTCTGACGCTGGTAACTGGCGTGCTGCTGATCGACTATCCGGGCAAATTTCGCATCGAGCGAAAAATTGTTAGAACCCCAGCAATTTTAAATGGGCTTAACTGGTTGCGCGCCAAAGCCAAAAAACCACCGCTGGTGATCTAAAAACCCCCTGTACCCAATAGATTGTTATCCCGACAAAGCGAACTGAACTGTCATCCTGAGAGAGCAAAGCGGATCCAAAGAAGCCTGTCATCCTGAGAGAGCAAAGCGAACCGAAGGATCTCCGTATCACCTCAAGAGATCTTTCCACTCACTTCGTTCAGTCAAGATGACAAATAGGGTCGAAACGACAGGAAAGCAGAAACAAAAAAACCTGTCATCCTGAGAGAGCAAAGCGGATCCAAAGAAGCCTGTCATCCTGAGAGAGCAAAGCGGATCCAAAGAAGCCTGTCATCCCGACAGAGCAAAGCGGATCCAAAGAAGCCTGTCATCCTGAGAGAGCAAAGCGAACCGAAGGATCTCCGTATCACCTCAAGAGATCTTTCCACTCACTTCGTTCGGTCAAGATGACAAATAGGGTCTAAACGACAGGAAAGCAGAAACAAAAAAGCCTGTCATCCTGAGAAAGCAAAGCGGACTGAAGGATCCAAAAAAACCTGTCATCCTGAGAAAGCAAAGCGGACTGAAGGATCCAAAAAAACCTGTCATCCTGAGAGAGCAAAGCGAACCGAAGGATCTCCGTATTACCTCAAGAGATCTTTCCACTCACTTCGTTCGGTCAAGATGACCAATAGGGTCGAAACGACAAATGTAGTCAATATGACAAATAGAGTCGAAATGACAGCCTGCAAGCCAAATAAACCCTAAATACTAAATACTAAATACTAACCACCTTACCAATCACCACCTCATTGCCATCACTTGGCCGCAGAGGAATATTTCGCGCCAACAGCAAACTGATCAGCGCCATAACCGAGCCCATCAAAAACACCGCCATGGGCGACACCAGCCATACCAACCCAAACAGCGCCGGAATCACCACCGCGGCAATATGATTAATGGTAAAAGCCACACCAGCAGTAGAAGCCATATCCGCAGGATCAGCAATTTTCTGAAAGTAGGTTTTGATAGCAATCGCCAGAGAAAAGAACAGATGATCTAAAACATATAAACCCGCCGCCCAGGTAGCATCGTTGACAAAAGCATAGGCAGTGAACACACAAAACAGACCGCAGTATTCAAAGGTCAGCGCACGGCGCTCACCAATACGACCCACCAACCTGCCTATACGAGCGGCAAAAGCCCAATTAAAAAGATGATTAATAATATACAACAGCGCTATATCGCTAACACTGTAACCAAACTTCTCGACCATCAAGAAGCCGGCAAAAACTACAAATATCTGCCGCCGCGCGCCACCCATAAACGTCAGTGCGTAATACAACCAATAGCGCTTGCGCATCAGCAGATGTTTGCGCTGTGGTGTCGCCGCTTTAAAGTGTGGGAAGCCCAACCAGGCAAACAGGGTCAAGGCTAAACAGCAACCACCACCAACCAGATAGATGGCTTTAAAACTTAGGTCCAGATAGGTCTCGGATAGCCACAAAAAACTATAGGCTGCTAGAGAAGCCACCGAGCTAACCGCAATAAGCTTGCCCAACACGGCCGGCGCCTCATCAATACTCAACCACTGTAGCGATAGCGACTGCTTGATCGTTTCGTAATAGTGAAAGCCGACCGACATTAAAAAGGTTGTCAGATAAAGCCCCACCACCGTGGGAAAATATCCGGTCACCGCAACGCCTATACCCAGCACTGCCAGCGATAGATAGGCAAAGGTCTGCTCCTTTAGCAGCAAGAGTACAAACACCGCAGTAAACGCCAAAAATCCGGGAACTTCACGAATGCTCTGCAACATACCAATTTCGGCGCCGGTAAAACTGGCTCGCTCAATCACAAAGTTATTCAGCAGCGCCATCCATGTGGCAAAAGCGATAGTCATCGCCACCGACATAACAATCAGTAGATTTTTAGGGGTTTGCCAAGATTTTGTTGCCACGTTTAACGCCTCGATGCTGAGAAGAAAGCCCGCTATTACAAAAACTACTAGTGTAGCCCACAGACCACTGATGGTTTCGCACTTTGAACTGCATTTTGCAAAATATCACTGTTTTATTTCTCGATCTGCACGTTGTGATTAAGCCATATTTCAAATAAAAACCATTTAAAACAGCAGGTTATAAAAACCTTTAACGACTGGCACCATTGTTGCTCCTATTTGCCTACAGACAGACTAAATAAATTTTTAAGGAGCTCTATAAATGACCACAGCAATTAAGCCGATTATAGGCAGTAACGGAGATGACACTCTAAATGGTGGCAATGGCCACGAGATATTATCCGGGAGAGGCGGAAACGACCTAATCAATTCAGGCAATGGTCATGATACTGCCTACGGCGGTGCAGGCAACGATGAAATATATGGCGACTCAGGTCATGACACCCTCTACGGCAGTGGCGGCCCTTCTTTTGTCGATCTTAGCGCCTTTGAAATCGCCAGTGATTATGAGGGCAGTGTTACCTTTCTATCTGAGAGCGCTGGCTACAAAAATTCACTGGGCAGTTACAAAGTATCGGCTGAAGGATTAATTACTGATGTTCAGTTCCATTTTCCAAATGCCAGCCTGCCGGGCTCCGGAGGCAATACCCAATCGGGCACAGCCAGTGCTTTAAGTATGCAAGCGGGTGATCAACTGGGATTTTTTATTGTTGCCAATGGTTATTCCTACAACAACAGCTATAACAACATGGACTTTAATAGCGGCAATTTAGAATTCCGAAATAGCGACAATTCAATCGCCAGCATTAACTCGGTCAATCCGAGCCTTTGGTTTATAGATGAGGACGGCAGCGAAACACAGCTGGTCTACAACGCCTATCACACCGCAGCCGGTGTTAATAATGGCAACTATCAGCTCAATCCCGATTCAATTGCCCATACAGTGGGCCTAGCCGACAGCGATGCAGGGCTGATCACTCTGGGCTTTGAAGATCTCTACAATGGCGGCGATAAAGATTTTGATGACTCGGTTTTCTCAGTGGAGATTGGCACGTCCAATGCGCAGGTTCTGGATCCAAATGTCGCCAGTGGCGACAGCGGTGTCGATCAAAATCAGTCCGCCTATACCTACCAATATCTCGAAAATGGCAGCCTTGGAAAGTTCGATCAGGATGGCAACTTTGTGGCTGTGTCAGAACAAAATGATGAGATTCACGGCGGCAATGGCAACGATGATATCTATGGTCGTGCAGGCAATGATCAGCTCTATGGTGACAGCGGCAACGATCTGCTTGATGGCGGCACCGGCAATGATTCTATCTGGGGTGGCTATGGCAATGACGCTATCTCTGGCGGCAAGCACGATGATCAACTCTATGGTGACAGCGGCCACGATACGATCAACGGCGACTCCGGCAATGACAGTATCGATGGCGGCACCGGCAACGACCACCTCTATGGCGGCAGTGGCGATGATACGATTTCAGGCGCATCAGGCAATGATCATCTCGACGGCGGCACCGGCAACGACAGTCTCTATGGCGGCAGTAAAAACGACAACCTCGACGGGCGCTCCGGCAATGACTATCTCGAGGGGGGCAGCGGCAATGACAACCTAAAAGGTGGCGTCGGAAACGATACCCTGCTCGGCGGCAGTGGCAATGACAACCTTAAAGGCGGTTCTGGGGATGACCTAATTTACTCCGGCGAAAACAAAGATGTGGTCAATGGCGGCTCTGGAATAGATACAGTCTCTTACAGCTACACTGAAGACGCGGTGAATATTGATATTCACCGCAAGAAAACCACCGGGGGTGACTCGGATACCCTCAAATCCATAGAGAACGCCATAGGTTCAGATCACAATGACAGCCTGCGCGGCAATCGCCTCGACAATCGCCTCGAAGGCGGTGATGGCAACGATACGCTTCGCGGCATGAGAGGTGATGATACTTTACTCGGCGGTTCTGGTGCCGACACCTTTGTCTGGCGACAGAGTGATATTGATGGCAGTCTTGACCAGATTCTCGACTTTGCTCTCGGCGAAGATAACCTGAGTTTTGATGTTAGCGCCTCGCTGGCCAACAGAGACATCGATGAATGGCTGCAGTTGGATGCTGGTGATAACGGCACTCAGCTACTGGCAGACTTAGATGCAGACGGTGATTTTTCCAATGCAATTTTGTTTGCCGAACTCCAGGGCGTCGACACAGACTCACTCTCTGATATAGATATTTCTGTTGTCTAAAATGTCAGATCGCGACATCTTTATCGCTGCAGTAAAACGCGTGGCCCGGATGATTCTGGGCCATTCTTTTATTACCAATCTGGCCGCCTTTTGTATTCCACTCTATACCCTGCAAATTTTTGATCGAGTGATCACAACCGGCAGTTATGAGTCACTGTGGATGTTGGCTGCAGGTGCGCTCATAATTTCCATCAGCGGTCTCGCCTTCGAACAGTTGCGACGCAAAGCCATAGTCAATTTCGCAGAGTATCTGGACGGGCAAATCTGCAGTCATATCAGCGCCGAGATTCACCGCGGCTTCCAGGGTAAAAAACTCTACCGAAAGGTCAAATTATTTCAGCAGCAGCTTAAGACCGCCGCTATTGCAGGTATTCTGGATATACTTTGGCTACCGGTTTCAGCCATTTTAATCTTTTTGTTATCGCCGCTATTAGGGCTATTTATGCTCGCGGTAAATCTGTGTTTTTGCCTGGTTGCCTACGCTAAGTTCAAGCAGGAAAAGCCCTCTCTAAGCGAGGGGCTAAACGACTGGTCAGAAAAAACCCAGCGCTGGCTGAGATCGGCAAATACCCTTAACCACTGGGAGAAGCTCCAACCCGCCGCCAAGGTTTCAAATGCCGGTGAAGAAGGCTTTGTTAAAGAAAGCTTTTTTAAAGAAGGTACCTTAATAGATATTCACCAGTGCCTAAGAACTTTTTATCAACTCGGCATCCCCACCATTGGTGCTATTTTATTATTGCAAAACAGCCTATCCCCCGGTGGTTTTATCGCCGCCTTAATTATTTCAGCAAGGGCCATCGCACCCTTTGATATGTTGTTTGCCAACAGCACTGCTGTCTCACTCGGCAAGCAGGTTGTACTCGAAGTATGCCAGTATTTCGAGCAGCTCAGCCTGCGCCATCCAGGCCATTATTCTGGCCCGGTACAAGGGTTCATAGCGCTCAACAATATCAGTGTTGTAGATTCGATCAATCCGCACTGTGGAAAAGTCCTCTCAAAAATAAGCTTGCGGGCAAACCCCGGTGAAATTACTGCGCTTATTGGAACCGTGGGTGCAGGACACAACGAAGTTATAAAATTACTGCTCGGCGAACGCCAACCAGAGTCCGGCGACTGCCTTATTGATGGTACCCGTCGCAGTGACTGGTGCCCCGAGACCTTACAAAATTATATCGCTATCGCAGGCGAGCCGGTTAGCCTGCCAGAGGGAACCGTACTAGAGCTCATCAGCCGCTTCGCTGCTGTAGACAGCACCCAAGCCATTGCAGCCGCGCAGACAACCGGTCTCAATCAACGGCTTATCGAACTCAATATTGCCTATGATTTTTTCCTCGACAACCAGGCTCGCAGCACAGCCATAGGTCTGCAACTTGAGCGCTTAATTACCCTGACGGCTGCGGTGGCAAGCGAGGCAAAAATTATTCTTTTGGACAATCCTGAGGCCTACTGCAACGCAACCATGATCGATCAACTACAACAGACGCTGCAACTGCTAAAAGAGCAAAAACGAACGGTAATTTTAACCACCAATTCCAGACAGTTAATTAAACAGGCACAGAGCAGCTACCTGTTTGACAACGGCAATGTTGTGCCGCCCCCAGGTTCATATTCCAGCCCGAAGAGAGTCGCCTAACCGTGCCAAATAAAATAGCCCCCGATAAAATAATGCCGCTCCAGGATCAGCCCCTTCGCAGAAAAACACTGATAGCTTTCGGCCTTAGCCTAATAGCTTTCTCTCTATGGATTGCCCTGGCACCAATGGAAAGTGCGGTATTGGCAAAAGGCCATATTCGCGCCATGGAAGACAGCAAACCAATCCAACATCTCCACGGCGGCAAGATCGCATCAATTGATGCCCGCTCAGGCGCCCCTGTAGTCAGAGGAGATATTCTTTTACAGTTGGATATCTCTGAACAGCAGTCAGCACTGAAAGCCAATCTTCGCGACTACCTGATGACTTTGTTAGCGATGGAAATCGCCCAAACTCACATCAATAAACTTGAGCAGTTAGAGTTTTCTGAGAAAGTATTGCTACTGGCAAAAAGGCTGCAAAAAACACAACTATTAAGCCTGCGGCAACAGAGCTTTACCGAAACTATTAAACGAAAAAACCATCAACTGGCGCTACTCGACAATCGACAACATCAGCTACGACTAACCATTAAGGCACAGCAAATTGAAAATAAAGCGCGACAGGGACGTCTGGCACTTTTGCGCAAGCAATACAGCAGCATTGAAAGCCTGGCAGAAAAAAACTATGTTTCAGAAATCCAATTTGATGAAATATCCCAGCAGCTGACTGACGCCCGCAGCGAAATTGAAAGTAGTCGCCAAACAATCGCTGCCTCTGAAGCTGAATTACAGCAGATTCCTCTGCAGCAAAGCTTAATAACATCCGAACTTCGTCAAGAGGCAAATCTAGAAAATAATCAGGCTATGCATCGTATTATCAGCATCGAAGATAATATTAATCAGCTCAAAAATAGAATTGCCAATGCCACCATTCGGGCATCCCACGATGGCGTGATCACTCACCTAAAAAGAAAAAATCCCGGCGAGACAGTGATACCCGGAGAAGAGATTATGCGCCTACTTCCCAACAAAGAAGAGCTGCTAATCGAAGCGCGAGTGCGTCCCACAGATATAGAATTGATATGGCTGGGGCAAACCGCGCGCATTCGTCTGTCAGCGTTTAATGCCAGAGCTACCCCCTTACTCAAAGGCACCGTGCACTGGGTCTCAGCAGATCGCCATCAGGATACCGAAGGCTATTATTTCATTGCCGAGCTACGGGTCGATAAAAATCAATTGGAGAGTATCCCACAGCTACATTTATCCAGCGGGATGCCCGCCGAGGCTATTCTGATTACCGATAAACGAACGATTGCCGACTATTTTTTAGAACCTTTACTGCGGGGTATCAGCCGCAGTTTACGAGAGACTTAAGGGGCGGCATAAGTCGAGGGTTTTAAACCGTCCAATGCATCTTGCTCAGATGGCAGCTGCCAATTAATCGGCGTCTGGCCATTTTCCTGCAAATAGCTATTGGCCTTAGAGAAATGTTTGCAGCCCAAAAATCCACGGTACGCAGACAGCGGTGATGGGTGAACCGACTTCAGAACCAAATGCCGGGACTGGTCGATAAAGGCGCCTTTTTTCTGGGCATAACTCCCCCATAAAAGAAACACAACCCCCTCGCGCTGATCGTTTAAACAGCGGATCGCCTGATCAGTAAACTGTTCCCAACCTTTGCCCTGATGAGCACCGGCATCGGCCTGCTCCACGGTGAGAGTAGCATTTAACAACAGCACCCCCTGCTTGGCCCAACTGGTGAGACAGCCATGACTGGGTTGGGTAATCGTCAAATCATCTACCAACTCTTTATATATATTGGCCAGCGATGGCGGCACCTTAACACCGGGCAGTACCGAGAAACACAGACCGTGGGCCTGATTGGGGCCGTGATAGGGGTCCTGCCCAAGAATCACTAGGCGAACCTTGTCAAAGGGCGTGTTATTAAAAGCTGCAAACCACTGCGAGTCCGGCGGATAGATAACCTTACCAGCGTCTTTTTGCTGCACTAAAAATTGCCGCAGTTGGCGCATATAGTCTTTATCAAATTCATCACCCAGCACCTCAGACCAACTCGGATCTAACTTAATCTCACCCTGCTCACCCATCTCTACATCCACCATCAAAATCGCCTAAATCTCTACCTGCCAATTGGCTGCAAATGTTACCATAGCTGCCAATGAAACCTGTCTCCACTATCAACAGACAAATCCGACTACATTTTTCAATTAAATCTAGTCTGAATAACCGCCGTTTTCGTAAAACCTTCACTAACCCGTCCTGAGCACAGTTTAATTTTTGGTACCTATATCCATGTTGGAAAACACCGCAACCTTTGAACAACAGGCTCGCTACAACCGCCAAATAGCCTACTGGCTACTTATTTGTGCTGCCGTTATCTTCGGTATGATTTTGCTTGGTGGTGTTACCCGCCTGACAAACTCAGGACTATCGATGGTCGATTGGAAGCCGCTGATGGGTATTATTCCCCCGCTGTCAGAAGCAGACTGGCAGGCGATGTTTCTTAAATATCAGCAGTTTCCCGAGTACCAAAAAATTAATATCGGCATGAGTCTCGAAGAATTCAAGCCGATATTTATGTACGAGTACCTGCACCGTGTTCTGGGACGATTTATCGGCATCATCTTTATTCTGCCGTTCCTGTTTTTCTTCTTTACCAAGCGTATTAAAGCGGGGCTCACACCCAAGCTGATTATTATGCTGATTGGCGGTGGCTTTCAGGGCCTACTCGGCTGGTACATGGTTAAGAGCGGTCTGGTCGATAATCCCCGTGTCAGCCAGTACCGACTAACTGCTCATCTGGGTGCCGCTGTACTAATCTACTCATTTATTTTATGGACTGCCTTTAGTCTTATCAGCCCTAAATCAGACCAACCGATTGAATTAAAAAACTTCGCCTACAGCTTGAGCGGGCTAATTTTCCTGATGATTTTGTCCGGCGGACTGGTTGCCGGCACCCATGCGGGACACGCCTATTCCACATGGCCACTGATGGGTGACAGCTTTATTCCAGCGGGTCTTTACTCGATGGCGCCGGCTTGGTTATCGGCCTTTGAAGATATCACCACCATTCAGTTTAACCACCGTATGTTTGCCTATTTGATTGTTGTACTGGTGGCTATTTTTGCCGTTAAAATCCTGCGATCAGATCTTAAAGGCTCTGCCAGAATCGGCGTTTATTGCCTGATTGGATTGCTGATAATACAAGTTACCTTAGGTATCAGCACCCTGGTATTTTATGTGCCTGTTCCGGTCGCCGCCGCCCATCAGGTCGGAGCCGTAGCCCTATTGAGCGCCTCGCTGTTTGTCAGCCACATTCTGCGTCACAGCCTGCGCCACACGAATTAATTATTTAAGACTTAACTGGAGATACACAATGAAAAAACTTTTAATTCCCTTTATAGCAGCAGTACTTTCAGCAACCTCATTTGGCGCGTTTGCCGGCGATCCAGTGGCAGGTAAAGCCAAGTCAATGACCTGCGCTGGTTGTCATGGTAAAAATGGTATCAGTAGTAATGGCATGTGGCCAAACCTTGCCGGTCAAAAAGAAGCCTATCTAGCCAGCCAGTTAAAGATGTTTAGAGACGGTCAGCGCAACAATGCGATGATGACAGCAATGGCTAAAGGCCTGTCTGATGCCGATATTGCCAATCTATCTGCCTATTACGCTGATCTTAAGTGACAGGCCATACATGGCCTGTCATCCTGAGAGAGCAAAGCGAACCGAAGGATCCAAGAAGCCTGTCATCCTGAGAGAGTAAAGCAAACCGAAGGATCCAAGAAGCCTGTCATCCTGAGAGAGTAAAGCAAACCGAAGGATCCAAGAAGCCTGTCATCCTGAGTGAGCAAAGCGAACCGAAGGATCTCTGTATAACCTCAAGAGGTCTTTCCACTCACTTCGTTCGGTCAAGATGACAAATAGGGTCTAAACGACAGGAAAGCAGAAACAAAAAAACCTGTCATCCTGAGTGAGCAAAGCGAACCGAAGGATCTAAAGAAGCCTGTCATCCT